>ERZ1034876.1065-NODE-1065-length-12368-cov-21.359051_pt1 | contig 12368 bp, 8 predicted proteins | sample MGYA00520698_ERZ1034876 | MGnify/ENA primary metagenome ERZ1034876 (study PRJEB33766, sample SAMN09781723) | gut metagenome | biome: gut microbiome | host: Homo sapiens | place: Madagascar | study: EMG produced TPA metagenomics assembly of the PRJNA485056 data...
ATTTCTATCCACGCTCTCCTTGCGGAGAGCGACAGCCATCTATCCATGTGTAATACCCCCTAAAAAGTATTTCTATCCACGCTCTCCTTGCGGAGAGCGACTCCTTCATACAAACTAAGAATACATCAAAAATAGAATTTCTATCCACGCTCTCCTTGCGGAGAGCGACTTACGGCATTGCACGACATACTTAAACTGTTCCCTATTTCTATCCACGCTCTCCTTGCGGAGAGCGACGAGAGAGCCAACCGCCTTGCGCACGCCCCACCAGAGATTTCTATCCACGCTCTCCTTGCGGAGAGCGACCGATTCCACGCGGCGGACATATCAGCAAGGCGAATTTCTATCCACGCTCTCCTTGCGGAGAGCGACGGGTGTTAAACTGTCACTTAATACCCAACAAAGATTTCTATCCACGCTCTCCTTGCGGAGAGCGACAAGATACCGAATCAAGGCAAGATAAACCAGAAGAATTTCTATCCACGCTCTCCTTGCGGAGAGCGACAAGATAGACAAAATCCTTGATTCTACCGCCAGAAGATTTCTATCCACGCTCTCCTTGCGGAGAGCGACATTACTTTGCCTGTCCTTTTTGGAAATTTAGTATTATTTCTATCCACGCTCTCCTTGCGGAGAGCGACCATCATAATCAATAATGTAATCAATGGAATATTTCTATCCACGCTCTCCTTGCGGAGAGCGACACTGGGGCTATTGTGGCCTGTCGGGCGCTAACGCATTTCTATCCACGCTCTCCTTGCGGAGAGCGACCCTTTCAATAGAATGTAGTTATCATAACATCAAGTTGATTTCTATCCACGCTCTCCTTGCGGAGAGCGACCGGACATCATCGGGCATACTTGCAATATCTCTGCATTTCTATCCACGCTCTCCTTGCGGAGAGCGACCTGGGGCCTGTGTCCAGCGGCGACAAAGAACCCATTATTTCTATCCACGCTCTCCTTGCGGAGAGCGACCGTGCCGGAGTACAGCGTGGAGGACAGCAAGGAATTTCTATCCACGCTCTCCTTGCGGAGAGCGACTTTGCTCTGCCGCGTTCTGTTCGCTCCCTGCCTTATTTCTATCCACGCTCTCCTTGCGGAGAGCGACCATCCTGGACGCGGTAGTATTCCCGTACAGAGCGATTTCTATCCACGCTCTCCTTGCGGAGAGCGACTAATTTATACTGATACATTCGCCGATCTACCGAAAATTTCTATCCACGCTCTCCTTGCGGAGAGCGACCCCGGACGAGTGGCTGGTGGTAGCCTGGACGAAAATTTCTATCCACGCTCTCCTTGCGGAGAGCGACTTTATGTACCCAAACCAGCAGCTTTCGCAGCCGGTATTTCTATCCACGCTCTCCTTGCGGAGAGCGACGCCTCCTGTTTCTTTGAAAATATTATAGTTTTCTTTATTTCTATCCACGCTCTCCTTGCGGAGAGCGACGGCCGCCCCCGTGTTGGCGCACGGAAACGGCCAAAATTTCTATCCACGCTCTCCTTGCGGAGAGCGACGACGATTACTGGGTGACGCTCACCTGCCTACCCAGGATTTCTATCCACGCTCTCCTTGCGGAGAGCGACAACAAAACAGCAGCGGATCGCGTCCAGGAGTACGAATTTCTATCCACGCTCTCCTTGCGGAGAGCGACACCGCTTGCGCTACATGGAGGGCTTGACCGCCGAAATTTCTATCCACGCTCTCCTTGCGGAGAGCGACATTGTCACGCTGCTGGCGTCCATCGCAAACTTTATTTCTATCCACGCTCTCCTTGCGGAGAGCGACCGCCCTGGGCGGACAGTGCGGCGGCGTACTGCTGATTTCTATCCACGCTCTCCTTGCGGAGAGCGACGGCGGGCTGGTATGACAAAAACGAAAGGAGCAACATTTCTATCCACGCTCTCCTTGCGGAGAGCGACCGCGTCCATTGACACACAATTCTGCTATATCGCAATTTCTATCCACGCTCTCCTTGCGGAGAGCGACAGACAAAGATCGACAAGGAAATGCAAACCGAGCATTTCTATCCACGCTCTCCTTGCGGAGAGCGACCGTCCGGCTGCGCTGGCTGCTGTGCCTGGTGCAAATTTCTATCCACGCTCTCCTTGCGGAGAGCGACCCCAGAAAATCACCGGGAAACCGCGCCCGGCCCAGATTTCTATCCACGCTCTCCTTGCGGAGAGCGACCCACCGCCCAGGGCTTGCTCCCTATCCAGCCAAAATTTCTATCCACGCTCTCCTTGCGGAGAGCGACGGAGCTGGAGGCGTGGCACGACGAGGCAGAACAGATTTCTATCCACGCTCTCCTTGCGGAGAGCGACCGTCGTCGCTGTACTCCGCCACGATCTGGCACTGGATTTCTATCCACGCTCTCCTTGCGGAGAGCGACAGCAAAAGTGCACAAAACAGTGGGGCACTTTTGCGCATATGAAACAAATTTTATGGGGATTGCATCTTCATGCTGACAGGCAAGGCTGTATTTTACCCTTTCTGCCCCTGTTTTTTCCATATTTTCTGGTGCGAAGGAACCGGGAATTTTATGATTGCCTTCCCCTCGCACTAAGCAAACAAGATTCCATCCTGATCAAAATCCGGGTGCAGACCCACATGCTCGACTTTGCTTTTGTAATGGTTTCCCAGTTGATAAAAGCGCAGGCTGTCCGATTCCGAATCGATCAGTTCGGTCAATTTTGCTTTGAACATCGTGTATTGCGCGGCATCCAGCAGGCACTCAAATACGGAGTTTTGCACCCGCTGGCCGTAGTCTACACAGACTTTTGCTACTTTGCGCAGCCTGCGACGACCGGCGGCTGTTTCGGTGTTGACATCATAGGTTACAAGCACCAACATAACGGCACCTCACTTCCAGAAAAACGGTGGGTACACTTCCAGGTCGCCGCGCAGAGCACGGGCCAGCAAAAGCGCCTGAACATAGGGCACCAGCCCCCAGGGCAGTTTTTCTTTTAAAAACGGATGGGTGATCTCTTCCTTCTTTTTGTTCTGCCATGCGGTCAGGAAAGCTTTGCGGCCATCATCCGTCAGCAGTACGGCACCATTTTCCTGTTTTTGCAGGTGTTTTGCCGTGATGATCTTTTGATTGATACAGCTGATGACCAGCCGGTCTGCATAAACCGCCCGCAGTTCTTCCATCAGGTCAAGTGCCAGACTTTTGCGGCCGGGGCGCGGGCGGTGCATAAAGCCAACATAAGGGTCCAGGCCCACAGCGGTCAAGGCGGATGCACACTCCCGCGCCAGCATGCTGTAGGCAAACGAAAGCAGCGCATTCACATTGTCCAGCGGTGGACGGCGGCTGCGGCCCTCAAACACAAAATCCTGCTTTTGCTGCAGAATCAGGTCATTCAGGCAGTCAAAGTAGCGCTGGGCTGCCTCGCCTTCCAGGCCGCGCAGCTGTTCCGGATCATCGCTGGTCTGTATCAGCGGCAGCGCGGCGGCCAGCTGGGTGGAGGTGCGTTTCAGTTTTTCGACCGGGACACGCTGGGGATGATCGCGGGTTGCGCGTTCCAGCACCCAGCGTGCGTTATACACTTTACCAAGGATAAAGCTCCGGGCATAGCGACAGCTCTGGGCCGGGTCATCCGACACGCGGTACTGCGCCTGACGCAGCAGCACATTGCCGCGTTCTTCCCCCACGGTGCGGGCCTGAAATCTGCCATACGGGTCAAAAAAGCAAAGGTCAATGCCCCGCCGGGCACAAGCTCCCATCAAAGCGGGGCTGGCACCCGCGTAAGTAAAGCAGACGATGCCTTCCAGCGTATGCAGGGCATAGCGGTGGGTTTCCTGCTTATTGCGGGTAACAACAAGGTTTTCGCCATCCAATGTCAGGTAAGCGTCCTCATTGATGACAAACAGGGTGTTGAGCAGCTTTCTCATGGCGCGCCCTCCTCAATATGCTCCCGCAGATACGCCGCCGGGTCTGCCTGCTGATACAGCGCCGGCAGGCAAAGCTCTTTCAGTGAGCAGGCATTGCAATGCTTGCCGGGTTTGCTTTTTGGGGTATAGCCGCGCGCAAACAGGCGGTTCATCTCATCCGCCATGATCTGCGCGGTGCTGCGCAGTTCCGGTGTCAGGGAAACATATTCCCGCTGCCGGGTTTCTTCATAAAAGATTTCCCCTTCCGGCACCTCGCACACCAGCATTTCTTCCAGCGCCATGGCCTGTGCGCAGAGCTGCAAACGGTCGGCATCGTTTACCTTGCTGCGGCCATGCTTATATTCCACGGGCATGGGCTGCCACAGGCCGCGGCGGCCCTGCAATGACACGCCGTTTGGATCCTTGTGAAACTCTACCACATCGCAGTCGCCGGTCAGTTTTAAGCGGTGACTGACGACCCTCATACCGCGGGCGATCAGCAAATCGCCGCGTTTTTCCGTCAGGGTAACATCATGGCAGCGGGTATGCTGCAGGCGGCCTTCGGCGGTGCGTTGGTTTTCGGACCATTGTTGTTCCAGGTGTATGAGCGCCCACTGACGGCGGCAAAAGCTGAAATGCTGGATACCGGACATCAGCAGGTAATCATCTGGGGAAACCATTACGACAACCTCTCACACGTTACCCCTGCCGGAAGATTTTCATCCACGGTCACCACATAGTCATGGTAGCTGCGCGGGAAAGTGATTTTCTCTGCGTGTGTGACATGAACTGCGTCAAAAAGTTTATAAGACGGCGCATTACCCAGTTCCGAATCATGCTTGAACACGATCAGTTCCCGAACTGCCATTTTGCCGCGGGCTGCGCTGTGGTCATTTTCAAACATATTCAGAATTGCCTGCCACAGCAGCTGCAGGTCATCCTCTGAGAATCCTGTAGTTTTGCGGGCCAAGTTGGCCGAAACATAACCCTCTGCACGGTACAAACCATACGGGATCACATACTTGCGGCCCATCTCAGTGCCTTTTCGCTCTGCATCCGCTTCGGTCGTAATGGCAATACGGGTAATGGTCACTTCCTGCGGGAGGACAGGATCCACCGAGCGTGCAAAGCTCAACTGAACCGGGCCACGCACCTGCCCACAGTTCAGTGCGCCTTTTACAAAGGTTGTCATAACGGCGCCAAAGGTACGGATATCATAAAAGTTCTGGCACATAAAGTCCCGGATTTTACGGTCCAACTCCGGGTCATCTTTCTTGGCGACTTTCAGGGCATCCTTGGCATCAGCATCAATGCCCAAGTATTCGAGTGCTTTTTTATCGCTGCGGTTCAGGGGAACCTGATCTTTAATGTAAATCTGGTATCCTGCTTCATCTTCTTTGGCCACTTCGACATAGTTGCGAATCTTACGCTTCAAGCAGACATCTGTAACAATGCCATATCCCGTTTCCGGGTCGACACGCGGCATATTGCCTGCATCCGGGTCGCCGTTCGGATTTCCGTTTTCAACGTCAAACAGAATTACAAAATCATACCGGTTTTTGATTGCCTGTGCCATTGTTATTCCTCCACTTTCTTTGTATAGCGTTCCTGTGTCTGATGGTAATAGCCAAGGATAAAAGCGCCTTGTTCCGGCAAGGTCAGCCGTGCGGGAAAGCTTCCTTCCAGTTTTCCGCCCGCCAGCGCAGCGATCTGCTTATCGTAATAAATCTTTTGTGGCTTGCTCATTTTTTGCATATGCTTTTGCGCCAGCATCAGAATTGTTGGGAACACAGTGGCCGGCGTGGAAGCCGCTGCATTAAAATACCTGTCCTTGATGGTTGTATTGATATCCGGGTTTACCGCCATCTGGATTGCTTCCAGCACAGCAAAAAGCTGACCCATAACATACGGTTGATAATTTGTTTCCTTGTTATTTCCCACAGTTAATACCTCCTTTGGGCAACGGGGATCTTCATTACGCAGGTAGTATGCTTTTATAATAGCGGCACGGCCGCGTGTTACTTTTTGCTCTGCGCGGATACGCATCATAACGCCATCCAGCAGGGTTGCCGGGTACCTTGTATTATTCAGGATTGCACGCAGAACATCGCCCGCCAGCTGCGGTGCTGCCGATGGGTTGCGGGAATTGGTGTTGACAGTTTCCTGCAGTAGCCAGTACAGCCCCAGCCGCGGGAATTTATCATAAGCGGGGCGCACAATCTCTAAGCGGTCATAATGCTTCTGCACATTATCAAGCAGCGTTTGAAATGTATCCTGCCAGAAAAAGCGAACCGAGAGGCGCGCCGCATTAGGGGCCAAGCCAAGCACATAAAAGTGCCTTTGTGGGTCAAGTGTCACGTTCTGCCACTCTACACTCTGTCCATGGACCAGCTTGTCCACTGCATTTCGCACATCGCTTTCGCTGACAGGCGCATCCATGGCAAACAATGCATCCATTGCTACCTGCTGGTAGGCGGTCTCACCGCCTGCTGCCCAGCAGACAATGGTGGTATCGCCCACGCGCTGAACATGTTCCCTGTCTGCCAGCAGATAGTTTAATGCCTGTGCATAGGCAAAGGCCGCATAACTGCCAACCGGCGCATTGCCCCCCTGTTCATGTCCGTATGAGCAAAAAGCGTCCGCATTAAAAGAAACAATCGATGCGCCGGAAGACTGTGCCCCGGTCACGCCTTTAATCGCCGGGTGCAGGCGGGCAAGCGGTGCCTTTTGCCCTGTAACCAGGCATCGGATTTCCGGTGCATCCGTGTTCTTATCACACTGCCGCTGCCAGGCTTCCTGTATTTCCGGATCGTCCTGAACATAGTTTTCCCGAATCAGAAATACCAGATTGCCACCCTTGTAAAGTTCCTTGAGACTTTGTTCCAGCGCTGGATTCTGCTCCGCCGCCTTGGGGTCCCAGTTTATAAAAAAGTTCCGCACTGCCTGTGCCGCCTGACCAGGAACATTTTGTAAAATGGCAAGATGCAGCTCCTTTGCAGCGGCAAAGCACTGCATTGCACGCCCCGGTTTGCCTTTTCCGTCAATGCCGAGCATGTAAGCACTGTTATCACACAAAAAATTGGCTGCCACACCACTAGAGCGTTTAACCTGTTCCGGAACTTGCAGCTGACATGGAGCAAGCACTGTTTTTTTACCGCGCTTTTCCTCTTGCTGCAAGGGGTGCAATGCCATCAGTTGGCCGTTTTCATCCAGTTCCAAAGCCCAACTGACTTTTGCGCTTGTCCAACCGGGGCGCGTGATTTTGCCATTGGCCAGCAAATCTTCATAGTATTGTACCAAAGCCTGTAAAATCATCGGTACACCTCGCAGTCTGCCACATTCAACACACCATGTTCCAATTTTGCATGGAAATACATCGGGGTTATGTTCTGCGGGTCAGTGTAGTTAAAGTCATATAGCATGAATCCCAAATCCCGTGTTTCCTCAATGGTCGGGATTGGCCCGCCGGGCCATGCGCGGAATGCGGCAGGAAATTCACGGCACCCAAAATAAGGGGTATGAAAACACTGGCCCCTGGACATGCGCCGGGTAACAATATCCTGGAACTTTCCCGGATTATCGCTCGGTGCCGCACGGTCAGTCATCTCAAATTCTGCCTCAATCACATAATGAACGTCCTGCAACACCATGGCTGCACGCTGAACGATCTGCTGGGGCGTGGCAAGGTAAAGCTCTTTCCCTGTTCCCTGCATCGCGCTGCGTACATCGGAACAAAGAATTTTGCTTTTTACTTCGTTCCGACGGATGTTGGTAAAGCGGATTGGGTTCATAACATAGATTTTCCGGATTTTCCACCGTAAGCCGGGGTGGTAATAGATTGCTTCTACTATGCCGCGTGCCGCGGAAGGGGTGAGAACTTCATATGAAACCCTTTCGACTTTTAGCTCAGGCCTCGAGAGCAAAGCATAATTTCCCCATACTTCCAGCTGGATCATCTGCATCAACTCCTTTGCATTTCTATTTTCAGTTGTTTTTAATTTATATTTTTGCTATAGTTTCAATATACGCTACTTGGCACCAAATGTCAATCCTTTTATCATGTATACTTTTTGTTTGCTTTTCATCCGGTTTTCTTTTATAATAAGTTGCGTCGGCAGCTTATGCCGTGGATAGAAATAGTTGATTTTACTTTAGCACACAAAAACGGCAGGGCAGGCTCCCTGCCGCTTTTGCTTTATGCAAACCAGGCTGCTCCCGTTTCAGCTTCCATAGCAAGGCCCGTGTTGTTATCGTAAAGGCTTCCGTCCGTTAATTCCCATATGCCTTCACTGATTTGGCAAACCGCCCCGGCATTCTCCAGCGTTTTCAGATGATCCGGGTAAACCGGAACACCATATTGCCCCAGTTGACGGAACAAAGTTTTGCTTACCTCTCCTGCACGCAATCGTGCAAGCAAATGTTCCCCTTTCCCTTGGGGAATGTATACGGTCACGGCAGGTGTTTCAATTAAGCGGAACCTCTCTGCCGCTGTTGCAAAGGGGAAAATGCGCCCTTCCATATCCTGCTCGAACCCTTGCAGAATTTGCTGTTCATCCAGTCTTTTATCTCCTTTTAAGGTACGGTAAAACAGAAAGTATGTTTCAATTGCTTCCAGAGATGCCAGATCTGCATATTTTTTCAGGACGCTTTGCGTTGCGGATACATTCTGTTCCAGCATGCGCGGTACATGCTGCTCTTCCAATGTGAAAATCTGTACCAAGCTCTGCTCCGCCGGGCGTCTTCCCTCTCGATTGCAGCGCCCCGCCGCCTGCAAAATGGAATCCAAACCTGCTTCCTCACGGTACACAGCCGGGAAATCCACATCAACACCCGCTTCGATCAAAGAAGTTGATATCACACGGCAGGGCAGCCCATCTTTTAAGCGTTCCCGGATTTCCTGCAATAACTGTTTGCGATGGGCTGGGTATAGCAATGTTGTCAGGCAGTAGCTGCCCTCTTTGGGCAGGTTATTGTATAATTCCTGTGCTGTTTTTCTCCGGTTTACAATACACAGCACTTGTTCCTGCGCTGCCAGTTCTGCTCCAAGCTGGCTTTGTTCCAACTCTCCGCGCATTTTTAGCGTTGTACGCCGGAATGCCTGATATTGCTCTTTGGGATGTGGGCAAAGTTCCGTCATCTGCAGCCCAGGCGCCAGTTCATCAAACAAGGGCTGCAAAGCTGGTTGTGTGGCCGTGCAAAGCACCGCTGCTGCGCGGTAATGCTGTACCAGCTGCGCGATTGCCGCAACGCAGGGGCGCAAATAAGGAACCGGCAGGTTTTGTGCTTCGTCAAAAATGACCACGCTATTTGCAATGTTATGTAATTTACGGCATTGTGACGCATGGTTGCCGTAAAGTGATTCAAAGAATTGCACGGATGTGGTAACCACCACCGGAGCATCCCAGTTTTCCGCCGCCAATGCTTTGCGGTAGGCTGCCGGCTCATCATCTTCCTTGGCAGAGTAGTCCACCCCTGAATGGTGTTCCAAAACATTTTCTGCTCCTAATATTTCCGAAAACACATCCGCGGTCTGGTCAATAATGGATGTATAAGGGATCACATAAATAACCCGGTCCATATGGTTCTTTACAGCTAGCGAAAGCGCAAATGCCAATGACGCTACCGTTTTTCCCCCGCCTGTAGGAACGGTCAGGGAATAAAGGCCGCGCCGCCCTGTTTGCCCTGCCGTTGTACAGGCACTCAAAATTGAACTGCGGCGCTGATTCAAGGTTCCCTGGGGATGGCTCCATTTTGCGGTATATTGGTTCAACCTTTTCAGCAGTTCATCCATTGTCTGGCCTTGTCCGCGCGGTTTAGGGCTGCTCATAAAGTTTTCCGTATCCAGATAGTCCGCATCGACCAGGCAGGAATACAACATCCGGGTATAAAATGCCTGTGTAAAACGATTTTCCTTCATCATTTCCGGCTGGGGCGGTATGGACGGCAGTTTAATCTCATTCGTCCATTGGGTATAGGGTTCAACGCTCTTTTTCAATCGCCCAAACATTGTCGCATCCTGCGCGGTATCGCTTCGGCCTCCTCCATCCGGCAGGCCGCTATGGTGTCCCGCAATAGCAAAAGCCAGTGGGATTTGACCATATCGGGCAGCCACCTGTGCACCAGCCGTTGAGTGATCCACTTTCTCTCCACCTTGCAGGCGCTTTTGAAACTTTGTACTATATTTACCAATATCATGCAGTAATCCAAGCCAAGTTCCCTGTTGCTGGGCATCAAAGGCTGCTGCAAATTGCCCACATAGGACTGCCGTTCCCTGCAAATGGTCCGCTACCGTTTGGACGCGGGTTCCGTCTTCACTGATATGAGCCAGCATCTTTTTCTCCTGGTGCATAATCAAACTCCCTTCTGTTTTGCTTTTCTTTATTATAGCAGATCACTCATCCCATAATTCGGACTTTCACTCCAGTTCTACAATCTTTGTCATACTATCCAAATTTATCCATGTAGAATTGTTAGCTATTCCCATTAGCAGATATTTTTGATAAAATAAGATATTATAGGGTTTATGAATTCACTTTCTTATATTACTTCTTCATCTTACCGAAAAATCATTTACGCAAGGAGTGAAAAGCCATGAAAAGGAAGTTATTCTCATTTTCCGCCAGTGTTATCACCGCAATAATGCTTACCGCTTGTGCTGCAGCGCCAGAAAATAAACCTGCTTCCTCCGCTGCTCTTTCCCCGACCAGTGAAGCTGTTGCCACAGCTATACCATCCACTAGCAATGCCAACTGGAAGTTACCGCCGCAATATGATTTTGACGAGATGATTCCTCTCTTCTCCCGCGAAACCCACACTGCCGGTTACGCCGCTGCCCGAAATCTGTACGCTGTGCGCAAGGGCGAACGCTGGAGCCTGTTTAATGCTGCCAACTGTAATGCTTTTCTGGAAGATTTGTCAGAAAGCATCCCGTACCTGTATGGTGAGCAGGAGCTCTCCATTGGGGTAGATGATACATACGATTACCAGAAGCTGAATGCCCTGGAAGAACAGATTAACCAGGAGCTGGTTGCCCAGCAAATGCCTTTTACAACCATGCTGGGCGGGCACGGCGGGTATGGCATCCAGTGGATTTTAGGTGACAGCCAGATTTACCGTTCTGCTATTGGTGTCTATACATTTAGTGGCACGCCCATCGAACAGGTGTATGCTCCTGATTTGGTTGGCATCCAGCAAGGCATTTGGGATGATGAATATGCCGGTTATCTTGTTGACAATTCTGCACCTTTTGCCGTTGCGGATAAAAACGGTACAATTTTAACCGATTTCGACTACCAGGATGCCTGCATGGCCGGTGAATCTTTAATCGCGGTAAAGGATGCAGCCGGTAACTGGGGATATTGCGACCAAAGCGGTGCTTTAGTAATCCCCTGCATTTATCAGCCGCAGATGAGTTTGTCCATCATGAACGAAACTGTTGAATATCCTTACGCAGACTTATCTGGCATGGTAGTTGTGAAAAATCAATCCGGAAAAAAGCTAGTTCTGGATGTTTACGGCAATGAGATAATTTCCGCTGGGCAATATGAAGATTTAGCCCCCGCGCGCGATGGCTGCGTATGGGCAAAACAGAATGGCCTTTGGGGCTTGCTGCAAGTACAGGATTATACCGAAAACAATGCCGACATTATTCTGCCGGATGGATGCGTTGCACCAGATGTAACGCTTAGCCGAATTGATAGCCTTTGTACCTACACCACTGCTGATCATGGGCTGGTTATGCGTAAAGGTCCCGGTACAAATTATGAAAAAATGGATAATATCCCCTACGGTATCATCGTATGGGAATGCGGCTATAGCAGCAATGTGCCTGACTGGGTTGTTGTATATTACAGTGGGATTTATGGTTGGGTCAGTGATGAATACTTGGCTACCACTATTTATTCCACCAGTAAATAATAAATAAAAAAGCAGGTGTTCATGTAGAAACGATATCGTCCTCCACGTGAATACCTGCTTTTTATAGCTTCTTTTATTATATCTGTTCTGTGCCGCTATTTGTCTCTGTATGAAATAAATAGCCGCTATATGCATTTGAATGAAGTGTTCTGTTTGTTTGTTTTTTTACCTAAAAGAATCGCGTAGGAGGCTCTCTTAACTAAAGAGCCGACCTCTCTCACACCACCGTGCGTACCGACCGGTACACGACGGTTCAACCGCATAAGTGCAAGGACTCGTAGTAGCGCCTGAGGATACTAAAATATCCTGCTTCTGCGAGTCTTTCGTTTGCAATGGAACCTTTTAATACAGGACTACCGGCGATACGTCAATACCCCAGTCTGGAATTGCCCCACTGGTACTATTCCAAAATTCTTCGTTTGAGTTTCATTACTCATCGATATAATCTTTATCGAGCCACTCGCCTAGCGAGTGGTTTTAGATATACAAAAAAGCACCTTAGCTTACGCTATGGTGCTCTTCCTGGTGACCCGTGCGGGAATCGAACCCACGTTAACGGCGTGAGAGGCCGCTGTCTT
>ERZ1034876.1070-NODE-1070-length-12320-cov-3.890094_pt1 | contig 12320 bp, 8 predicted proteins | sample MGYA00520698_ERZ1034876 | MGnify/ENA primary metagenome ERZ1034876 (study PRJEB33766, sample SAMN09781723) | gut metagenome | biome: gut microbiome | host: Homo sapiens | place: Madagascar | study: EMG produced TPA metagenomics assembly of the PRJNA485056 data...
TTCTCACACCAAAGAACTTGGCGGCCTGCTCGTTTGAAAGGGTATATTTCTCACGCGGTTCCGACAAAGACATCTATCAAGAAAGGAAAGCACTGGGACGCACTTTGGTGGCGCCCATTCTCAAGGCGGTGGACGGCGAACTCGACCAAACGGTGTTCTCCTACATCCCCAACACGGCCGAAGCGGCATACTACGGACTGCTGGAAGGCTTCGACAATTTCCTCAACAAGCAGAAAATGGAAGCCATTGCCGCCTTGGGGGCAAACCCCGACATCAAGACGGTGGCAAAGATTCTCGACCGACGCATCCGCTCGGAAAAAATCGCATGGAAAGACATCAAAATGCGAACGTTCATTGCTGAAGGTAACAGCAGAAACGACTTGGCGGCACACGTTTATGACATCACCTACGGAAGCGTTGAAGCCGGAAAGGACAACCTGGTGGTGATTGACGACAGCATCGTCCGCGGAACAACGCTCCGCGAGAGCATCATCAGAATCCTCGACCGCCTACACCCGAAGCGCATCGTTGTTGTCAGCTCGTCGCCGCAAGTAAGATTCCCGGACTACTACGGCATCGACATGTCGCACATGGATGAATTCATCGCCTTTAAGGCTGCCATTGCACTCACCTTGGAACAAGGCGGGGAAACAAGACTGAAAGATATTTACAGGCGCTGCAAGGAACAGGAGAACCTGCCGAAGGAACAGATAAAGAACTTTGTGAAGGAAGTGTACGCCCCATTTTCAGACGATGACATCTCAAAGAAGATGGCGGAACTTTTGCGCCCCAACGGCGTAACAACCGAAATCCACATCGTCTATCAAAGTCTGGAGGGACTGCACAAAGCCTGTCCGACAAGTCCAGGCGACTGGTACTTCAGTGGCGATTATCCGACTCCTGGCGGCACAAAGCGGGTCAACCAGGCATTTATCGACTACTACGAGACAAACTTTCCAAACAAGAACTGATGGTTTTACGCCGACGCGAAACAGGTAAGTCCATAAGAATGGAGTACGAAAGAATCGCCCGACAATCAGAAACTCATATTTAACTAATGGTGAAAGAATAAGTTGGCTATTTTGACAGGGCATAAGATATAACTCCTTATTCCTCAAAATTGCACAAGTTATTTTTTACCATTACTTACAATTGAAATAACCAAACGGCAGCTTTCAGAAAACTGCACTTCTGGGGATGCCGTACCAGAAAAAACACAAACTATATATATGCGAAACGTAACACTTATTTTAGACGATGGAACGAAGTTCCACGGTAAGTCATTTGGCTACGAAAGCCCAGTAGCGGGCGAGGTGGTGTTCAACACCGCCATGATGGGGTATCCAGAAAGCCTCACCGACCCCTCATACGCAGGACAGTTGATGACGCTTACCTATCCCTTGGTCGGCAACTATGGCGTTCCTCCTTTCACGGTTGGAGACGACAAATTGGCCACCTTTATGGAAAGCGACAAAATTTATGCCTCGGCCATCATCGTGAGTGATTACAGCGAGACATACAGCCACTGGAATGCCGTTGAAAGTCTCGGCGACTGGCTCAAGCGCGAAAAGGTGCCAGGCATCACAGGCATCGACACGCGAGAGCTGACGAAGGTACTCCGTGAACATGGCGTGATGATGGGAAAAATCGTTTTCGACGATGAGCCCAACAATATCCCGACTGCAGAATACAATGGCGTGAACTATGTGGCAAAGGTTTCATGCAAGGAAATCATCCGATACAACGAGGGAGCTGAAAAGAAAGTGGTTCTCGTTGACTGCGGCGTGAAGAACAACATCATCCGCTGCCTCATCCGCCGCGGCGTAGAAGTCATCCGCGTGCCTTGGAATTATGATTTCAACGACATGGAATTCGATGGTCTGTTCCTGGCCAACGGCCCTGGCGACCCCGACACTTGCGCTGATGCCGTTGCCAACATCAAGAAGTTCCTTGCAAATCCAAACGTTCGCCCCTGCATGGGCATCTGCATGGGAAACCAGCTGCTCTCAAAAGCGGCCGGAGCGTCTATCTACAAACTGAAATACGGACACCGCAGCCACAACCAGCCAGTGCGTATGGTGGGCACGAACCGCTGCTTCGTCACCAGCCAAAACCACGGCTATGCCGTTGACAACAACACGCTTCCAAGCGATTGGGAACCATTGTTCATCAATATGAACGACGGATCTAACGAGGGCGTTCGACACAAAACGAATCCTTGGTTCTCTGTACAGTTCCATCCGGAAGCATGCAGCGGTCCTGTCGACACGGAGTTCCTCTTCGATGATTTCGTAAAACTGCTGTAAACAAATGACCATTAAGCTGGTGAGCACGACTAATATATAAGGTATAATTAAGACAAGAGAATCCGTTTCATATCTGCGAAGCAACGAAGCTTTCCAGATACAAGAAAGATTCCTGCCACCTGCTTATCTAAATCACACCACATTAAAACAAGATAATATGTCAAACGATATAAAGAAAGTTCTCCTCTTAGGTTCTGGCGCACTCAAAATCGGTGAAGCGGGCGAATTCGACTATTCCGGCTCTCAGGCACTGAAGGCCCTCAAGGAAGAAGGCATCGAAACGGTTCTCATCAACCCGAACATCGCCACAGTACAGACGTCAGAAGGTGTTGCCGACCGCATCTACTTCCTGCCTGTCACTCCCTTCTTCGTTGAAAAGGTCATCGAAAAGGAACGTCCACAAGGCATCATGCTCGCCTTCGGCGGACAGACGGCCTTGAACTGCGGCGTGGAACTTTTCCAAAGCGGCATCTTGGAGAAATATAACCTTCAGGTGCTTGGCACACCCGTTGAAGCCATCATGAACACGGAAGACCGTGAACTCTTCATCGGCAAGCTCAACGAAATCAACGTCAAAACCATCAAGAGCGAAGCCTGCGAAACCATCGAACAGGCACGTCAGGCTGCAGCAGAACTGGGCTATCCAGTGATTCTCCGCGCTGCCTACGCCCTCGGCGGTTTGGGTTCCGGCTTCTGCGACAATGAGGAAGAGCTCAACAAGCTGGCTGAAAAGGCGTTCTCATTCTCTCCACAGGTACTCGTTGAAAAAAGCTTGAAGGGATGGAAGGAAATTGAATACGAAGTGGTGCGCGACCGTTTCGACAATTGTATCACGGTCTGCAACATGGAAAACTTCGACCCGCTCGGCATCCATACAGGTGAAAGTATCGTAATCGCACCATCGCAGACTCTCACGAACTCTGAATACCACAAGCTCCGCGAGCTCTCCATCCGCATCGTACGCCACGTGGGCATCGTCGGAGAATGTAACGTTCAGTATGCCTTCGATCCCAATTCTGAAGACTACCGCGTCATCGAAGTCAACGCCCGTTTGTCGCGCTCTTCAGCCTTGGCATCAAAAGCGACGGGCTATCCTTTGGCCTTCGTTGCCGCCAAATTGGGATTGGGCTACGGCCTCTTCGAGCTCAAGAACTCTGTGACGAAAACAACAAGCGCCTTCTTCGAACCAGCACTCGACTACGTTGTCTGCAAAATCCCTCGCTGGGACTTGGGAAAATTCCGTGGCGTTGACCGCGAACTGGGTTCTTCCATGAAGAGCGTCGGCGAAGTGATGGCCATCGGCCGCACCTTCGAAGAAGTGATTCAGAAAGGCCTCCGCATGATCGGCCAAGGCATGCACGGATTCGTCGACAATAAGGAAATCAAGATTGACAACGTTGACGAGGCTCTGCGCGAACCGACCGACAAACGTATTTTTGTCATTGAAAAGGCTTTCAAGGCTGGATACACCATCGACCAGATTCACGATCTGACGAAAATCGACCGCTGGTTCCTCCAGAAACTCTATAACATCCACAAAACCGACCAGGAACTCCACGCTTGCACCAGCATCAACGTGCTCGACAACGAATTGATGCGAAAAGCCAAGATTCAGGGCTTCACCGACTTCCAGATTGCACGCGCCGTTGGTATGGAGCAAGACATGGACATCGAAAAGGCCATCATGGCTGTTCGTGCACGCCGCAAACAAGCTGGCATCGTTCCCGTTGTAAAGCAGATTGACACGTTGGCAGCTGAGTATCCAGCTCAGACCAACTACCTCTATGTAACTTACAGCGGCATTGCACACGACATCCAGTTTGAACACGACAAGCGCTCGGTTGTGGTGCTCGGTTCTGGTGCATACCGCATCGGCTCGTCCGTTGAATTTGACTGGTGTGGCGTTCAGGCGCTCAACACCATCCGTCGCGAAGGCTATCGCAGCATCATGATCAACTACAACCCGGAAACGGTTTCAACGGACTATGACATGTGCGACCGCCTCTATTTCGATGAACTCACCTTCGAACGCGTGATGGACATCATCGAACTGGAAATGCCTTACGGTGTCATCGTTTCTACGGGTGGACAGATTCCTAACAACCTGGCAATGCGCCTGGATGCTGAAAACGTGAACCTGCTCGGCACGCAAGCACGCTATATCGACAACGCTGAAGACCGCGAAAAGTTCTCAGAGATGCTCAACAGAATCGGTGTTGACCAGCCGGAATGGAGCGCACTGACTTCTATGGACGACATCCAGCAGTTTATCTCGCGCGTTGGCTTCCCTGTACTTGTACGTCCTTCGTATGTCCTCTCTGGCGCTGCGATGAACGTATGTTCAAACCAGGAAGAACTCGAACGCTTCCTCAAATTGGCCGCCAACGTGTCGAAGAAACACCCAGTGGTTGTTTCCCGCTTCATGCAGCATGCCAAGGAGGTTGAAATGGACGCCGTTGCAAAAGACGGTGAAATCATCGCCTACGCCATTTCTGAGCACATCGAATTTGCCGGTGTACACTCTGGCGACGCCACGATTCAATTCCCGCCGCAGAAGCTCTATGTTGAAACGGCACGCCGCATCAAGAAGATTTCCAAGCAGATTGCCAAGGAACTTCACATCTCTGGTCCGTTCAATATCCAGTTCCTCGCCAAAGAAAACGACATCAAGGTCATCGAGTGCAACTTGCGTGCCTCACGTTCCTTCCCGTTCGTCAGCAAGGTTCTCAAAATCAACCTCATCGAATTGGCAACTCGCATCATGCTAGGCCTGCCAGTGGAAAAACCGGCCAAGAGCCTCTTCGACCTCGACTACGTCGGCATCAAAGCATCTCAATTCTCATTCAACCGCTTGCAGAAGGCCGACCCAGTCCTCGGTGTCGACATGGCTTCAACGGGCGAAGTCGGCTGTCTGGGCGAAGATTCACGAACTGCGCTCATCAAGTCTATGCTCTCCGTTGGCCACCGCATCCCGAAGAAGAACATTCTGCTTTCAACCGGCGACGGCAAGCAGAAAGCCGAAATGCTGGCTGCCTGCCAGATGCTTCAAGCTCACGGCTACACGCTCTACGCAACAGGCGGAACAAGCCGCTATCTGACAGAAAACGGCATCAAGAACAACCTCGTTTACTGGCCAAGCGAAGAGGGACATCCGCAAGCCATCGACATGCTCCACAACCATGAAATCGACATGGTGGTCAATGTGCCGAAGAACCTCTCATCTAGCGAATTGAGCAACGGATATAAGATTCGCCGTGCAGCCATAGACCTCAACGTGCCACTCATCACCAACGCACGTTTGGCATCGGCTTTCATCTACGCTTTCTGCACCGTGAAGCTCGACGAACTCGACATCAAGTGCTGGCAGGAGTATTGATAAATAATACCGTAAATCAGCCAAGCAGCCGACAAGAAACAACTTGAGACATTTCCCTACCATCCTGCTTGGCATGACTATAACAGGCTCCCATCTTTCGCAAACTGAATAGATGGGAGCCTGTTTTTTATTCTGACAGATAATTCACAAAAATGCTGGCTTTGGAATTGGCCGACTTACAGCTGCATAACAAAAAGCGGGGCTTTGAAAGCAGTAATAATACTCATGCGGGGACTAGCAAATCAATAAGGACCCCGAAAAAATCATAAAGACATTTGCACTATACCACAGGACAGCAATAATCCGCAATCCACAGCTGAATGTTAGATTGAAGGCATCAACCAAGGAATACTTAAACCTGCCTACTAAATATTCATAATTATCTTCTACAAAATGGTCAGAATCGCCGCCAAATAGTTAACTTTGAACTTCGGATGGGCAACCTTCCAAAACGTTTTGGTTCCATGACGCGATACCGCTTTGACGCACAACGTTTAGGCGCTAAAAGAAGCGCATAGGGATGACAAAAAATGCAGTCAAGCATATCAAACTGGCTTTTCCCTACATGGATATTATAAATTTTGAATACCTACTTATAATTAATGGGCTTAATCATCTTATATTTTTTAGGCGCACTTTCGATGTCCTTTCTATGCTCCGTTCTTGAAGCGGTGCTTCTCTCAACCCCCATGTCTTTCATCACGATGAAGGAAAGTCAAGGCAACAAAACGGCCTCTTTGATGAAAGACTATAAAGACAATGTCGACCGTCCGGTAGGTGCAATTCTTTCGCTCAACACCATCGCACACACCATCGGTTCTGCTGGTGTCGGTGCTGAATCCATCAAACTTTTTGGCGAAGAATATTTTGGCATCGTCTCAGCCGTGCTCACGTTGCTCATCCTGGTGCTCTCTGAAATCATCCCGAAAACCATCGGGGCTTCCTACTGGCGCTCACTCGCAATGCCGTCCACGAAAATCATACGGATATTGATTGTTATCACTTATCCGCTTGTGCTGCTTTCCGAACTCATAACGAAGGTGTTTACGCCCAAAGGCAAACAAAGTTCTATGAGCCGCGAAGAAGTATCTGCTATGGTTGACGTTGGCACAACTGAAGGTGTTTTCCGGGAGTCTGAAAGCAAAATCATCAAGAACTGCATCCGCTTGTCAGGCATCAAGGCCAAGGACGTAATGACACCTTTCATTGTCGTGGAATCAGCAAACATGAATCTCACGGTCAAAGACTTCTACAAACAGCAGGAATGGAATTTCTCGCGCATACCAGTATATGACAAAGACAAGGAATACATCACCGGGTATGTGTTGAAAGACATGGTACTGAAATATCTGTCGGAAGATAAATTCCAAACAAAACTGTCTGACTTGATACGCCCCATCCTTTCTTTCGGTGAGGGAGAATCACTGTATCACATCTGGGAAAAGATGCTCGAGAAACGGGAACATATCTCCATCATCGTTGACGAATACGGCTGTCTTCGAGGTGTGGTATCAATGGAAGACATTATCGAAACGATGACTGGAGTGGAGATTGTAGACGAAGTCGATGTTGCAGTTGACATGCAGGCATTGGCCAAAGAAAAATCGGCACAATATAAGAAACGGCGCAACAGCATCGTATAAACGATGCGATTCCCGACAAGACACTATACGGGATGGAAAACATAACAGACAAGAAAACCATCCGCAATCTCAAACACAATAAAAAATCATACTTGCTTTTGACGTTTTCAAAGGGTGTATCTCAGTGCCGAAAGCCAGGGCAACATCTATATAAATCCACCACATCGCGCAAGCAACATAGCAACACCTGGTGAAACACGATGCAACAACTCCAATAAACCAAATTCTATATTTGTTAGCGAACACTGTCCCAGATGCGGTCGTATCTCGACCCAGACGCGACCGCACCTCCTCCCAGATTCGGTCGTGTCTCATCCCAGATTCGCTCGTGCCTCGTCCCAGATTCGCTAAAAAACAAAGGCCTTGAATTACGAAGAGTAATGCGGTCAACATCAACTGACGTAGCAAGGGAACGCTGACAAGGAATCCTTCTGAAGCCCACCATTTTAAAAATACTACTCGGCGCGGGATTTAAGGTGGCATTGCTGCCCTCTTCTTTCGGCTGTCCTGTTGCATTGTCATTAAAAAAACGCTTTATCAGCATTCCATTTGTAAACACACTGACGAAATGCTGGGAAAATGTTGCCTAACGAATTGGCAAACAACACCTCTGCCACAGAGAGAAACAAAAAATCCTCGCGAAGGAAATTTCCTCGCGAGGATTTTTTTGTTTATTTGATTATTCAATTATTCAGCGCGGAGCGTGAAACGCTTGAAGTCAACAACGGTCAGTTCCTTGTCGGCAGACTTCAAGTAGTCAGTTACAGACATCTTGGAATCCTGGATGTATTCCTGGTTGAGCAAGCAAGACTCCTTGAAGAACTTGTTCATACGACCATTAGCGATGTTCTGAATCATCTGTTCAGGGAGGTTGGCAGCCTTCTGTTCAGCAGTTGCCTGCTTCAAATCGCGAATCTGCTGTGCCTGTTCCTCTGTGATGTTACCCTTGCGGATACCTTCTTCGAGGTGGTCTTCGCTTTCAGCGATGTAGAGGTTGAAACCAGCCTTCTTCAAAGCAGCCTCAACAGCCTTCTTCACCTGCTCTTCCTTGGTCTTTTCGATGGCGACCTTCAATTCTTCGTCCTTAACAGCCTGAGGAACTGAAGCCTCGTCAAGAGCAACAGGGTTCATGGCAGCTACCTGCATGGCGATGTTGTGAGCCTGTTCTTCAGCAGGCTTGTTGGTCTGAACCATGGTGCAGAGCATGTGACGGCCCATGTGGTCGTAAACAGAAACATTCTCACCTTCGATGAAGCTGTAACCATCGAGTTCCATCTTCTCACCAGTGATACCGCTACGATCCGTAACAGCGTCAGCAACAGTGTGGCCAGCCATAGGCAGAGCCTTAACTTCATCGAGAGACTTGCACTTGTTGGCAACAGCTACGTCGAGAATATCTTGAGCCAATTTCACGAAATCAGCATTCTTGGCAACGAAGTCAGTTTCGCACTTGAGAGCAATGATAGCGGCAAAGCCGTTTTCATACTTACAAAGAACGCAACCTTCAGCTGCTTCACGGTCAGAACGCTTTGCAGCGACAGCCTGACCCTTCTTGCGGATGATTTCGATAGCGGCTTCGATGTCGCCGTTAGCTTCAGTCAAGGCCTTCTTGCAATCGCCGAGACCAGCACCTGTCATGGTGCGAAGCTTTTTGATATCTTCTAATCCTACTGCCATAGTTATAGTAGTATTTTTATAAGAATAGGTCCTAAAATCACGTCATTGATGCAGTTTTAGAACCTACCCTATTGGTTTTAACAAAATGATTTATTATTCAGCTGGAGCTGCAGGAGTTTCTGCTTCAGGAGCAGCAACTTCCTTCTCTACGCGAGCCTTGGCAGCACGCTTGCGACCCTTTTCGCCTTCGCCAGCGGCTTCAGCGTCAACCTTTTCAGCCTTGCGTTCAGCAACGCCTTCAGCGATGGCACCGCAGCAAGCTTCGAGGATAACCTCTACGCTCTTGTTAGCGTCGTCGTTGGCAGGGATTACGAAATCGATAGACGTAGGATCACTGTTGGTATCAACGATACCGAACACAGGAATACCCAAACGCTGAGCTTCCTTAACAGCGATGTGCTCTTTGCATACGTCAACAACGAAGAGCGCAGCAGGGAGCTTGTTCAAGTCGGCGATAGAACCGAGGTTCTTTTCCAACTTGGCACGCTGACGAGAGATCTGGAGGATTTCGCGCTTAGAGAGGTTTGAGAAAGTGCCGTCGTTCATCAACTTGTCAATATTGGCCATTTTCTTGACAGCCTTACGGATTGTCGGGAAGTTGGTCAACATACCACCCGGCCAACGCTCCGTAACGAACGGCATATTTACAGAAGCTGCCTTTTCAGCAACAACTTCCTTGGCTTGTTTTTTAGTAGCTACGAAAAGAATCTTGCGACCAGACTTAGCAATCTGCTTCAAAGCTTCAGCAGCTTCGTCAACCTTGGCTACAGTCTTGTGAAGATCGATGATGTGGATGCCGTTGCGCTCCATGAAGATGTAAGGAGCCATAGCAGGATTCCACTTACGCTTGAGGTGACCGAAATGACAGCCAGCCTCCAAAAGGGTTTCAAAATTTGTTCTTGACATTTTGAAATTTGTTTATTCGTTTACTTTCTTTTGAGTTGTTTGGGCACAAGCGTTTCTCATGCACCCTGAGTTTTTAGTTCAACCAGCCATCGGGTAGTTCTCCACCAAGGGAAGTCCCAATGGTTTAGATGCTAAACGTAATCCAGCAGTAAATGGCCGAATATTAACGTTTACTGAACTGGAAGCGGCGACGTGCTTTTGGACGACCTGGCTTCTTACGTTCAACAGAACGAGAGTCGCGGGTCATGAAGCCTTCAGCGCGAAGAGCCTTCTTGTCGTCGGCGTTAACCTTAACCAAAGCGCGAGCAATGGCGAGGCGGAGAGCCTGGCTCTGACCAGTGAAACCACCACCAACGAGGTTAGCCTTGATGTCGTACTTTTCAGCAACATCCAACAAAGTCAATGGTTGCTTAACCACGAACTGGAGGATAGTTGAAGGGAAGTATTCAGTCAAGTCTCTCTTGTTAATCGTAATCTTACCAGTACCTTCAGTGAGATATACACGAGCGACGGAGCTCTTACGACGACCTAATGCGTTGATAATTTCCATGTCTGCTTTAATTATTTATACAAGTTAATATCAATTGCCTTGGGGTTCTGAGCCTCATGCTTGTGTTCAGCGCCTTCGTAAACATAGAGGTTGCTGAGCAACTTAGCACCCAAACGGTTTTTGGGAAGCATACCTTTCACTACGCGATGGAGCAAGCGATCTGCACCATTTTCCTTAGCCATGATGCTTGAAGGAGTGTGTTCGCGCTGACCACCAGGATAACCGGTATAGGTATAGTAAACACGATCTGTCCACTTTTTACCAGTCAGTCTTACCTTGTCGGCATTGATAATGATAACATTGTCACCGCAGTCTACGTGAGGAGTAAAGTTTGGTTTGTACTTACCACGCAACAGCTTGGCAACCTTGGTGCAAAGACGACCCAAAACCTGGTCAGTAGCATCAACTACGACCCATTCTTTCTGGGCAGTTTCTTTGTTAGCAGAAATGGTCTTGTAACTTAAAGTATCCACTCTTCTTTTGTTTTTAAAATGTGTAACTACTAATATTTATCTTTTCCGCAAGCCTTGAAACGGCCTTCTCACTCGGCCAATGAGCAAGATTGCCAGCTCATGCGGACGCAGGCCTAAGGAGCCCACTTGATAATAATCGGCGTGCAAAGGTACTTCTTTTTTATTTCATGGCAAATATTTTGACGTTTTTTCTTTGCGAACACCCTATAAATTAAGTATAAAGGACCGCATCCCCGCCTCTCTACCTGCATTTTAAGAAGCGAGAATGGCAGATGAGAAACTGCCAGTTCTTTTTTCAAAAAATGACGGCAAGATATGAAGGCATCTTTTCCCTTCAAATTCATCTTTATCTCACCAGCGTTTCCCATACCACCGCCCCATCCCACAAGCCAGGCTTGCAATAACGCCCTTATTTGCCGCTCCTATTCTGTCGCGGAATTATTTTGTAACGCCATGCCATCCTTTTTTCAAATGAAATCTTGTAATTTTGCACCCGCAAAACATATATATCCCATAAAATGCAAGCATTCTACACTGTTTTTCTTCTGCTTCTCTCAAACGTATTCATGACTTTCGCTTGGTACGGCCACCTCAAATTACAACAAACGGGAACGAGTTCCCATTGGCCGCTGATTGCAGTCATCCTGTTCTCTTGGGGCGTCGCCCTCTTTGAATATTGCTGCCAAGTACCGGCCAACCGCATCGGCTTCGTCGACAATGGCGGTCCGTTTTCGCTCATACAGCTTAAGGTGATTCAGGAAGTGGTGTCGCTGATTGTCTTCACCATAATCGTCACGACGCTCTTCCGCGGAGAATCGCTCCATTGGAACCACATGGTGGCCTTCTGTTGTTTGGTGGCCGCCGTTTATTTCGTTTTCAAATAACACTTCCCTCGCAAGCTATCAACACGCAAAGGGATAGGAAAACAAAACGTTTCCCCCTTGAAGGTTTCCCCCTTGAAAGAAACACACTAAAACTATGTTCACACAAAACCCTTCTGAAACGACTGACACACAGACCAATGCCTTGACGCCATCCAGCATCTCCGAAAAGCACGAACTTGCCGACGGAGGCACGCTGCACATCAAGACTTTCGACCAGCTCACGACATCAGAACTCTACAACCTGCTACACGTGCGCTCATCGGTTTTTATCGTTGAGCAAAACTGTGTCTACCAAGACATTGACTATAACGACCAGACTGCTATCCATCTTTGGATCACGCAAGACGGCAAGACCGTAGCCATTTGCCGTATATGCCCTGCTGGGACGAAGTTGGGAGATGTGAGCATCGGAAGAGTCATCTCCACTGAGCGCGGCAAGGGATATGGAAAGGTAATTTTCCAAGCTGCCATTGACGCCGCCAAACGTTTCCTCAAAGACTTCGAT
>ERZ1034876.1072-NODE-1072-length-12293-cov-19.797107_pt1 | contig 12293 bp, 10 predicted proteins | sample MGYA00520698_ERZ1034876 | MGnify/ENA primary metagenome ERZ1034876 (study PRJEB33766, sample SAMN09781723) | gut metagenome | biome: gut microbiome | host: Homo sapiens | place: Madagascar | study: EMG produced TPA metagenomics assembly of the PRJNA485056 data...
TGGACGGCAACGTCATGCTGACCGAGCGCGACGAGTTCATCTACGACGAGATGATTACCCATGTGCCGATGTCGGTACACAAAAACGCCAAGGACATTCTTGTTATCGGCGCAGGCGACGGCGGTGTAGTGCGGGAACTGACCCGCTACGACCGTGTGGAGCGCATCGACCTTGTGGAGATGGACCCGCAGGTCATCGAAGCCTGCCGTGCCTATCTGCCCGGCAACGCCTGCCGCATGGACGACCGCCGCGTACACATTTATTACGAGAACGCGCTGAAATTTATCCGCAAGTGCGAGGAAGAGTACGACCTCATCATCGTGGATTCCTCCGACCCGTTCGGCCCGTCGGAGGGGTTGTTCACCCGCGAGTTTTACGGCAACTGCTTCAACGCGCTGCGCGCGGACGGCATCATGGTCAACCAGCAGGGCAGCCCCTTCTATGCTGAGGACGCGACCGCCATGCAGCGCAGCCACAAGCGCATCGCCAGCACCTTCCCGATCAGCAAGGTGTATCAGGCACACATTCCTACCTTTGCGGCGGGCTACTGGCTGTTCGGCTTTGCCAGCAAAAAATATCATCCTATCAACGATATGGACGCCGATGCGTGGAATGCGCTGAACATGCGCACCCGCTATTACACGACCCGGCTGCATGTCGGTGCATTTTACCTGCCAGCGTTTCTGGAGGAAATGCTGCGCGAAGTGGAGGAACACTGATGCTGCATCGCAATGTTGAAAATTTCATCGGCTGCGACAGCAGCTACCGCACGGCAAGCATTGTTTTATACGGTGCACCGTTTGATTCCACCACCAGCTACCGTCCCGGTGCGCGCTTTGGCCCCGCGGCCATGCGCCACGAAAGCTACGGTCTGGAAACTTACAGTCCCTATCAGGACAAGGACCTGACCGATGGGAATGTGTTTGACAGCGGCGACCTGGAGCTGTGCTTTGGTTCCAGCGAGAGTGCCCTTGTGGACATCGAGTCCCGCGCGGCGGAAATTCTGCGCGACGGAAAGCTGCCGCTGCTGCTGGGCGGCGAGCACCTTGTTACGTTGGGCGCGGTGCGCGCGGCGGTGCGCAAATATCCCGATTTGCATATCGTGCATTTTGACGCCCACGCCGATCTGCGGGACGATTACCTCGGCGCGCAGCTGAGCCACGCCTGCGTGCTGCGCCGCTGCCATGATTTGGTCGGCGACGGGCGCATCCACCAGTTCTGTATCCGCAGCGGTGACCGGGAGGAATTTCAGTTCGCCGCGCGGCACACCGATATGCACAAGTTCGACTTTACCGGCCTGACCGAGCTGACCGACTGGCTGTGCCAGACCGATGTGCCTGTCTATCTGACCATTGATTTGGACTGCCTCGACCCGTCGGCCTTCCCCGGCACGGGCACGCCCGAGGCGGGCGGCGTCAGCTTTTTGCAGCTGCTTGGGGCCATCCGCACCGTGACGAAAGCGAACATCATTGGCGCGGACGTGAACGAGCTGGCCCCCATGCTCGACCAGAGCGGCGTTTCCACGGCCACGGCCTGCAAGGTGCTGCGGGAATTGCTGCTGGCACTGGAAAAGTAAGCAGCCATCCCTGTAGGGAGCGGCGTCCTCGACGCCCCGCGGAGGGGTCAAGCCCCCTCCCTACATTCTCAACCTTATCGGGGGAGAGGATGTAGGGGCGGATTCCGTATCCGACCGGGAAAGCTGCCGCTTCCACAAACAGGCACGGGCGAACAATGTTCGCCCCTACAAAATACCCATACACATCATACAATAAAAAAATACAAAGGAGTTCCATCATGAGCAAAGTTCTTGTTATCGGCTGCGGCGGCGTGGCAAGCGTCGCCATCTCCAAGTGCTGCCAGGTCAGCGACGTCTTTACCGAGCTGTGCATCGCCAGCCGCACCAAATCCAAGTGCGACGCGCTGGCCGCCAAGCTGGCCCCCACCACCCGGACCAAAATCACCACCGCGCAGGTCGATGCCGACGACGTCCAGCAGCTGTGCGACCTCATCAACAGCTACAAGCCTGACCTCGTTATGAACATTGCCCTGCCGTATCAGGATCTAACTATCATGGACGCCTGCCTTGCCTGCGGCGTCAACTACATGGACACCGCCAACTACGAACCCGAAAACACCGACGACCCCACCTGGCGTGCCATCTACGAGAAGCGCTGCAAGGAGGAAGGCTTTTCCGCCTACTTCGATTACAGCTGGCAGTGGGCCTACAAGAAAAAGTTTGAGGATGCCGGCCTGACTGCGCTGCTGGGCTGTGGCTTTGACCCCGGTGTGACGCAGGCCTACTGCGCCTACGCCGCCAAACATGAGTTCGACTCTATTGACACGATCGACATTCTCGACTGCAACGGCGGTGACCACGGATACGCCTTTGCCACCAACTTTAACCCCGAAATCAACCTGCGCGAAGTCTCCGCTCCCGGCAGCTACATGGAGAACGGCAAGTGGGTCGAGATTCCGCCCATGAGCATCAAGCGGGAATACAACTTCGATCAGGTCGGCCAGAAGGATATGTACCTGCTGCATCACGAGGAAATTGAGTCCTTGGGCAAAAACCTGCCCGATGTCAAGCGCATCCGCTTCTTTATGACTTTCGGCCAGAGCTACCTTGACCATATGCGTTGTCTGGAGGATGTGGGCATGCTCTCCACCACACCGATCAACTACAACGGTCAGGAGATCGTGCCCATCCAGTTCTTGAAAGCTCTGCTGCCTGACCCCGCCAGCCTCGGCCCCCGCACCAAGGGCAAGACGAACATCGGCTGCATCTTCACCGGCAAAAAGGACGGCAAGGACAAGACTTACTACATTTATAATGTATGCGACCATCAGGAATGCTACCGCGAGGTCGGCAGTCAGGCCATCAGCTACACCACGGGTGTGCCCGCCATGTGCGGCGCGCTGATGATGCTGACCGGCGAGTGGACGAAGCCCGGTGTCTACACGGTCGAGGAATTTAACCCTGATCCGTTCCTCAATGCACTGGACAAGTACGGCCTGCCCCGCAGTGAGAACCATAACCCGGTTCTGGTGGACTGATGGTACAGCGCGATGCACGGCCGCCGTTTGCGGCCATCGGCGGCGCGGTGTCGCCGGAATTTGCCGCCCTGCCCACGCCTTGCTACCTGCTGGATGAAGCCGCCCTGACCCGTAATGCGGAAATTCTGGGCAATCTTTCCCGACGCACTGGGTGCAGGGTGCTGCTGGCGCAAAAAGCGTTCAGCAACTACGATTTATACCCGCTGCTGGCGCCGCACTTGGCGGGCACCGAAGCCAGCGGCCTGTTTGAAGCGCGGCTGGGTGCGGAGGAAATGCCCAGCAAAGAAGTTCATGTCTTCTGCGCGGCCTACCGCGCGGACGAAATGGAAGAACTGCTGCAATATGCCGACCATATCGTCTTCAACTCTCCGGCACAGCTGGCAAAGTTCGGCCCCGCGGCCAAAGCAGCGGGGAAGAGCGTGGGCCTGCGTATCAACCCGGAGTGCTCGACGCAGGATGGCCACGCGATTTATGACCCCTGCGCCCCCGGCAGCCGCTTGGGCACAACCCGCGCGCAGTGGGATGCCGCCGTGGCGGCTGACCCGGCACTGCCCGCGCTGTTGGACGGCCTGCATTTCCACACCCTGTGTGAGCAGGACGCTGACGCGTTGGCCGTAACGCTGGACGCAGTGGCCGATAAATTTGGCGACCTGCTGTCCAAAATGCAGTGGCTGAATTTCGGCGGCGGGCACCACATCACCCGCCCCGGCTACAACATGACCACGCTGGAGCGCTGCATCCGCCGCGCCCATCAGGACTGGGGCGTGACGGTCTATCTGGAACCCGGCGAGGCCTGCGCCCTGAACGCGGGGTATCTCCTAACCCGCGTACTGGATGTAGTGCAAAACGGCGATACCACAATTGCGATTCTGGATACCAGCGCCGCCTGCCATATGCCGGATGTCATTGAGATGCCCTACCGCCCGCCGCTGCTGGGCGCGAGCGAACCCGGTGAAAAAGCCTGCACTGTGCGCCTTGCAGGCCCGACCTGCCTTGCTGGGGACGTCATCGGCGATTACAGCTTTGACGCCGTGCCCGCCGTGGGGGATTTGCTGGTTTTTGGCGATATGGCGATTTATACCACCTGCAAAAACAACACCTTCAACGGTATGCCACTGCCTGCCATCTACGCCCGCAGGCCTGACGGTACAACACGGGAAATCACAACCTTTGGGTACAGCAATTTCAAACATCGGGTTGGAAAATGATTGGTCCACTTCCTATGGCAGTTCTGCGTAGCAGATAAAAAGCAGATATGCGCAAAAGACAGTCTCCAGCATCTCGTGATGGAATGCTGGAGACTGTCTTTTTTGTTTATGGTTTTCAGGAAGAATGGCTGCAATGCCACAGGATTGACCAGGAGCGAAGTATCCGGGATGATAAAAAGAAACTGGAACAGGCAAAGAAACGCCTTTCCGATCTGGATGTCATCATCTCCCGGCTGTACGAGGACTACGTTCTTGGAAATCTCAGTCAGGACAGATATAAAAAATGGCTGCGGACTATGAATCCGAGCAGGAACGGTTAAAGCTCGAAATTGAAGTTATCGAAGAATGGGTGGAACAGCGGGAAGAAATGAACGACGGTCTGGATGCGTTTATCGCTCTGACACAGAAATATGTGGATGTGGAAGAATTGACACAGACCATTGTGAACGAGTATGCCATCAAGAGTGAGTTTGGCATTGAGGGTAATATCATCCCGATGTCCTGCATTGTCAACAACGGTGACCAGGATCCCAGTATCCTGATCAACGGCTTTGGTGAGGGCTATGGTGATGCCGATAAGGATCGCCACATTGCCGTCACTGATGACCTGAAGGTTATCTGCGCGGCCCCTCAGCAGGGCTACCGTGAAGGTCTTGACTTGCTGCACAAGCTGTATTCTGAAAACCTCATTGACCCCGAATGCTTTACGCAGGAATGGTCCACCTATGTTTCTAAAGGCAAGGCCGGTCGCTATGGCGTCTGCTTTAGCTGGGATGTTGCCAACATCGACAACCTGACCGATTGGGAACCCCTGCCCGCACTGACTGCCGATACCCGCAATATCACCCCGCAGAACGGTTCCTTCACCAGCGGCTTTGGGCGCGGCAAGTGTGTTGTCACCGCCAAGGCATCGAACCCCGCGCTGGTTTGTGCCTGGCTCGACCAGATGTATGCACCCCTGCAGTCTCCCCAAAACAACTGGGGTACCTACGGCGATGAAACCGGTTTCAATATCTTTGAAATGTCCACCAACGATAAGGGTGAGCCGATGCTGAAGCACGCCCCCCTCGGCGATGCGTCCCCTGTTGAAGTCCGCGAAGCACAGTGCGTCGGCGGTCCTCTGGCGGTTCTGGATGATTACTACGGCGTTTATGTCACCTGCCCGGACGATGCACAGTACCGTTTGGACTGGATCAAGGATATTTACACCCCGGATATGAACAACAAGTATGTTTACCCCAATGTTTTTATGAGCAACGAGGACACCGAGCAGGTTTCCAACCTTCAGGCAGATCTCCAAACCTACATGAACACCCAGAAGGCAAACTGGATCATGAACGGTACTACCGATGCTGAGTGGAATGAGTACCTCGACAAACTGGAAGCCTACGGATTGTCTGACTATCTGGCGATTATGCAGAAGTATCTTGACGCCTATTACGCAAAGCAATAAGTTTCACCAGGAGGAATCCATGAGCAATACAATTTTGCAGAAAGCACGCGATTACGAGGAAGAGCACGGCGCTGGCATTTCTGCGGCAGAGCGCCCTGCCTACCACTTGACCCCTTATGTGGGCTGGATGAATGACCCGAACGGCTTTTCCTTCTATCATGGGAAATACCACCAGTTTTACCAGTACAACCCCTACGCAACACAATGGGGTCCGATGCACTGGGGACACGCGGTCAGCACAGACTTGCTGCATTGGGAGTATCTGCCCTGCGCCATTGCTCCGGATTCTCCGTCTGATAACGGCCCCGGCTGCTTCTCCGGCTCGGCAACGGAGCTGGATGATGGCAGGCAGCTACTGCTCTACACCAGCGTGGTTTCTGAAAAACAGCCGAATGGTAAAATGCGGGATATTCAGACCCAGAGCGTTGCTGTGGGCGATGGATTGGATTACGAAAAACCTGCCTGCAACCCGGTGCTGACCCAGAAAGATTTGCCTGAAGGATACAGCAAATTCGACTTCCGTGACCCGAAGATCTGGCGCGAAGCTGACGGCTCATACTCTGCCGTGACCGTTGCCATGACCGAGGACGGCAGCGGTGCAGCCGTACTGTTCCAAAGCAAGGACGGTTTCGACTGGCATTTTGTTACCGTGCTGGCGCGCAACAACAACGTGTACGGCAAAATGTGGGAGTGCCCGGACTTTTTTCCGCTGGACGGCAAGCATGTACTGATGGTCGGACCGATGGAAATGCGTCCGTCCGGTGAGTTCCACAACGGACACAATGTCATCGCATTTGTCGGCAGTTATGATGAGAGAACCCATACCTTTACCCGCGAACAGGTGCAGCTGATGGACGGCGGCATCGACTTTTACGCCACCCAAACCACACAGGCACCCGATGGGCGCCGCCTGATGACGGCGTGGCTGCAAACCTGGTCGGATACCGAGGATAAGCCGCAGGGATGCAAGTGGTTCGGGCAGACCATCTGCCCGCGCGAGCTGCATCTGAAGGACGGACACATTGTGCAGACCCCGGTTCGGGAGCTGGATGCCGCCCACGGTAAGCGCACTCTGCACGAAGATGTGACTGTACAGAATGAAACTGCGCTGGCTGGCATCGGCGGGCGCATTGCTGACCTGACCGTCACCGTGGCAGCGGGCGAATACCGCAGCTTTACCATCAAGCTGGCAGCCGATGCAGCGTATCACACCCGCCTGACCTATGACCCCTACACCTCGCTGCTGACGCTGGATCGCAGCTGTGCCGGTTTCCGCGCCGATATTGTGCATACCCGCAGCTGCAAGGTGCGCAGCCAAAACGGCGCTCTCAAGCTTCGCATCCTGCTGGACAAAAACAGCGTGGAGGTTTTTGTCAACGATGGCGAGCAGACGATGACAGCGTGGATCTACACCCCGCAATCCGCCGATGGCATCACCTTTGCTGCAGACGGTCAGGCAACCATTACTGTGGAACAGTTTGAACTGAACCTGTAACTGGATATTCCCTTCGTTTCTCCTTCATCAACACAGCCCCGTTCTGGTTTCCTTCACCAGAACGGGGCTGTGTTTAGGGTGCTGGGAGTGGAGTGAAACTATTTATATAAAATAGTAGCACCGTGTAATTCAAACGCCAATATCGTGGCATTTTGAATTGCACGGTGCTGTTTTGCTATAAAAATATGCGAATTAATGAAATTGTGCCGAGAGAGGGATTAATCCTCGTTTGAGTTTTGGAGCGATGCGTCAATATCTTTAGGCAAGGGAGAAGAGTGCGTAATCGTTGAGCCAAAAGACCATTGCAACTTCCACTCAAAATACTTTTCATGTGTGATCTTGCCCGTATGATATCTGTACTGCATTACTGCGTAGGTGTTAAACAGGCAGCCGTAGGCCGCAATTTGCCGCTGGTGTCCCTTGCCATAGCACCAATACGGTGCAGGAAATCCTCAATCGCCAGCTCTGACCAGACATGGCCGGGACGCAAATTGTCCATGCGCTGGCGATATCGACGAATCGTATCCATATCGAACACAGCGGTGGTCATTGTGTCCATCACGCGGGCATCCTGTGAAATATCCGCCTGATCGCGCATCATCGCGCGCACTTCGTCTTTTGTGCAATGATAGTCACCCTCGCCATTGCGGCGGTGTATCGTTTTTTAAAAACGTTCACAAAATTTAAAAAATGAATCTCAAAATTGAAAGAAATACTATCCCGTCTCTGCTATACTTTAATCATCAAATCCGGAAACGGAGAAGGAGAAAAGAAAATGAAAAAGATGAAGAAAGTGGCAGCGCTGGCCATGGCAACAGCAATGGCCGTCAGCATGGCAGCGTGCGGTGGTTCAAGTGCGACCTCAACTACAAGCACTGCGGCAGGCGATACAAAGGCTGACAGCGGTAGTTACGACCAGGTGGTTTATGCTTACGCCACCTTTAATAATATCCCGTCCGAAGAGGATTTGGATGTTGTTGAAGAAGAAATCAACAAAATTACAAGAGAGAAAATCAACGCGGAAGTCACGCTGAAGCCTATTTCCATTGCAGATTATGTGAATAAGGTCAGCCTTTCCCTGCAGGGCGGCGAGAAGATTGATGTGTATCAGTCTTTGGGCAACTTCGGCAACTGCGTATCCACGGATATGTGCTATGATATTACCGACCTGATTGACTCCTGCGCTCCCGGCACGAAGGAACTCCTTGGCGACAAGTTCCTGGACGCCTGCAAGGTCAACGGCAAACTGTACGGTATCCCCACCTACAAGCCTTTTGCACTGACCCCGATGATTATCTATCGTCAGGACATTGCGGCTGAGCTTGGGATTGATATGTCCACCGTGAACAGCGTTGAGGACATTACCGATGTTCTGCGCAAGGTTAAAGAAGCAAAGCCGGATATGATTCCGCTTTCGCCCGTTCAGAGCGGTGTCAGTGGTCTGGAAATGACCATGGGCGATGTCGATTGGCTGTCTGATGACTACTACAAGCCGGTTGGTGTTCTGATGGACGGCGACATGACTGTGCAGGATTTGTACAGCACTGATATTTTCCAGAGCCGTTGCGATTTGGCCCGCACCTGGTACAATGAAGGGTTGATTATGAAGGACGCCGCAACGACTACCAGCACCGCTGCTGAGTGCATGTCTTCAGGCAACTATTTCGGCTACATTGCAGCTTACAGCTACCCGGAAGCAGATACTGCAGCTTCTCTGCAGGCACAGTGCGGCAGCTATGATATCGGCGCCAAGATGATTGGCGATGCCTACCTCGGCACCGGCGACATCAATGCCGTTTCCTGGATGATTGCTTCTACTACAGATGTTCCCGAAGCAGCTCTGAAATTCCTGGATTTGACTTACACCGACAAGGATATCGTCAACCTGCTGATTTACGGTATCAAAGGTCGCGACTATGTCATGAACGATGACGGCACTGTCAGCTATCCGGAGGGCGAGGATTCCACCACCGTTCCTTACACTGCACAGCTGAGCTGTGGCACGCTGGGCAACTTCTTCAATATGTATCCGACCGCAGGCACCAACCCTGAGTCTCTGGCATGGGAGCAGAAGCAGAACGAGGAGGCAAAGACTTCTCCGGCTATGGGCTTCACTTTTGACTCCAGCAAGCTGAACACGCAGTACACCGCAGTCAAGAACGCCATCAGCCAGTATCTGCCCGGCCTGCTCTGCGGCAGTGTTGACCCCAATACCGAGCTTGCAAAGTTCCAGCAGGCTCTGCAGGACGCCGGCTATCAGGACATCCTGAACGCAAAACAGGAACAGCTTGACGCTTGGAAGGCTGCACAATAACCATCGTTCATTTCGGTTGATTCAGCCGGAAAGCCGGGCATAACAAATGCAGAAAGGCTTTCCGGCTTTCTTATTCAAATTCAAAATTCTACTTGAAGGAGCGCAAACGGATGAAAAAGAGCAGAACTGCGAAGACGAATTTGTCGCTATTTCTGATTGCCCTGCCGGGTATCATTTATCTTCTGATTAACAACTATGCCCCTATGCTGGGGATCTTCCTTGCATTCAAGAACTACAGCCTGATGAAGGGCCCCTTTGGCAGCGACTGGTGTGGATTTGATAACTTCGAGTTTCTGTTTAAGACCAAAGACGCATGGATTATGACTCGCAACACCCTGCTGTATAATACAGCATTCATCATTATCGGCACGGTAGCAGCTATCTTTGTCGCAATCCTGATGTGCGAATTGGGAGAAAAGACCCGCGTCAAGTTCTATCAGGCAATCATGCTTCTGCCGAACCTGCTGAGCTGGGTCGTTATCGGATTCATTGCCTACGCCTTCCTCAATGCAGATACAGGCTTTATCAATAATACTTTCCTCCGCTGGTTGGGAATCGACCCGATTTCCTGGTACTCCACTCCCGGTGCATGGCCTGTGATTCTGGTTATCGTAAACCTGTGGAAGAACGTCGGCTACCAGTCCATCATCTTCATGGCTGCCATTTCCGGCATTGACAAATCTCTGTTTGAAGCTGCCGCTATTGACGGTGCCAGCAAGCTCCGCCAAATCAGAAGCATTACGCTTCCGCTTCTGAAGCCCACAATCATCACCCTGACGCTGATGTCTGTCGGCCGCATTTTTTACTCTGACTTCGGCCTGTTCTATCAGGTCCCGCAGAATTCCGGTGCAATTTATGCAACCACACAGACCATTGATACATATGTGTACCGTGGCCTGATGGAGCTGAATAATGTTGGTATGTCTGCCGCAGCAGGTTTGTATCAGTCAATTGTCGGTTTCATTCTGGTTTTGATTGCCAACCAGATTGTGCGTAAGCTTGACGCTGACAACGCCCTGTTCTAAGGAGGAAAAATAAATGTTAAAAAGCAAAAGCTTTAATGCGGTGGCAACGATTATCCTTACCGTAATTGTCATCATCACACTTCTTCCGTTGGCTCTGATTGTTATTTCTTCCTTCGCGAAAGAATCTGCACTGATTCGTAACGGTTATTCCTTCTTCCCGGAAGAATGGAGTCTGGACGCCTATTACTACATGGTAAAACAGGGCGCGGTGATTCTTCGCTCCTATGGCGTTTCCATTTTTGTCACGGTCGTTGGTACGGTCGCCAGTGTTATTTTAACCACTATGCTGGCCTATCCGATGTCCCGAAAGAACTTCAAATACCATAATGTTCTTTCTTTCTTCGTGTTCTTTACCATGCTGTTCAACGGTGGTATTGTTCCTTCCTACATCATGTGGACCAAGATTTTCCATATCAAGGATACCATCTTTGCGCTGCTGATTCCGAACTATCTGGTCACGGCGTTCAATGTTATTCTGGTCAAGAACTACTATGCAAACAACATCCCGGATTCTCTGGTTGAGGCTGCTGAAATTGATGGTGCCACAGAGATGACTATTTTCCGCAAAATCATGCTTCCGCTGGCGGTTCCTACTGTTGCCACCATCAGTCTGTTTACGGGTCTTTGCTACTGGAACGACTGGACAAACGGCTTGTACTATGTCAGTAATGAGAAGTTGTACAGCATTCAGATGCTGCTGATGAAGATTATGAACAACATTCAGGCTCTCCGCAGCAACTCGAACGCGGCTCTGCTGGGTACCGGAAGCGTGGATTTGCCCGGCACTGCTATTCGTATGGCAATGGCTGTCATTGGTATCCTGCCAATCCTGCTGATTTATCCGTTCGTCCAGAAATATCTGGTTCGCGGCGTTGTGGTCGGTGCAGTGAAAGGCTGAAACATATGCGCTGGAAAGAACTCATGCAGCAGCAGGACGCATTTGCTGCTGCTATCCGGGAAGAAACTGGCATTGCCTTTGCAGCAAATCCGTATGTAAAGGGATTTCGTAACCGTATTGATTCCAACATCATACACCTGTACTTTGACGACGGTAATTCCGGCGGCTCTGTCTGGATGCACTTGATTTGCGGTGAATCGTCCGCTCTGTTGATTGATACAGGATACGGTATCGGAAATTTGCAAGCTGTAATCAGGCAGCTAACGGATTTGCCTGTGACCGTGTTCAATACCCATTGGCATGGCGACCATACCGGTGGCAATGCGCAGTTTGATATCGTGTATATGCACGAGTACGATGTATCCTACTGGAAGAATGCTCTTATGGCCCCGGATTCGCGTTTGCTCCCCCATACACTGCCCTACGAAAAAGAAGCTTTGGTCCCTCTTGCGGAAAGCAATGTCTGTACGGTTACAGATGGTTACACATTCGATTTGGGTGGGCGAACAGAAACTGTGATTCATACACCCGGCCACAGTGCAGGAAACTGTATGGTACTGGACGATAAGACAGGCATTTTGTTTTCGGGGGACGCCATTCTTTCCACGCCAACACTGGTTATTGATGGATTTCCAAGCGGTGAACACCCAGATTTACTGACTGTGAAAGCAATGAAGCACTCCTTGCAGGCACATCAAGACATTCTGAACACTGTGCAATGGTTATGCCCCAGCCATGGGCGGCTTATGCTGCCAGCTGGGTACATAACAGCCATGCAGCAGTGTACGCAAGCAATTTTGCAAGACCCGGACGCATTTGAAATCTATGACTATATTCCCGCAATGC
>ERZ1034876.1077-NODE-1077-length-12238-cov-4.513995_pt1 | contig 12238 bp, 7 predicted proteins | sample MGYA00520698_ERZ1034876 | MGnify/ENA primary metagenome ERZ1034876 (study PRJEB33766, sample SAMN09781723) | gut metagenome | biome: gut microbiome | host: Homo sapiens | place: Madagascar | study: EMG produced TPA metagenomics assembly of the PRJNA485056 data...
TTGAAATTCGTGGCATCAAGATTGACAAAACAGCTCGCCGTGTGTGGGTAAACGGAGAGGAAAAGCAGTTTACCACAAAGGAATTTGACCTGCTCACATTCCTTGCGGAGAATCCAAACCATGTATTTACCAAGGAGGAACTCTTTAAGGAAATCTGGAATATGGATTCAGTAGGAGATATTGCGACAGTCACTGTACATATCAAGAAGATTCGTGAGAAAATCGAGATGAACACTGCAAAGCCACAGTATATTGAGACTATTTGGGGTGTGGGATACCGCTTTAAGCTGTAGAGATAGAGGTCAGCTATGAAGATAAAAACAAAACTTGCTATATCATTCTGCATAATTATTTTTGTGCCTGTTGTGCTCACCAGTATAGTGCTTGTGGGGTTCAATAAGATTCAGCTAAAGGCCATAAACAAGACATATGGCATGGAGGATGCGGGCATGCTCGCGCTCACTGACACGGTGCAGTTTCTGAACAAGGTGACAGGGCGCACCTATGATGAGCTCGAGAAGACATCGCTCATAGAACCATCCAGGCTTCTTGATAGTGATTATCTGACTAAGATAAATAAGAAGCTGGAGAAGAAGTATTCATATCTCATAGTGAAAAGTGAAGGAGAGCTCATTTTCAATGGTGGAATTGACAATGATGATATTTTGAGAAAGCTTCCGCGAATATCCAATAAGCAGAGCAGCTCTGATGTGAGCAGCTATATGGACAGTGATGACAAGGTGCTCATAAAGCAGCTTAATTTTCGTGACAGTGATGGTGACGAGGCGAGTCTTTACATAGTGACATCAACCGCGTGCGTGATTCCTGAGGTCAGGACTGTTTTGATAGAGGGAGCATTTGCACTTGTATTGATACTTATTACTACGGCTGCCATGCTTATAGTGTGGATATACAGGAGTATCATCACACCGATAGAGAGGCTGCGTATTGCCGCTGAAAATATAAAGGATGGCAATCTGGACTTTGAGCTTGAGACAAGTCCGAGCGACGGAGAGATTGGCGAGCTGTGTACTGCGTTTGAGCAGATGCGTGCCCGCCTCAAGAAAAATGCCGAGGAAAAGGTGACGAATGAGTCTGAAAACAGAGTGTTAATCAGTAATATCGCGCATGATTTAAAGACTCCTATTACTGCGGTAAAGGGCTACGCCGAGGGCATACTTGACGGAGTGGCAAACACCCCTGAAAAGGTCGATAAATACGTCAGAACCATTTACAATAAGGCAAACGATATGGATAAGCTCATTAATGAGCTGACACTATACTCGAAGATTGATACGAACAGGATTCCATACAATTTTGCGAAGATAAATGTCACAGATTATTTTAACGACTGTGTTGAGGAAATAGGACTCGATCTTGAGGCAAAAAATATCAGACTTTCATATGAGAATCATGTGGATAGTAACGTGCTTATCATTGCTGATCCGGAGCAGCTTCGCCGTGTGATTAATAATATAGTCGGCAATTCGGTGAAGTATATGAACAAGACACAAAGCTATATAGATATCAGGATAAATGATGTTGGTGACTTCATACAGGTTGAAATCGAGGACAATGGACGAGGAATCGACCAGAGAGATATGCCATATATTTTTGACAGATTTTACAGAGCGGATGCGTCGAGAAATTCGGCTACCGGAGGCAGCGGCATAGGACTTTCCATCGTAAAGAAGATTATAGAGGATCACGGCGGCAAGATATGGGCTACAAGCAAAGAGGGTGATGGAACTACAATGTTTTTCGTAATCAGAAAGTATCAGGAAACACAGGATATGAACCGGCAGTAAACAAATAAACAGGATATTGAAATAAAAAGTAAAACTATAATTAAAAATAACAGTTAGATATTAAAATTTAAAATTAAGAGCTCCCGATTGACAGAGCAAATAGTGTTGTCAGCCGGGAGCTTTAATGTATTTTTTATTTAAAATAAGTTAAGGAAAAACACATAAAATATTTGAAAAATAAAGTCTGACGTAGTAAAATAGTAGCATTACGCGAAAGAACCATGGAGAAATCGAAAGGGGGACAAATATGCATAAATTCAGACAAAAATATATAGGAGACAAGGCATTTTATAAGCGTTATCTCATGCTGGCCATACCAATGATAATCCAGAATGCAATCACAAATCTGGTAAGCTTTCTGGACAACATTATGGTAGGACAGCTTGGTACAGAGCAGATGTCGGGAGTAGCAATCGTAAACCAGCTCATATTTGTGTACAATCTGGCTGTATTTGGGGCGGTGTCAGCGGCAAGTATATTCGGAGCACAGTATTTTGGCAAGGGAAATCATAAGGGGCATATGTATTCCTTCAGATTCAAGCTGTATGCAGCGCTGCTTGTTACAGCAATAGCGATGACACTGTTTATCACGAACGGAACAGGTCTCATATCACTTTATCTGACAGATACGGCAGGAAACGGTGCCACGGAGGTAGCACTGGCATACGGAAAGGAATATCTGGAAATTGTTATGATAGGTCTCATACCGTTTGCGGTGACACAGGCCTATGCGACAAACATAAAGGAAACAGGACAGACTTTTGTACCGATGGTTGCAAGCTTTGCAGCAGTTGGAAGCAATGCGGTGCTTGATTTTCTGCTCATCTTCGGAATAGGACCGATACCAAAGCTGGGTGTGGCGGGAGCCGCTATTGCCACTGTGATGTCGCGATATATTGAGACAATAATAGTTGTGCTGTGGGCGCATAAAAACAGGGATAGGAACAGATATCTCGAGGGCGCTTACAGAGGAATAGGAATGCCGTTTGGTGAGTTTAAGACTATATTCATCAAGGGACTGCCACTTATGCTCAATGAGCTTTTTTGGGCAGCAGGCATGACAACGGTTACACAGTGCTATTCAGTACGTGGGCTCTCGGTAATCGCAGGTTTAAACATTGCGACAACGATAACAAACCTTTTCAATATCGTGTTTATACAGCTTGGTGCATGCATCAGCATAGTTGTGGGGCAGTATCTTGGAGCCGGTGAGCTTGAAAAGGCAAAGGATGCGGATAACAAGATGATAGTGTTCAGTGTGTTCTGCTGTTCTATAATGGCGGCGGTCATGCTTCTGGTAGGAGGATTTTTCCCTCAGATATATAACACAACAGACGAAATCAAGTCACTCGCAACAAGCTTCATAGCGGTATCAGCGATAATTATGCCATTTTGTGCATTTACACATTCGTCGTATTTCACACTCCGCTCAGGCGGCAAGACACTGGTCACATTTCTGTTTGACTCCGTATTTACGTGGGTGATAGTAGTGCCGGTGGCATTTGTGCTCGCCAAATACACCGCACTTGGCATAGTAGCAGTGTACTTCCTCGTGCAGGCCACAGAGCTGATAAAGGTAGTCATCGGATACTTCATGGTGAAAAGCGACGTGTGGCTCGTGCAGATGGTATAGGAATGTAAGCCATTATCTTGCGGAAAAGTAAAATAAAAGTTATACTGTAGCAAAAGTCAGCATAACAGTTTTAACCCAGAATGAAACGGAGCATAAAATGAGCGAAGAAAAACAGCACAAGCGCCGCGTGCATTATAGCGGAAAATATCCCAAAAAATTTGAGGAAAAATACAAGGAATTAAATCCGGAAAAATACAAGGATACAATTGAGCATGTCATCAGCAAGGGAAATACTCCTGCGGGCATGCACATATCCATAATGGTAAAAGAAATCATAGATTTTCTGGACATAAAGCCGGGACAGACAGGCTTTGATGCCACACTCGGATACGGTGGCCACACAAGGGCAATGCTTGAAAAGCTTGAAGGACAGGGACATATGTTTGCTACAGATGTTGACCCAATCGAGTCTGAAAAGACAAAAAAGCGTCTCGCGGAAGCCGGTTTTGGAGAGGATATTCTCACCATAAAGCTTCAGAACTTCTGCACAATAGATGAGATTGCAAAGGAAGTAGGAGGCTTTGATTTCATACTTGCAGACCTTGGAGTTTCATCAATGCAGATAGATAATCCTGAGCGTGGATTTTCGTTTAAGGTGGATGGACCGCTTGATCTGCGTCTTAATCCAAATGCCGGTATCAGTGCGGCAGAGCGGCTTGATAATATATCCCGTGAGGAGCTTTCGGGTATGCTCTATGAGAACTCAGATGAGCCGTATTGCGAGGAGCTTGCAAAGGCTATCACAGACGAGATCAGGAAGGGCAACCGCATAGATACGACCACAAAGCTTCGTCACATTATAGAGCAGACACTCGATTTTCTCCCTGAAAAGGATAAGAAGGACATCATCAAAAAGACCTGTCAGCGCACATTCCAGGCGCTCCGCATAGATGTAAACCATGAGTTTGAGGTGCTATATGAGTTTATGGAAAAGCTTCCGGGAGCATTAAAGCCCGGTGGAAGAGCTGCCATCCTTACCTTCCATTCAGGAGAGGACAAGCTGGTCAAAAAGGCACTCAAGGCAGGATATAAAGCAGGAATATACAGCGATTATTCCAAGGATGTGATTCGCCCATCAGCACAGGAATGTGCTCAGAACGGACGTGCCAGGTCCACGAAGATGCGCTGGGCGGTCCGTGCGGAATAGAAAAGAACAAAAATAGTTCTAAAAACCTATTGCTTTATTGAGAAAAATAGTCTACTATGGACGTGTTATATGACTGACGGATAAGTGGAATAACCACATGAAATATAACAAATAAGAGCCGACCGTCTGGGCGATAAACCCGGACAGCCGGCTCTTTTTGATTATAAAATCAGCCATAGTCGTGTAAATAACCAGGGAATGTATCTCAAAAGAAACAACATGGATATTGACAAAAATACTGTAGTAAGTATATACTAACCACAGTTAAACAAAACTAATCAAACGAAGTAACATTCACACATTTTAAGGAGGATATTACAATGATAGAAATGAAAGAGTGGGATGGATTCGAAGGACGTCTTTGGAAAGAGGAAATCAACGTTCGTCAGTTCATTCAGGACAACTACACTCCATATGACGGAGACGAGAGCTTTTTAGCTGATCCGACAGATGCCACAAACAAGCTGTGGGATGCGCTTCAGAAATTACAGAAAGAGGAGCGTGCCAAGGGTGGAGTTCTTGACATGGAGACAGAGGTTGTAACAGGAATCACAGCTTACGGCCCTGGATATATAGATGAGGCATTAAAGGACCTCGAGCAGATTGTAGGTCTTCAGACAGACAAGCCGTTAAAGAGAGCATTCATGCCTTACGGTGGAATTAAGATGGCGGTACAGGCTGCTGAGACATATGGTTATAATGTAAGCGACAAGCTCAAGGAGATTTTCACAAAATATCATAAGACACACAACACAGCAGTATTCGATGCATACACACCTGAGATGATGAAGGTTCGTCATGCAAAGATTCTTACAGGACTTCCTGACACATACGGCCGTGGACGTATCGTAGGCGATTATCGTCGTGTAGCATTATACGGACTTGATTACCTCATCGAGGAGAAAAAGAAGGACAAGGCAAACTGTGGATGCGGACAGATGACAGATGATGTTATCCGTTTAAGAGAGGAAATCGCAGAGCAGATCAAATGTCTTGAGGATATGAAGAAGCTTGCTGAGATTTACGGATATGATATCTCAAGACCTGCAACAAACGCAAAAGAGGCAGTTCAGTGGTTATACTTTGGATACCTTGCAGCAATCAAGACACAGAATGGTGCAGCAATGTCAGTAGGACGTGTATCTACATTCCTTGATATTTATATCAAGAGAGATATGGACAAGGGCATCCTTACAGAGCAGGAAGCACAGGAGCTCATCGACCATTTTACAATGAAGCTTCGTATGGTTAAATTTGCACGTATCCCTTCATACAACCAGTTATTCTCAGGTGATCCTGTATGGGCAACACTTGACGTGGCAGGAACAGGTGTGGATGGACGTTCAATGGTTACAAAGACAGACTTCCGTTTCCTCCATACATTAGAGAACATGGGACCTGCACCGGAGCCAAACCTCACAGTATTCTACTCATCAAAGCTTCCTCAGACATTCAAGGATTATGCAGCCCGCATCTCAATTGAGACAAGCTCAATCCAGTATGAGAACGATGACGCAATGAAGCCTGTATGGGGCGATGATTATGCAATCTGCTGCTGTGTATCTGCAACACAGACAGGTAAAGAGATGCAGTTCTTCGGAGCACGTGCAAACCTTGCAAAATGTCTCCTCTACGCTATCAACGGTGGTGTTGATGAGAAATCAGGTGAGCAGGTAGGACCAAACTACGCACCTATCACAGCAGAGTACCTTGACTATGACGAGGTAATGGCGAAATACGACAAGATGATGGACTGGTTAGTAGACATCTATGTAAATACATTAAACCTTATCCAGTACATGCATGACAAATACTACTATGAGGCAGCAGAGCTTGCACTCATGGATACAGACTTAAAGAGAACATTCGCAACAGGAATCGCAGGATTCTCACACGTAATCGATTCTCTTTCAGCAATCAAATATGCAAAGGTTAAAGTAGTACGTGACGAGAGCGGACTGGCAAAGGACTTCGAAATCGAGGGAGAGTTCCCTAAATACGGAAACGATGATGACCGCGCGGACGAAATCGGTGTATGGCTTCTTAAGACATTCATGGACAAGTTAAAGAAGCATCACACATACCGTGATTCAGAGCCGACAACATCAATCCTTACAATTACATCAAACGTAGTATACGGAAAAGCTACAGGAGCAATGCCTGACGGACGTAAAGCAGGAGAGCCACTCTCACCTGGAGCAAACCCATCATACGGCGCAGAGCAGAACGGACTTCTCGCATCCTTAAACTCACTCACAAAGCTTCCATATGAGTGGGCGCTTGATGGAATCTCAAATACACAGACCATCAATCCGGGAGCACTCGGAAACAACGAGGGAGAGAGAATCGACAACCTTGTAAACGTAATGGACGGATACTTCGACCAGGGTGCACATCACCTCAATGTAAATGTATTCGGTAAAGAGAAACTCATCGATGCAATGGAGCATCCTGAGAAGGAGGAGTACGCAAACTTCACAATCCGAGTATCAGGATACGCAGTTAAGTTCATCGACCTCACAAGAGAGCAGCAGCTCGATGTAATCTCACGTACATGCCACGAGAGAATGTAATATGATCTAAGGTGTCACAGAGTGTACTACGATTCTGCTTGCAGAAAGAGTAGTATGCTCTTGTGACCCTCATATTATATTATGTATGTGGTATAAATTTACAGAGTTAATATACAATCACAGATATACCGGAATGTGCAGGCCAAGTGCCTGCATATTTTCTAATGATAGAACCACAGCGTAAGGAATTTTCGGCAACCCGCCGACCGGGACTTTGCAATGCGAATTTCGCAGGGCTTAGAGGCTGTTAGAATTATGAACACAGCCAGCGATGCCCATGCATGGACGCATGGGCAAGGCGTTATGCGCCACGGAAGGCGCGTAAAAGCCGGTCGCGTCAAGCATAGAAAACCTAAATCATAATTCATACAGCCTCTTAGCCCGAAGAACCTGAGCATTGAAAAGTCCCGGTCGGCGGGTTGCCGAAAATTCCGTACCATAAAATAAAAGTAGCAGCAACAACCTAAAGGAGGTAAAACATGGGAGAAACACTAGGAAGAGTACACTCGGTAGAAAGCTTTGGCTCAGCAGACGGCCCGGGAGTGAGATATATAGTATTTTTGAAGGGCTGCAATATGCGCTGTAAATACTGCCATAACCCGGACACATGGGCCAAATGCGGCGAAAATGACGGTGCAAAGCTGATGACACCGCAAGAGGTGCTAAAGACCGCCATGCGCTATAAAGCGTACTGGAAGCAAACAGGCGGCATTACAGTAAGCGGAGGTGAAGCACTTTTGCAGATAGACTTTGTCACAGAGCTATTTAAGCTTGCAAAGGAAAAAGGTGTAAACACATGCCTTGACACATCAGGAAATCCATTTACCGTGGAAGAACCGTTCTTTGGCAAATTTAATGAGCTGATGAAATATACAGATCTCTTCATGCTGGACATCAAGCATATAGATGACGAGGAGCACAAAAAGCTTACGGGACAGACAAATAAGAATATCCTTGATATGGCACAATATCTCTCAAAAAACGGTAAAAAAATGTGGATACGTCATGTGCTTGTGCCTGGAATCACCACGGATGAGAGATATTTAAAGCAGCTTAGAGAGTTTATAGACACACTTAAAACGGTGGACAGGGTTGAGGTGCTGCCGTACCACACACTTGGGGTGTTCAAGTGGAAGGAGCTTGGTATACCATACCAGCTTGAGGGGGTGGAACCTCCTACAGAGGAGCAGATAGAATGTGCAAAAAGAATATTAAATTGTCAGAATTAGTTTTTAAATACCATTGCTAACGACTCATTAAGTTGATAAAATATAATAAGTAACTATTCAAGGTGGTTATGAATAACTGTACCGGGAGAAAGATAAGGCAGAACGAGGAGAGTATAATGAGCAGTATAGTAATAGGAACCCTGTATGGGCAGATGAGCTTTATGTGCCTGCTGATACTGGGAGTCATATGTTTCAGATTTTTGAAAGCTGATGATAAAACATACAGCAGCCATCAATTTCTGGCAGTAGGTATGCTTACAGCGGCAGCAGTTGTGGTGGATTATATTATAGCTATCATAGTATATGGCCTGTGGGCGCCGGAAAAACTGGTACTGGACACATTTACGGTCATTTACTTTATATTGATAGCGCTGCTGTCATATCATTGGTTTTTGTATTGTGAGGCAGAGCAGCAATCTGTATTTATCCGGCTTAAATCCGGAAGAATCGTGCGCATAGCAGCGCAGGCAGCCATATGTATCATGATGATTACTGTCATGTATCTGAAGTGGACAAGCTTCAGGAATGAGATGATTACAGAAGCTGTTATAGCATTTATACCGGCTATATATAGCTGTATCAGGGCATTTTACAAGTCATTTCTGCCGGAAAATTATGTGAACCGCGACAAATACAGGCGCATGGCTTCGTTTGCAGTGCTGCCTGTTATTATGTTATTTATCCAGTATTTTACACCGATGCTGCCTTCGTTTGTATGTGGGGTGACACTCGGCTACATGCTTGTGTACAGTAACGGCCAGAAATCACTCATTTCCACAGATTTACTGACCGGTATCAACAACAGGAGTGCTTTTGATAAATATATCAGTGCAAAGGTAAGGGTAGGGTCAGGCCATAGCCAGCTGTATCTTTATGTGATAGATGTTGATGATTTAAAATCAATAAATAAGGAATACGGTCCACTCGAAGGAGACAAGGTGCTTGTGGCGACAGCTTTTGCGTTGAAGGCGCTTGCGGCAGAGTATGATTTTTATATAGCCAGATTTGATGCAGATGAGTTTGTAGTCGTCTTTGATACGACAAGCGGGAATATGATGCAGCTCATTCGCAAAAGGATAGAAGAGCGGGTCCCTGAGACTGCGCAAAATATGCAGCTTGAGGCACCGGTGACTGTCACAATCGGAGTGGCAAAATACACAGGTCAGAGTATGCCGGCATGGATAGCTGAGGCACATATGGCGCTTGAGAACGCACGTACCTTAAAAGAGGAAAAAGGAAGGTCAGAAAATGAACTTCAAAAAGAATTGTTTGACGCGACAGACATGCTGTTATCGGAAGCCGAGGTACGTCATGAGAGCTCTGATGTGCTTGACCTGGATGGCCTTGATGAGAAGCTTTTTCCGGTGTTATCAGAGGCATCGCAAAGAATATATATGTTTGTCACAAATATGGACACCAATGTGACCAGATGGTCCAAAAATGCATTTGGTTTTATGGGAATTGACAGCGAATATGACTTAAACACAGAGGACAGATGGAAAAGTAAAATACATCCGGATGATATAATGATGTACCAGAAGGAAGTGGATGCGGTACATTCGGGGAAAAAGGATGCATTTAATCTCACCTACCGTGTAAGGGATGAGGACGGAGTGTTTGTGAGCTGTACAGGTCATGGCCGCATAATAAAGGGTGTGGATGGAAGTCCTGATATTTTTGCAGGCTCAATACTGAATCATGGCATATCGGATTCGGTTGATTCTGTTACCAACCTCTGGAATATGAAGATGCTTGGAAGCTGCCTGAATGACTATATTTTCAGATATGAGTCGGCAGCAGTGCTTATCATCGGAATAACAAAGTATGGACACATCAATGATACCTACGGATATGAGCTGGGCAATGAGGTATTGAAAAATTATGGCGATGAGCTTTTAAAGGTAGTGAACGGAGACCTTTACGTATTCAGAATGGATGGAACAAAGTTTGCATTCATCAAGCCATACGCAGAGCATGATGAGATCAGTGAGCTGTATCTTAAGGTGAAAAAAGTAGCTGAGGCCGGGGTGAAGCTTGGCGATGGAATGGTTCAGCTTAGGCTTGCTGGTGGAGCAGTGACAGCAAAAAACTACTCCGGCACACCGTACAATCTGCTAAACAGCGCCACATATGCACTCAGCATATCGAAGCATGAAAAGCACGGAGATCTGGTGTTTTTTGACAGTACCATAATTCATGACAATATGAAAAATATGGAGCAGATTGCGGAAATCCATAAGAGCGTCATGGACGGCTGTAAGGGATTTTTCCTATGCTATCAGCCAATAGTCAGCGCCACGGACGGAAGGATAGTCGGAGCTGAGGCTCTTATCAGGTGGAAAAATGAGAAGTACGGATTTGTGCCACCGGATTCTTTTATTCCATGGCTTGAGGAGGATCCTTGTATTTACATACTCGGAAACTGGATTATTGAGACAGCGCTTGTGGCGGCAAAGAGATTCAAGAAGGTCATACCTGATTTCTTCATAAATGTAAATATAGCGGCCACACAGCTTGAAAATACGGCATTCCGCACGGATGTACTCAATATGGTTGAGAGACTTGATTTTCCAAAAGAGGATCTTTGGATAGAGCTTACCGAAAGATGCAAGGATTTAGACCATGATTTCCTAAAGAGGGAGATATCCTTTTTCAAGGAGCATGGCATACAGATAGCGTTAGATGATTACGGAACAGGCTCGGCATCACTGAGTCTGGCGCTGGAGCTTCCGGTGGGCGAGATAAAGATAGATCGCTCATTTACGAAGGACGTCATGGAGGATGAATTAAAGCAGGCGATTGTCGAGTCCATTCTTGTTTTCACAGGACGTATCAGGATGCGTTCGTGTATAGAGGGTATTGAGACTCATGAGATGGCGGAGTATCTAAAGCAGTTTGGACCTATGTATTATCAGGGTTATGCATACTCCAAGCCTGTCGAGGAGGAGGCATTTATGTCTCTCATAAAGGAACAGTCGGGCAAATAAACGGATATGCTTGCGTATCGCAACTGTAAATGTGCTGAACAGTTAAAATTTACAATAACAATTTGCGGGAGTTACAACATGGGAAAACCGGATATCATTTACGAAGACAACGACATAATCATCTGCTACAAGCCGGCGGGAATTGCTACACAGACCAGGCGTATAGGGCAGCAGGATATGGAGAGCTTCATAAGAAATTACAGGGCGGCTAAAAATGAGCCGCCTTATGTCGGCATAGTGCACAGACTCGACCAGCCGGTAGAGGGAGTGATGGTATTTGCAAAGAATCAGAAAGCCGCGGCTTCTTTAAGCAGACAGATAAAGGAGCATACAACCGAGAAATATTATCGTGCGGCCAGCAGAGGACAGGGAGTGTCAGGAGCTGCAGTGGAAGATGAAGAGGCATGGCATACTCTCACAGATTATATCTCCTTTGACAAGCGTACCAATACATCAAAAATTACAAGCGAAAAAGACAGGCTGGCAAAAAAAGCTGTGCTTCAGTACAGGGTGATATCAGTGACACCGGATAGGGACAGCTCCCAAAATGAATGCATTAGAACAGAATTTGACATAAAGCTTCTCACAGGAAGGCATCATCAGATACGTTTGCAGCTTGCAAATATCGGCTATCCACTGATTGGAGATACCAAGTATGGTGGAGACACTGCAAGGGAACAGCTTGCACTTTGCTCCTACAAGATTGTTTTTGACCATCCTGCTACAGGGGAGAGAATGACATTTGAACTACCATAGTGCTGTTGGGAATAAGACGAAAAGGACCATACATTCAGAAAACAACTGAGTGTATGGTCTTTTTTTATATGGAGAAAAAATACTGTTGACAATATTGTTTAAATC
>ERZ1034876.1080-NODE-1080-length-12220-cov-29.341060_pt1 | contig 12220 bp, 11 predicted proteins | sample MGYA00520698_ERZ1034876 | MGnify/ENA primary metagenome ERZ1034876 (study PRJEB33766, sample SAMN09781723) | gut metagenome | biome: gut microbiome | host: Homo sapiens | place: Madagascar | study: EMG produced TPA metagenomics assembly of the PRJNA485056 data...
ACCATTCGACGAATTTCTCGCGCTTCTGGTCGTCAAAGGTCAGCGTGAACTGGTGGAAGAAGGTCGTGAACCGCACCACATCAATGTGGGGGTTGGCCTCGCACCAGCGGCGCAGCTTTTCTTTTACATAGGCCTGCGTCTTGGGCTGACGCACATCGTAGGTCAGCTGGTGCGGCGTATCCTTCCAGTCGTTCGTCAGGAAGTTGTACATGTGTACGGGGTCCCAGATCAGGAACGCCAGAAAGCTGACGGTGTACTCGTGATAGGGGACGGTTTCGATCTCGACCTCGCCGGTCGGCTCGTCGAAGAACCATTTGTCGGTGGGGACGACCTCGCCCGTCGTGCGGTCAATGACCTCCCACCAGCGCTTGGGGTCGTCCAGCGTGTTGACTTTCAGCTGCTGGGTGTGGAAGCCGTCCATCAGGTGGATGCGCAGCTTCGTGCCGCGCGCCGTGTGTCGGTCACTGATAAGATACTCCTGCTGGACCTCGTCGGGGTTTGCCTCGGCCCAGGCGTTGTCCTTGCGGGTCGTATAATAGGTAGCGTACTTTTTGGCGGGGTCCGTCAGCAGCTCCTTCGGCATTTCGGTGCCGTCGCAGTCACGCAGGGCATCCGCGCCCAACAGATTCTTCAGCCGCAGGGTCTCCGCAACCACATCTGCGTCTGTGGGAAGTGTCAATCTTCCGGTCTGCTCCATCTTCATAATCCCTTCTCTGTCCGTTTTGTCTGCCACGGCAGGCATCGTTTCATTGACATCATCATACTTGTTTCTGCCCTCTTTGAACAGTAGGTATATTGTTGCGCATTTGTACTATCTTGCTTTGTTTTCGAATGTCGGCGGCAACATCAGAAAATACAGAAAAGCTGCACAAAAAGTAAGGCTTTTCTTTGTGCAGCTTGCTAGCTTTGGGCCTGTTTGCAGCGAAACGTGCCGATATTCTGTTTTACATCGTGATTTTTTATGGAAAGCTCTTGCCATGCGCCCCAAATGCGTATATAATAATGATAGGACCGGAAACGGCCCGTGACTTTTTACTTTTCCGTTCTTGCTTAATTGTGTAACGATATTGCTCCGCATACTTTGGATTTTTTGTAAATATTTTGTCATTCGGAGGCGCACCGCCTATGAACACACGGTATGAATTCAATATGGACGTTCCCCCGCGGGAGGCCATCCGGCTGATGTATGTCAGCAAGAGCCGCTTCGGCGGGGACTGGAACTCGGTGCCGCATACCCACTCCTGCACCGAAGTGTTCTACTGCGTGGATGGACGCGGTCAGTTCAACGTCGAAGGCAAAATGCTGGACGTTGCCCCGGACGACATGGTCATTGTGAACCCCCGCACCCTGCATACCGAGTTGAGCTACCAGGCAAACCCGCTGGAATATATTGTGCTGGGCATCGAGGGCATTGAAATTTTGTTTGACCAGAAGGACCGCGGCTACACGATGCTGAAATGCAGCCCCCAGCGGGAGGAGCTGCTGAGCCTGATGCAGCTGCTGCTGCGGGAAATCGACGCGCGGGAGGACGGCTGCGAGATGGTCTGCCAGGACCTGACCGAGGTGCTGCTTGTCAAGATCGTGCGTATGGCGTCGGTTTCGCTGCGTCTCACCGCGCCGCCCGCCGAGAGCAAGGAATGTGCCACTGCAAAACGATATATCGATGAAAATTACAGCGAAAGCATTACCCTTGACAAGCTGGCGGAGATTGCCCACGTAAACAAATATTACCTGTCCCACTCGTTCAAGAACGAGTATAAAGTCTCCCCCATCGACTACCTGATGAAGCGCCGCATTACCGAGGCCAAAGCGCTGCTTACCAGCACCGATTTCAGCCTGACCCAGATCGCCGAGCAGATCGGCTTCGGCTCTTTGGCTTATTTTTCCAAATGCTTCCGTAAGATCGAAGGCACCAGCCCCAACGAGTACCGCAAAAGTGCCCGGCAGAAATCCGCACAGGGTACCCGCTGAGCCTGTCCTGCCTATATTAAATAGGTAGGGGCGGCCATTGGCCGCCCCTGGACTGTCGAGAAAGATGTGCTCACCCCTTGGCCCCCTCTGCGAGGGGGCTCCGCCCGCAGGCGGTGGGGGAGAGAACTGTACGGCTGCCCGAAATATTTCGGGCTATGGCAAGGTTCTCTCCCTCCGCCCCTTCGGGGCACCGCTCCCCCTCTGGCGCAAGCGCCACCTCCCCCGTATCGGGGGAGTCTGTCTCGCAGAGGGAGGTTTTTTGACATGCAGAAGGGATGCCGCGAATGCGGCATCCCTTCTGCATTTTGAAAGAGTGCATTGTAGGGGCGAGCATTGCTCGCCCGTGCCCGTTTGCTTTGCAAGAAAACTGTCCCGGAAAATGCGTTGCTGCGCCAAGTCGGCTGGCGACCAATGGTCGCCCTTACACATGCAACAGGCAAGAACGTGTAGGGGGCCAAGGAGCGGCAGTCCGGGACATCCGTCGCAGGAATGCGGTGCTCAGTTCAGCGTCACGGTGATGGTGCCGATTTTGGTGTTGTCGGCGGTGGTGCTGCCCAATGCGCCGTCCAGAGACAGTGAGGCCGTGACTCTGCCGGCCTGCCGCGCCCTGTCGGTGCTGTATTACGGCAGCTACGCGGGCGCGGACGAGGCGTTCTTGCGTCTGGGCCGCGAGGTGAAGGAGCGCGGTCTGACACCCGCCGGGGACCCGCGTGTGCTGGGCATTGTTGCGCCCTACACCGGGCGCGAAATCGAAACCAAACGGTATTGCTCCCGCTTGGTGCTGCCGGTGGAGGGCGAAGCCGAACCGTCTTTTCCCGTGTAATAAAAAGTGAACCCCGGAAGGCCGCTTTACGCACCTTGACGTAGTTTTGGGACGAAACAACTAAAATATCGCACAACCCGCACAACGCAAAAATGCGCTGTGCGGGCATTTTTTTTCTTTAGAACCGGTTAGTACAATTTCGCAATGTCTATTCGTCCCAGATGTATTGCGCGTTTCCGCAAAAAGTGCTAGAATGACAAAAATAGGGCTATACCATAACAACTTCCGATACAGCAAAGAAAGGGACACTCCATGAGCAAAAAGGAACAGGGCGGCATCGTGCTGCAGAAAAAACACATTGTAATCGGCATTATACTGGCGGTTGCGGTTATTGCCGCGGCGGTGCTGGTGGGTATGAACCTCACCCGCAGCAAGCAGCAGGACACCTTCACCCCGGATCTGGAGCAGGGCACCAGCGCATGGTCGGGCGATCAGCTGCCGGACAAATCCGCCGACAGCGGCGAGGCAGTCGGCATCAAGATTCCCGGCTATCCGTCTATCAGCCTGCCGGCCAACCAGCAAACCGTACAGGTGGCGCTGCTGAACCCGGAGGGCAACCCCTGCTACTTCACGTTTGAGCTGGTCCTGTCCGACACGGACGAGGTGCTGTACACCAGCAAGCAGGTGCCGCCGGGACAGATGATCGAGGAGATCACCCTGACCCGCCCCTTGGAGGCCGGGCAGTACAACGCCACCCTGCGCATCAGCACCGCAGCCTGCAGGACGGCAGCGCCATGAAGGGTGCCAACGTAGAAACCATACTGGACGTCCAGTAATCTTAGTAAAGGAGGACCCCGCCCATGAAAGGCAAACGAATCCTTTCGGCTGTGCTGAGCGCGGCGCTGCTGCTGCAGCTCAGCCCGCTGGCAGTATTTGCCGAGGATACGTCACTTCTTCCCGTCACAGCCCAAACGGCGCTGACCGAACCTGTGCCGGAGGAGCCGACGCCGGAACCGGCAGGGGAAGAAACCGCACTGCCGGAGGAGCCTGCGCCGGAGGAAACGGCTGTGCCGATGGCAGCACCGACCCCGGAGCCAACGGCAGAGCCCACCGCCGCACCGGCGCCAGAGGAAACGGCTGCGCCGGACGCTGCGGAAACGCCTGCCCCGGAGCCGTCTGCGGAACCCACGGCAGCCCCCGACCCCGCGGCAGCCGTGCAGGCGATGATCGACGCCCTGCCGGACGAGGTGACGGAGGACAACGCCGAGGCAGTGGAACAGGCGCTGACCGACATTGACGATGCCAAGCAAAGCCTTACCGATGACGAATTGGCAGGGCTGGATTTCGCGCGCTATGACGCCGCCGCCAACGCGCTGTTGGCGCTGTGGGGCGAAGCGCCCGCCGATGAGGTGGAAATGCTGGATGACTACGCCGGGCCCGGCAAAGAAGGCGAGTGGTATGTTATCGACAGCGTAGACGACCTATACTGGCTGGCAACAGCCCCCAAGGACGTCCAGGCAAAGCTGACGGCTGACATCACCATCAACAGCAGCGTATTAGATGACGACGGCAATTTGATTTCCAACCCCAAACTCGAAGAGTGGAAGCCCATTGGCACAAGCAACAATCCGTTTAAAGGCACATTTGACGGTCAGGGTCACACCATCAGCGGGCTGTACGTTAATCTCAAAAAGAACTACGTTGGCTTGTTCGGTCACGTTGGCAAAGGTGGCACCGTGAAAAATGTCACCCTCGCGGATTCCTATGTGTCCGGAAACATTTCTGTCGGCGGCATCTGCGGCTGGAACGATGGTGGCACCGTAGAGAACTGTACCTCCGGCTGTACAGTAAAAGGTACAGGCAATTCTGTCGGCGGTATCTGCGGTTCAAACCAAAATGGTAATCGCGCAGGGCTTGTACGGAACTGCCACAACACCGGCAAGGTTACCGGCACAGACTTCTACATTGGCGGCGTGTGCGGCTCTAACTACAACAGCATCTTGCAAGAAAGCGATAACTCCGGCAAGGTTTCCGGCAAAACCGAAGTCGGCGGCGTGTGCGGCTATAACGACGGCACTGTGAACGGATGCTATAACACCGTCGAGGTTTCAGGCGAAGGCAATGTCGGCGGCGTGTGCGGCTGGAACAACAAAGGCACTGTGCAAGAAAGCTATAACATTGGTGAGGTTTCCGGCAAAAATTTTGTCGGCGGCGTGTGCGGTCAGAACGTGAGAGGCACTGTGAAGGGATGCTATAACATCGGCAAGGTTCCCGACGGCAACCGTGTCGGCGGCGTGTGCGGTGGTGGTAGTAGCACCACCGGCTGCTATTACCTTGATACAAGTGGAACGGATTCTCAAGGCGAATCCAAAACCGAACTCCAGTTCAAAAACGGCGAGGTTGCTTACCTGCTGCAAAAAGCGCTAGACGAGGCAGCAGTAGGCACAACTGCCCCGCAGGTTTGGGGGCAAAAGCTCGGCGAAGACGCCTACCCGAAACTGAGCAGCGATGACAGGGTATACCAGACCACCACCTGCACAGGCGGGTACAGCAATAGCGAAAATCAACCACTTGACCACAACTATGTAAACGGCGTTTGCAGCCGCTGCGGTGATTTGCAATAGGCAAAGGACGTAGGGAATAACTGTTACGAGATTTCCAACCAAGGGCAGCTGTACTGGTTTGCCAATCAGGTAAACACCGTCAACAGCTCTATCAACGCCAAGCTGACGGCTGACATCACCATCAACAGCGGTGTATTAAACGAAAAGGGCGAATTGAACACCGGCGCCAACTTCACCCCTTGGACGCTCATTGGCACAAACACCAATCCGTTTACAGGCACATTTAACGGCAACAACAAAACCATCAGCGGGCTGTACTTTAACGATAGCGGAAAGGACGACGTTGGCTTGTTCGGCTGCGTTGGCACGAACGGCACCGTGAAAGATGTCACCCTCGCGGATTCCTATGTGTCCGGTAAAAGTTATGTCGGCGGCATCTGCGGGTCGAACATGGGTGGTACCTTACAGGGCTGCCACAACACCGGTACGGTTTCCGGCAATAATAATGTCGGCGGCGTGTGCGGCTATAACGGCAGCCGGAACGGCAGCCCCACCATACAAAAATGCGATAACTCCGGTACGGTTTCCGGCAACAGCTGGGTCGGCGGCGTGTGCGGCTCGAACAGCGGCACCTTGCAAGAAAGCTATAACACCGGCGAGGTTTCCGGCACAACGCAAAATGTCGGCGGCGTGTGCGGCTATAACTTCGAATCCGGCATCTTGCAAGGATGCTATAACAACGGCAATGTTACCGGCACAGGGAACTGCGTCGGCGGCGTGTGCGGTCAGAACAACAGCAGCACTGTGAAGGGATGCTATAACACCGGTGAGGTTATCGGCAATGATCCTGTCGGCAGTGTGTGCGGCTGGAACGGCGGCACTGTGGAAAAGTGCTATTACCTTGTGGGGACAAGTGCAAAAGCTGTTGGCGATGGAAGCGGAAACAGAAACGAAACTTGCGAATCCAAAACCGAACTCCAGTTCCAAAACGGCGATGTGGCGTTCTGTCTGCAAAAAGACCTTGGCACAACTGCCCCGCAGGTTTGGGGGCAGCGTATCGGCAACACAGGCGAAACGGACAAAACCCCTGTGCTTAGCAACAATCCTGATTACGCGGTTCACCCCACGGCAACAGATTCCCTCTGCAAAGGGTACAGCAATAAGCCCGACCAAAAATTTGACGAACACCAGTATGATGTTGAAAGCGGCGTTTGCAAACGCTGCGGTGTATGGCAGAAGGCACAGCTGGACAACAACGACTATTACGAAATTTACAACCAAGGGCAGCTGCGCTGGTTTGCCGACCAAGTAAACAACCAAAGCAAACCCAACATCAACGCCCGGCTGATGAACGACATTACCATGGACAACACCGAGTGGACGCCCATTGGCACAGAAAGCAAGCCGTTTACAGGCGATTTTGACGGCAACGGCAAAACCATCACCGGGCTGAAGTGTACGAAACCAAATGTATATGATGTCGGTCTGGTCGGCTATGCAAGCAAGGCCACCATACAAAACGTTACCGTGAAGGACTCTTCCTTTATCGGTAACGAACGTATTGGCGCTGTGTGCGGTTCTATCATAGACGGCAAGATTATCGGCTGTACCAACAGCGACAGCACCGTGAGCGGCGGTTTCTACAACCTCGGCGGCATTGCAGGACGGGCAAAAAATACAACGGTGCAGCGCTGCTTCAACTCCGGCGCAGTGACCGGCAAATACTCTGCAATCGGCGGCATTGTTGGATATGCAGACTATGTAACGGTGCAGGATTGCGGCAATACCGGCACTGTAACGATGACTGACTCTGCCGGCGCATATTACGGCGGCATCATCGGAGCAGTCTTTGGTTACTCAACCATTGAAAACTGTTACAATACGGACAGCAACACTACCGCCGGAATTTACGCCGGTATGAGTCGGTGCGACCTCTCCAACTGTTACTACCTTCCCAACGATACCGGCAGTTCCGGCAGTACCGTCACAGGCATCACCGCCAAAACGCAAGCACAGTTTAACAGCGGCGAGGTCGCGTACCTGCTGCAAAAAGGGCGCGAACAAGCCGTATGGGGGCAGAAAATCGACACCGACGACTATCCGAAACTGGGCGGCGACAAGGTATACCAGTCCGCCCCCTGCACCGCAGACTACAGCAATACGGAAATTCCACCCAAACAACACGTCATTGGCAATGATGGCAAATGCACCAACTGTGGTGCGCAATGCATTGCCTACACCGTGACCATCCCCGCCACGGTGGAGCTGGGCAACAAAGCAACCATCAAAGCCAAGGACGTCATCCTGCCGAATGGTAAGGAGTTGAATGTCAAAGTGGCAGAAGGCAGCGAGTTCAAGGTCGCGCAGGTGGACGATAACGATGCCGTCGTTGACAAATGCGCGTACACCGTCACCAAGGGCGAAACCAAAACCCCGGTAAACCCCAGCGATGCCGTATTGACTGCCGTGAAAGGTGAATCTGAAAAAACCGTTGAATTGCAGTTTAACAAACCCGAAACCACAACCTATTCCGGCGAATACAAAGGCACCGTAAAATTTACCGTCAGTGTTGATGACAAACCTGCATCTTAATAATAAGGAGGAACCCCACCATGAAAAAGATTGTAACCCTGCTGCTCACCGCAGCGCTCGCCGTCACCGCCGCAACCACCGCGTTTGCGGATACCGAGATTACGGCCAGCAGCCCGACCCCAGCTAAGGGGAACATGGATGTTACTTACACGGTAAACCCCAAATATACCGTAACCATCCCTGGACTTGTAACGCTGAATACCGCTGCTCCAAGCACGGCAACGGTAACAGCCACAGATGTGACTATACCCAATGGACAAAAAGTACGGGTTACACTAAATAGTAAAAATAATTTCTATGTGATAACCAATGAAGGCGCAAGGGGTACGTACACCGTTAAGAAAGACAATAGCACAACTCCTATTTCGAATGGTGCTACTGTTCTGGAAGCCAATTATGGCACAAAAAGTACAGTGCTTACCTTTGAATTTCAGAAGAAGAATGTTACATATTCCGGCGAATACAAAGACACGGTAACCTTTACCGTTTCGGTCGGCAACTAACACAGGAGGTTATATAGCTATGAAAAAACTGCTTTGCTTTACTCTCTCGGCAGTGCTGGCCGCCGCCCTTGCCGTGCCCGCCTTTGCCGATACCAGTGTCCCCCCGACCAGTGCCCCCCAGACCAATGTCACCCAGAGCAGCACCGATCAAAAAGCAGAGACCACCGTTCAGTTTACGATCACCCCGGCCTACACCGTGACCATCCCCGGCACGGTAGAGCTGACGAAAAAAACCGACGCCGACACGAATAAAATCACCTACGAAAAAGATTTCAACATCACAGCTGCAGATGTCCGCCTGAATGAGGGAAAGACTTTGCGGATTTCCCTTGCTTCGGACTATACGCTGGAATCCGGCACAACTAAGCTCGCCTACACGGTAACGGCAAAGCAGGGAACTGTGGCAGCGAAGGCGGTTACAAGTGAGGACCCGGTGTGCGCCGACTTTGAAACAAAGACTGACGTACAAACGGCTACCCTGCATTTTGCCGCCAGCAATCCCCCGTATGCCGGTGATTACAAGGATACGGTGATGTTTAACCTTGCCGTATACCCGCAGAACTGAAAAGGAGGAAGCGTATGAAAAAGTATCTGTCCTTTGCCCTTGCGGCGGCACTTTCCGCGGCGTTTTGCGCCACGGCCTTTGCCGCTGAGGATAACCGCCAGGTAGAGGTCAAAACGCATATTGACCCAACGTACACCGTGACGATTCCGGCCGATACAAAGGTGATTTCTAAGGCTGAGGATACGTCCTTCGGCGCAATCACGCTGACCGCCGCCCAGCTTGACCCCGGCAAGTCCGTCAATGTGACACTGAAGTCCAGCGGCACACTGAAAAACAAGAACGACACAAGCAAAATGCTCGCCTATACGATCCGCAGCGGAGAAAGCGCGTTTACATCCGCCAGCTATAAAAAGGCAGGGGAAAGCACGGCCCTGACCATCCATATTGCGAAGGACGATTGGGCCAAAGCCTACGCGGGCGACTACGCGGACACCGTGGAGTTTACGATCTCCTACAAATGAGATGCCGCGGGTGACAGCGGCAGACTGTCAAAAAAACTCCTGTAGGGGCGAGCATTGCTCGCCCGTGCCTGTTTTCCCTGGAAGAAACTTTCCCGGAAAATGCGTTGCTGCGGTAAGTTGGCGGGCGACCAATGGTCGCCCCTACACACGCAATAAGGCCGGAATGCACTTTTTCGACCCGCTGCGGAACGGTCAAGACCGTTCCCTACAAACCAGCCGAAAGTGCGCAATTATCTTGTTGGGTTTTTCGACACACAGGGCGGAGTGATACACCTCATCAGCTTATTTTTCCGCCCTGATACCTGACGAAAACCATTCTATTCGCTGCAATAAACACATACAAGGCGAAGATGCCCCATTCGGGTATCTTCGCCTTTTTCTATATCGCAGGGAAAGAAGAGTGGCAGTCTATGCAGGAGGTTATAGAACATCGGGATAGTATCAACCGCCAGCTGGCCCTGCGCTGTGTGCCGATGACCGACGCCGTGCAGCGCAAGGCCAAAGCATCCGTATGCGGGTGACAGAATTGTAAAGGTGTGAGCAAGATGGATCAAATTGTAGTCGATTTGGGGCTTTCCGTACATGAGCGGTGGGAACTGCACAAAAATCATATCGCGCCCCTGCCGGGCAATGATGGCGGCAAGCGTCTCTGCGTCGTGACCGGTATCCACGGCGATGAGCTGGAAGGGCAGTATGTGGCATTCCTTTTAAATCAGGAACTGCAGCGGCACCCCGAATACCTGCACGGCACCGTCGATATTTACCCGGCCATGAATCCGCTGGGCATCAACACGATCCAGCGCGGCGTGCCGCTGTTCGATCTGGACATGAACCGCATATTCCCCGGTTATATGCAGGGCGAGACGACCCAGCGCATTGCGGGGGCGCTTTTTGATGCGGTCAAGGGTTACCGCTACGGCATCCATTTTGCCAGCTTTTATCTGCCGGGTGACTTTGTGCCCCACGTGCGCATTATGGATACCGGCTACCAGACCTCGTCACTGGGCAACCTGTTCGGGCTGCCCTATGTTGTCATGCGCACGCCAAAGCCCATCGACACCACGACACTGAATTATAACTGGCAGATCTGGGAGTCAAACGCATTCAGCATCTATACAAGGAAAACAGCGCATATAGACGAGGAAAGCGCGGCGCAGGCCGTCAGTGCCGTGCTGCGGTATTTGAGCCGCGTCGGCGTGGTGAAATACACCTGCCACAGCGGGTATCTCTCCACGGTCATCAACGAGAACGACCTTGCCACGGTGCTGACCCCAGCGGGCGGTATTTTCCGCGCCCTGCGCGTACCGGGGCAGGAGGTGGAATACGGCGATAGAGGGCAACAAGAAGCGCGCCGAAAAAGTGCTGGCGGATACGCGAAAGGATTTCACGATTCCCAAGGGTCAGGTGTCCGAACTCAGCCCCGACATGGCATTCAGCGACTATATGCGGTACTGGCTGAAAATGATGCGGACCGCTGTAACAGAAACTACTTACTCGTCCTATTGCTTCAATGTGGAAAAGCACATCATTCCCTACTTTGAACCGCTGGGCGTAACGCTGGCAGGGTTACAGCCGCGCCAGATTCAGAGCTTCTATCTGCACGAAGCGGAAACGCTGAAAAACACCTCTATCCTGCGATTCCACGCCAATCTTCACAAGGCGCTGAAATACGCCGTGCGCATCGACCTGATAGCCAGCAACCCGGTGGACAAGGTGGACCGCCCCAAGCCGCAGGCGTTCATGGCAAGCTATTACAGCGCCGAGGAAATGGAAAAGCTCTTTGAAGCAGCCCAAGGGCATAAGCTGGAACTTATCATCCAGCTTGCAGCCTTTTACGGCTTGCGCCGTGCCGAGGTGATGGGCTTGCGGTGGGAGGCCATCGACTTTGAAGCCAAGACGCTGACCATTCGCCACATCGTGACCAGCACCCGCATTGATGGCAAGAAGATTTTGGTAGAAGCTGACTGAGCCAAAACAAAATCCAGTCTGCGCACCTTGCCGCTGGTAGACCCGATTGCCGAGCGCTTAAAAGCCGTCAAAGAGCAGCAGGAATACAACCAGAAAATTTGCGGCAACTGCTATAATCGAGAGTACCTTGGCTATGTATTTGTGGATGCAATGGGCAACCTGATCCAGCCGGATTCCGTGACGACAGGCTTTCCACAGTTGCTGAAAGAAAACGGTTTACGCAGGATTCGCTTCCATGATTTGCGCCACTCCTGTGCCAGCCTGTTGCTGAAAGAGGGCGTACCGATGAAGCAGATTCAAGAATGGCTGGGGCACAGCGATATTTCCACCACAGCCAACATTTACGCACATCTGGATTCGCAATCCAAGAACCTGAGCGCCCGGACGATGGCAAACACACTGACATTGCCGAAAGCGCCGAGCGTAAAAGAATGGTAAGGTAAAACGGCACACCCCGGCATCTGTCCGAGTAAGGACGGATGCCGGGGTGATTTTGTTTGCTTTTAGTTTTGGGGTGTAAAATCGAATACGTTAACAAAGTTTACTTTAATACCTTGATTCTAACAATATATACGCTTCTATTCGATTTCTCGTCTTGTCTAGAACCATCATTTTGCTGTGTGGCTGTTCTTTCGGTGTGGCTTGTTATGTAGTCGACTGCTTTCAACCTATCTAGTAGTTGTTTTATGCCGTCCTTCCAAGGCACGGTCACCTGATTTCGTTGAGTTCGATTAGACAGACGATTAATATTCTCCCAACCAATGCTATTCCGGATAGATACAAACATAGCATTTCAGAAGGTTGGAATTCTCTTTGTCTATGTCCGAACTGTG
>ERZ1034876.1090-NODE-1090-length-12113-cov-4.895588_pt1 | contig 12113 bp, 27 predicted proteins | sample MGYA00520698_ERZ1034876 | MGnify/ENA primary metagenome ERZ1034876 (study PRJEB33766, sample SAMN09781723) | gut metagenome | biome: gut microbiome | host: Homo sapiens | place: Madagascar | study: EMG produced TPA metagenomics assembly of the PRJNA485056 data...
TTTCCTGACAGGTATCTATAAGCTCTTTATATTGCTCATCGGATTCCATTTCGAGATAGAGCTCGCCTCGGAGTATTTGCCAAATGGCGGTTTTCAAATCCATGCCACAGTCTCCTTACAACAAGTCTGCCACTGCGGAAGAATCGAGCGGTGTGATAAGAAGATCGGAGGCCTTGACAATGGTGTGCGTAGCTACAAACGTAGACGGTTGGCGATACCAGGTAAGCATATGCCCACTGCGACCAAAGACTGGCCACTGCTCAGGAACGTCGGTGAGATCGGAGTCCACTTCAAAAGATGAGCTTTCTGACCAATGTTGAGCACACTCGATGATGACTTCCGCTTCCTCTTTTGTTTCTGCTCTGATGCCGATTTCGCCGTTTGCAACACAAACGATGGCAGTATCAAGATCCAAATCGAATTCCTCCTTTACAGTAGATTTTGAATGTCTGTTGAGCCGATAGGAGCGGTAACAATATCGCAGAAGTCAACGATGTCGTGAGACCTTGTGAAATCAGATGGCTCGCGCCAGAAGGCTGGACCAGAAGAAACATCAGACGCACCATAAACACACCAGCGATCCGGAATGCCAGCGAAGGGATCTGTGTATGGAGTCAATCCGAGCTCTGCCGTGCGGTTTACAAGTATCTTTGCTTCATCAAGTGAGCTCACTCGAATGCCAAGGTCGTTAGACATGACATGATAGAGCGCCGTATCGAGATCCATAGCGAAACCCTCCTTACAAAAGATTTGTGATGTCAGAAACGTTGACTGCGACATCAAAGAGATCACAGAAGTCGACAATCTTATGAGTTTTAGTGAAATCGCTGCCGTCTTTCCAAAAGGTGGCCGTCGGAGGAGCGCCCGAAAACAATCCAAAGACATTCCAGATGTCCGGAACGCCGTCTATATCGTTTGAAAACCGCCTCAGGCCAAGTTTTTTGGCATGGTTGACGCAGGTCTTCGCCTCATGTTTCGTGCTGACTCGAATGCCAAGGATGCCCGCTGATACGTATTGCAGGGCAGTATCCAAATCCATGTTTTGTTTCTCCTTTACAAGAGGGATGAGACGTCAACGGAGACAGAATTGTCGACAGGGGCAATATCGGAGGGATTGACCCACCAATGCTTGAGGTGTGAGGACACTCGTACGTCCCAACAAATTTGGATTCGTTCTTTGGGAGCATTTGCACCAATCGGAACTGGAAAAGCGGGGTAGAAGTCAAGCACGGTGCCTTCAACACCAGGTACCAAATGCCGATCACAATCGCCACTTTGTAAATCGTCGTTGACGAGTACCACACGATCTCCTTCGTGAAAATCGTGATTGCAAAATTCTGTTTTGATCATGTGTGGCTCCTTTCACAGAAGAGAAGACACATTAACGGAGATAAAGTCTTCTGCAAATTCAAGCTCGGACTCGTAGACCCACCAAGCGTCGGAGACGCCTGGGAATTGACAACAAACAATAACCGGATCAAGTCTGTCTTGGCCGTCATATTTGGTATTGAGAACCTTTCCCAGCTGACCTTTTTTGAGATCGATACGGTGTGTCCAGCCGGAGTCTTCGGGATGAGCGAGGCAAACTGTGTCGCCGGAGCTAAACTTAAAAGGCATATTGTTTCCTCCTTAAAGCAGGGAAGCTACGTCGAGGTTGGTATTTTCGAGAGGGTCGACGAGTTCTGACTCGTACAGCCACCAACGCAATACTCTACCCTCTGAATCTTTCAGATCGTCAAAGCGAATCTCATAGTCCCATCCTTTTTTGCCGTGATAGACGCCAACCGCAATGACAACGCCATGTGCTCCGGGAACCAAGTAGCTCAAGCGATCTTCTGCATAAAGCTCACCGTCGAAAAGCTCGACGGTGTCGCCGACTTGAAATCGATTTTCCATATGTATCTCCTTACCATGGGGCAAAGAATTTGTGATTACCGACCGTGGCGACGTGGTTTTGGGATTCGTGCCAGGGGATCGAGCTCACACCTTTCGGTGCATAGAACCACAAAACAGTGTTGTGCATTACTTCGCCGTCGTCAAAGACACGGCTGACGGCGGTGATGGTTTCGTCGCTGATGTTCTCAGACCAACCGGCGTACTGGTACTGTTTTCTGACGTAGGATGCGGAAGCACCGCCCTCACGCTTCATGGCATTGAGGAGGCAGGTCGCGACCCACATTTTGCCCTCGAGGCTTTCGCCGCCAGCCTCGCCCTGAACGATGCATTCGAGAACGTGACGGTCCTCGGCGGAGATGGGATAGTAAACGACCCAATCCTGTGTCATGTAGGCGTACTCAGTGGCGGGCTTGTCGTAATCCGGAATCTCAAAATCGTATTCCGGCATGGAAGTGACACGATACAGAGAGGCAGCGGGATGTTCGGAAATCTCGGGCACTTCGGAATCGTATCTGTCAAATGCAAAAGCGATAGGGAATACCATTCCCAACGCTAAAATGAAGCTGGAAACTCGTAAGAGAGAAGCTCCAGTGTCTTTCATTGGTGGACACTCCTTTCTGCGTGGTCAGTTTTGGGCGCAGAAAACCCGGACAGATGACCAGTCCGTCCGGGTCGATATGTAACTGCGCCTTGTAAAGGAGGCTATACCCATGATTCGATCATGGTGGGGAGTCGGGCAGGGCTCGAACCTGCAAGGAGGGCGCGACTCTCCGGGAGCTCGAAAGGCTCCTGCGGCTAACCAATTTCGCCACCGACTCATAGAGCGCTCCGCTCAGGAGCGCTTTGTGCTGTGAACCTTGTAGTCCTCAGCAAAGATTAAATCGTCGATATCACCGGCGACGGTTCTCGTTAAATTCAACGGTTTCACTCCTTTCGGTTAGTTTTGGATCGCCCACAGCAGCCCACTTACCACTGTGGGCAAGGACATTTAAAACGTTAATATGTATCACTCCTTTTATGTATAACATCCGACCGTTACTGATTTTCACGGTAGGGGATCAACGTTCTGGATCGCATACGACTTCCTCGATGGAGAAGTAAGCAGGGTACATCCTGCGATCTTTTTTCGTATCGAGATAGGTCGAATGCGAATAGGAAAAGCACCTTGCGAGGCAGCGGTCTCTCTCGGGATCGAAAAGGATATGACCCGATTTCTTGACGGCATCACGCTCTTTCAAAAGCGCAGCCTGCATGGCTTTGGCGGTGTCACGGTCCGAGGTGGCGACCAGTATTTCGCCGTTGGTATCGAAATTGTGAGCTTTGATCAGATAGATGGTTTTCATGATCTTCTCCTTTACCATTTGAAATCGGGATTTGCTTTGATGAACGGGTCCACCACTTCGTCGATCGCTCGCTGAGCAACTTCTGTCGAAACGAAAGTCGCGTCGAGATAATCGTAGGAGATCCCAACGACGTACAGATTCCCGCCAGCGTGGTCCTTCCCGATCGAATAAGGACCACGGCCACCATTGGATTCCGAAAAGCGCCAGAGAAGGCGGGAAAGTGTTTCATGGAAAGCGCGCTGTTCCATCAGGTCTTTGTCGGTGCAATAATTGGCGACTGCAAAACGTTCGCCGTCACCTCCATACCCTTCTGTCTCAAAAACAAGCGTTCCGGTACTGCCGATGTAGAAGTAATTTTTGTTCGGCTTAGCGCGGAGAAAGGAAGAGCCAAGGTTAGCATTCTGGACGAAACGTAGGACCTTCTTGGATTGCTCTGCATCCAGCACAAACTTTTGACCTTCGATTATTACATAGTTGAACATAATACCATCCTTTGAAATACGGTTGCTTATTTCTTATCCAATCGGAGAAACCGCGACACGGGCCCCTCTCGATGAAAATACCCTCCGAGCACTTCGGGGCATGTCTCAAAGTAACCGGAAGTATCTTGAATATGAAGCACCACAACGTCGTCTGGTTTCAAGCTACCGCGTCTCAAGCGCATGCGAAGTGACTGGAGCATTCTGGCTTCCAAAACATAATTATCGCTATCCATCTTGTCGAAAAGCACGACGCCATTATGAATGATTTTCCCGTTGTACCATCGTCTAATCTCATGTGTCATTTTTGGCCACCTCCGATTCGTGTTCGATAACGGAAATGTCCGTCCAGTCGCTGAGGTCGCCGCAGCGCTTGAGATAGTCATGGCCACCATCGACAGCAACCGAATGGCAGGAGCACCACTTGAAATCGTGGCGGGAAGTGGATTCGATCTCGTCGCCGCAGCGGTTGCAGCGGATCATATTATGAATGATTTTAGCCATTGAAAAGTCCTCCGTTCAGGTAGTAGTCGTAGCCGTGCTCCTGATGGGCAAGGGCGACGGCGAGCTTGGACAACGCGAGATCATTCTCAGCATCCATACGAGAAATAGAAGTTTCCATGCGGGAATTCTTCTGGCGCATGATGAAGACGAGACAGATGTATTCGCACATAGAAAAGTCATCCCGATTTACAGAGCCGCTCAGCATCTTGCGAAGTGCGGCTGGCAGGTTGTGTTCAATTTCTTTGCGAGGGTCATCGGCATAGCAGAAGAAATGATAGAACCGGTCCATCTTTTCCGAACTGAGAGGTTCGCGCTTCGGAGGGGCGCTCCTGTCCCAATCGGCACCGTATTTGGCGTACCGCTCACGGTCAAAACCTTTGGTGCCGGGGATGGAATCGAAAAGCAGTTTGAGGTTCTGCTCGGTAACGGTGAGGGTTTCGGGGAAAATCTCTTCCGAATCGAACGCCTTAGAAGAAATCAGTTTTACCAGAATGGTGCGCTCGGAAGCGGTGTATTTGGCGGGTTCGAGGACGCCGCTCATCAGTTTGTCTAACACAGAAGTTACAGTTGCGGTCATTGTAAAAGCCTCCTTGAAAATCACGATGGTCAATCGTTTTAGGGCGGAGATGGCGGGATTCGAACCCGCTCGCAACGCACTCGGCGCCCGCCTTACCAGTCGGCTACATCTCCATTTGAAAAGCGCCGTCGTGCTTTTCGACGGCGCTTTGTTATATGACAACTTGCTACTGCCCAGCCAAGCGGGAATCCCAGCGGTCACATATACACCCGACGAACCGTTGCTCTTGGGTTTGGTCAAAGTTTAGTGATTGTGATTTGAAAGGTGAGCGTTGTTCTATAAGAGCTTTAAGGGTTGAACTGTTATCGTTAAAGGTTGAGCATTGAACTTTACAGTTCAAACATGCCTCACATAGCGCAGCCGTCATCCTTGCGACAGTTCGCACGGCGGGCAACCTTTTATAGAACGAATTACGAGTTCGTTTGATTCAAGTAAACGGATTAGCAGTCCGGTGCCAAATTTCTTTTTTACTTTACTTGTCTGTAATTTTGGCAAAACAGAAAAGGCATATGATTCAGGGTTTTCGGACAGCAGCAAGTTGATTGTTTAATAGGAAATTTCCAGCTCCGTCAGGGCGTTGGAAACACTGAGAGCAGAGTCGATTTCGACGGTGAAGTCGTTGATCTCTTTTTCGAGAGTCGCCATTTCGTCAGTGATCTTGAGCGGGTCTACAAGCTCGGTCGTCTGAGCGGTGATGAAGTCGGCGCGGACTTTCTTGATCTCTTCGGATGCACCCTTCATGTCGACGTTGCCGTAGAGAGACTTGATGTACTCATCAGCACGGGTTTCGAGAGCGGGACCATTGGCAGCATCGGCAGCCGAACGGGCGCGCATATTGTCGGACGACATCTTGGAAAGCATATCGTTCATGAGAGGGACTGTATGGTTCTTGAAGTCGATCGCCTCGGCAACAGTGAACTCCTTACCGGAGATCATCACCGTGGTCGTGGCGTTCGACAGTGTGACGGCGCGCTTGATAGCGTCACGGCGAGCGATCAAGTCATGAGCGGACTTGTGATTGGCTTTGATCTCGGCGCAGAAATCGCTGAGAGACATACCGTTCACCTTAGTATTGTTGTGCTTATTGGCGAACACGTAGGTGGTTGCGCGGATCGTCTTTTCGATACGGGCATCGATCGTTTTGAGTTCGCAGAGCGCCTTATGGACGCTCATCTTTTCGGTGGTCATGTTGATTCTCCTTTTGATATTTGAAATTTGAAATGGATTCGCGATTTCTAAATAGCTGTTTTATCTGCCGGGGCGGTACGGACGCTCAGTGGCTTCTTCGTCAGCGCGGCGAACCGATTCCAAAATGTACTTCTGTTCATCAGCACAGTTGTTGACGTTGTACCATGCCCCTGCGTGGTCATCATCGAGAAAACCAAAGGTATAGTAGCCGGGGCCCCGGAAGTGTTCGATTTCATCTGTGACCTCCGAACAGCCCACTTCGTCGGCATATTTTACGAGCAGGTCCCAAGCTTCACGCGATCCGATGTAAAACCCTTCGATTTCGTAAAGATCAAATCGCTCAGGGGAGACAACCTGCAAGACGTCGCTGAGGGTTCTCTCGTCCCTCAGCTCTTTATAGAAACGAAGGTCGGTTCGCGCTTTGATCTGAGAAAGCAAACTGTCTGCGGGCTCAGCATGAGTAGCGGGGGAATGCAACTGGGCAGGAGGGGGCGGCGTCTGTTTCGGAGCGGGAATATTGACGCTGGGCTGAGATGGAGCGGCGGGGGCTGCTCCGAAAACTTCAATATCTTTCCAATTTGGCATGAGAGTGGTTCCTTTCGTGATAGCTGTTTGATTTCGGTGAAAATGTGGAGTGTCTTTTTCTGCGAGCTTCACAACGTCGCCGTCATCACACCAAAATGTATATCCAAAAACGTCGAACTCAATTTGGGTGAACTTATGGTGCCGGTGCTTTTTGAAAAAAGCAGCATATTCCGGAGTGGGAATCGTCTTGTTTTCACTCAGGACTTTGACGTAGGACCAGTCATCGGCAATCAAAAGCCATTCGCCCGTTCCGTCTCCGTCGAAGACATGAAGAGGTTCTCCTGGGGATGGCTTTTCGTGTCTTCTCCCGTTCATCAGCTCGTAAGACAGGCTTCCGAAGAGACAGGAAGACGAAAGCTCCCAACATCTGTACGAATAACAGTAGTGATAGAATTCTTTCATTGGGCCTCCTTGCACGAAACTAAATTTATGTTCTGGTGTATTTCCGCTTGAGCAGAATTTGCATGCTGCCATCTTGAGCCAGGCAAACTTCATACCATTCGCCATTGAGAAAAGTAAAAACGCCAAAATCGTAGCTGTCGGTATCCATACCGCGGAGAGCAGTGCGAGCATCTTCATAATTGATGAATGGCCCCTCGACTTTGTCTGCTTTGATGAAACCTATCCCGTTGGAAGAAACGGAAAAAGACATCATATCTCTAAAACGAGAAGCAGCGAAGTAGTGGACCTCAGTACCACAGGTTCTTTTGCATGCATCATTCATGAGTACGTATCTCCTTGCATGCGAAATCGAAATCGGGAACCTTGATACCAAGCTCCTTTGCTGACTGCACGAGTTCTTGCCTAAGTTTCTTGTGAGCCTGCTCAAGTTCCTGCAAACGCGAGGCGTATTGAGCGGAAAGTTTTTCGATCTTTTCGACAAATTTTGGATCTTCTGGTTCGAAACATTTACCTGTAATAATAGGAAAGACGCCACCAGTTTCCAGCTGCTTGATCTCTACACAAGAAACGCACGGCTGTTCGTTATACCAGTGATCATTGTACTTACACTGCCCGCAATGGAAATATAGCCCATTGGACTTAAAGCTGTTCAACGGGGTCTTATTAGACATGGAATCTCCTTTCAAATCTACGTTTTGCGTTTCTTGATGATCTCTTTGAGCCGCTCGGCAAGAATGTCATCTTCGACATAGAAAATGTCATCGCACTTACTCATGACATACGTCATGAGCTGGCCGAAACGCATGTCAGGACATTCTGATAGCCACAGGTCGGCGAGCTGATTGCAGAGTTTATGGATTCGCTTTGGATCACGCATCGGAATGCTCCTCCAGTGCTTTATTAAGGGCGTCACGGAATTCTTCGAGTTCAGAGCGGGAAACAATATATGTTTCACCGTCCCCGATCCCGTTCAGCAGGAAAGAGAAGGTGTCGTGTCCACTGGAAGATATATCGACGGATTCAATGGTCTTGAGATAACGGTTGAATTCATACCGCTTGGGAATGGTCAGTTGAATCCCGCATTCCTGGAATTTCTGTTCATCCTCCATGGGAATCTGCTCACGCTGGATAAAGTCACCAATCGGTTCCGATAAATATTTTTCGGAATAGGAATTTTCACCAGCCCTAAAGGTTCCGCAGAGCTCTTTATTTGGACAACCATCACAAGGGAAAATGTCTTTAATGAGGGTGGAATCGTCGTGGTCAGCAATGTACTGGGATTTGTAACACGAATGCAGAATCTTATACGTCATTTTCAGGCTCCTTTACAACAAGGGTGTTGCGTCGACTTCGACACTGGTTTCGACGGGCTCCAGGAAAGATTCTTCCCACACCCATGTGTCTCTGAAATCAAAATTGGGGTCATCGAGGCTATACCGAGGATGATTTGCAGAACCAAAAACAGTTTTGATTGCGAATACCATTCCGCGGTGGTTGTACATATCTTCGTTGAGCCACACACCGTCTGGACCGTATGAACATGCCTCCCGGATGTCGTCTCGAATACGGACGAGATCGCCGACTTGAAATTTAGAGTTCATCATGCTCGTTCAAGCCATCCCAGTATCCGCTGGCAGCCCACACAAGACACAGAACCGAGAGCACAACGAGATCGAGGATACGAATCTCACGATGCCGTGTGAAATAGGCGAACGTTCCTGCGAAGGTGCCTGTGCGGATTAAAAACGCGATAGCGCTACCAGCTGTGATTTTCTTTTTCATATTTGACCTCCGATTTCTTTTAGTTCTTCGCGGGCTTCGGTGAAGGTGTCAGCGGCGAATTGAAAAAGGCCATGCAGATACACTTCCACATGACCTTTTACATATCGAAATTCGTATTCACCCATCAGCCGAGCGCCCCCTCGACCGCAGCCCAGACAACGCAGACTTCATCGTCTGCAACGTCGTCGGTGTAATTGCCATACATGGTGAGCATGTAGGGGAGATCTGGGTCGTATTCCGCATCGACGACAAACACATTGCCATCTCTCGTAACGAACTTGGTGACGCCGAGATCAGACGACTCGACGGTTGCGAATGTTAAGTAGCAGCCCCGATCCGGATAGCGCCAGTCAAGCTCCTCGGTTTTGGAATCGTTGGTGGGGGAGGAGGCTTTGCAGGCGATAGTAACAGCTGCAATCGCGGCGATGACAGCGAGAATCGAAACGATGCGGGCAATTTTGAAACGAGTATCCATGGTCAAGGTCTCCTTTAATTTGAATTTGGGTTTGACACTCCCCATGGCTAAAGCCAGGAGATTCTTGGTTCGACGACCGTAACCTCGCGTCGCAGAAGTGGCACAAGGAATTACACAGTCTCCCCAAGCGTACAGGTTCGGGCGTGTCCCGCCCTACCAAAGATTATTTTTACGCAGACAATCCTATTTTACTGAGGCCTTCCGTGAGAATGTTCTTTGCGGCGTTGATGTCGCGGTCATGGGCAGCCCCACAATTAGGGCAAGCCCAATACCGGATACCGAGGTCCTTTGTAGCAGGATTCTTTGCTCCGCAGCAATGGCAAATCTGCGAGGATGGAAAGAACCTATCTACGATGACGAGTTCTTTCCCATACCAAATGGTCTTGTACGCAAGCTGACGCCGCACCTCACCCCACGAGGCATCCATGATGCTCTTCGCCAGTTTACGGTTTTTGACCATGTTCTTCACAGAGAGGTTCTCCATACAGATGACATCGTTTTCTCGAACGAGTTTCGTTGTCATTTTATGAAGCGCATCGTTTCTCTGGTTGGCGATTTTCTCATGGAGCCGAGCAACACGAAGCTTTGCCTTCTCACGGTTATGGCTCCCCTTTGTTTTTCGGGAGAGCTGCCGCTGAAGACGTGCCAGCTTCTTCTGGCTCTTGGTATAGGTGTGAGGGTTGTCAAATTTTTCTCCGTCCGAGGTGATGGCAAAGTCTTTGAGTCCAAGATCGATGCCGACAACGGTTTCGGCCTTTGGCGGAGGTTTGATATCCACATCGGTGCAGCAGAGGGAAACGTAGTATTTGCCGCTGGCTTTCTGAGACACAGTAGCAGAGAGCACTCGGCCATCAACCTTGCGGCTGACACGGCACTTGACTTTGCCGAGTTTTGGGAGCTGCACCGCACCATCCAGCACCTTGATGTTATTGTGACTACATTTGCTTTGATAGCTTCGGCTGTGCTGGTGTTTGCGCTTGAAATGAGGGAATCCCGGTTTCACACCTTGTTTTATACGGTGGAAGAAATTCTTGTATGAAGTGTCCAAATCCCGCAGGGAGGATTGAAGTGCCGTGGAATCTGCCTCGCAAAGCCAGGGAAGCTGCTTCTTCAAGGTAGTCATATCAGTGGAGCAGGCGTTGTAATCAAGTGTCCTTTTATCGGTCTTGTAGGCATCGATACGTTTGGCGAGATAGTAGTTGTAGACAAAACGACAGCATCCAAAGGTTCGCTGCATCTGAATCGTCTGCTCCTTTGTGGGGTAGATGCGAAATCTGTAGCTATATTCCATGAAACCACAACCTTGCTTTCGAAGATTTTTAACGTAACATGCACTTTCGGTACAATTTGGAGCTCCTTATATTTCTACGCCTAAGAACAGGGACTCTGCGGTGCATTTTGATAGAAAAAAGCCCCTGAGCATTGAAGCTCAGAGGCTGAATTCACATGTGAAATTGTTAGTACAGGTTGAAAGCTTGTTTGTATTTTTTGTATTGGTAGATTAAATCGTAATAAGGCATTTTAGTAGATATCATAGAGCATACTCGCTGTTCGTTAGTCTTAATCGTGGCCGCGAGTCCACTTTTTTCGGCAAGATATATTCTATACAGCTCACCGCTACGGAGAATATCTGTATAAACATAAGTTATATCGTAGCCCGATTCTTTTGCTTTTCCAGACATTTTTGTGAAGCCGCTGGTCAGGTTTGATTGAGCCATAGGTTTTGCTTCTTTATCAATACTGCCTTTGGGAACCATAGCATGCAAGAAGTAAGGATTATTGTTTGGCTGATACACTTCGTAAGTAGTGTTTCGCGTTCGATAAGACTTTGCAGTGTTAGCATACATCCTCAGAACTTGAAGAGCTTCTTGTTCTTCAGTTAAGATAATGTCTCTATTTGGAAAACGTGCAATCACTCCGTTGAGAAGATCAACGTGATCTGCTTGAAGTATACAAACCTCAGAAAACGGGACACCAAGCCAAGCAAGGGTAAGGGCTGCAGGTTCTGCGTATCCGTCGACGAGGGAAACTCCCTTTTCCAGACTATCTCGCACCGAGCGATACGAATTGTAAAAATGCTTTTTAAGCGCAGTCACAATATCGATTTCCTCTTTTGAAATAGGAGCAGTTGTTAACTCTGCTCTTGGCGAAGATGATATCTGATAGGCTCGGATTGCGGCAAGATATCCTTTAATCGTTGTTGGGTTTGTTAATTCAAAACTGTTGACAAGTTTTATGACCTCGTCTCTTGTGAAAAATGCCAAATCCTTTTCAAGACAAGTTTCCATTGCTTCGCTCTGATTCGCAACGGTGCGAAAATCTTTGCTATTTTTGGCTCCAGCACCGCATTTTAGATAGTCTTCCTTTACAGACGGATTGTACATTGTGATCCCTCATTTCTATTATGTATCATACGGGATTCCAATGTCGAAGTCAAGGAAAAATTGTCATATAGAACAAAGATATTTGCGTTTTGTAATCATAGTATTACAAGGCAGACAACATGGTAAATTCGTTTTTAGAAAGCACTATATCATAAATCAGATAGTGCCGCTCAGCAAATGCTGTATAAGCGCATAACAACGCATCTAAAGTGTCGTATTCGCTCAAACAGATATCGAATACATCGAAGATTAGTCCCTCTCGTTTGGAAATCAAATCCGTGAGAGGGCAGGGGAGTAGTTCGATGCTTCCGTCCTCGTGGGCTACGACAAGCCCGTCCAGTGCCATTTCAAAGTCCAATAAGGGAATTCTCATGCTTGTTCAAAGTTCCTTTCCAGTCCCACAGCATGTTCGACTTTTAGAATCGAAAATCGAACAGCTGTTCTGCTTGCTGAAACAATGATAGCGCATTTCAATGTCACTTTCAAGTGGGAAAACAG
>ERZ1034876.1096-NODE-1096-length-12065-cov-7.603997_pt1 | contig 12065 bp, 9 predicted proteins | sample MGYA00520698_ERZ1034876 | MGnify/ENA primary metagenome ERZ1034876 (study PRJEB33766, sample SAMN09781723) | gut metagenome | biome: gut microbiome | host: Homo sapiens | place: Madagascar | study: EMG produced TPA metagenomics assembly of the PRJNA485056 data...
GCGTGGTGTGGACCGAGGCGAACATCATGGACGGCACCTGGCGGATCTTCGCCGGGAAGCTGAACTCAAACGGCGACGCGCTCTCCAACATCCAGCAGCTCGACGAGGGTTCCTCCGATCAGTTCGAGACCCCCACCATCGCCGCCGTGGGCGGGCACGCGTTCTGGCAGGTCATGCCGCAAGCCGACAGCACCGTCACCGCGGCGTCGCTGATTGCGCAGCTCAAGAGCGCCTCCATGGGCAGCTCGGACGCCAGCGTGGTGTACGAGTCCGCCGGCCGCATGGCAACCGCCCCGTATGCCGCGGGCGACGGTGTGGTCATCACGCCGCGCGTCACCGGCGCTTCGTCGTATTACCAGCTCACGCGCGTGAGCGAGAACGGCGACGTCACCGATACCCTGACGCTTCCCGCGTCCATGAAGCCGCTCGAGGCAGGCTACGGCAAGACCGGTTTCACGTTCGCGGTCGACGCCACGTACAGCTGCGGCGACGGCATCGCCAACTTGGGCACGTACGCCCCCGCCGAGTCGCCGGGCAGCGGCGGCTACAGCGCGCAGAAGTGGCTGCGCTTCGACCGCACGCCCACCACCGCGCCGGCGTGGTGCGGCAACTGGCTGATGGTGAAGTCCACGAGCGCCGTGTGCGGCGTCGACCCGCAGGGCAAGCGATATTTCGCGCTGTCCGCGGAGAACGGAGCCGACGACTACGGCGAGTGGCTGGCTTCCAGCGGCCAGAACGACACGGTGGTCACATACTCCAACATCGACTACACGCCCATCGGCGGCGAAGCCGTGAACTGCTGCCGCGTAAAAGTATGGAAAACGAAATAACCGCAGGTTGAAGGCCCCGCAAATGCGGGGCCTTTTGTATGGGCGGGGGTTGCATGGGCGGCGGCTTGCGAGTCGACCGAGCGCGAGCAAAGGCCGCGAAGATGGGCCTTTGCGAGGGCTTGCCGGCTGCGGGGCCCGGGCACGCCGCCTCGGCTGGCAGAAAACCCAACTGAAAACAAAAGCCCCGAGCAGCTTTTCCGAGAGCGAAGCTGAAAGCTATGTAGGGGAACTATGTTTTATTTGGCAAACATAGTTAACCTTAGGTTATCCTTACAATTTAGTTAGCCCGCGCATACATCATCGCCGGTCATCGCAGCTGGAACGGAGGCCCGATCCGCAGCTTCGCCCCAGCGAAACCCAAATGGTATAGGCGCGAGGAAACGCATCCGCACGGACAATCGAAGAAAGGAAACGGGATGATCGAACGCAACGCGATTCGACGGGTCCTGGCCACGGCAGGAGGCAATGCTTCCAAAGGCGTGATGGCCATGGCGCTCACGTTGTCGCTAACCCCGGTGACGGCACTTGCCCAAACCGACGGCGGCGAAATAGAAGGGGCAGCCGGCTCCGATGCTACCAACACTGAAACGGCTGCCCCGCTAGCGAGCGAAGACGCGGAAACGTCTTCTAGCTCAATCGAGGATTATACCTTGCCGGGGGGCGAAAAGTCCGTTTCCGCGCAAGAAGCATCCTATGATTTGACCAAAATCGCAGACGGCGAGTACCAGGGCAAGGCCGTGGCTGACTCCAACGATCCTCTGAACGAGCTCGACGAGTGGGAAGAGGACAGCTACCCTGTCTCGGTTACGGTAACCGTCGCGGAATCCAGGATCACGAAAGTCGAGGTTGCGGACTACAGCTCTCTTGGCACAAACGACCGGGACCGTATGAACAAGGCCGCGAACGGCTTCAGCAATAAAAAAACGGGAAAGGTTTATGAGGGCGTTGTCAGCCAGATTGAGGCAGCCGGCAACACCAGCAACATCGATGCCGTCACCACGGCGACGATCTCCTCGAACGCCATCAAGACCGCGGTCGATAACGCGCTGCAGGCGGCTTATGACGAGCAGAACGCGAAGCCGGCCGAAAGCGAGTACACCTACGGTTATGCAGGCTTGACCTGGGCCGAGTATTGGGCGGGCGAAGACGTGCAGGCGGCAGGCTCCACCGCCTCGTCGAGCGAGCTCGACTCCCACAACGAGTCCGATAAGGGCGCCTTTGACGTGGTAACCCGCGCGACCTTTAACCACGGCCTGCATCGCGGCAGCTACCAGTGCACCGACGTGATCAAGACCGCCGAGGGCAAGGATATCTACCCCTCGTACTATCCCGACGGCAAGTCCTTCGTCGACGTTGACGGCAACACCTTCTCCATCGACAGCAGGGCCAAGACCGTGACGGCAGCCGACGGCACGGTGTACACCATGACCGGTCATGAGGTTACCGGCCTCAAATACGTTCCCGTCAAAATCAAGACCGCAGACTTGGATGCCTTCAAGGCAAGCCATAGCTTCGTCGCCAACGGCGAGACGCTGGCCGGCGGTTATGGCGAGCAAAACCTCCAGGCCTACTCCGGCCTGGTCGCAGCCGTCGACGCCGACACCAACGGCCTTAAGACCGCGACGAACAACAATGGCGCCTTCAGCTTCTCGGCTGCCGTCGCCGGCACCGAGTCGGGCATCGAGGGCCAAGAGCTCAAGACCGCCACGGGTATCGAGCCCACGGTTAAGGAAGCAAGCGGATCCTACGGCGAGTTCCTGCGCGTGGACCTTAACGGCAACTATGGCGACCTGGGCGCCAATATGCAGAGCGTCACCTGGACCTACTACGGCGATGACGCGACCTACACCAACGCCCTTGCCACCTATGGCACCAAGTTTGCCGCTGACAACTGGATGCACAAGTCCATGGGCATTCAGCTGGGCCTCACCGAGTCTGAGCGCTGCCAGCTGCCCGATGGCACCAACGGCACCGGCTACTGGAAACTCACCGTCCATGCCTTGGGCTACAACGACTACACCTACACCTTCCAGGCGACCGACGACAACATCGTCGGCGCCAAGGAGCCTGTGACCGAGGCAACGAAGGCGCAGCTGCAAAGCTTGTACGACAAGGCCGCCGCTCTCGATAAGTCCAAATACACCGAGGATTCCTGGACCGCATCTTCCATCGAGACGGAAACCGCCGAGACCAAGGACCTGCTTGAGAAGGCCGACCTGAGCGAATCGGAAGCCGCCGAGCAGGTCAAACACCTTCAGGGCGCGCTTGATGCGCTGATCAGCCTGTATCCCGAGGTTGGCTCTTATGTGCTCATGAACATCCCGTACAGCGACTTCTATGCCACAGAGCAGAACAACTCCGGCACGGACGTGGTGACGTCCGCTACCAAGCAAAAGACGCTGGCCGGTTCGCTGGTTGCTGGTTCTTATCACGTGAACGCCGACGGCAGCGACATCACGGGCGCTACGTTCGCCGTCAAAGTCGGCTCCGACAACATCGATTGGTCGAAGTTCAAGCGCGTGACGGATTCCGATTCCGTTGACATCACCACCTCCATCAAGGGCAAGACCTCTACGACGACCTATTCCGGTCGTGACGCCTTGTTCCAGGCGCCTAGCCATTCGTACTACGTACTGCCCGAGGGCGAGACGCCGGCCAATTACAAGGAGGTCACGGTTGACGAGTCCGGCAACCTGAAGTTCAGCGCGGTCGAAGGCGAGCCCGCCGTTGCTCTATCCAACGTCACCGCCGAGTTCACCACCGACAGCAAGTACGGCGATTATGAAATCGATTTCAGCAACCTGCGCGAGCAGATGGTCGATGCCAATGGCAACCAGGCAACCGTGTACGGCGCCGTGGTGAATGCCGCCGGCGCAGACGGCAACATCGAAGGTTACGGTATGCGCGCCCTTGAGAACATTTGGAAAGGCAAGGAGCTCGCTTGGAGCTGCGGCTTCGTGACCGAGGCGCATGGCAGTCCGTTGAGCTCGAAGCATTACGAGTCGATGATGGGCAAGACCATCAAGTCGGTGGTGTTCTACACGTCTATCGGCACTTACACTGTGGCGATGGATCAGTATGTTCCGGTAAAGGTTTCCGCAGATGAAGGCTCCGTCTCTATTCAGGAAAGCGCATCGCTCGACGACACTTCCCTTATTGGCATGAATCCGACGCTGCCTGAAGCCTTCGACGCCGAATATAGCATCGAAGGCTGGAACGGCAAGGTGGAAGTATCGAACGCCCCTTCCGGCCCTTACAGCTCCGTCGTGAAGATCCCGGCGGGCACCCAGCCTGGCAGCTACACGATCGTCGCCACCGACAAGAGCGGCAAGTACGCGCCCTTGAGCGCAACGTTCACGTTGACGACAGCGAAGAACGCTGCCGCGTTCGATGCCTCTAGTCTGAAGCTGACGGCCGCCGACGGTGCCACCGAGAGCGACCTTGCAAACTATCTGGGCAACATCTTCCAGGTGACGGTGAACAACGTGGTGTACAACGCGCAGGGCAAGGGCGCCGTGAAGATCATCAACGAGAACGGTTCCCTGAACCTTGACGCGAAAAAGGACAACTCCTTGGTGTTCGATGCGAACGGCGCGTACGAGGTCGAAGTCGTCGCAACGGGCTACAACAGCAACCTGAAGTTCACGTACGCCAAGGTCGCCGACAAAGCTGCGCTTCAGAGCGCCATCCAGTCCGCTCTGAAGCTCGACAACGGCCAGAACGCCTACACCGCAAGCAGCTGGTCTGCCTTCCAGGCGGCGCTCAAGGATGCCCAAGGCGTGAGCGAGTCCGTTTCCGCCACTAACGAGGAGGTCGCCAACGCGCTTTCCGCCCTGCAGGGCGCCCAGGCTGCGCTTGCCGCAACCCCCACCGCAGATCAGCTTGCCGATCTGCGCGCAGAGATCGAGGCCGGCTCCAACCTGAAGGAAGCCGACTACACGCCTGAAAGCTGGGCTGCGTATCAGCAGGCCGTGAAGGCCGCGGAGGCGCTCTTCGGCGATGAGAACACGTCCGCCGCCGACGTCGAGTCCGCAACGGCCGCCGTGAAGCAGGCCCGCGAGCAGCTGGCCAAGCCGACCGTCGAGAATCCGCCTGCTGGCGGCACCGGGACGGACGGCTCGGGCAGCGGCACCGACACCGGCAACGGCGGCGGGACGGACGGCTCGGGTAGCGGCACCGGTACCGACACCGGCAACGGGACGGACGGCAACGGCGCGGCAGTCAGCGCAACCGGAGCGGACGCCGCCTCCGGCCTTGCCACCACGGGCGACATCGCCCCGGTAGCGGCAACGGGTGCGGCCGCCATCGGCGCGGCCGCACTGGCCGCAGTGGCGCGCTTCATGCGCCGCCGCACGCGGGAATAGATTCCGCACAACATGAAAGCGCAGGTGGCGAAGAGGCATTCGCCACCTGCGCCAAAGCGATGCATTGCATATTATGGCGGAGCCCAGGCTCCGCCATAAGGCCGTTTGAAGGAGACGCGAAGAACGTGACGGATCGAAAGACCGAAGAACGCGCCGAAGCGAAGACGCACGGCGCAACGCCGGGAAACGAGGAGAAGGGGGCGGGCAAGCACGCAGCGTTGCCGCGAAAGGCGGCTACGGCGGGCCTGTTGATGCCGTCGGTGCTGACGGGCGTGGCCGTTGCGCTGGTCGTGGCGCAATACCAGCCGCTCGTGTTCAACCCCGACGCATACGCATCGACCGAGCAGGCCACGACCGAAATCAAGCCCGTCGAGGTGACGGCGGAGCGTCAGGATGCGCAACCCGCCACCGATGCGAATTACAGCGCGGAGGACTATGGGATCGACGCCTCCAACCTGAAGGACGGCACGTATACCGGCTCCGGCCAGGGATTCAAAAGCACCATCACGGTGGCGGTGACCATAAGCGGCGGGAAGATCGTCGCAATCGAAATAGTGTCCGCGGGCGACGATGAGCCGTATTTCAGCAATGCAAAGGGGCTGATAAGCTCGGTCATCGCTGCGCAATCGACGTCGGTGGACACCATTTCAGGAGCAACCTACTCTTCAAAAGGCATCCTCGTCGCCATCAAGAACGCCCTTGAAAAGGCCGCAGGCGGAACGGGATCGGACACGGGCGCCTCATCCGCCCCGGCTTCCGCCGCCTCGAGCAAAAGCCACGCAACGCTGAACCCGACCCAGGTGCCGGCGAACGGTTACGCCGACGGCACTTACTACGGCGAAGGAGAAGGTTACAAAAGCACCATTCGCGTGGCCGTGACCATCGCAGGAGGGAAGATCTCCAAGATAGACGTCCTCTCCCAAGACGATGATGCCGCATATTTCAACCGCGCGAAATCGCTGATCGCAACCGTCGTCGACAAGCAAACGACGGCGGTCGACACGGTGTCGGGCGCGACGTTCTCCTCGGAAGGCATCTTGGCCGCCGTCGAGGACGCCTTGCGCCAAGCAGCGGTCAAGACCGGCAACGACGCCGCGGCAGATAAGCCCGCCGGCGATTCCGGCAACACGGGAAGCGGCAACTCGCCGAGCAAGCCCGATGGAGATGACAAGCCGTCGCAGAGCGAGCCAACCGAGACCCGCTACCTTGACGGAGATTACACCGTGTACGTGAAGTGCGAGAACACCGAGGACCCCGACGCGTTCGAACCGTATTACCTGGCCATGACCGTTACGGTCGAAAACGGCAAGGCATCCGCGATCAAGGACGTGCACGGAACGAACAAGGCGACCGACGAGGACGCTGTGCTCGAGGAATACGACGAATCGAACGATGCGTATCTTGAATGGGCGGCGTTCGGACGCGTCGTTCGCGGCAAGGAGTACGTCGGCGTCGTCAAGCAGCTGATCGATCTGCATGCGGCCCCGAGCAACGTGGACGTCGTATCCCGCTCCACCTATTCCTCGAAGGCCATCGTGAAGGCATACGAGAAGGCGCTCGAGCTGGCCAACGAAGCCTACAAGAAGGCGAACCCGTCGGACGACGCCGCAACGGGCGATGCCGGCGGCTCGGACGCTGCGTCCGGGAAGGGCGAAACGGGCAGCACCTCGAACAGCAGAGGCGAGGCCGACCGTGCTTAACCTTCTCGTACGCAAGCGAAACCTTATAGCGAAAACCGTGAACGTTGCGGTTATCGGAGCGTTGGCGGTCGGCTTCAGCCTATGGGCCGCCGACGCCAACGCCGCCGATGCCATGGTTCAAAAGCAGATCCAAGATGCCGAGCGCGCAGCAACCCGCGGGCCGTATGCCGTCGACGGCGTGTTCACGGGCACCGCCCAAGGATACGGCGGGCCGGTGACCACGCAGGTCACCGTGAAGGATGGCTACATCGACGCCGTTCAGGTCGTGGACGCCCCCAACGAGGATGGCCCCTACCTGGAACAGGCCATCAAGCTCATCGACGACATGATTGCCAAGCAAACACCGAACGTGGACACGGTATCGGGCGCCACGTTCTCGTCGGCCGGCATCATCAACGGCGCGGTTCAAGCGCTTGAAGCAAGTAGCTCCGGTCAGGCAGGCGCCGCGGCATCGGCAGAGGATGGCGAATAGCATGGCGAAGATCAAGACGAAGGCCCTGGCGCGCCATCGCCGCCTCATCCTGGATCGCGGGGTGCGCTGGGCGGTGCAGATCGCGTTCTTCATAGCGTTCCCCGCCGTGTTCAGCGCAGCGTTCAACGGCGTGAAACACGCATTTACCCAGATCGGCGCCATGCAGCCGATCGAGCTGAGTGCTTTTATCGTCACATTGGCGGCGGTGCTGGCGTTCACCGTGGTGTTCGGCCGCTTCTTTTGCGGCTATGCCTGCGCGTTCGGAACGCTGGGCGATGCCCTGTTCGCTTTGTTCTCCCCCGTGCGCAAGAAGCTGGGCATCGGCGTCAGGAAACCGCTCCTGCCCCCGAAGCTGCAGCGTGCGCTGCAGCTGCTGAAATACCTGGTGCTGGTCGTCATTTGCGGGCTGTGCGTCGCGGGCTCGTGGTCGAGCGTCTCGGGGTACAGCCCCTGGACGGCGTTCGCGGGCATCATCGCCGGCAACGTCGACGGCGTTGCGACGGGCGCGTTCGCCATCCTCGGCGCCATCGCGCTTGGCATGCTGTTCGTGGAGCGTTTCTTCTGCCAGTTCCTCTGCCCGCTCGGCGCGGTGTTCAGCCTGCTGCCGGTGCTCCCCTTCTCCGCTTTCCGCCGCGATACCGCGCGCTGCGCGAAAGGGTGCGGGCTGTGCAAGCGTTCGTGCCCGGTATCGGTGCACCCCGATCCCGATGCGCTTGCCGCGGGCGAGTGCATCTCGTGCGGCCGATGCGCCGACGGATGCCCTCTGGAGAACGTGACCATGCTGCGCGTGCCCAACCCGAACGCTACGACGGCGTCGAACCTAGCGGAGGCCCCTGGTGCTAAAAAGGCCCAAGTCAAGAAATATCTTGTGCGTCTACGCGGCACTGAAATCCCCTTGGTGCTGATCAAGGCCGCAGCGCTTTTCGCGTTGTGCTGGTTGTTCGTATAGGAAACGAAAAGGATTCGATCGATGGAGAACGAAACGATCTCGCGCCGAAGGTTTCTCGCGCTTGCGGCGGGCTCGGTTTGCGCAATGGCCATGCCCGCGTGGCTGACAGGCTGCTCGGCAGAGCAAAACGGCGAAGGCGACGGCGCCGCAGCGGACAACGGCGCCGATAGCGCAGCTTACGAGGTCCAATCCCTCACGCTGTTCCTATTCGATACCGTCATCCAGATCAGCGCGCTGTGCGCGCCCGAGCTGACGGACCGTCTCTCCGAGCGCTGCCAGTTCTTCGAGGACCGCTTCTCGCGCACGAAGGAAGGCAGCGATATCTGGAACATCAACCAAGCGCACGGTGCACCGGTGGAGGTCTGCGAGGAAACGGCGCGGTGCATCGAGGCATCGCTTGCATATTCCGAGGCTTCGGACGGCCTGTTCGACATCAGCATCGGCGCCGTTTCCAGCCTCTGGGATTTCGTCGAGGGCATCAAGCCGGACGACGATGCGATCAAGGAGGCGGTCAAGCACGTCGACTACCGCACGATCTCGGTCGATGGCACCACGGTCACGCTCGCCGACCCCGATGCGATGCTCGACCTTGGCGGAATCGCGAAGGGGTTCATCACCGACGATCTGGTCTCCATATTGCGGGAGGCAGGGTGCAAAAGCGCCATGCTCTCCCTTGGGGGCAACGTCTACGTGCTGGGGGAAAGCTTCCGCGGCGACGATTGGAACGTTGGCGTGCAAGACCCCAATGGCACGGCGAACGACGTGATCGCAAGCATCCCAGCACGCGACAAATCCCTGGTCACAAGCGGGCTGTACGAGCGCAGCTTCACCATCGACGACGTGTTGTACTACCACATCCTCGACCCGCGCACGGGATATCCGGCGAAGACGGACCTGGCAAGCGCCTCGATCGTGTCCGATAGCTCCACCGATGGCGATGCGTATTCCACCACGCTGTTCCTGATGGGGCACGACAAGGCCATGGACCTGCTGAACTCCGACGAGCGTTTCAGCGGCTTGCTGGTTGACATGAACGATACAGCCACGGCGTCGAACGGTTCCAAGTTCACGCTCCTGAGCGAATAGAAGGAGGTAGGTGCAACATGACGGTTGCTCAAAAGAAGGCATACAGGCGAATGAGGATCAACGTCATTGCGGTGCTGGTCATCACGGCGCTTGCGTTGGCTGCCGCTACGGCAGCCAACGCGCTTGGCAACGCGGTCGACGCCCGGACCGCCGTCATCCAAGACGCGGACGGCAACACCTTCACGATGCCGCTTTCCCAAGATGACGTCCTTACCGTTGCTTCGAGCGCCGGCACGAACGTGATCGAGGTGCAAGCGGGCAAGGTGCGCGTGAGCGAGGCGGACTGCCCCAACCAAGACTGCGTCGATCAAGGTTGGATCTCGAATGCGGGGCAGCAGATCGTATGCCTTCCGCATAAGCTTATGGTGAACATAACGGATGAGGACGCCGCATCTGCCTACGATGTTGTCGGGCAATAGCGGGTCGGGCGCTTCGTCATGGCTGTAAATCCTCGAATCATCGCCACGCAGCGCCTTGCGCGCATTTCCCTTTTGAGCGCGCTTGCGCTTGTACTGAGCTATATCGAAACGATGATCCCGCTTCCCGTGGCATTGCCGGGCGTGAAGCTCGGCTTGGCGAACGTGGCAGTGGTGGTAGCGCTCCTCGGGCTCGACATGCGCGCCGCCGCCGCGGTTGCAGTGGTAAAAGTGATGGCATCGGGTTTCCTGTTCGGGTCGCCGATGATGCTCATGTACAGCTTGGGCGGCACGGCGCTCGCGTTCGCAGGGAGCGCGGCGATGTCCCTGATCCCCGGCATGGGCGCGGTGGCGACGTGCATGGTTGCCGCGATCTTGCATAACGCGGGCCAGATCGCGGTCGCCGCCCTGTTGCTGGGAACGCCATCGGTGCTGCTGAGCCTGCCGCCGCTCGCTTTGGCGGCTTGCGCGACGGGTTTCGCCACGGGCGCCGTTGCGGCAGGCGTGCTGGCGGCGCAGCCCGACAACGCGCATGCGGGCGAAGGCTTCGAAATCCCGCAGCCCCGCGCGAAAAGACAGGCGCCGTCGGGCGGAAGAGGCTTCGCACCGCTTGCCGCCGACGTTGCAACGTTCGGCGCGTATCGCCCCGGAGCGACGATCGCCCATAGGCTGGATCCGCGCGTGAAGATCGTCTTCGCGACGCTGTTCATCGCAGCGGCGTTCGTCGCACAGGGTGCTGCGGCGCTGCTTATCCTGCTTGCGTCTGCGGTGGGCGTACAGGCGGCATCGGGCTCAAGCGCGCACGCAGCGCTTCGCTCCTTGAAGCCGTTCGCGTGGCTTATGGCCTTCATCCTGATCTTCGATACGTTGTTCGTGAATTCGGGCGATGCCATATGGTGCGCGGGCCCGGCGACGATCACCACCGGCGGAGCGTCGTGCGCGATCGAAAACGTGCTACGTTTCGCATGCGTGCTGCTCGGCACGTCGGCGCTTATGGCCACCACATCCCCGACGCAGCTCACCGATGGGTTCTCGCTGATGCTGCGCCCGCTTGACCGCTTCGGCGTGCGCACGGCATCCGCCGGCCTGGCGATGAGCATGACGCTGCGTTTCATCCCCACGTTGACGAAGGAGTTCAACAAGGTGTGCATCGCTCAGATGTCGCGCGGCGCCGATTTCGCAAACGGCGGCGTTCTGCATCGCGTTCTTGCGCTCGTGTCGGCGCTTGTCCCCATGTTCGCCAGCGCATTGCGTCGCTCGGAATCGATCGCGTACGCAGTCGAGGCCCGCGCGTTCGGCGCTGCCGGCGCCTCGCGGACCTGCCTGCGCGACTACCGCCTTCGGCGCATCGACTGGGCGGTCCTTGCGACGGCGACGGCCCTTCCGCTTATCGAGCTGGCATTGCGGTAGCGACACGGGCGGCCTCGTTGGGAGGGCGGCTCGATTTATGCCTGCTTATCGGTTTTCACTATGAAGCCGAAGTAGATGATATGGCCGATCCATACCGCTGCCAAAATGAGCCGTCCGACGGGGACGCGGCCCATCAGGGCGAAGCCGATGGCCAGCAGCACCGTCACCGGGACGAGGATGGTGAGCTTCGCTCGCAGCGTCATGGAGCGCTTGGTCACGTAGCCCTCCAGCACCTGCTTGTACACCTTCGTGCCTTTGAACCAGCCGTTCAAACGCGCGGAGCTGCGGGCGAAGCAGAACGCCGCCACCAGGATGAACGGCGTGGTGGGCAGGATCGGCAGCACCACGCCGACCATCCCCAGCGCGAAGCATAGGAAGCCGCCGACGGCCCATAGGGTCTGGCCGACGCGGTGGCTGCCGCCCGTTAAGCGGCGCGATGTCGCGTGGAATGGGCCGCTACCGCCGGGACAGGCCGCTTCCGCCGATCGGGCGGCATCGGGATATGCCGAGCCGGAGGGCGCCGCCTGCTCGACCAAGGCAATCTGCTCGTTCACGTTTCACGCTCGCTAACTGTTTCTATTCGCTAACAAATCTTGAGAAGTTTACCATGGCTTCTTTAGCGAGGCAATCGCAGCGCATGGTCGCCGCATTGAAGTTACCCGCGGCTATCCGTGTGGCGGTTGTGCGGAGCCAGGCGGTTGCGAGCGATTGGCGCTTGCGCTCGAGCCAAGGGCCGGGTATTCTATAGCTATTGAGATTGATTCTCATTAACGATTCCGAATGGAACCACTACTTCAGACGAGAGGGAGTATCACCATGAATAAGCGCACCGAACTGC
>ERZ1034876.1098-NODE-1098-length-12063-cov-4.237258_pt1 | contig 12063 bp, 12 predicted proteins | sample MGYA00520698_ERZ1034876 | MGnify/ENA primary metagenome ERZ1034876 (study PRJEB33766, sample SAMN09781723) | gut metagenome | biome: gut microbiome | host: Homo sapiens | place: Madagascar | study: EMG produced TPA metagenomics assembly of the PRJNA485056 data...
TCTCCGTCCGCGACCGTTCCAACGAGACCGTTCAGATGAGCGTCGACGAGTTTGTGGCCAAGGTGCTCGAGGAGATCAAGACCCGCGCCTAGCACAAACAATACAAGTATTAACAAAGGCGATCGTCCAATAGGGCGGTCGCCTTTTTGTTGTCTATAGAAGAAAAGCCGCTGGTTAGAGCGGCTTTTTTTGTTGTGCAAAAAGGTACAGGTTTTTGTATCTTTCGACGTTGCTCATTATACGAGCAAACTGCTCGCGTTTTCCCAGATTGCACAAAATGCGCCGCGAATGGGTGCATCTCCATACGCCTCTACAAAAACCTGTACTTTTGCGACTGCGCCTAGCTGCGAGCGAGAAGCCTGTTCTTAACGCCCCTGCATCCGCGTGCGTCGCGGATGCAAGTTAAGGGGGCGAGAGATGGAACAGACAATGCGGCGCCAAGAGCAGCTGCCCGGTGCTTTTAACGGCGCCATCACCAACAGCCAGCGCGGCCGCGTCCGCTGGTATCTGGTCCACACCCCCGATGGCAAAGAGCGCGAGACCTGCGAAAAGGTCCGACGCATTATCCCGCACGAGCTGATGCAGGACGCTTTTGTGATGCAAAAGGAGTTCTGGTTTAAGCGGGACGGCGCGTGGTCGCTCCAAACCAAACCTATGTACAAGGAATACTTCTTCGTCGCCACGCGCGATGCCGCCCTACTCGACAAGGCTTTGGCCCAGTTGAGCTTTGGTTGCAGGATCGCCGGCAGTAAGGAGCGGGCCTATGCGCCCATGCCGGACGATGCGCAGGACTGGTACCGCAGCGTGCTCGACGACGACGGCGTGGTGCGCAACAGCGTAGCCCGCATAGAAGACGGCGTGCTGCATATAGAGCAGGGGCCTTTGGTGGGGCAAGAGGCCCGTGTAAAGAAGATCGACCGTCATAAGCGCTGGTGCCTGGTAGACGTGGGCGAAGGCGACTCCGCTTTTAGAGAGCTGCTTCCGCTGGACGTTCCCAGTAAGACGTAAGGGGCGTTGCACCGGCAATTCGTTCGCATTTTGAATTCATCGATGGGGGGGGGATCCCTGGAATCAGGGACGTGGATTTGAACTTGACCACTAAAGAAGCGACAGGGCAAAACGCGCCGGTGGGGGCCGCGCTGGTTGCCCAGGCAATGAGCGACGGCGACGCGAGCATGCGCTACAAGTCCATGCGGACCGTGAAGGACTGGGACCGCTCGCGCCTGTGCTACAGGACCGTAAAGCGCGCCTTCGACATCGTGTTCAGCGGCTGCGTGCTGGCCGTCATCGCCGTGCCGAGCCTTGTGCTCGCCGCGGCCATCCGCCTGGAGAGCGAGGGCAACCCGTTCTACAGCCAGATGCGCGTTGGCCAGACCCACCGCGACGGCAGCCTGTCCACCTTCCGCATGTGGAAGTTCCGCTCCATGTACCGGGACGCCGACGAGCGCCTCGCCGAGCTCAGGGAGCGGAACGAGGTCGCCGGCGCCATGTTCAAGATGAGGGACGACCCCCGCGTCACCAAGATCGGCAAGTTCATACGCAAGCACTCCATCGACGAGTTCCCTCAGTTCCTCAACGTGTTCCTGGGCCAGATGTCCGTCGTGGGCCCGCGCCCGCCGCTGCCCAACGAGGTGGCTGAGTACACCGAGTACGACCTGCAGCGCCTGGCCGTGAAGCCCGGCATCACCGGATGGTGGCAGGTCACGGAGCGCAACTCCACCGGCTTCGACGGCATGGTCCGCCGCGACCTGGAGTACATCGCCAAGCGCGGACCAATCACCGACCTCAAGATCGTCATCCTCACGGTGATCGAGGTCATCACCGGCAAGGGTGCGTGCTAGATGCGCATCGCGATGATCGGACATAAGAGATACGGCTCCCGCGAGGGCGGCGTGGAGGTCGTCGTGACCGAGCTCGCCCGCCGCATGGCGGCGCTCGGCCATGAGGTCACCTGCTACGACCGTTCGGGCAGCGATGTCATGACCGGCGACGCCGCGGACGGCCGCGAGCGCATGGTCGACGGCGTGCGCGTCATGCCGGTTAAGACAATCGACAAGAAGGGCCTCGCTGCCCTCTCGTCCTCATATTTTGCTACCAAGGCGGCTATCAAGGACAGGCCCGATGTGATTCATTATCATGCCGAGGGTCCTTGCGTACCGCTTGCGCTGGCTAAGCGCGCGGGCATTCGCACCGTGGCCACCATCCACGGTCTGGACTGGCAGCGCGCCAAGTGGGGCAGGCTTGCGAGCACCTACATCAAGATGGGGGAGAAGACCGCCGCGACTAAGGCTGACGGTCTTATCGTGCTCTCTGAGGGCGTCAGGCGCTATTTCATGGAAGCCTACGGTCGTGAGGCCGTCTTTATCCCTAATGGCGTAGATGCCAAGGAAGCCCTTCCGGCGAGCATCATCAAAGAGAGGTGGAATCTCGAGAAGGATTCCTACCTTCTCTATCTTGGACGTTTAGTGCCCGAGAAGCGCCCTGAGCTGCTGATCGAAGCATTCAGAGCCCTTGATACCAATAAGCGCCTGGTCATCGCTGGCGGCAGCTCCGATACCTCGGCGTACGAGAAGGAGTTGCGCGCTGCAGCCCAGGGCGACAACCGCATAGTGTTCACCGGGTTCGTCAACGGCGAGCCCTTGGAAGAGCTGTACTCCAACTGCTATGCCTACGTGCTGCCTTCCGAAGTGGAGGGAATGCCCATGAGCCTGCTGGAGGCCATGGCATACGGCCGCTGTTGCGTGACGAGCGATATCCCCGAGTGCGCGGATGTCCTGGCTGGTGCGGGAGTGACTTTCCTTAGGGGGGATGCTGCTGCGCTTAGGGCTTCGCTTGAGAGTTTACTGGCCGATCGTGCTCGAGTTGCCGCTATGGGCGACGCTGCAAATAAGCGTGTCCTCTCTACCTATAACTGGGGTTCTGTCGTTGCGCGTACTCTCGATCTGTATAAGGAAATTCGTTAGATGAAGATTATCCTTGTTAACAAATTCCACTATCTCAAGGGTGGGTCGGAAACGTATTACTTCGGTCTCGCCGAAGGTCTCAAGGCTGCCGGTCATGAGGTTCATTTCTTTGCCATGGAGGGGGATAACAATCTCCCGTGCGAAGATGCCGACCTATTTGTTTCGGCAAAGGATTACAACGGACCGTCTTCGCTCACGCAAAAAGTCTCCGCTGCTGCCTCGCTTATCTATTCCAATGAGGCTAAAGAGAAATTCCAGGCACTGTGTGAGCGGGTACAGCCGGACGTTGTCCATATGAACCTCGTTCATCGCCAGATTACCCTGTCGATCCTCGATGCCCCTTACCTTAAGGAGCATGGCGTCCCCGTGCTCTTCACAGCCCATGACTATATCCTTGTTTGTCCCAACTATCTCATGCTCGATGGTAGAGGAAGCGTCTGCGATGCCTGCCTGGGCGGCAAGTTCTCAAACTGCCTCAAGCGCAAGTGCGTTAAGGGCTCTACGGCTAAAAGTGCTATGGCCTTTGCTGAGGCTGAATATCTTAGGCTGAGCCATGCTTATAACAAGATTGATAAGATTGTCTGCCCCTCGAGCTTCATGGCGCAGAAGACCATTGAGGGCGGACTTGAGTCAAATCGTGTTTCCCATATGACTAATTTTTGTTCTGCGGAGACGCTTGAGCAGGCTCACTCTGATTTTGATGGCACCGATTACAAGAGCCCGTACCTTCTATTCTTTGGAAGGTTGTCCAAGGAGAAGGGCGTCGATCTTCTGATTGACGCTTTTGCCTCGATTGAAGACATGATTCCCGATTGGCGCCTTGTAATCGTCGGCGATGGCCCCGAACGGGAAGCGCTCGCACAGAGAGTCGAGAACTTGTCCTGCAAAGATCGAATTGAGTTTGCGGGATATCAGACCGGCGCTCCGCTCCAAAAATATGTCGAGAGGGCGTCTCTCGCCATCGCGTGCTCGCGATGTCGAGAGAACATGCCGTACTCGATCGTTGAGGCATTTGCCTCCGGCACGCCCATTGTTGGCGCGCGTATCGGAGGCATACCGGAACTTGTTCGTGAAGGTGAGACCGGGTTTGCTTGCGAGCCAGACGATTCTCATTCATTAGCCGATGCAATTATTCGTGGCGTCAAGTTCATTGGCGACAAGGATACGTACCGCGATATGCAGCAGAAATGCCGCGACTACGTTCTGAGTAATTGCGACCAGTCCAAGTATATCGAGCAGCTTACTGGACTCTACCAGGAGCTTGTTGATTTCAAGAAGAGGGGATAGACCCATGGCCGAAAAAAAACTCAACGGTACCGTCATCGTAACCTACCGCTGCAACGCGCGCTGCACCATGTGCAACCGCTACAAGGCACCCAGCCGCCCGGATGAGGAGCTGTCCATCGAGACCATCAAGAAGCTCCCCAAGATGTACTTCACCAACATCACCGGCGGCGAGCCCTTCATCCGCCAGGACCTCAAGGATATCGTGCGCGAGCTCTACAAGAAGTCCGACCGCATCGTCATCTCCACGAACGGCTTCTTCACCGACCGCATCATCGACCTGTGCGAGGAGTTCCCCAACGTCGGCATCCGCATCTCCATCGAGGGCCTGCAGCAGACCAACGACAAGATCCGCGGCCTGGATAACGGATACAACCGCGGCTACGCCACGCTCAAGAAGCTCGTCGAGCTCAAGCACCCCGACGTGGGCTTCGGCATGACGGTGCAGGACCTCAACGCGCCCGACCTGGTGCCCCTCTACAAGATTTCCGACGAGCTGGGCATGGAGTTCGCCACGGCGTCGCTGCACAACAGCTTCTACTTCGTCGAGGCCAAGAACATCATCCACGACCGTCCCATGGTGGCCAAGAACTTTGAGGACCTGGTCAACGAGCTGCTCAGGTCCAATAGCCCAAAGAAGTGGTTCCGAGCCTACTTCAACCATGGCCTCATCAACTACATCTACGGCCAGCCGCGCCTGCTGCCCTGCGACATGGCGTTCGACACCTTCTTCATCGACCCCTACGGCGACGTCATGCCCTGCAACGGCACCAAGGACAAGGAGGTCATGGGCAACCTCAACGAGGAGTCCTGGGACGAGCTGTGGAACTCCGACCAGGCCGAGAAGGTCCGCGCGAAGGTCCGCCACTGCGACCGCAACTGCTGGATGATCGGCTCGGTGAGCCCGGCCATGCACAAGTACATCTGGAAGCCCGGCTGGTGGGTGCTCAAGCACAAGGTGAAGGCCTTGTTCACCAAGAGGCCCTACGACATGCACGAGCTCAAGGTCGTGCGTGACTACGAGGAGGGCCGCGTGACCAAGGAGCAGCTCGACGCCTGCTCCACTTGCGATATGTGCGCCAAGATCAACGACGGCCTGTCCGAGGCATCCAAGGCAGATGCGCATGTGTACGAGACGCATGAGGCGCTTTAATTAGATGAAAATCCTGTATCTCACAAATATACACAACCCGTATCGGGATGAGTTCTTTGAGCAGCTTGGCAGTAAATGCGATTTGACTGTGCTGTTTGAGGAGCGCGGCGATTCAACACGAGACGCCAGTTGGTTTGAAGGCGTTTGTGCGAAAAACTATTCTGAGGTTTTTCTTCCCGATGGAGATAATCTCATAGTCTCCCGCTCGATGCTTGATCTGATTGCGCAAGGTTGGTCGCTTGTGCTCGTTGGTTGCTATAACAGCCTTAGGCAAATGACTGCTATCGAGTATATGAAGCGTCGCAAGATACCCTATGTAATTAATTCCGACGGACTCGTATTCAACAATGGAAATGCCGTTAAGCGCGCCATTCGACGACATGTTCTTGTGGGCGCTGATTCCTATTTAATCGCCGGGGAGACCTGCGTTCCAAGCTTGGCGCGCTTAGCTGGTCCGGCATCTATAATCGTGTCTTATCCATTGACTTCGCTGACGTCGCGTCGTGTTAATGAGCTTGCTGCCTGCAGCTGCAAGCGCGATCCCCAAACCGTGCTTGTTGTTGGCCAATTCGCTGATTATAAGGGTCTTGATGTTGCTCTTGACGCTGCGAAGGAGCTTGACCAGCGCCTGCGCTTTCGTTTTGTGGGCACTGGTGGGAAGACCGAAGAGTTTCTGTCGCTTGTTGAACGCAGCGGGCTCGACAACATTGAAGTGATTCCCTTTTTGAATCAGGACCTCCTGATTAAGGAATACCAAACCGCTGGGCTATTTGTTCTTCCGAGTCGACAAGAGTGTTGGGGTCTTGTGGTTAATGAAGCAGCCGCATGTGGATGCCCAATTGTCAGTACTTGGGGCTCAGGTGCCGCGGTGGAGTTTGTGTCGCATATCTACCCCAAGCTTCTTGCTGAGCCGGATAGCTGTGAATCTCTCGCGTCTGCCATTTGCGCATTCTTTAGGCTTCCCGACAGCGAGAAAAATGACTACTCGCTGTTCCTTAAAGAAAAATCAGCACAGTACACGATCGAAGCAATGGTAGAAGCGCACTTAGATTTATTTGCGGAGATAGCTTCATGAGGAGTCAGACGCCCAAATTCAGCATAGTCGTTCCAATGTATAACGTTGAACGTTTTCTTCCAAAATGCGTCGATAGCCTTTGCAGCCAAACGCTCAAGGATATCGAGATAATTATGGTTGATGACGGCTCTCCCGATCGTTGCGGAGAAATTGCCGAGGCATACGCTTTGAAAGACAGCCGCGTCCAGGTCGTTCATCGGATTAACGGTGGTCTTGGCCCTGCTCGAAATAGCGGTATGGAGATTGCTCGCGGGGAGTACATTGGCTTTGTCGACTCAGATGATTGGGTTGACCCGAATATGTTCGAGCGTCTTTATGCAGCAGCTTCAGATTATCAGGCTGATATAGTCTTTACTGGGTTGAGAACCGTGCGCCATGGTGAGGTTGTTTCTGTTAGGGAGCATCCCTTTGCTGGCAAAACTCTTCAAGGTGGCGACGATATTCTTACTTTGAGGGCCTCTTTCTACGGCGCGGCACCTATGAAGGTTCTCGATGATCCTGTTCCAATTTCCGTCTGGGTTGCCGGCTATCGGAGAGATTTCATAGAGGATCATCATCTAAGGTTCCTCGATATTCGTAGCGAAGACAAGTTCTTTAATACCTACGCATGCCGTGTGGCGAAAACGGTTACGTGTATTGATGGCGCCCCATATTGCTATCGGAAAGATGATCAATCCTCGATTACGAAGACATTCAAGCGTGGGACGATCGATTCCTTCTGCACACTATTTCGCGCTCTGGAACAAATGGCCGATGAAGAGTCACCAGCCGTTTGGTATGAATGCCATCTTCGTGAGCAGCGTTGCATTGTTGATTACTGTCGTTCGCTAATTGGGATGATTGAATTTTCCTCGGAGGACAATGCTGTCAAAAATACCTATATCGATAATGTCATGAGAAACCCTGTCCTTCGCCGTGCGTGTTCCGGGTATCCATGGTGGAAACTCCCTTTTACGCAAAGCGTTTTCTATTTAGTCCTTAAGTTCCGTTCTGTTCGGCTTGCAAGATTTTTAATGCAAATTAAGGGAGAGCGGATATAGATAACTTTCATTGTTTTTCGCACCAAGTTATCTGGTAATTCTCCCAGTTAATTAAATTGCCTTGTGGCACAGAGAAGTAGGTACCTTTGTTTAAAAACTTTTTCAAAAAACTTGTTTATGGTCACAAGGCCACATCAGATTCGTTTGTCCGTTACCTCAGATCGCTTGGCATGGTCATTGGCGATGAGGTTCATTTCTATGCACCCATGAAGTGCATCGTTGACACTCAGCACCCGTGGATGGTTGAAATCGGCAATAACGTTCACATAACCGAAGGCGTTACATTGTTGACGCACGGCTACGACTGGGCGGTGCTTAAAGGCAAATACGGTGATGTACTTGGTTCTGCTGGCCACATATTTATCGGCAACAACGTCTTTATTGGAATGAACGCAACCGTGTTAAAAGGAGTTCGCATCGGTAACGATGTCGTTATCGGGGCGAACGCCGTCGTCTGCAAAGATATTCCTGATGGCTGCGTTGCTGCGGGAAATCCGGCTCGTGTTATTTGTACTATTGATGAATACCTGGAAAAGCGACGTGCTGCACAGCTTGGTGAGGCTGCTGAACTATACAGGTGTTGGCGACGCAACTCCTCGGAGGGGAAAGCGGGGAACAAGCCTCCTCAGGAGCTATTTCGCGAGTTTTTCTTTCTTTTCGAGAATCGTGGTGAGGCTCACTTTTCCTGCGAAGAATACTCGTATGTAATGGACCTTTGTGGATGCAGGGCTCTTAGTCAGAACGCATTCCTTTCCAGCGCTCAGCGTTTCGACGGCTACGATGACTTCATCGCATTTCTTGATTCCGAAATAAGCCAAAAGAAGGAGGTCGGCTAATTATGCAGAATACCCTTACAGAGAGTTCGCGATTTGCTGATTTGCCTCTATTCTCCGGTAAAACTTTTACTTTATTCGTGCTCTTTTTCACCGTGGTAATGGAGGCTCTTATCTCCGAGCTTGGCTTTCCTCCGACGATACGGTATATAAACGATTTTCTGATACTGATTTTGTTGTTGACAATTCTTGTGGATCCTGCTCATTTATGCGCCAAGGTCGGTGGGCCCGTTATCTGCGTTACCCTGCTCCTTCTCCTTGCGTTTTCCGTAAGCTCGATAATTAATGGCGTTAAACCGCTCCTTTATTTATGGGCGTTCAGAAATACGTTTCGCGGGTTTATCTTTTTTTTCGCTTGTGTCAGGTATCTCAAAAAAGATGATCTTCCGGGAATTATGGATGCGCTATTGGCGCTTCAAATCATCAGTTTTTTCTTGGCCCTTTATCAACATTTTGTTCTGGGTCTCAACATGGACCATACGGGGGGTCTTTTTGGGCATGGAAACGGTGCGGGTGTAAATCCGTTCAATGCCCTTCTCTTTGCCTATTATCTCAATGCGTACCTAACTGGCAATCAGAGCTTGAGGAAGCTTGCTGTTGCGCTCATCACTTCCCTCGTCATTGCTGCCGTGGCGGAAGAAAAAATTACCTTTGTGCTATTTATCGTCATTGCACTGGTAAGCCTTTTGTTTACGAGGGCTAGCGGCAAGCTGCTCGTGGCCCTCTCGATCTCCCTGGTTGCATTGGCTGTCGGGCTGAATGTTCTGCGGGCTCTGTACCCGTCGATGTTCGAGATCCTCACGTCCTTCGACGCCATGAATCAATATCTGACTGTAACCTATGATACGGGGTATGTCTTGCCAAGAATCGGCTCTTTCCCTGTTATCAAGAACATGTTCTTCGGTGACAGTCTTCTTAGGATTTTATTTGGTGTTGGGTTTGGCAATGGGGAAACTTCTAGCTTCTCATTCCTCGTAGGGCCGTATTATGCGCTCTATGGATTCTTGAATTACCGTTGGTTCTCACACCAGTGGATATTCCTCGAGTGCGGCTACCTTGGTTTCTATTGTTATCTCGCGTTCTTCGGCGTTGTGCTCCTGACGCTTTTGGCAAAGCGGCGTGCTGCTGGAAAGGACGAGCTCCCGTACTTGACATGCAGTGCGGTCCTTGTCGTCTGCGTCGTCATTTCAATTTGGTACAACGCGACCTTAAAAGTCGATATGTGCTACCTGTCCTTTTTTTCAATTGCTATCGGCTTCGTTGCGATGCGCGCACGGGGGAAGGGGGAAGCCCGATGAAGCGCTGTGTCTTTATTCTTCCGTGGTTCGGACCGCTCAGGAATTATTTCGATATCTTCCTTAGTTCCTGCTCCATCAACGATGAATATGACTGGATTATCGTCACTGATCATGTGCCGGAGCAGGCCCCAGATAATGTCAGAATTTGTCCAATGACGTTTGAGAAATTTCAGCGCGCTGTCCAGAGTAAATTCGAATTCCGCATTGCGCTCGACAGACCATATAAAATCTGCGACTTTAAGCCTGCTCTTGGCTATATTTTTGAAGAAGTGCTTAGCGGTTACGAGTACTGGGGCCACTGCGACTGCGATCTCGTTTTCGGCCGCCTTGCGCCGATTTTGGAGCCCTTGTTCGATGAAGGCTATGAGAAGATCTTCTCTGCTGGGCATCTTACGATTTACCGGAACGATTCGCTGAACAACCGCAGGTTCATGCGGGTCGACAAAGACGGCGTTGATATGCACCGGATTGCCCTGTCTAATCCGGGTGTCTTCGCCTTCGATGAATCGATCTGGGCTCGTAATATCCATACGCTTTTCATGGAGCAGGGCGCCGCGATGTACGAAGCCGACCGTTCGTTCAATGTCTCAACTAGCTATTTCGGTCTTCGTAGAACAATGTATGACCCCTCTTCACATGGCTGGGTGATGGAGAAAGATCATCCTCAGGCACTATGGCTCGATACTTCCGGCGTATGCGCCCTTTACCGTACGGGCGGTGCACTGGAGGTGCGCCGATATGCTTACATCCATTTGCAGGGTAGGAAGATGGACGTGCCTGACCGTTGTGATCTTGACCAATGTCTGCAGATTGCTCCGAATCAGTTCATTCCTATGCCTGCTCCCCGTGCCAGTGATGAGCTACCCGAGGGGCTGCGAACACACTTCATCTCTCTGAAAGCCATGCGCTTGGCGGCGCGACGGGTAAAGCATGCTCTTCACAAGGAGCCTGAGCCTTCAACATACGATCCGTATCTTCCGTTCTTGTAAATTAAGGAGAGACACGATGATTCCGAAGATTATCCATTATTGCTGGTTCGGCGGTGCCCCTCTAGGCGAAAAAGAGCTTCAGTGCATAGATTCGTGGAAGAAATTTTGCCCCGAATACGAGGTGCGTCGATGGGATGAATCGAACTACGACATTCGCAAGAACAAATACATGAGCGATGCGTACGACCATCGAAAGTGGGCGTTCGTCTCGGACTACGCGCGTGTCGATGTTGTCCGGGAGCAGGGGGGGGCTATACTTCGACACGGATGTCGAGTTGGTCCGATCCCCGAACGAGCTGCTCGATTGCGGGCTGTTCTGCGGCTGGGAGAATAGAAGCGGGATGAAGGAGAACGAAGTCCCGTTTGATAATTCCGTTTCTTTTGGCCTCGGTTTTGGAGCTGTAGCAGAGCACCCCGTTTTGAACGAGATACTCGACCTATACGAAAATATCAACTTTGTGAATGAGGACGGCTCTCTTAATCTCTTGGCCTGTCCCGCTTACCAAACCGAGATTCTAAAACGGCATGGCCTGGATGATAGGGAGGCCACCAGACAATCCTTTGAGGACATTGAGGTTTACCCGGAGGATTGGTTCTCGCCGCAGTCGCAATTGACTGGTGAGGTCAGGATGAGCCCGAATACTATCAGCATTCATCATTTTTCGATGACCTGGATGGCTTCCTCGGCACGACGGGAGCTTGACCTGGAATGGAAGTTGATATCAGTTCTCGGTTATCGGAAGGGCCATGCCCTCGCACGTTTGCTCACTCTTCCCCCGCGCTCGTTACGCAAGCTCGGCGGTCTTATTTCAGGAGGTAAATGATGATCGGATCCGAACTCAAGGTTGGTGTCATGACTTGGTTCTCTTATGAGAACTACGGGACTGCCCTCCAAGCCGTCGCGCTCCAGGAGGTCTTGAGGTCGATGGGCTGCACCCCTTCGCTCGTAAACTATCGCCCCCGTAGCACCAGGGGCCGCAACGAGCCCGCCGACTTTTCCGATTTGATTGGTAAGACCGCCGGGAAAATAAAGCGCATTATTATCGGCGACTCTGCGGCCTATTCGTCCCCCGAACGGAGCGAGTTGTTCTCTTCCTTTATCTCGGATCATTGCCTGCTTACTGAGCCCGCAAACTCTTTTCCTGAGCTAAAGCAGGTTGCGCATGGTCTCGATTGCTGTATTTGCGGTAGCGACCAGGTCTGGTCCCCCAACTGTTTCGACGAGAACTACTTCCTTCCATTTGTCGAGGACCCGCAAAGAAGAATCTCTTACGCCCCGAGCTTCGGTGCGAGCAACATCGCCGACCCGGAAATCGAGAGAAGAACCAAGTCTCTTCTGGGCGATTTCGGCCCGCTGTCGGTGCGCGAGACAACCGGTGCCGAGATCGTCGAGAATGAGAAGATCGCAGCTCATAAGCTGGCGCACGC
>ERZ1034876.1099-NODE-1099-length-12061-cov-3.649675_pt1 | contig 12061 bp, 10 predicted proteins | sample MGYA00520698_ERZ1034876 | MGnify/ENA primary metagenome ERZ1034876 (study PRJEB33766, sample SAMN09781723) | gut metagenome | biome: gut microbiome | host: Homo sapiens | place: Madagascar | study: EMG produced TPA metagenomics assembly of the PRJNA485056 data...
GTGGCAGGAGGAAGAAACGGGAAATCCGGCAGGTGCATTGAAAAATCTGATGTATCGTCTGAGAGTCTTTCTGAAGAAAAACTTTGGGGATGAGGAATTTATCCTGACCGATCAAGGTTCCTACCGCTGGAATCCCAGACAGGAGGTGGCAGTGGATGCAGAACGGTTCGAACAAATGTTTGAATCTGCAAAGCAGAAAACTATTTCAGAGGAGGAAATCAGGAAATTAAAAGCGGCGCTTGCACTCTATCAGGGTGATTTCATGACAAAAGTTGCAGATATGCACTGGGTGATGACGCTGAATACCTATTATCACTCTTTGTATTTAAACTGCGTTCGGTATCTGGGCGAATATTATGTCAGCACAGAAAAATTTGAAGAGTTAGAACAGCTTTGCAGTCAGGCACTCCAATGGGAAAGTCTTGATGAAGAGTTATATTGTTATCTGATCAGAGCATTGGCAGGAAAAAATAAAATTGGTTCTGCTCTGGAAGTTTATGAGAATGCCTGCCGGACGTTGCAGCAGCAGCTTGGAATCTGTGGACTGTCAAAATTAAAGGGTGTTTATGACAAATTACTGAGACAGAATAAAAGAGGAAATGTGCAGGGGATCGCACAGGTACATCAGGATATTGCAGAACAGGATCCGGTGGGCGCATTTTTGTGCGGGTATCCGGTTTTTCGGGAAATTTACAGGCTGCAGGTAAGAAAGACAGCCCGTTTTGATGAAAATGAATATATCCTCCTTCTGACTTTAAAGGCGGGGGAGCATACCGGAAGCGGGGTCAGTGATGTAGATCTGTTCCGCATCCGCAATGCGATGCCACATCTGGCGGAGACATTGAAAAAATCGCTCCGTCCCGGGGATGCAGTGGCGCAGTTCAGCGATTCACAGTATGTGATTTTGCTTTCTGCATGCACTTATGAGGGTGGAATGCTGGCCGCAAACCGGATCATTTCAAAATTTTATCAGGATCATAAAGTTTACCGGAATCTGAAAATCAAGATCCATATAGAGAAAGTGAAAACAGCGGAAAATATTTTAAATAAATACAGTGGATGAGATCTTTGGAAGAGAAAACAGTAGATCAAAGGGCAAAAGTAAGGAGGATTCTATGAAATTTGCAGCGAGTGTAAAAAAAGTGATAGCATTCCTGTTATGTTTGGCGTTGCTGACATCCGATGTGACTGTCACCAATGCGACAAGCGTAGACACCACGGATGTTTTTGCGGAAATTTCCACAGAGATGTTGAATGAGACGAAAAATGCAGGGCAGGAAGAGAATGTGTCAGAGGCAGACAGTGATTCGAATGCAGCGGATCTGTCAGACACAGAGAGTAATGTAAGCGGGCAGTATAAGCAATCATCAGATTCAGACGGAACGGGAGATACAGAAAAAGTCAAGAACACAGAGAGCACTGAGGCGACTGAAGCAATCGAGGAGACGGAGAAAACAGAGGAGACAGAGGAGACAGAACAACCGGAATTAAAAACCGTCTTCGACTATTCCAATGACGCAGTCCGCGTGGTCGTGACACTTTCGAATGAGACCGATCTTCCGGCAGGCGCAGAGCTTGTCGTGGCACCGGTAGCCGTCACAGCAGAAATGGAAGCATCCATCGATAAAGCGATGGAGGGCGAGTCGAAAGAAAAAGAAGAGGTTGTGGCGTATGACATCTCCTTTGTAAAAGATGGAAAAGAAGTGGAGCCCGGGGCAACCGTGCAGGTGCAGTTATCGCTTGCGCAGGTGAAAGAGGGCGATTCGGCGAGCGTGTATCATTTTGATGAGACAAAAAATGAGATGTTGGATATGAATGCGAACACTTCTGCCGACGGCGAGGTGACATTTGGCACGGATCATTTTTCGAAATATGTCATCGTCAATCATGGAGATAACAACGTGACCGTGACCATCGAACATTATGACAACAGCAAATATCAGGCGCAGGATGAGCAGAGTGCAAAAATTTACAGCGATGACGTCCGCACGATGGCACCGGGAGCAAAGATCAACGACTACAATAAGGCGTTAAACTGGGATGTGGATCATGTGCAGGTAAACGGAAAAACATTTTCCAAAAGTGAACTTGAAAACATTGAGATCCATGAGGACAGTGTTGTAAAAGTTTTTTATCAGGCAAAAAATACGGACTATATCGGTGAGGCATCGTTTTATGACTACGAGGTGATCCCTTATGACAAAGCCGGACAGCAGAGGGCGGATCTGAGTATCAATGCGGATTCCAACTATCCGTCTGAACAAAAAGACAACCGTTTCACGGTCGGGACGGTATCCCAGAATTTAAGTGAAAATCAATATGACACCGTCACGAAAAAAACAGGTCAAAACGGAACCACAGACGACCAGCATATCAACGTGTATACCGGAGGAACTGGAGAAAATGCGAAAAAAACAGGAATTGTTACCGGGTTAAGTGATGATTACAAAGAAGTTCTTTTCAGTGTGAATGAACCGGGCGTTTTTCCGAAAGACGGAGCAACTGCGGCAGAGACAAAAGGATTGACAGTGAAAGAAGGATATAGGTTAAGATTTTCACAAAGTGGTGACACTTACGAACTGAAAGAAGTTTTAGACAAAGAGGACAATGTGGCAGCAACTGCAGGGGTGGATTTCCTGCCATTTGGAAATAATAATTTTTATTTTGGAATCCGCTATGACGTAACCTTTACACTTGGAGATTATATCGGGGAGCTGAACTATTCTTTTACCGGGGATGATGATCTCTGGGTAATTCTGGATGGAAAACAGGTGGTCATTGATCTTGGCGGTATCCATGACGCTCTGACAGATACGGCCGATCTCTGGAACTATATTGACAGGACAGATAAAAACAAAGAACATCATCTGACCATTTTATATATGGAACGCGGTGCAGGAAAGGCAAACTGTAACATGAAGTTTACGCTTCCGAATGCGGATGTGATCAAAGTGGTGGACGATGACGTGCCGGATATCCCACCGGAGAAGCCGGTTGATTTTACGGAGAAGGATGTGGAATATCATAAGACAGCGAAACTGACTGACTGGGAGAACAGAGAGTATCAGATCGATCTTGACGCAAGTTCACTTGCAACCTCGCAGAGCACAGTTGAAAAAATACAGACAGTGGATGCCATGATGGTATTTGATCTGTCCGGCTCGATGAATGAAATTTTGTCCGGTGAAAATCATTTAAAGGATATCGGAGAATTCAGCAGTGTGAAGAATCATCTGGATATCAATAAAGTATATTACTGGAATAAATATGAAAAGAGTGGCTGGTGGCCATGGACGTACGATGAGAGTGTCGGAATGGGAACGGCGGCTGTATCCGGTAATGTGTATGCGAAGTATCCGGTAAAATATATCGACGGACAATGGAAAAAATATGTGGACGGCAGTTATCAGAGCATTTCAGACAGTGATGTGATGGCAGTATGGACGTCTAAGATTTCTGCGTTAAAAGACGCCGCCAGTGGATTTGTGACAGGTATTTCCGATACATCACCGGACAGTCTGGTCGGAATCGCCACCTTTTATGGCATTGGCAATGGGTGGAACAGCAGTACCGAGGGCAAATTAAACCACGGTCTTTCGAAGGTAAATAAAAATGAGATGTTAAAGTCCGTCAATGCGCTTTTTGCGGACGGCGGTACCTCTCCACAGAAAGGACTGGAGCATGCATACAGCGAATTGCAGAAGGCAGAAGATGACAACAAAAAATATGTGATCCTGTTCTCCGACGGAGAGCCTTCGGACAGCAATGACAAAACGGAGACAGAAGCATCAGCGGTGAAACTGAAAGAGGCAGGCTATACAGTCATCACAGTCGGGCTTGGTTTAAATAACGAGACTGCCACATGGCTGGGAGAGAAAGTGGCGTCAGCCGGCTGTGCATTTACGGCGGATACTGCGGAGGAGTTAAACAAAATCTTTCAGAACATCCAGAGCACGATCACACAGTCAAGATCCCTGACCGGAGTGCAGGTGACGGACATTATTGATGCGGAATTTGAGCTGACAGATGCCGAGATCCAACGTCTGAGAGCGGATGGCGCACAGGTAACGGTCAATGAGGATGGCACAACGACGGTCAGCTGGCTTGATCAGGAAGTAAAGCCGAAGGAAAACAGCGCCTCCGGCTGGCAGAAAACAATCCATATCGTGGCAAAAGAATCCTGTCTGGGTGGAAATAATATGACTACAAATGTAAACCCGAATTCCTTTTTAAGCTTTGGCGGCACACAGCTGGAATTGCCGCAGCCGACCGTGAATGTGAGAATTGCGTATCAGATCACAGACACAGCAGATACGATTTTCCTCGGGGAAAATCTTGAAAACTATGCAGACGATGCGGCAGTGCGCATGAAAGATGCGGACAGCGCCAGACTGTCACAGGTGTATCTGATGTTCTACACGGACAAAGGCTGCCGTGAGGAGATCACGCAGGAAAACCTGAAAAAAGAGAGACCTAAACAGGATACCACGTATTACGCAAAAGCATTTCTGCCGGTGGAGGAAGCGACAGATGCTTCCAACGCAAACTCCACGTTAAACGGTGTGATCTATAAAAATGAGACACAGGTGGAGGCAGCGCATGCGGATGGGGAAGCCTATGCAGGAAAATATGATGTGAAAGTGAAAACGGGAACGCTTACGATCACAAAGAAAATCAGTAAAAAAGATATCAGAGCGTGTGAGGGGGATCCGATCTTTACTTTTAAGATCACCAATCAGACGACAGGCGATGTTTATTATAAGACGTTAAGGTTTGGTGAGAACAGCGCAGAGGATCAGACCACGACAGCCGGAATGTTCAATGTGAAAGCGCAGACGACGCTGGAAGGACTTGCGCAGGGAATCTATAAAGTAGAGGAGCTTGACACGATGGGCTTTACGTTAAAAGAGTTTACCGCAGACACAAACTGTGCGTCACAGATTGCCGGAAACAGCGCACAATTTGCAGTTGGTATCCGCAGCAGAGACGAGGCCTGCAGCTTTGACGTAGAGGACTTTGTCACAACAGCGGCAGATTCACACTTGCAGGCAGACTGTGTGAACGTCACAGCCAAAAACAATAAGACCAGAAATGATGGAAAGCTCACGGATACGGATGCCGTGAAAAATCAATTTGTGATCCATGAAAAAGCAAATAGCACGACAGATGTTGATAATAATTTCACAACAGATGTGCGCAAATAATCGGAGGCAGTGTGTATGAAAGAAATATGGAAAAAGAAAAAAATATTTGTGATTACAATTGCACTGATGGTTGGAATTATTGGAACAGCAGCAACATTTGCAATTATCACAGCAACAGCAGGAACGGTGACCAATACGTTTCAGGCGGCAAAAGTGGCGACTGAGATTGAGGAAGAGTTTGAGGGCAAAATCAAAGCAGGAAGCACCGTGAAAAAGAATCCGAGTGTAAAAAACACTGGAATTTCGGATGCATTTGTCCGGGCAAGGATCACAATCTCACCGGAACAGACAGAAGTGACGCTGTTAAACGGCACCTGGAACGGAACTGCTTTTTCGGAGAAAGGCAAGGCAGCGGATAGCATTGCGACCGAGAGTACGCTGTATGATCCTGACGGTGACGGAATCGGCTGGTATCAGGGCACGGACGGCTGGTTTTACTACAACAGTCCGGTTGCACCGGGGCAGAACACGGATAATTTATTTGATGCAGTAAAAATTGGAAATGTGACAAAAAATTTCGATATCACGGTTTATCAGGAGGCAGTGTTTTCCGGAAGTTATGAGGCCGGAGATAAAGTAAGGCTTCCGGTTTTGAAGGGATTTTTTGCAGAAGTAACCAAATAAGACAGAAAGGCGCAAAAGAAAATGACAAAGAAAATTTGCAGTGTATTATCAATGGTGGTATTTCTCGGACTGCTTGTGATCGCAGGCTTTCTGTTTGTACCGAAAATGCTTGGATATGATGAGTATGCGGTCCTGAGCGGCAGCATGGAACCCAAAATCCCGGTCGGGGCGATCGTCTACGATAAAAATTTTGCCGCGAGTGAGGCGAGGGAAGGAGCAGTCGTCACTTATCAGCTTCCGGCGGGAACGCTGGTGACGCACAGGATCATTTCGGTGGATAAGGAGGAACAGACCGTTGTAACACAGGGAGATGCCAATCATATTGCAGATACAGCTCCCGTTGCATGGCAGCAGATCGTCGGGGTGTATGCATTTCATATCCCGTATCTTGGATATATTTCCATTTATGCAAAGACACCGCTCGGCATTGCGGTGGTGTGCGGTGTTTTGATCGTGCTGATCCTCTTAAACTTCATCCCGGATATTTTAGAGGAGGATAAGAAGAAAATTTCAGATACGGAATGAGGTAACGTTACTGAAATTTCTGATATATGACCGCCGTGTGACCATTGAGTGATAAAACAGTATCGTAACGAAACGGTTTCTGATAAGGCAGGAATTGTAGGTTGCAAAATGAAAAAATACATAAGAGTGAAAAAGATTATCATGAAATGAAAAAGGAGATCAGCAATTATGAAGAAAACAAAATTAGTCACAATGCTTGGAGCGATCAGCCTGATCGGAGCAATCGGCGCAGGCAGCACTTTCGCTTACTTAACGAGCACAACAGGAACTGTCACCAACACCTTTACCGTCGGCAATGTAAACTTTGATGATGATCCGCTGACAGGCGGTTTATCCGAGTCCAAAGTGGCAAGAGATGAAAACAGCGGTCTGTATGTGGATGCTGACGGCACCGGAGAGTGGACGGTAAAAGAAAATAAGTACGAGGATCTGGTTGCAGGAGAAGTGGTATACAAAGATCCGACCGTACACATGGCAGATGATTCACAGGACGCATGGGTATTTGCCAAAATCGTGAATGACAACCCGGAACTTACGATCGCATATGCTTCTGACTGGGTAGACGTGACAGACGCTTATAAAACAGCACAGAACTTAAACAACATTGACTACAAAGTATATGCGAAAAAAGATGTGATTTCCAAATCCGCTCATTCTACCATCTTTGAAGAAGTAACGGTCGGAAACAATGTGACAGAGGATACCACATTTACCGATATTAAAGTTTCCGCATGTGCAGTTCAGGCAGCCGGCTTTGCAAGTTACACAGACGCACTTGCACAGGTTTCTTTCAACTAAATAAAAGTTAAAACATCGGAGCAGACTTTCATAGGGACTATGAGGTCTGCTCATTTTGTGGTACAATAAAAACAGTGCAGACATTAAAAACAGCAGCAGACTTTTTTTTGTGCACAGCAGAGTAAAGTGGGAGAGAAACGAACATGAAACAAAATAAAAGCAGCTGGTCAACCGTCCTTCTTTTTCTTCTTGGCGCGGCGCTGATCGTGGTAGCACTCATTATGCTGGTGCCGAATCTTTTAAATTACAAACAGTCCAACGACACCTATGAGGCATTAAAGGACACCTATGTTTCAGAGAAACCGGAGAATACGGAAGTGGCAGAGGAAACAGGCGGGGATGATTCGTGGTGGTACACAGATGTGGATGTGAATCTGGAAGAACTTCAGCAGGTCAATGCGGATATTATCGGTTGGATACGGTTTGATGATCTGGAGCAGCTCAGTTATCCGGTTTTATATTCCGGGGATGATGAGAAGTATCTTCGCACGGATATTTACGGAAATCAGACGATTGCCGGATGTATTTTTATGGAGGGGATGAACACACCGGATTTTCAGGATTACCATACGATTTTATATGGACATAACATGAAAAACTTAAGCATGTTTGGCAGTCTGAAAAAATATAAAACAGAGGATTTTTATAAAGATCATCAGTTTTTTACAATCTATGCATCAGAGTGTGCGTACCGTTATCAGATTTTTGCCTACTATGATGTGCCGGAAACCGACGAAGTTTACACGGTTGGCTTTGCACCGGATGAGACTTTTCAAAAATTTATTGATAAGATGAAGCAAAAGTCCTATGATGATACAGGAGTGAACGTGACGAAAGACGATCATATTATGACACTGTCGACCTGTTCCACCACGGGAAAACGTTTTGTAGTGCATGCAGTACGCATCGGGGAACATGCGTTGGAGAAATAGAAAAAGAACAACATAAGGAGAAAAACAATGAAAAGACCAGAAGAATTGAGTCATATGCTGACAGAGATGTACAATGATACGAAGGATGGAAAAATTCACTGGAACCTCAGTGTGCAGACAACAGAAAATAATGAAGGATCTGAGAAACCGGTCGAAGTGGAGGACGGTGTATCCTGGACGATCGATGAATGTTATGTTTCTTATTACTGTAAATATAAGGGACAGGATTTTCTGATGATCACCTATGAGATGATCAAAACTGCCGGAGATAAGGTGCATACGACCAACATGATCTTCCTCCCACCGCTTGGAATCCGCGTGTTCCAGCTCCCAATGCTGTTGCCATATGCGGTTCAGGCGTCCGGTGTGCTGGCAAATCAGATCCACAATCTGTGGGAATTACTGCTTGCGATGAAAAGGGCAGACCCGGAGAGTGTATTTATGGAAGTGTCAGCAGGAAAACTTGTGATCGAGGATGAAAAATAACCCTTGAGAGATTGATATCTATAAGCTTGTACAAATGGATAATATAAGGAAAAAGATGTTCGTGGATCTGGTTGTACCACAGAACATCTTTTTTGATGCAAAATCAGGTAAAATAAGAATATCCTTGAGAACATTTTTGAAGAGTTTTTCCGGAAATCCCATAAAAAAGGGAAATAATCAATTGGAAATGATATACAATTTTGTCAAAAAGTATATGAAAATGTAAATAATGTTGAAACTTTATAAAATAAGTGTTAAAATAATAACAATCACTGGTATGACCAGGAAAGAAAAAATTATAAGGGAGGAAACAATATGTTAAATCATGGACTGTTGTTTCAGGTTTACGGCGAGGGAGCTGCATGGCAGTTTCTTGGTTGGATTTTAGTTTTTGGTTGTCTCGTACTTGCAAATGAAATTGCCAGACGTACAAAAGTCGGCGGAATGTTATGTTTCGTTGTTCTTCCGATCATTCTGACAGTTTACTTTATTGCAATTTACGTTTCAGCAGCAGCGGGAGCTGAATGGGCACTTAATAATAATACATATGTACATATGACAAGCTGGTTCCACTATGCGAAGTTATATGCAGCTACAGCTGGATGTATTGGTTTTATGATGCTCAAATACAAATGGGGTGTTGGTAAAACACAGTGGTTTAAGGCTTTCCCATTTGTTATCGTAGCAATCAACATTTTGATCGCAGTATGCAGCGATTTCGAATCTGCAATCAGAGGTGCACATGCACTTGCAGAGACAGGAACAAGCTGGTGGTTATCATCTGAAGGCGTATGGTTATACGGTGGATGGTGGAACGTTCTCAACGGTCTTGCAGGTATTATCAATATCTTATGTATGACAGGCTGGTGGGGAATCTACTCATCTAAGAAAAAAGATGATATGTTATGGCCGGATATGACATGGATGTTCATCTTAGCTTATGATGTATGGAACTTCCAGTATACTTACTTAAACCTTCCGACTCATTCCTGGTATTGTGGTGTTGCATTATTACTTGCACCTACATTTGCTGCAGCATTCTGGAACAAAGGTGGCTGGATTCAGAACCGTGCTAACACATTAGCATTATGGTGTATGTTTGCCCAGGTATTCCCATTATTCCAGGATCAGGGTAAATTCGCAGTTATCCCAAGGCTCTACGCAGATGGATTCATGGATGCAGCTACACATCCAACAGCAGTAGATCCTACAGCACAGGGTGTGATTTCTGTTCTTTCAATTGTGGTCAACGTTGTTGTATTCGCTGCGATCATCAAACGTTCTATGAAGTTAAAGAAGAATCCTTACAAAGATGAGATCTGGAAAGGCACAAAAGATTACGAAGAAGCTATGTCCCGTGCGGAATAATCTTCATCAGATCTGTAATGAAAAATGAGCACTCTATGGTGCATGAAAAAAGTCTGCTGACAGGTGTTGCCTGTCAGCAGACTTTTTTGCTGATATCTTACAAATATACAATTCCTTTTCAATTGAAAAGCAACTTTCGATTTGATGTAAGTTTATTGTGTCGTTTTATGTTGAGTGGTAAAATAAAAAAAATCTATCAAAGTTCGGCAATATATACAATTTGATGAAAAAGAAATGGGGCGGTTATAAATGTGGAAAGATAGTGAAACAGAAATTGATTATTTAGATTTTTCATATATTGTTGAAATCATGAAGGATACAATAAATGATGAAAAGTTGTTACCATCGTGCATTGGTTTATATGGAGATTGGGGCAGTGGAAAATCTAGTTTGATGCATATGTGTAAACGTCAGTTGGAGCAGCAGGATGATGGAACTGTATGTTTGCTTTTTAATGGATGGTTATATGAAAGCTATGATGACGCAAAGACAGCTATTATAGCAGCTATTTTGGACGGAATAAAAGAAAATAGAAAATTGTCTGATAAGGCATTGTTGATATTGAAAGGTTTGTATGATAGTGTCGATAAATTTAAAGCTATAAAAGGTGGAATAAAATTTGGCATAGATATGGCAGTTACAGGTGGTCTGGGTGCTATTACGAATTTGACAATAAAAGAAGTTGTAAAGAAAGTTCAAAAATTTGGTGAAGATGTTGACGAAGAGTCTATGTTTCAAGCTATAAAAGATAAATTAGATTATAAAGAAGTTCGTGAAGATATACGTGATTTTAGAAAAAAATTTGCAGAATTAATAACACAAGCTGGTGTAAAAAAATTAGTAATATTTGTTGACGAATTGGATAGATGTAATCCAGCAACGATATTGGATACTTTAGAGGCAATGAGGCTATTTTTGTTCAATGGAAATGTATCATTTGTTTTAGGTGCTGATGAGAGACATGTGACATATGCAATCAGATCAAAGTTTGACGATATTGAGGGAATTAATATGGACATTGGGAAAGAGTATCAGGAAAAACTTATTCAGTATCCTATAAGAATACCCAGCATGAATAAAGATGAAACTGAATTTTATATAATGTGTTTGTTAGCAGAAGAAAAATTGAGTAAAACAGAGTTTGAGGGTTTGTTGAAATTTTTACAAACGAAAAGATGGGAAAATCCATTAGGGTTTGTTTTATCAATGGAAGTGCTGAGGACACATAGTGATTCGATTGCTACAAGATTAAATGAAAGCTTAATTTTATCTAAGCAGTTGTCAGAGATATTGACACAAGGGTTAAATGGAAACCCACGTCAATGTAAACGGTTTTTAAATACGTTGGATATGCGAAAAAAAATGGCAAAATATAAAAATGTTACATTAAAGAGTGATGTTTTGGCTAAGATAATGGAAGTTGAGTATTTTCAGACATCTTTATTTAGAAAAATGATTCGCTTATTGGGAGAGAACAAGTTAGGAACAGAATTAGAAGGATTTGAAACAGATCAAGAAGAAAAAATTAATGCATTGGAGCCATGGAAAAATGAATTATGGGTTAAGCGATGGATGAAGGCAAAGCCATTTTTAGCAAAAGAAAAGTTGGAAGATTATTTTTATTTTATGCGTGCTTCGGTTAGGGACAATATGTTTACAAGTATTGAGAAAATGAGTGAGGAGGCAAAAAAAATTTTTGAAGCATTATTGAAACATTCGTATGTAGTATTTAAACAGGCAGAAGAACACATTGATAAGATGACAATTTTTGATCAAAATCAAATTTTAGATGGTTTATATCAAGATGTGGTTAGTGATGAAAAATATGATAAAAATAAAATGAGATTTTTCTTATTATGGGGTGGATTAAACGAACAGTTACAGGAAAATACGATTAAATATTGTGAGAATTTATCATCTAAGAGTATTTCAATATCACATGTGCCATACTTTGAGGCATTTTATGTTGAATGCAAAAAAAATGAAGAAATGCACAAAATACTTGAACGGTGGAAGAACGAAAATTCGATGTTAAAAAAAGCAATAGATGAATTTTTATAAAAGTACAGAAAGGTAGTTTATCATGGGAACATCAAGTAGTCATTCAGGAAATAAGGATAAGAA
>ERZ1034876.1101-NODE-1101-length-12033-cov-8.157622_pt1 | contig 12033 bp, 10 predicted proteins | sample MGYA00520698_ERZ1034876 | MGnify/ENA primary metagenome ERZ1034876 (study PRJEB33766, sample SAMN09781723) | gut metagenome | biome: gut microbiome | host: Homo sapiens | place: Madagascar | study: EMG produced TPA metagenomics assembly of the PRJNA485056 data...
TGTCGGCGCGGACCCCCTCGCTCATGGCGGGGCGCTCGCCGCCCGCGAGCAGCGTAGCGAGGCGGCAGACGTCGTTTCGGTGCTTCTTCACGCTCTTCTCGTCGACGGCCTGGCCGCCCGCCCGCCTGGCGGAAAGGTCGAGCCACGCCTTGGCCTTGAAGGGGATCAGCCCCTCGACCGACAGGACGGCGACGCCGCTGGCCGACGCTCTGTTTTCGACGAGCAGCCGATAGTACTCTTCGTCAAGCAAAATCGCCGAAAGGCTCGAAACCTCGTCATCGATGTGGATCGGCACGAGGCCGGACTCCGCGTCGCGCAGGTCGACGTCGGTGCGCGCGAACAGCTCCAGCATGGCGGGGAAGGCCGGGTCCTCCGGCTTGGAGAACCGGTAGAACTGCGGCTTTCCGCTGCTCTTCTGCCTGTTCTCGTACCCGCCCTCCTTGACGAAATCCCAGAAGACGCGGCCGAACTCGGGCGTCAGCGCCTCCACCAAAAGGACCAGGTCGAGGTCCTTGGTGGCCCTGAAGTCCTGCCCGGCTTCGCCGAACAGCAGGTCGCAGGCACCGCCGCCGATCAGGACGTACTCGCCGTCATGGCCCGCGAAGCGCTCCTTGAACTTATCGATTCCCCTCATGATCGCCTCCAAGCACTCGGGTCAAAACGTTCTCGATCTCGCCCGCGACGCGCGGGTCATCCCTCTCGTCGGCGGGAAGGGACAGGATGGCCGAAAGCGGGTCGACCGCGCATCCCGGCGCCGGCACGGGCTCGTAGCGCAGCACCTGCACCACGCACGCGGGATCCTCTGGCTCGTCGGCGCCGGTCTCGCGCGCGTCGGCCGCCAGCCGCAGGGCGCGTTCTTGCTCTTTGGTCGCGGCGAAAGTCGGCCAGGGGTCGTCCTGCAGCATCGAGAGCTCGCAGAGCGCGGAGATCCCTCCCAGCGGGAGGTCCGCGTCGGGCATGCAGGCCAGGCGGTGCTCCCTCGCGACCGGGCTCGACATGCGCGGCTCCAAGTGACGCCACATCGCCATCTTGTCCCTGCCGGGGCGCAGCACCCGCCGCCGCCCATCGGCGGCGACGATCGAGGGATCGGCGGCCGCGAGCTCGTCGAATGCGCGAGAGGCGGTCATCTTCGCCGCGCCGAGGAGGCCTGCCGCCTGGGTGACGCTGGCGCCGTCGAGGTCGCCGTAGAGCGCCATGAGCGCGAGGCGCTGCGCCTGGGGCGAGAACGTGCCAACGTCTGTCTGCCGCCTGTCGCGCGCGTGGCTCCTTCCGCTGCTCAGCGCGATTCCCAGGAACGGCAGGTACACCTGCTTGTCCGGGGCGATGAAGGGCAGGCCCGCTTCGAGCATCCGCCCGACCCTGTAGCCCGTGGCGCTCTCGAGGGCGAAGGACACAGGGATCCCCAGGGCCGCCTCCAGGGCGTCGCGGTGCTTCGCCATGGTCTTCACCGTCGGGCTTTCGGCGGGGGAGGCCACGGCGAACGGCACGCCGAAGGCGGTCCACCGCTCCAGGGAGTACAGCCCCCTCAGGTAGAGGGGGAGCCCCGAGGCGTCGACGGGCTCGCAATCGACTCTCGTGTGCAGCGCCTTCTCGACGTACTCCCTCATGCTCCGCCTCCTCATGTAACTAAACAATTATCAATGTACCATTATGAATGGTACATATCAAATCAATTAGTTACATTTATTGACGCCTTGCGATCCCTCGTGGGCTTTCGGAATCGCGATGCGTCTAGCAGTGTGCTTCAGGGCCTCCGTCGCCTTCACCTTCCCGACCCCCGTTTGTTCCATGAGCTCTTTTTTCGCCACGCGACCCGAGTCGTGTGCAATCTGCATGGCGACCTTCTCGGTTTCGCTGAGTTTTTCGAGGGAACCGGGGGAGGCGGCGCCCGCCGAGCTGACGGCCGCAGCGTCACTCGCCTGTGCCCCTGGACGCTCGAAGCGCATCGAGGTTGAGTTGACGTCCTGACGGTAGCTGAACGCCGCGCCCGCGGCGTCATGTGTCCTGCTGGCACCGTCTCCTGATGTGCGGTATGCCGGTGTCGGGTTGCTCCGCTTGAAGCCGTCGCCAGGGCTATCGAGGAGTCTGTCGGGGAGTTCCCCACGAAGAAGCGGGGCGAGGCCTATGATCTTGATGAAGCCAGTTCAGATTTGTTGTCATTGGCGTCATTTAGGCGCAGTGTCACCGACCGTTTCATGCCTTTTTGCGGTCATTTCTTTGGCGAATTCGAGGACGCTTTCGTCGTAATATGGCCAGTCTACGAAGTTCTCGAGGTGCCCGCGGCCCGTTGCGGCCGACAGCTCGTCGTTTATCTTGAGCGTAATCGCGACGAGCAAGGTCAGCATGCGGTAGTAATCGGATCGAATGCCTTCCGCATCAGGGTCGGCGATCGGTGAATGCGCGTGGTCGTATCTGTTCCTGAGACCTTGTGAGTTGGGGAAAGAGGCGTCGTTGAACATGTAATCGAGATATGCAGCCTCGTCAGGGGCGAACAGTTTGCCGCAGTACGATAGCATTTCGTCTGAGACGAGGCCATCGACAAGCGCCAAATCGCCGTCCCCGCATCTCCCGAGCGCTATCGCTCCATTGTCCCAAACGGCCTTCAGGCAAATTGACCGAGGGGTTGGGGAGAGGGCGCCTGTTTCTTCGCATATGTTTACTAGTTGCCGGTCGATTAATTGCTGGAGTACCTTGGCGTATGCAGCATCATAATCGTCGATAGTGACCGTGGCTTTCGTAATCAAATCGAAGAAGCAGCGAGCGCGGTCGTCGTGGCCTCTCCTGTATGTCAGCATGCATTGGTCGGAGAACAGGAATGATCCCTACCTCTCAAAACAGGTGCCGCCGATTGCGTACTTTTTCTCAGAGAGAGCGTTGAGGTCGCCGAATGATTTAAAGCTTTCATAGGGGAAATAGTCTCCGTCGATTTTTCCCATCCTCGAATAGACTGAATAGGACTTGACGGCGCGCTCGATTTCCGGTCCTATCGACTTGCATTTGTCGAGCCACGAGGCTCCTCTTGACGGCAACGCCAAGGTGAATCCGCTGATTGAGTACTCCTCTGCGAAATAAACGTTGTACGCCCATTCGAGCGCGTCTTCGAGCCTTGCCTCGCGGCTTTCGAGGAAATGCGCGTATGCGACAACTTCGACATTAGCGAGAGTTTCCCGCATGCTAGAGATCACGTTCGCTCGGTATTCCCCCAGCACGTGGGACCCCAGCGTCGCGAGCAGGGTGCTCTCCTCGTGGGAGTGAGCGGGCGCGGCCATGAGACCGCTTCGGTCTACTACGTCTAGCAGATATCTGCAATTGTTCATGACGCTTGCGTGGTCGGTGTATTTGCCGAGCCACGTTTCGCTAAAGCTGTAGGTCAAGGTTAGGCCTTCGACCTTTACGCCTTTGCAAGCAATCTGTTCAGGGTCGATCTGCACTCTGGCTCCGTACTTAAGCCCAGTGCCTTGCCGGAAAAGTGTATCCATGGCCTCATCATGGGCGCGCTTTGCGCGCACTTTGACGTCCGGCGACGGGGAGAACCTACATTTTGTAGAGCCGGAAGGCCAATTGAAAAGGGCCTTCACATAATTCGGGTTGGCGCGCTGATCATCAAGGTAACCGGTCATTATCGAATTGAAGTCGCCTTGGGAAAGGCATTTGGGGAGGTGGATTGTGCTCTGGCCCCTTGATTCCGTCGCGTACTCGTAGATGAGGAGCTCGGCGGAATAATACGGGTTTTCGATTAGAGATTTCCCTATCTCTTCATCGAAAGATCTGACGAGCTTGTCGTTCTCCAAGACGCAGGCCAGGCATTCGACGTGCCGCGAGAGAAGCTTGGAGATTTCCTCGCCGGAGATTAGCTTCTCTGCGCCGCAGGCGTGCACCAGGCCCCAGAACTGAGTGTCGTACTGCATCTCGGTCTCCTCGTAAACTTCGAGGATTCCCGAAGACGCGAGCGTCTCCCTCGTATACCTGCAAGCGTTCGCGAAGAGCGCCGAGGCGGTGCTTGCGATATCGATGCCTTCAGCGTCCTCGAACGATTCAGGGACCGTTTCGAATGTGAGTTTGAGCTGATGAGCCTCTATCGCGTCGTTAATCGTCGCGATTTGAAAGTGAGGCCCCTCCTTCAGGATATGAAGACATCGGTCTTTGAAGGCTCCTGCAGCCAAGTCATTGCGGCCATAGGAAACGATCCTAGTGTGGTTGAAGTCTCGCAACGAAAACCTTTCTCGCGCAATGCCGACTGTGCCAGAGTATCGCAGGTTCGACCTCGTCGGAGGCCGACGATGGCGCCCAGCAGAATGTTGCGTCGGCGACTTTCTACCCCGCCGTCTCACTTGACGCTGAAGAGGGGGTCGCCGATCCGGGCGGCGAGCGCTTTCTTGCGGATCGTTCGACCAAGTATCGCTCCGACACGGTCTCTTCAAAGGCATCTGAGTCGTGCAGATGACAATCTGGTCATGTGAAAAACTGGGCGGAACCGTCCGTGCGATTCCGCCTTGCAAAACCATGCGGTTTTGCTGTCTGCGTTTATTGTGGCATGCCTTGATCTGGTCGGCAATCGCTTTGCCGCTATTCGTGGCTACTCCGTATTTCTCGGAGTAGCCACGAGGTGGTTTTCGTCGCTTGGATGATGGCAAGGTCGACGCGGATAGCGGGTCCTTTTGTCGATGGCCCATTTGTGAAGAATCGTCCCATTGGGAAACGGGTCCCAATGGGACGATTTTGGTGATTGGGGCAAGTTGAAATTGGTGTGATTTGATTGTCGAAAAGCGCTCAGCTTCGACTGTTCTTTTGTCGCCCAGATGTGCGCGAATTAAGTCAGAACGTGCCTTCGGAATCCGCATCAAGCGCAGCCTCCCGCATGAAATGCCTACGCAAGCGCGTTTTTTCGTCTTGACAAAAGGGATGTCCGTAATAGGTCCACGCCCTATGATTTTGGCGGAGTATGAACAAATCGAGGCCCGTGCTCGCTATGGCGCTAATGACATTCGTCCGGGGTTGACCGGTTGGGCCCAGATTAATGGCCGCGATGCGGTGACGATTGAGGAGAAGGCGCGCCTGGATGGCTAAGGACGTAGGCGTAATGCATGCGTCGGGCGACGGCACGGCCGACAACGAGGTTGATGCGTCCGAGGTGTATGGGGATTCCCCTGATGCTGCGACGGGCACATCCGCTGGTGGCACGTCCGCTTCTGGCGCCGACACCCCAAGTGCGAGAGGCTCTGGCTCCACTCCGGACAACCAGCCGGGCGGCTCGAACGCAGGCAGTGATAATTCTTCTGAGAAGGGTCCGGGCGATTCTGCAGGTAGCGACCCGACTGGTGGCGCCGATCCCGGCGTCAAAACTGAGCCCGATGGCTCCAAGTGGACGGGTTACTACTAAGACACCTATCCTTCTTGCGCCTACTGCTCGGCAGCGGAACAACCGAAGCGGGTTCCAAGATGATTCCTGGAATCCGCTTTTTTAGCATTCTTCATTTTTGGCGGCTGCAATTCTCCCGGTTCTCGTTTCGGACGGCGGTCCTTTTAGGGTCACCGTTTCGTCCTCTTCTGGGTCATATAGAACACCTTTCGCCCTTAACTTGGTGTCCAGGAAATCTTACCCTCTCCAAGCCCCAATGATCTTCTGTATCGCATAGGACTCATTCCTCCCAATGATAGCTTGATCCCCTCCTCGTTATGCCAATGGATGTATTCATCGAGAGCATCCATGAAGCCATGGATCGGCCATCCCGACCAGTCGCGGCCATAGAAGAACTCGACCTTGAGCCGCCCGAAGAGCCCTTCCATCGCGGAGTTGTCGGGAGAGCAGCCCTTCTTCGACATAGGGCGCGTGATTCCGTATCTCTTGCACCTCTCGATCCAGCCGGGCCATCGGTAATGGCAGCTATGGGGTTCGCATCGTCTTCGATGGCTGGATTTATGTATACGTCGACGCTGATGCGAAGAATCGTCCCATTGGGAATCTGCCCCAATGGGACGATTTGCTATCTGATTTAGAGGCGGCTTTTCGGAGCCGGTTCATTGTCGATGCCGGTCGGAATGAGCTGCAAAACTCGACGAAGCAGGAGTCGGCTTTCGACAACTCCGCTAAGACCGTCGCTGTTTCCGGCGGTACGTTTTCGTCTGCCGTCTCCGTCGACTGGTGTGCGGAAGGTTGTGCTCCTGTCAACAACGCCGACGGCACTTACGGCATCAAGCTTGCCGAGGGTGCGTACCTGCTGCAGAATTATCGCACCGGCGACCAGGCCTCTTGAACGTATCCGACCAAGGATGGCAAGGCGTTCGCCGGTTGGTACAAGGACGCTGCGTTCACGACCCCTTGCGCTGCAAGCGATGTCGAGGGCGCTGCCTATGCCAAGTTTGTCAACATCACCGACCTGCTGCAGTACAAGGGCGGCTCGCTGAGGATGGACGTTGCTCAACCTTCTGAGCTTACGTGGTTGCGTTTTGGTTACACGATGGCCCTTCCCGAAGGCGCAAGCTTTGTTGAGAACGGCTGGTACTCCAAGAAGGTTTCGACATCTCAGTCGACGGATGTTCGCAGGTTGGCAAACAACAATGTTCTGAACATTGATGGAACCATTACCGCAAATCTTGTATTTACTGGGGTAACAACAAACTATTATTCTGCTAACTTTAGCGAGAAGGCGTTCGTCAAGTACGTAACGGCCGATGGAACTACCGTTGAAGCCGTCGAAAGCGACTATCAGGTGAATTCGGTGCTTGGCGTCGCAGATGTGATTCTTGCGCATCCTATGGCAAGCAAGGCCGAAAAGGATTACGCTACGCAAATCAAGGCCGCGGTCTAGAAGAGGAACAAAAGAAATGCAGAAGAAATATGAAAGTCCCGAGATGGATGTCATCGAGTTGGAAGATCGCGACGTTATTGTTGCGTCTGGTGTGTCTGGCGGCATTGGCGTTGAAGGCGGTATTGAATCGGGCGATGGGGAAGACCCCTGGGAGTAATCCTTATAGCGTTATGCTGTATCGGACGAGGGCTTGCTAGAGTACTTAGCATTTCCGGACATTTAGTCGCTAGATGACTCGAAGGGCGGGCGGTTTGCGTCCGCCCTTCGATTTCCGCAGCCGCTTTCCCAACCTTCGTCAAAAGCGGCGGTCGCTTTCTCAGGCCTTCGTCTTTCTACATCCTGGTAACCTCAAGGCGTTTGAGCAGGTCGATGTCTTCTTGCGCGCTACGTGCGTCGGTGACGAGCTCGCTCATGCTCGCGTTGCGCGAGAGTCCCTTGCGGATAACGTGCCCCACTTGATAGAGGCACGCTGCCGGAGCAAGCCACGCGTGCTTGCGCGCTGGCGCCCAATGAGCGCGCCCGCCCTCGTAAAGATAGCGAACCAAGGCCGCGGGGCTGCGGAGGTTGTGCAGCACCGTGCGGGTTGCCTGCGCGCCACGTTCCATCTTGCGCCCCATGTTCCCCCGCTGCATGATGTAGAGCAGAAGGTCGTTCGCAAGCTGCGCGTCGGCTTCGCCAAACCATGTTGCCGACGTCTGAAGCCCCAGGTAGGTGCGGCAAAGCCACGTTGTGGTGACCGCCAGCTTCTCCATGCCTATCTGCTGCGCCGCATGTTGAAAGCCGCGCTCCCAAAGCTCGTCGGTCAAGTGCGCGTCAACGAACATCTGCCAATCCAGAATCTGGCGAAGCCCCAGACCCGAACCTAGATGCTGGTTGACATGAGCGAGCAACACCAGGCCGTTCTCGAGTGGCGGCAACACGGGCACGCTGAAGCCTGCGACATCGGTCCATTCGGCGCGTGGGATAGCGTTGTAAATGGCCTGGTCAAGGAAATGTGCCTGTTGCTTGTTGGTGCATGTGCTGAAATACCGATGAAGCTCGATTTCGGGACAGCCCACTTTCTTGAAGCCCGCGTGGCGCGGATTGATTTCAAGCTCAATATCGTTTTCCCAGCCGAAGCGCTCCAAGAGGGAAAACGCCTGCTCAAAGTGGTCGGGCGGCACGATGAGGTCGATGTCGCCCATGCTGCGGCTGTTCGGTTGCGGGTAATTTGCCGCAGCGGCCGCGCCCTTCAGCACGGCAACGGGGATGCCTGCCTGGCGAAACTCGGCGAGCACACAGTCTTGCGCCATCATGAGGCGATACCAGCCCGACAGGTTTTTCCCGGCGCGCGCAAGGTATTCCGCCTGGTCGGCAGGGGAGAGCTCGAGGGATTCGATGGCGTTTGCCGGATAGCCGATGACAGATTGCGCCTCCAGCTCGGCCCGCACGGCAGGCCACAGATCATCGGGGATGGAAAGTGAGACAGGGAGCGGAATCGGGGCCGGGTGATTTGTCTCGGGCGCGGCGGTTCCGCCTGCAACAGGGGCTGGGCTGCCCGCCTTGCCATCTGGCGCGCTTGCAGGCGAGCTGGAAAGCCTGGCCGCGAGAGCTTCGTCGCGCGCAGCGTGTTGAAGGGCGCTTTCGGCGGCGATGATTCTGATCGCGTATTCTTCGGCGGCGGATAGCTCCACGGACTTATCCTCTCGTTGCTTCGTTACGGTATGCGCGCACGTGGAAATTGCTTGCGAACCTGGCAATCAGTCGCGCGCTCTTCCTGTGCGCCTATAATATAGCAGCGTTAATCACGAATCGAGAAATGCCTACATACCGTGCAATTCGGGAGTAGTTGCGGTTGCTGTCGCCGCCTGTGAGCAGCCACTAGCTGCCTGCAATCCGCTTGTGCCGGCTGCAACCCGCTCGTGTCGTCGTCGCCTTCCCAAGGAGCGAAGTTTATGTTCTGCGTCCAAATAGCCGGGGTTCTTGTCGCCATCGAGAACCGATATGCGTTCACCGAGCGGCTTTGCGCGGACTACATTGTCGATGTTTTACCTGATAAATGCAATTTTTCGGTATCGGCGACGCCAGAGGAGATTGCGGCGGAGAATAGCGATGATGGCACGTTCTCGCCCGCGTATTGCGAGTCGCTTGCGCTCTACCGCAAGATTTGCACGCACATGCTGGACTACGACGCGTTCCTGCTCCATGCGGCGGTCGTCTCGTATGCGGGCCGCGGCTTCGCGTTTGCGGCGAAAAGCGGCACGGGCAAGAGCACGCACGTCGCGCAGTGGATGCGCGCGCTCGGCGACGACGTGACGGTGGTGAACGGCGACAAACCCATCCTGCGCTGGCGAAATGGGGGAGCCGTCGAGGCGAAAGGCGTTTGCGCGCCGAGCGAGACGCCTGGTGGGAAAGCTGCCGAAACCACCTGCGACCAGCCGGTGGGTGAGTTCATCGCGTACGGCACTCCATACTGCGGCAAGGAAAACTGGGGGCAAAACACGAGCGTTCCCCTTCGCGCCGTTTGCTTTATCGAGCGCTGCGAGCCGGGCGAGCCGGACCGCCTGTCTCGTTTGGAAGATGACGGAGAAATCGTTGCGCGCATCATGAACCAGATTCTAATGCCGCATGACCCCGCTTTGGCTGTTCGGCAGCTTGATTTGCTCGATAGGTTGGTGAACAGCGTGTCGTTCTACGCGCTACGCTGCACGCCGACTCCTGCCGCCTTTAACGCGGCGTTCCAGATGACGCTGTGCGATAATGGGCGCGAACGAATGCATCGATGCGAAGGATCTGGGCATGAAGATTAAAGACGGTTTCATCGTGAACAAAGTGGGCAGTCAACATGTGGTCGTGCCGGTGGGCGAGGCCAGCATGGAGCGCCACTGCATGATTCGCCTGAACGACACGGGCACGTTCCTGTGGGAGCAGCTTAGTGCAAATACCACGGAAAATGAGTTGGTCCGGGCTCTGCTGGCAGAATACGCGGTCGATGAAGACACGGCGCATGCCGATGTTGCGGCGTTTTTGGGTAAGCTTCGCGACGCCGACTTGCTTGAGGAGTAGGAGCCTAACCGTTAGGTTCCAGTCGGCAAGCGATTCATGACGTGCAAAAAAGACATACCCTCGGCGGCGCCTGGCGCAGGTGGGTCTTCCTCCCCTGATGAGCCGCGCAAAATCGAGGACGTGCTCGCATCCGAGGGTTTTTACATGGGGCCGCCCGTGGGCGTTTCCATGTGGCCGATGCTGCGCAACCGCCACGACGTGATGATGGTGGTGCCAGCCGAGGGCGAGCTGCACCGCTACGATGTGGCGCTGTACCGCCGCGGTGAGAAGTACGTGCTGCATCGCGTGGTGGGGCATTACGGGAAAGGTCCCAAAAAAGGCTACGTGATCTGCGGAGATAACTGCGTCATGCTGGAATATATCCCGCGCGAGGACGTGCTCGGCGTGCTGCGAGGCTTCTATCGCGATGGTCGCCACATCGATTGCGAGATCTCCCGCGGATACCATTTGTACTCGAAGCTGTGGGTGGCGCTGTTCCCCGTACGCAAGATGTGCAAGGGCGCAAACGCTGCGGTAAGGCGCGCGGGCAAGCGCGTTCTTGTGGCATGCGGCCTGCGCAAACGCGATGCTGCGAGCGAAGCGGGGCGAAAATGATGCGCGGAGCCGAGGCGCGCGAGCAGGACAAGGTCACCTACGCGTGGCTGTTCGCGCAGTCGAGGGCTCAGCATGGCCGCATTGTGGCGCTGTCGGTGCTGTGCACGGTGCAAGCGGCGGTGCTTGTGAGCTTCGCTCTGGCGTGCCGCGCCGTCATCGACCAGGCAGTCGCGGGAAACGTCGACGGCTTGCTGGCAAGCGCGGCGGTACTTGCAAGCGTTATCATCGCGCAGTTGGTGCTTCGCCTGGCTATCAACAGCACCCAGGAGCGCATTCGGGCCCGTTTCGCCCTTGAACTGCGGAAATCGATGCTCGATAGCATCTTTGCCGCGCGCTTTGGCAACGTTTTGCGCTTCCATTCCGGCGAGCTCTCCAACCGCATGTTCTCCGACGTGCAGGTTGTGTCGAACGGCGTGGCGACCATCATCCCGAGCTTTGTGTCCATGCTCATGCAGCTCGTGTTCGCCATTGCGGTGCTCGCGCTGATCAGCCCGCCCATGGTGGCCCTGTTCGCTGCCGCCGCGCTGCTCTCGTTCGTGCTGGCGCGCACGCTGCGCGGACGGTTGAAGGCGCTGCACAAGACCGTGCAGGAAAAGGAAGGCGCCGTGCGCGTGTTTCTGCAAGAGGCGCTCGAGCATCAGCTGGTCATCCGCTCGTTTGGGGCCCAGCCCGCCACGAGTGCACGAGCCGACTCGCTGCAGGAGGACCATTTCACCGCGCAGATGCGACGCCGCGGGTACTCCATCGCCGCCAACGCGAGCTTCTCGTTCTTCTTCAACGCGCTGTACGCCGTGGCACTCACGTGGTGCGCGTTCGAGCTTCTGCATGGCGCCATGAGCTACGGCACGCTTATGGCGGTGCTGCAGCTGGTGGCGCGCATTCAGGCGCCGGTTTCAAGCTTGTCGGGCATGCTGCCGCAGCTGTATCAGACGCTGGCATCGGCGGAGCGCCTGATGGAGGTGGCGGAATTGCCGCACTCGGAGGGCTGCTTGCCTGTGACCGCCGAAAAATTCTATCAGCGACTCTCAGGCGTGCGGATGCGCGATTTGGCGTTTTCCTACGACGATGGGGAAGCGGAAGGTGTCGCCGCTTGCGCCGAGGAGGAGAAAGCAAAAGGCGCTTCCACGCCCATTGGGGGAGCGAGGGAGGAAGACGGCGCTGCGTCCCTGGATGGGCCCGATACCGTCGAAAGCGCCCCAAATCGCTGGGTAGAAGTTATCGATTCCCCCTGCGACGCGGGCGAGGCAGAAGGCGGCATTGCGTCTGCAGGGGGGATGGTGACTCCTTCTGGGGAAGAGTCCGTGAGCTTGATCTGCGCTGACGTATTCGTACCCAAGGGCTCCTTCGTGGTGGTGGAAGGTCCATCCGGCTCCGGGAAATCCACGCTGTTCAAGCTGCTGTTAGGTGCCTACGATGCGAATGGCTTCTCGTACGAGCTCGCCGTAGGTGCCGCGACGTCCGCAGCTGCTGCGCCCGATGCCCCCGCAGGCTCGGTCGCTACGGGCGCGCCTCTTACCGATGCCCCTGCGAGCGCGTTCGCTGTTCCCGCTTGCGCCGCATCTCAGGTGCCGCCCGGCGCGTTCGC
>ERZ1034876.1102-NODE-1102-length-12033-cov-4.606863_pt1 | contig 12033 bp, 10 predicted proteins | sample MGYA00520698_ERZ1034876 | MGnify/ENA primary metagenome ERZ1034876 (study PRJEB33766, sample SAMN09781723) | gut metagenome | biome: gut microbiome | host: Homo sapiens | place: Madagascar | study: EMG produced TPA metagenomics assembly of the PRJNA485056 data...
CTGCTGTGGAATAGCACTTTTCTTTGCGAGCAACCTGCAGCAGCTTGGAATCAGCATGGGCGCAGAATCCGGCAAGGCTGGGTTTCTTACAGCTACATATATACTTATGGTGCCGATACTGGGGATTTTCCTCAAAAGAAAATGCAAAGCCAAAATATGGATAGGTGTATTTATTGCACTGATAGGCATGTATTTTCTGTGCATGAATGGGGCATTTTCACTTAGTGGCTCGGATTTGCTCCTGTTGGCAGGGGCATTGTGCTTTGCGATACAGATACTTGTGATTGACCATTTCGTATCACAGGTAGATGCGGTCAGACTTTCATGCATTGAGTTTTTTGTCACCGGACTTGGCTCATGTATAGTGATGATTTTTACAGATATGGGACCGTCTGCCGGCGGTATAGCGCAGTGGGCACAGTCGCTTTGCACATGGGATGCATGGATTCCGATTCTCTATGCCGGTATTTTATCAAGCGGAGTGGGCTATACGCTGCAGATTGTCGGACAAAAGGGCTTAAATCCGGCGGTGGCATCGGTGGCGATGAGCCTTGAGTCGGTGGTTTCTGTGATTGCAGGATGGATTCTGCTTGGCCAGATGCTAGGTGGCAGAGAAAATTTTGGATGTGTGCTCATGTTTATTGCGATAATTATTGCACAGCTTCCGGATAGGGAGTATACTAAATAAGTTACAGTATAAAAATGAAATGTGATTATTCAAGTGTGGTTTTGCGAATGTGCGTGGGATGAATAGTTACAACGAGACAGGGATTGGATATGAGAAATAATAGCAGAAAAAATTACAGACGCCGCAGACAAAATACAGGAGCTTCACAGATTAAGCTTGTAGGAATAGTGGCTGTGATAGTCGTTATAGCGATTATAATAGTTATATCGTGCCTTAATAAAGCGAAAAAAGACAGTAATAAGGCAAAAGACACAGGAACAGCCACAGAAAATGTGACCGCTGTGACAGAGCAGGTAAGTGAGACGGAGGAAGCAAAGGAGCCCTTTGTACCAAAGGAGTCTGACGCTACAGCAGCAATCGGAGATGAGCTGGAGAGCTCCTATGCCGTAGTGATTGATGAGCAGGACGGCACGGTTGTTGCCGGAAAGAATGCACATGAGAAAATGTACCCGGCTTCCATGACAAAGGTTATGACAGTGCTTGTAGCAGCAGAGCAGGCTGAGAAAAATGCGATAGATGCAGCAAAGAATGAGAATACGGAAATAGACAGGCAGGCTGTGATAGAAAACAAGCTCAACGAGATTGTGACAATCACAAGAGAAGCCACAGATTATTCATATGTGCATGATTGCAGCACAACAGGCTTTTTAGATGGCGAGCAGGTGCCTCTTCGAGATGTGTTTAACGGAACCATCCTGCCATCAGGTGGAGAATCGGCATATCAGCTTGCGGTTTATACAGCAGGCTCCATGGAAGCATTTGTCGATATGATGAACCAGAAGGCAGCAGAGCTTGGTATAGGCCAGACCACACATTTTGCAAACCCTGTCGGCATATATGATGAGAACAATTACAGCACAGCCTATGATATGGCGGTCATCATGCAGGCAGCGATGCAGGACGACATTTGTAAAACAGTACTTTCAAATCATACATACAGCACGGCTGCAACACCGCAGCATCCGGAAAATCTGAACATATCGAATCTGTTCCTGCGCCGAATAGAGGACAGGATGACAAGTGGCGAGGTAATCGGTGCAAAGACAGGCTTTGTAAATCAGTCCGGCAACTGTGCGGTCAGCTATGAGAAGGCAGCAAGCGGAAAGACATATATATGTGTGACAGCAGGCGCTTCAAGCGGATGGCACTGTATAGATAATCATGTGTATTTATATAATACATACGGCAAGTAGTCAGCATAGCTGATTTTAAGGAGCACAGATATGGCGGGAAATCAAGGCAATTACAGGGAAAACCCCACGCGTAATGAGAAGAAATACAAAAAAGCCAACGGACAGCCGAGACTAAAGGCGAAAAGCAGCCGGGCAAAAAGCGATAACGCATGTCCGTATGCAAAGAAATGTGGCGGCTGCGACTATCAGGGCGTAGAATATAAGGAACAGTTAAAAACCAAGCAGGCATACATGAAAAAGCTGCTAAAGCCTTTTTGCTTTGTGGAGCCGATTGTCGGCATGAAAAATCCGCTCTATTATCGTCACAAGGTTCATGCAGCCTTTGACTGCACGAGGCGCGGTCAGATTGTGGCGGGAGCCTACAGGAAAAACACACATGATGTGGTGGATATCGAAAGCTGCATGATAGAGGAGCAGGAGTCAGATGAGATAATAAGGGACATAAAGGATATGCTCCGCTCATTCAGGATAAAAACCTATGATGAGGACACCGGCTATGGCCTTCTCAGACATGTGCTCGTGAGAAAGGGTTATGCAACAGGGCAGATAATGGTAGTTCTTGTACTGGCATCGCCGATACTTCCGTCGAAGAACAATTTCGTAAAAGCACTCAGGAAAAAGCATCCCAATATCACGACAGTGGTGCTCAACGTGAATGATAAAAAGACAAGCATGGTGCTCGGAGACAGAAATATCACACTTTATGGCAAGGGCTTCATAGAGGATAAGCTGTGCGGCTGCACCTTCCGCATCTCACCAGGCTCGTTTTATCAGGTAAATCCGGTACAGACGGAGCTTTTATACGAAAAAGCCATTCATGAGGCACACCTGACCGGCAAGGAGCGCGTAATCGATGCATACTGCGGCACCGGAACAATAGGCATCATAGCAGCGAAAAATGCAGGTGAAGTCATAGGAGTTGAGCTAAACCGTGATGCAATCCGCGATGCAGTCATCAATGCAAAGCGAAACGACATCAGAAACATCTGCTTCTACAATGACGATGCCGGAAAATTCATGGTCGAGATGGCACAAAAGGGGGAGAAGGCAGATGTTGTCATAATGGATCCTCCAAGAACCGGCAGCGACGAGGCATTTTTATCATCGGTTGTCAAGCTGTCGCCGGAGAGGGTGGTGTATGTGTCATGTGGTCCGGAAACACTGGCGAGGGATTTAAAGTATCTCACAAAGCACGGATATGCAGTGAAGCGGGCAACACCATATGACTGCTTCCCATATACAGAGCACATAGAGACTGTGGTGTTACTTTGCAGGTAAAAGGTCAATAATAGTATTCCAATTCGCTGTCAAATGGTGTAGAATAAAAACTACTTTCCATGTATACTAATGAATGATTACAGCCCATACACGGAGGATAAACATGAGGACGCTATATACATTTGACAAACACAACTATTCCGATGATATGGAGGTATTTGAGCGCTTCGCGGTGCGCGCGGTTATTATCAGAGACGGAAAGCTTGCCATGCAGCAGGCCGGTGAGGGCTACTACAAGATACTGGGCGGCGGCATCGATGCAGGCGAGACCAACGAGGTGGCGCTGGCACGTGAGGTGCGCGAGGAGGCTGGGCTTCTTGTCGTGCCGGAAAGCATCAGGGAGTGCGGCAAGGTCATAGAAAAGAGACGCGATATATTTGAGGCTGACAAGATATATTACTGTCACACCTACGTGTATTTCTGTGATGTGAGGGACGAGCATGTAGCCGCACAGATGACAGACAGTGAGATAAGGCTTGAGTATCATCTGTCATGGGCCACGCCGGATGAGATAATAAAGGCCAACAGCGCCTTTCTTGATAAAGAATGGATAGCAAGAGACACTAAGATTGTTGAGTTGATAAAAGAAATGTGTTAAAATAATGCCTGGATGTAAATCCGGGCATTTAATATAAGGAGAAGCAGTATAATGGATAACAATAAAATCAAAAATAAATTAAAGGATGATCCGGCCTTCACTCTCGAGGTGCAAAACCCAGAGGTTGAGGAGCTGATGACACAGTATTCGAGCGACAAAAAGGCAGAGACACTCAATAAGCTCATTGAAAAATGTACCAAGAGCCGATTCCTGGTACCTGCAAATGTCGGAGAGAACAACAAGCCGATTCCGCTATTTATTAAAAACGGTGAGGGAGAGGCTTTCATGCCGATTTATACCTCAAGGGCGCAGCTTTCTAAGGATCATCCGTCACCATGCATTGTAAATATGCCGTTTCTTGCAGTCAACAATATGGTGGCAAATAAAGAGTCAAAGCTTGATGGCATCGCATTCAACCCGTTCACTCACAATCTGATTTTCAAAAAGCCTCTTGTAGAAAAGATTGAGGCAGTGGAAAAGGCCAGAAGAGAGGGACATCCTACATCACCGACAAAGGGCAAGACTGTACAGATGACAGCAGAGCAGTATGTCATCTTCGAGCGTATGCAGTATGAGCATATTTTCCTGCCGGCGAAGATGTTTGAGGGCGGAAAAGAGTTCATGGACCGACTTGCCGATGAGAAGGAAAAGTTAATAGATGAGCTGTACGAGGAGGCATATCAGCAGAAGCGTATGTATCCATATATGGAGGAGGATTTCTCTGTTATGTCTATGCAGATTTCTGATACGCTCAATGTCACCAGAGTTGATTTCCCGACAAGAGATATGGCTCCAAACTGCGCAATCCGTGCTTATCTCGTGTGGGATGATGCTGCGTCACAGGGCAGATATTTTGTAATTGATGCGAAGGGCGATAAAACTACTGAGCTGGCTGAGATTACAGAGGATTACAAGCGTCTTGGATATGGAGCTGCACCGGTTGAGGGTGCTGAGCTTCAGACTGTTCTTGACCTGGTTAAGAAAAGTGCAGAGGAACAGAATTAGAAAAGTAATGTAGGGCATGATATATAAAGGAGGTCGCGTATGAAGGAGTTTTTAGGCAGAATAAAGGCTGATTTTCTACTGTCATCAGTGCTTTGCATAGCGCTGGGACTGGTGTTTATCATATGGAGGGCTTCGGTGCTCACGATTGTGGCCAATGTGCTTGCGGTAGTGCTTATCATCATCGGAGTGGTCTATATGTGCAGCTATTTTTTGAGCATAGTCACAAACGGGCTTTCGGCACTGCTTGGAATTATGGTTTTGGCAGTGGGTATATGGTTTCTGGTACAGCCAAAGGTTGTGGTGAGCCTGATACCTATAGTCATCGGTCTGGTGCTCATTTTTCACAGCATCAGGAGCATTATTGAGGCGGTGGATGCCAGAAAATACGGTTACGGAGGCTGGAGTGTCGGCCTGATTTTTTCAATAATCAGTCTGATTTTTGGAATAATCTGTGTGACAAATGCATTTGATGTAATGAAGACAGCCACTGTTGTTGTCGGTATCATACTGATTTTCAACGGAGTATCAAATATCTGGATTACAAGCCGTGCTACAAAGGCGGAGAGCGCCTACAACAAGCAAAAGGAGTTTGAGGCAACGTTTGTTGAGGATAGAAAAGAGGACAATTAAGCAGTAACAGAAAGGCGACAGAATGCGTCGGATGGAGTTTAAGATGGAGAGACCCGGACTTACCAAGGTCGGTGACCATCTGAAGGTAACAGAGAGCAAGCTTCCGACTTCATATTATTATACGATAGAGCATGCGATTGCCATGTCGGGAAACTACGTGGTCAGCGAGAGGCTCAAAAGCCGCGAGGGCGATGTCGTGGATGTGAGGGAGACTGAGAAGGGCTACTTTGTCACGATGGAGTTTGATGAGTAATGACACAGCAAGGTAAGAATGCAATAGATCTGGTGCTCGCTGAGAGCCTTATAGAGCTTTCAGCGAAAAAGCCAATCGATAAGATTACAATTAAAGAGATAACGGACAAGGCCGGAGTTATCCGCCCCACGTTTTACAATCATTTTCAGGACAAGTACGAGCTGATAGAGTGGATTATCAAAACCGAGCTGCTTGAGCCCATCAAGCCGCTGCTCAATGCCGGAATGATTTTTGAAGCGATTGTGCTGATGCTCAATAATATCACGGCAAACAGTGTTTTTTACAAGAAAGCACTAAAGCTGGAGGGTGCAGTGACGTTTAATCAGATTGCCATGAAGTGCGTCTATGAGATGTTTATGAATATCATAAGCGAAAAGAGCACAGGAAAGAAATCCAAATACCGCTGGCTCACACCGGAGGTGATTTCTACATATTATGCGCAGTCGTTGTGCTTTATCACGGAGGGCTGGATAGCCCAGGGCATGGATGATATTGAGCCGAAGGAGATGGCTGAGGCATACATGTATCTGATTACGCGCTCGATGGATGATATACTAAGTGAGCTGTAGAGGATAATTGTCATGGAAAATGACGGCTTGAGCAAGCTCATAAAGCAGAATCATAAAGAGACACCATAAAGAGGCATGTGTTCATATAAATGTGAAAATGCTGTGAAAAAGTGTCAGAAATCAAATACAATATCATATATGTGTCATATCGGATATACAAATTGATGGATTTGTATATCTTACATGACAAATCGAAGAGATTGAATATTTATTTATTCGGTCTTTTTTTTTATACTTCAATACGAATAAAAGAAAGAGTGGTGAATCTAATGATTAAATTTGGAAAAGGAGTCGTAAAACATCGTGTGCTGATACTGATAGTTGCATTTGCACTGCTTATACCGTCGGGCATCAGCTTTATCAACACGAGAATCAACTTTGATATCCTTTCTTATCTGCCAAGCCAGATAGAGACTATGAAGGGTCAGGATATCATGGTAGATGAGTTTGGAACCGGAGCGTTGTCTTTTGTGATCTTGGAGGATATGAAGGATCAGGACATAGAGACTCTGGCTGATGACATTGAGGACCTTGAGGGGGTTAAGGATGTCATCTGGTACGGAACAATCGCTGATTCCACATTGCCAAGAGAGGCAATTCCGGATGAGGTGTACAACGCATTCAACAACAAGGATGCAAACAGCCAGCTCATGCTCGTCACCTACAGTGACACAATGGGTTCGGATGAGACAATGGAAGCCGTCAACAAGATGGATAAGATGGTGAAAAACCACTGCTTCGTAGCAGGAATGGCAGCGGTCAACGCAGATACAAAGACACTTGTTATGCAGCAGGCTCCTATATATGTCATCATAGCAGCATTGCTTTCAATGCTTGTCATGGGAATTACAATGGATTCAATAATTGTTCCGATGTTATTCCTCCTAAGCATAGGAATGGCTATTATCTATAACCTGGGAACAAACTTTATACAGGGACAGATTTCATACCTGACACTGGCACTGACAGCAGTATTGCAGCTCGCCGTAACAATGGATTATTCGATTTTCCTGTGGCACAGCTATCAGGAGCAGATAGACAGATATGACGGAGACAAGAAGCGAGCCATGGCACATGCCATTTCCCACACAATTGTCTCAGTAACAGGAAGCTCAATCACAACAATCGCAGGCTTCGTAGCCCTCTGCTTCATGAGCTTTACACTTGGACTTGACCTGGGAATCGTAATGGCAAAGGGCGTTGTATTCGGAGTTATCGGATGTGTAACAATTCTCCCTGCACTGATTCTTGCATGTGATAAGGCAATCGAGAAGACAAAGCACAAGATTCTTATGCCGGATGTTTCCAGGATTGCAAGCTGGGTAACAAATCATTATAAGATACTTGCAGTGATTTTCATCGTAGTGCTCATCCCGGCAATATACGGATACACTCATGATCAGGTCTACTATGACCTTGCAGGAACCATGCCTGACAGTGCATACAGTAAGCAGGCCAATGAAAGACTCGACAAGGAGTATGCTATGGGTGCCACACATATCATCATCGCGCCGAGCAATATGTCAAAGGCAGACAGCATAAGCATGATAGATGATATCAAGAAGGTCGATGGAGTGAAGCTTGCGGTATCGCTTGATTCAATACTCGGACCTACCATACCGGATGATATGGTGCCGGATGAGGCAAAGGAGATATTCAAAAACGGTGATTACCAGATGATGCTTGTTTCATCAAAATATGAGACAGCATCTGATGAGGTGAACAACCAGATTACAGAGATTAAAAAGATAGTAAAGAATTACAGCGAGGACGCAATGCTTATCGGTGAGGCACCTTGTACAAAGGATCTTATCACTATCACAGATACAGACTTTAAGCGTGTAAGTGCAGTATCAATCGTATTGATATTCCTTATCATCCTGATTGTATTCAAATCAGTATCGCTTCCAATCATACTTGTAGCGGTCATCGAGTTTGCAATCTTTGTAAACATGGGAATTCCAGGATTTACAGGAACGAAGCTTCCATTTATCGCGAGCATCGTAATCGGAACCATACAGCTTGGTGCAACGGTTGACTATGCGATACTTATGACCACAAAGTACAGAAAGAACAGATACACCGGAATGGACAAAAAGCCGGCTATCACAAAGGCACTTGCAGATTCGACAAACTCAGTTATAGTCAGTGCACTCTGCTTCTTCGCCGCAACCTTTGGTGTAGGACTTTATTCAAACATTGATATGATCAGTTCTATCTGTATACTGCTTGCACGAGGCGCAATCATCAGTATGTTTGTAGTAGTATTTATACTTCCGTCAATGTTTATGATTTTTGACAAAGTGGTAGAGAAAACCACGTGGAAAGCGCATTTTTGACCCTCATAACATAAAAATATGACCTCAAAAACAAAATCAGGAGGAATAAGACATGAAATTACCAGAATTGAAAGAAAAGTTAAAAAGTAAATATATTGTCCGTGTTGTAGCCGGAGTCCTCACAATAGCACTTGTAGGTACAGGAATCGGAGCAACAGCGGTTTTTGCCGAGAAGAACAGCACCGCAGTCACAGCCGAGGCAGACAGCACAACAGGAAGCAGCAAGGATGCTGATGACATAGCAGATAAGCTCATGGACAGCGTATCATTAAAGGATAACGATGCAGACAAGGACGAGAGCGTATATCTCATCTCAGATGCAAACGGCAACGTAAACAAAACAATCGTAGTAGATCACCTTAAAAATAAAGATAAAAAGGATACCCTGGAGGATGCTTCAAACCTTTCAGATATCGAGAACGTAAAGGGCAAGGAAAAATTCACACAAAGCGGTGATAAGCTCACATGGCAGGCCGGTGGCAAGGATATTTACTACCAGGGCACAGCCACAGCAGAGCCACCTGTAACACAGAAGGTTACATACTACCTCGATGGAAAAGAAATCTCACCTGAGGACCTTGCAGGAAAGTCAGGAAAGGTCAAAATCCGTTTTGACTACACAAACACCACATCATATACAGAGACAGTAAACGGCGAGAAGCAGACAGTTTCCGTACCATTTGCAGCAGTAACAGGACTTGTACTCGGTGATGGCTTCGAGAATATCGAAGTGACAAACGGCAAGGCTGAGGTAAGCGACTCATCAAGCGTAGTGCTCGGCTATGCACTTCCGGGCTTAAAGGACAGCCTCGGAATCAAGGACGGAGATCTCGATGGCGATGTAAATATCCCTGAATACATGGAAATGACAGCAGATGTGAAGAATTTCTCAATGCCTGCAGCCATGACCTTCGTGGTAAATGCATCTGATTATGTAAGCACAGACGGAATTGACACATCAGACCTCGATGACATGATAAATGACTTAAAGGATGCCTCAACACAGCTTCAGGATGGTTCAAAGACACTGGCAGAGGGTACTGATACACTTTCAGACGGACTTTCAACATTGCAGAGTAAGCTTGGCACATTCGCATCAGGAGTTGGCACACTGCAGAGTGGACTTAAGGCATATACTGATGGAGTTAGTACATTAAGTGGGGGGCTGAATACACTTGGAAACAGCACAGGAGCCCTTGTTTCAGGAGCAGATAAGCTTAATAGTGGAGCAGGACAGCTTGCAAGCGGAAGTGCAACACTTAAGGATGGCTTGAAGTCATATACGGATGGAGCAAGCACACTTGCAGCAGGAGCAAGCAATTTAGATGCAGGTATGGATACACTTAAGAGTGGCACAGACACGTTGTCACAGAGTGCTCCATCTCTTGTGTCTGGTGTAAATTCTTTGTCAGATGGAATTAATACTTTAGATAAAGCTTTAAAGACCCCGATGTCAGATGAAGAAGCTGCAAAGTATAAGGAAGCTGCAAAAGCAGGAGTAGATGCAAAACTGGCAGATGATACTAATGCTACAAGTTATAATAATACAAAGAAATATGCTGCTTATGAGTATTATAAAGAAATGACAAGCGATAGCAGTGTTGAAAAAACTGTTGAGAGCCTTAAGGCTAATAAAACTTTATATAATATGATATATTCAACAGTTGAAGCACAGGTTAAACAACAGATTGAAGCCACTGTTGTACAACAGGCAGGTGAGGCTTTGGTTAAACAGTATGAAGATCAGTTGGGTTCAAGAGAATCAGCAATAGAAGCAATATATAATGTTCCAGGCAAAAATTACAATAACGATGTTAAAGCATTATCTACAAGCAATACTGACAGTCAGTTAAAAACTATGGCTACACAGGTATTAGATGGAGTAGCAAGCAGCTCAAAGGATGCAGTTGGAACATCTGTTGCAGATGCAGCAAAAACGGGAGCTGAAACCGGAGCACAGGAGGCTGTAATTACCGGAATTGATTCTACAAAGAAAAATATTTCAGACCAGATTAATGCAAAACAGGAGAGTGGAGAGAGTCTGGTGAGTGGTGCAACAAAGCTCAATGCCGGAGCTAAGGTCTTGGCAGAAAAATTACCAGAGCTTGCCAAAGGTGTTGCAAACTTAAAAGATGGTTCGTCTCAGCTTAGCGCCGGAGCAGCAAAGCTTACAGCAAACAATGATACACTTAATGCCGGAGCAACAGCACTCAATGCCGGAGCAAGCCAGCTTTCAGCCGGAACACAGTCACTCATGAACTCAGTACCAACTCTCACAAGTGGTATCAAGCAGCTTGTAGACGGCTCAAATACACTTGTAGCAAACAACACACAGCTCAACAGCGGAGCATCACAGCTTGAAGATGGAACAAATCAGATAGTTTCAGGTGTTGACCAGCTCACAACAGGCTCTAAGACACTTGCAGACGGTGCACACACACTTGCAGACGGTATGGTACAGTTCAATGAGGAAGGAATCAACAAGATTCTTGACGCATACAACGGTGACTTAAAGCCATTCACCGACAAGCTTCAAGCAGTAATTGACGCAGGTGAGGAATATCAGACATACTCAGCAATCGCTGATGGACAGACGGGCAGCGTTAAGTTCATATATAAATTAGCTTCAATAGATGCTAAGGCAGATAGCGACAAATAATTAATTAAAGGATGTTTAAAGATTAGGGGAGGCAAAAATGGGCTGGATAGAATATCTGTTAATCGTGGCGGGAAGCTCACTGGAGATTTTCGTTGCGATGGAATGTCAGGGATCCCTGATCCAGAAAGTAAATAAGAAACAGCTTACAGCCATTTGCTTCATAGTTGCAGTTTGCCAGTTGTTAGCAATGTACATCGGATATTTTCTGTCAAGCTTTCTTAATGGAAAATACTCGGTGAAGGATGAAGCACTTTTAGGAGAGATAATTTCTATCGGAATACTGATAGGACTGGGGATCAGGCTTATAGGAAAGGCTATAAGAAACGAAAGGATTGAGGAGCATTGTCAGGCGCAGCTTGACATGAAAAGAGTGTTAAGGATTGCAGGAATCACCGCATTTTATACGGTTCTTGCAGGAATAGCATTCGGCTTCCTTGGTACCGGACTTTTCACCATTATGATAATGGTGGCGCTGCTCACTGTCATCTGTATAGTGGCAGGCATTTACACAGGATATCACTTCGGTTTCGAGCAGAAGACAAAGGTATATATCGTGGGGGCGATACTCTTTTGGGCGGCTGGGATTGATGTGATAGTAAGGCTTGTAAGTGCAAAATAATGCATAGGGCTCTGTTCGTAAGGACAGGGCTTTTTTGCTGTCTGAAATAAGGTGTAAACTTCTGTTGAAAACTGTTTATAAATCTTTGACAATTTCAAATGCTTTTGTCAATATTTTTGCGGCAGTAATATCGTTTTACTGTCGCAAAATACTAATAAATCTCAAGCTTCTGATCAACCAGTGATTCACCTTCATATACAAG
>ERZ1034876.1105-NODE-1105-length-12005-cov-34.569958_pt1 | contig 12005 bp, 8 predicted proteins | sample MGYA00520698_ERZ1034876 | MGnify/ENA primary metagenome ERZ1034876 (study PRJEB33766, sample SAMN09781723) | gut metagenome | biome: gut microbiome | host: Homo sapiens | place: Madagascar | study: EMG produced TPA metagenomics assembly of the PRJNA485056 data...
GGCAGTATTTTGTGCCGACGTGGTATCAGGCGTTTTGTCTGGTGCTCTACCCCGCGCTGGCCGCCGCAGCGGTGAGCATAGTTGGGGCCGTGGCTGCCAAGAGAAAGCGAAAATAATTTTGGGGTCAGGCGGATGTTTCACGCAGGTGGAGCACCCGCCTTTTTATGTCGCGGCCTGCGGCCTTGCGCGGCTGCCCTTGAACGGTGTGCCTGCCGCAAGGCTGCGGGCCGGGCATGCCCGGCCCCTACGCCAAAAGACCTCCCTTTGACAAGGGAGGCTTTTTCTTTTTGGCACATTTTTTCATCTTTTTTGCGCTTTTGGAACATTTTTCGATTATTTTGCACAAATTGGTTGCTTTTGCGGTTCCTATTATACTATAATGATAAAGTATAGAAGAATGTACATTTTTACCGCGCGTTTGCTCCGCTTGTAATTATAGGTGAAGTCATGAGTGATAAAGAGAAAATCCTGATTGCGGACGACTCCGCGATGAACCGCGCCATCCTGACGGAGATGCTGGGTGACGGTTATGAGATTCTGGAGGCGGAAAACGGCAGACAGGCTGTGGCCATTTTGCAGTCCGCGACGGACATCGACCTGCTTTTGCTCGATATTATGATGCCCGAGATGGACGGCTTTGAAGTGCTGGCCATGATGAACAAATACCACTGGATCGACGAGGTCCCCGTCATCATGATTTCGGCGGAGAATGCGTCCAGCTACGTTGAGCGTGCCTATGATCTGGGCGCTACCGACTATATCAGCCGCCCGTTTGACATGGCCGTCGTGCGCCGCCGCGTCATCAATACCCTGATGCTTTACGCCAAACAAAAGCGGCTGGTCCGCCTTGTGTCCGAGCAGGTCTATGAAAAAGAGAAAAGCAACTCCACGATGATCAACATACTGAGCCATATTGTGGAGTTCCGCAACGGGGAGAGCGGTATGCACGTGCTGCATATCCAGACAGCCACCGATATTCTGCTGCACACGCTTGTGCAGAAAACCGACAAATACCACCTGACCGCCGCGGATATTTCGCTCATCAGCACCGCTTCGGCGCTGCATGACATCGGCAAGATCAACATTCCCGAATCCATCCTGAACAAGCCCGGCAGGCTGACGAAGGAAGAATTCGAGGTCATGAAAACCCACACCACAATTGGTTCGGAGATTCTGGAAAAGCTGCCGTTCCAGCAGGAGTCCGACCTTGTCAAGACGGCCTACGCTATCTGCCGCTGGCATCATGAGCGCTGGGACGGGCGCGGCTACCCGGACGGGCTTAAAGGTGAGCAGATCCCCATCGCCGCGCAGGTCGTGTCTATGGCCGATGTATACGACGCATTGACGAGCGAGCGCTGCTACAAAAAAGCGTTCGACCACGACACCGCGGTGAAGATGATCCTGAACGGGGAGTGCGGGCAGTTCAACCCGCTGCTGCTGGAATGCCTGACCGAGTGCGGCGCGCAGCTGCATGCCGAGCTGAGCATTGCTTCGGGCACCGGCAGCCAGCTACACCGCCTGGCAGACGCACAGCATATTTCCGATGCCCTCCTGCGGGAGAACGCACTGCCCGGGCAGAATCATATCGTGCAGTCGCTGTCCCGCCTGCAGCAGAAGGGTCGGTTCTTTAACCAAAGCGTCCGCTGCATACAGTTTGACTATGACGTTGCCACCGGTCATCTTTCCTTCTCGGCGTGGGCGGCGGAGCACATGGGCGTGCCCAAGGATCTGCTCCTGCCAGATGCAGTCGAGGAAACCGGGTTCGCCCTTGCGGACATTGCGCGTATCCAGAAGGCGCTGCGCGCCACCAGCGCAGAGCACCCTTACACTGAGCTTTCGATGCTGCTGCCCGTTGACGGCGAGCTTCGCTGGCATCACGTGCGCCTGTGCTCCCTGTGGAGCGATGACAGCGTACCCGCGTATATCGGCGCTGCCGGGCAGGCCGACCCTGCAGAGCAGTTTTTTGACTACCATTATGACCTCTACCATGATGTCCTGACCAACGCCTATAACCGCCGCTTCTTTGAGAAGCAGCTGCGGAAGCTCGTGGAAGTGGATGCCATAGCCATGCTGGACCTTGACCAGTTCAAGCAGATCAACGACGTCTACGGCCATCAGGCCGGCGACGACGCGCTGCGCATTCTGGTGAGTGCGGTAACGGCCTGCGTGCGCAACCGCAACGATGCACTGGTGCGGTACGGCGGCGACGAGTTTTTGCTGATTTTCCCGCATATCCCGGAGCATGTCTTTATAAAGCGGCTTGAGCAGATCCGCGCGACGGTGCAGGCGCTGCACATGATCGAATACCCCGACCTGCATCTGACGGTCAGCATCGGCGGTGTGTACGGCACCTGCCCCCTTGACCCCGGCATCCGTCAGGCGGACAAGCTGCTGTATCAGGCCAAGGAGTGCCGGAACAAATGTATCACCGCAGCATTTTCCGCAGAAGAAGCAGAAGAACCAAAGCCAAATCAGGAATCCGATAAATTGTAAGAAAGAAGAAGGTCCCCTATGACATTGCAGGAATTTTATGACCGCATCGGCGGCGATTACAAGGCAACCATCAGCCGACTGCCCAGCGAGGCACTCATCAAAAAGTTTGTGCTGAAATACCCCGGCGACCCCAGCTTTAACCAGCTGAAGGACGCGCTGGCCGCCCAGGACTGGGAGCTGGCCTTCCGCGCCAGCCACACGCTGAAGGGTGTGGCCCAGAACCTCGGCATGGACCGCCTGTATAAGACCGCCGCCACGCTCTGCGACGCCGTCCGCGGCCCGAAGCCGCTGGAGGATGCCAGCCTCTGGCCGCCGGTGGTGGCCGCGCATGAGGAAGTGCTGGCCGCGATCCGGGAGCTGTAAAAACATCCGAGATGATGCCCGCGGCGGACGACACCGAAGCTGCCCGGGCCATGCCTGCAAAATATACGCGCGGCGCCGCGGGCCTGCATCCCTGCCCGGCTGCCGCGCTAAAAAGACCGGAGCTGTTTTCGATGAATAAGAAGGAGAATCCCGGCGTAAGCAGACGCGGGGCAGCCATGCTGCTGTTGTTCAGCCTGGCTGTCAGCGTTCTGCTTGGCTTTGCTATGCCCGTGCACGCCGCGGACGGTGGCCGGACCACCCTGCGCACCCTGCGCGTCGGCTTCTACCCCTACACCGGCTACATGGCCACCGCTGCAGACGGCAGCCGCAGCGGCTACGCCTATGAGCTGCTGCAGGACATGGCCAAGTATGAAAACCTCAACTACGAGTATCTGGGCTATGACTGCGACGTCAATGAGATCATGGATATGCTGGAGAACGGCGAAGTCGATATTGTGCCGATGCTGTGCAAAACGCCGGAGCGTGAGGAACGGTTCGACTTTTCTGCCGAGCCGATCAGCAACATTGCCACGATGCTGACCGTCAAGGCCGGCAACCGCAGCATTGTGGCCGGTGACTACAGCACCTACGACGGGATGATCGTCGGCGTGAGCCGCACAGGCAATAGCCGCAATGAGAGCTTTAAAGCCTACGCCGAGGAGCACGGCTTCCGCTACACCCTGGTGTCCTATGATACCGATGAGGAGCTGTCCAGCGCCCTGCGCACCGGGGAGATCACCGCCGCCGTCTCCAACCGGATGCGCCAGACGAAGAACGAATGGATCATTGACACCTTTGACGTGCAGGACAGCTATATTGCCGTGCGCAAGGGTGATGCCCCGACGCTGCGGCTCGTCAACAACGCTATTGCGGCGATGAACCGCGACAACCCCAGCTGGCGCACGACCCTGTTCAACAAATACTACACCGGCAGCCATACCAGCAGCAAAATTTACCTGACCGACGCCGAGGAAAACTATGTCATCGTCTGCAACGACGCAGACACGGTGTTCACGGTGCTTGTCAACCCGGACCGCTACCCTTACTCCTACATGACGCCGGACGGCATGCCCACCGGCATCATGGTGGATATTTTCCAAAAGGCAGCTGGCCGGGCGCGGCTGCGCTACAAATTCCTGAAGCCCGCGGACCGCAGCGAGTACAAGGCCATGCTGGCGGACGGGCAGGCGGATTTTGTCATTGACCTGACCGACGACATGTCCCAGGCGGAGAACTACGGCTACAAGCTGACCGACAGCTATCTGTCGGCGGAGTTTTCCTGGGTGCTGCTGCGCCGCCACAACGGCGCGCTGAACAAAGTCGCTGTCGCATACGATTTTTCCCCCTCCGCGCTGGAAATGCCCGGCCTGAGCGACACGGCTCATGTAGAACACCTGGATTCCTTTGATGACTGCCTGGCTGCCGTGCACGCCGGGACTGTCGATGCCTACTATACCTACACCTACCAGGCCGAGCGCGCGGTCTTTGACGACACGCGCAACGAGCTGCGCTCGATGCTGAGCGGCGAGCAGCGCAATTTCTGCATCGGCGTCCGGCAGGACTACGATGTGCTGCTGCGCACTGTGCTGAACAAGAGCATCGACAGCCTGACCCGCGCCGAGATCAGCTCCATCACCAACGCCTACGTCAACCTGGGGCAGCAGCCGTTCTCCCTGACGCGGCTGGCCTATCAGTACCCGGCCATTATCGTGCTGACCTGCCTGTGCGTTCTGGTTACCGCGGTCTGCATCGCACTGGTCATCCGCGCCCAACGGTTCCGCGCCGAGACCGAAAAAGCCCTGCGCAAGGCCGAGGAGGCCAGCGTCGCCAAGACGGAGTTCCTGTCCAACATGTCCCACGACATCCGCACGCCCATCAACGGCATTATGGGTATGCTGGACATTGCCGAGGACAACTTTGACAACAAGGCCCGCGTGCGGGACTGCATGACCAAGATGCGCGGTGCAGCGTCCCACCTGCTCTCCCTCATCAACGACGTGCTGGACATGACCAAAATCGAATCCGGCAATATGCAGATGCTGGACACATCGTTTGATCTGCGGGCGCTGCTGGATTCCTGCTGCTCCATCGTGGAGGGCCAGATCGTGGACCGGCACATGACCTTCACAAAGCAGATCGGCCCGTTCTGGCACCCGTACCTGATCGGCAGTGAGCTGCATATCCGGCAGGTGCTTATCAACATTCTTTCCAACGCCGTCAAGTACACGCCCGACGGCGGCGAGATCAACTTCCGCGCCAAGGAAACGCTGTTTGAGGAAGGTCTTGTCCACCTGCGGATGGAGATCAAGGACAACGGCATCGGTATGAGCGAGGAATTCCTGCAGCATATTTTTGAGCCGTTCACGCAGGAGCAGCGCTCGAGCCGCACCCACTACAAGGGCACGGGTCTGGGCATGGCCATCACAAAGAAGCTCGTTGACCAGATGCACGGCTCGCTCGATGTCGAGAGTGAGCCCGGCAAGGGTTCGACCTTCATTGTGCGGCTGTCGCTGCCCGTGGGCACACGGCCCAAGGCCGAGCCGTCCGTGGTCGTGCGGCATGCCGCATCGGCAGCCGCATCCGGCAGCAGTTGGGACGATGCCTCCGCCGCGGGGGCAGAGCCTGCCGCGGCTGCCCCCGCTGCAGCGGAAACTGTGCTGCCGCTGGCCGGGCTGCACCTGCTGCTGGCCGAGGATAACGAGCTGAACAGCGAGATTGCCACAGCCCTGCTGGAGGAGCAGGGGGCCAGCATCACCGCCGTTGAGAACGGCAGACTGGCGCTGGAGGCCATCCAGAACGCTGCGCCGCGCACCTATGACGCGATTCTGATGGACGTCATGATGCCCGAGATGAACGGCCTGGAGGCTACCCGGTACATCCGGGCGTTTGAGGGCAAGGGGCCCGGCGAGGGCACGCCCATCATCGCCATGACGGCCAATGTCTTTGCCGACGACGTGAAGGCCTGCCTGGATGCGGGCATGAACAGCCACGTGGGCAAGCCGCTGGACATGAAGGTGCTGATCGGCGAGATCCTGAAGTACACGGGCGCGCGCTGAAGAATCCAAAGTAAAACCCACTTTTTGCAAATTTAATAAAGAAAATATGCCCGCCATATTGCAAAAGCTGTTTTTTCCGATGTATAATGGAAAGGATAATTTTTTGGGATATGGCGGGCGCTGTTGTTTGGCATCCGCCGACATGGAGGGTGAATTATGGCAACGAAGTATATTTTTGTGACCGGCGGCGTTGTGTCGGGCCTGGGCAAGGGCATCACAGCGGCCAGCCTGGGACGTCTGCTCAAGACCCGCGGACTGAAGGTGGCCAGCCAGAAGCTGGACCCCTACATCAACGTTGACCCGGGCACGATGAGCCCGCTGCAGCACGGCGAGGTGTTCGTGACCGACGACGGCACCGAGACAGACCTCGACCTCGGCCATTATGAGCGCTTCATCGACGAAAATCTGAACAAATACTCGAACCTGACCACCGGCAAGGTCTACTGGAACGTCCTGAACAAGGAGCGTCAGGGCGCTTATCTGGGCCAGACCGTGCAGATCATCCCCCACATCACCAACGAGATCAAGAGCTACATCTATAATCTGGCCAAGAGCACCGAGGCGGACGTCGTCATCACCGAGATCGGCGGCACCACCGGCGACATCGAGAGCCAGCCCTTCCTGGAGGCCATCCGTCAGGTCGGTCTGGAGCAGGGCCCCGAGAACTGCTGCTATATCCACGTCGTACTGGTGCCCTACATCTCCGGCTCCGACGAATACAAGTCCAAGCCCGCGCAGCACTCCTGCAAGGAGCTGCAGGGCATGGGCATTGCGCCGAACATCATCGTCCTGCGCGCCGACGGCCCTGTAGGCAACGACATCAAGCGCAAGATCAGCATGTTCTGCAACGTGCGCCCCGACTGCGTCATTGAAAACCTGACGATGCCGAGCTTGTACGAGTGCCCGCTGATGCTGGAATCTGCCGGTCTGACGAACGTCGTGGCCCGCCAGCTGCACCTGCAGACCCCGCCGAGTGATCTGACCGAGTGGAAGGCGCTCATCAGCCGCATTGCGACCCGCAGCAAGACCTGCACGATTGCGCTGGTCGGCAAGTATGTCAAGCTGCACGACGCTTATTTGAGCGTCATGGAGAGCCTGTACCACGCGGGCTTTGAGAACGAGAGCAAGGTCGAGATCAAGTGGGTCGACAGTGAGCATCTCGTCGACCAGAACTGCTGCGCCGACGAGCTGGGCGACGTGGACGGCATCATTGTGCCGGGCGGCTTTGGTGACCGCGGCATCGAGGGCATGATCCAGGCTGCGCAGTACGCGCGTGAGAACCACGTGCCCTACTTCGGCATCTGCCTGGGCATGCAGATCATGGTCATGGAGTACGCCCGCAACGTGCTGGGCTACGCCGACGCCAACTCCAGCGAATTTACGCCCGAGGGCCAGCACAACGTCATTGACCTGATGCCGGACCAGCAGGGCGTTGAGACGAAGGGCGGCACGATGCGTCTGGGCAAGTACCCCTGCGTCATCACGCCGGGCACGAAGATGGCCGACTGCTACGGCACGACGGAGATCGACGAGCGTCACCGCCACCGCTATGAGTTCAACAACGAGTTCCGCGCCGAGTTCGAGGAGAAGGGTCTGGTCATCGCCGGTACCAGCCCGGACGGACGCCTTGTGGAGGCTGTGGAGATCCCGGGACGCGATTTCCATCTGGGCGCGCAGTTCCACCCCGAGTTCAAGAGCCGCCCGAACCGTGCGCACCCCCTGTTCAAGGGCTTCATCGCCGCCGCGCTGAAGTTCCAGAGCGAGCACACCCCGACCGGCCATCCCGCGGTACTGGGAGAGTAAAATACAGTATAAGCCGAGGAGCTCGTCCCTTCGTGACGGGCTCCTTTTTGCTGCCCGGTAGGGACCGCCATTTGTTTGTTTACAACTCTTTCACATCTGTAACGCATTATTCCCGCGCGGCTATTCGTATTAGTATACAGAAGGCGGCAGGGACAAAATCTCCACAATATCCTGTCGAAAACGCAGCTGCGAATTGTGCGGATTGTCGCTTGTTTTGTGCGCCGCGTGCGGCGTATAATAGTACATCATCGAAAGGGTGTAAATGTATGCGTAACTGGTGTTCGCGCCATCCGGTCTGGTTCATGGCGCTCTATGCTTTGTTTTACTTATCGTTTTTTGCGCTGCTGGAGCGCACGATCCAGACACCGGATCTGTGGGTACACTGCCGGCTGGACGATTTGATCCCGTTCTGCAAATATGCCATTGTACCGTATATTTTGTGGTTTCCGTGGATCCCGTTTACGCTGTTTTACCTGCTGTATAAGGCCCCGCGGGAGGATTTCTGGCGGCTGTGCATTCCGCTGTTCACCGGCATGACGATGACGCTTCTGTTCTATGCCATTGTGCCTAACGGCCTGGCCCTGCGCCCGCAGTACGTGCCGGGCACCGACATTTTTGCGCAGCTTGTGCGGATGATCTACCGCAGCGACACGCCGATGAACGTCTGCCCGTCCATCCATGTGTTCAACTCGGTCACGCTGATGCTGGCGTACTACCGCAGTGCAATCTTTGATGCCCCGCGCCACCGCTGGATGCGCCCCGCCGCCATGGTGCTGTGTGTGTCGATTTCGCTGTCCACGATACTGCTCAAGCAGCACAGTGTCATTGACGTGGTGTTTGGCCTGCTGCTGGCCTTGGCGCTGGACTATGGTGCCACGGTCTTGCAGAGAAGCCCGGTGCAGCGCCGCGAGCGCCGCGTACCGGAAAGGCTGTAATAGAGAGTACGTATGTTCTTTCTTTGCGATTTTTCTTTGCAAAAAAAGAACCAAAAAATTCCAAATGCCCAAATAAAAAACGTCCTGTCTGCGCAATGTTGCAGGCAGGACGTTTTTAGTTACAGCGCATATACAAGGATGCCGACCAAAATCATCGCCAGTGCGGCGAGCTTTTTGGGGTTCATCTTCTCGTGGAAGATCGTAACGCCGAAAATCGTGACGTAAATATAGCCTGTTGCTTCCAGTACAGGCCCGACGTTGAGCGGTACGCCCTTGTAGGCCAGCATCGTTAAGAGCGTGCAGCCCACAAAGAGGGCATAGCCTAAAATCACCCGCCAGTCGGTGTACTCCGCCAAGACCGACTTGTGCTCCCGCAGCACGGCCTTCTTCAAAAGCACCTGCGAGACCGCGGAGAGGAACGTGCTGCACAGATACAGTAGTACATAGGGCAGCTGTGCCTGACTCATTTGCCGCCCTCCCCCTCATTGTCGGCCCGTACAAAAAGCACGATGCCGCATATAATGATGACCGCACCGATGACCCGGCGCGGCGTGACGGCCTCACCAAAAACGGCCAGACCCAGCAGAATGCCCCACACCACGGTAACGGCCTTGTTCGCGTAGGCCGTCGTCAGCGGCAGATGCTTGATGACCTGCTGCCAGCCCACCGCATAGGTGACAAGCGCCAGCAGCATCAGGCCGTACAGCACGATAAACGCCGCGCTCAAAAACGGCTGCTGCGCGGCCAGCTTGCTGCACACGCTGCTGCCCGCATAGATGCCCAGGATCACATGCAGCAGCAGGAACCATTTTGCCTGCTTCATGCGTCGTTCTCCTCATGCCGGATGACCTCGCGCTCGACGTACTGGGGCGCGGCGTTGGCGCACATGTAGATGCGGCCCACGTACTCGCCCATAATGCCCAGTACGACCAGGATCATGCCGCCGAGCAGCAGCAGCAGCGCCGTGGTGGACGCCCACCCGATGGGGGCCGCCGCGCGGGTAAAGTGGTCGATGATGATATAGATAAAGTAGAGAAAGCCCGCCACGGCAAACAGCGTGCCGATGTAGGTCGCAATGCGCAGCGGCTTGACGGAAAACGACGTAAAGCCGTTCATCCAGAGATTCAACAGCTTGCTCAGCGTGTAGCCGCTGCGGCCCTCCTCACGGGCGCGGTGGTGCACCGGCACGTTGCAGATGCGCTTGGTGGAGCGCAGCACCAGCCCGATGACGTAGGGGTAGCAGTGCTCATAGCGCAGCATCTCGTCCACAATGAAGCGGCGCGCCGCAAAGTAGCTGTTGACGACGAGCTCCGGCGGCTTGCCCAGCATGATCTCGGTCATTTTGCTGTTGACCCAGCTGCCCAGGTTGCGCCAGCCGGCCTGACGCTTCGTGTCATAGCTGGCGTAGACGACGTCATAGCCCTCGTCAATTTTTGCCAGCAGCTTGCCGACCTCGTCCGCCGGGGTCTGGCCGTCGTCGTCGAGGCAGACGACGATGTCGCCGCTGCACTTGTGAAAGCCCGCCATCAGCGCCGCATGCTGGCCGAAGTTTTTCGCCAGATCGACGCCCACGACATGGCTGTCCGCCGCCACAAGGCTGCGGATCGTGCCGAAGGTATCATCCGGCGAGCAGTCGTTCACCAGAATGACCTCGTAGTCATACTGCGGCAGGGTCTGCATGGTGGCGGTGATCTCCGCCACCACGCCGCCCACCGTATGCTGGGAGCGGTAGCACGGAATCACGTAAGAAATTTTCTGCATAGCTGTGTACTTCCTTCTGCGCTCACGGGCGCTTATAGATCACCAGATCCTCGGTGGAGACGACCTGCTGCCAGTCCTCGGCCAGCAGGCGGGCGGCAACGCGGGTGTCGTGGCCGCACATGACATAGCGGGAATAGATCGGGTTTTCGGCATCCCACAGGTAGCTGTTTTTGTCAAATTCAATGCCCATGCCGTCAGGCACGGCGTAGAGGTAGCCGTGGAACACCCCGTCGTCATAGGCGTAGGCCAGCGTGTAGTCCCAGGGGTCGGCCCCGGCATCCTGCACGCTGGCGGTCAGGGCGGCCTCGACGGTCTGCATCTGGGCGGCCATTTCGGCGTTTTTCTCGGGTAGGCTGCCGCGCTGGAAGTTCATCGGCAGCAGCAGGACGACGAGCACCGGCAGCCAGACGGCGGCGGGCGCGGCGTCCTCGACGACGACGGCCCCCAGCAGCAGGATGGCCAGCAGCATCATGTGGCGCGGGTCAATGTTGTACATGAACAGCAGCACCAGCGCAATGACCGCGCTGCAGAACAGCGCACAGCCCTTGAGCACCAGCGGGCGGCCTTTGTGCTTATCCCATGCAAGGCAGACCCCCGCGACGAGCACAACGGCCAAAAACGTCACACAGCCGCCGCCGATGTAGGTCGTCTCACCGTGGAGTGTGGGCAGAATATCGACCTGCCAGGCCGCGCGCAGCAGGGCCGCAGCGCGGGCGCACTCATAGCGGGCCGCCGCCACGGGATGGAGCTGCAATAACAGACGGATGCCGTCAAAGTCCATGCCGCCGTCGCTGAAATAGGGCGCAGCGAGCTTGGCCATGGCGAACAGCGAAACCGCAAACCCGCCCGCTGCCGTGCCCAAACAGGCCGCGCGGCGGCGCTTATTCTGCCAGACCGCCGTGAGCGGGAACACCCAGAACAGCAGCGCGTAGGGGCGGAAGATCGTTTCCACCGCGCAGGCCGCGGCACAGGCAATCAGCCAGCCGGTCTTGCCGCTGCGGTGCAGGGCCGCCGCCGTGCCGACGATGAGGAGCGCCAGCATGTAGTGCATGGCCTCCGACGCGCCGCTGACGCAGGAGCGAAGCGGCAGCATAATGCTGAACAGTGCGCCGCACAGCGCGATGCACTGCCAGTAATTCAGCCGCGCGCAGCGGGCAAACACCGCGATGCCCACGGCAATCAGCAGTAAATTGCACCACAGCACGACGTTTACGCTGGCACCGAACAGCAGACCCGGCAGCGCGTAGGCCCAAATCAGCAGCGGGCCCCAGGTACCGTAGCGGCCAATATCCGCGGTGGATTCCTGATAGCCGAAGTACCCCTGCGGGCCGCCGTGGGTCAGCACGCTGACGACCTGGCGGTTATAGAGCGCCTCGTCGTTGTTCATCGTGGTGGGCAGCCAGACCTCGTTCAGCGGCGTGCGGTAGCACAAAAAGTAAAAGCCCGCAAGGAACACGACTGCCCCCAACGCGCAGAGCAGCGCATTGGGGGTCTTTTGCAGGCAGGTTCGGATTTTCTGCATCGGTTTTTTCACGTCAGTTCTCCGCCAGCTTGGCCATAAAGACGACGTCGCGGTAGGCTCCGTCCAGCAGCT
>ERZ1034876.1106-NODE-1106-length-11965-cov-7.188917_pt1 | contig 11965 bp, 8 predicted proteins | sample MGYA00520698_ERZ1034876 | MGnify/ENA primary metagenome ERZ1034876 (study PRJEB33766, sample SAMN09781723) | gut metagenome | biome: gut microbiome | host: Homo sapiens | place: Madagascar | study: EMG produced TPA metagenomics assembly of the PRJNA485056 data...
ATATAAAACGCTGCAAAGATACCTTTTTAATTATTAATAAACGAATATTTCGGCCACTTTTTTCTACTTTTTTAATTATTTTATCTATCTAAGGCGTATTATTCACAATTTTATTGCTACCTTTGCAGTCGATAATTTTGCAAAATATAAATTCAATGAAGATATCTAAAATCTATTCAGCCGCAGTGATCATGGTAGCTGCGCTGGCTTTTACGTCTTGTAACAACAAGAAATTTCATATCAATGGTAACATTACCGAAGCCACAGACTCGATGCTCTATCTGGAGAACCTGAGCCTGAACGGACCTGTGAAAATCGACTCCGTGAAGCTGGGAGAAGATGGTGCGTTCGCCTTCGATGAGAACGCCATGGATTCCATCACCCCTGAGTTCTACCGTCTCCGCATCGCCAACCAGAGCATCAACCTCAGCATCGACTCTACGGAGACCGTCAAGGTGAAGGCTTCCTATCCTCAGATGAGCTATAAATATGAGGTGGAGGGTTCGGAGAACTGCAGCAAGATCAAGGAGCTTTCGATTAAGCAGATGATTCTGCAGAACAACATCAACGCCATCACCAAGAGCCCCAACATGGGCATCGACTCGGTGGATGTCATCGTAGCCCGCATGCTCGATGGCTACAAGCAGGACATCAAGGTGAACTACATCTTCAAGGAGCCGATGAAGGCTTCTTCCTACTACGCCCTTTTCCAGACCATCCAGTTGGGCAACGTGAACTCGCTCATCTTCAATCCACGCAACAACAAGGATGATGTAAGAGTGTTTGCTGCCGTGGCTACCAGTTGGGACACCTACTATCCTGGCGCAGAGCGCGGCAAGAACCTGCACAACATCGCCATCGAGGGCATGAAGGATATCCGCATCATCGAGAACCAGCGTGCACAGCAGCAGATTGACGCCAGCAAGGTGAGCGTAAACGGCTGCATCGACCTCGCCATGGAGGACAGCAAGGGACAGGTTCGCCGTCTCACCGACCTGAAGGGCAAGGTGGTACTGCTCGACTTCCATCTCTTCGCCAGCAGCGAGAGCACCAAGCGCATCATGATGCTCCGTGAACTCTACAACAAGTATCACGCAGCAGGTTTGGAGATTTATCAGGTTTCCGTAGACCCTAACGAGCACTTTTGGAAGACATCCACCGCAGCGCTGCCTTGGATCTGCGTACGCGACGAGGGCGGCATCCAGGGACAGAGCCTGCAATTATATAATGTGCAGAGCATCCCTACCTTCTTCCTCATCGACCGCAGCAACACCTTGAAGGCGCGCGATGCTCAGATCAAGGACTTAGACGAGGCCATCAGGAACTTACTGTAAAAAGGTAGGAGAAAGAAATCAAACATCAATAAACTTTAAACACTAAAAATGAACAAGAAACTTTTAGCATTGGCAGCCATGGCTCTTATTGCAACAGGAGCGCAGGCTAAGGTAAAGTTGCCACACATCCTGGGTGACAACATGATTATCCAGCAGGATTCAGAAGCCAACCTCTGGGGTTGGGACAAGCCGGGAACCACCGTCAAGGTAACCACTTCCTGGTCATCAAGAACCTATTCTGCCCAGACGGGCAAGGACGGCAAGTGGGCTGTCAAGGTTCTGACGCCGAAGGCAAGCTACACCCCACTCTCCATCACCTTCGACGATGGCGAGAAGACCGTTCTCAACAATGTGCTTGCAGGAGAAGTATGGGTCTGCGCCGGACAGAGCAACATGGAGATGCCGGTGAAGGGATTCGGCAACTGCCCTGTGAAAGGCTACAACAAGGCTGTATTGACAGCCAACCAGTATAAAGGCGTTCACTACGTGAAGATTCCTAGCGTGATGAGCAGCAAGCCGCTGGACGATGCCAACTGCGAATGGAAGGTAATCAGCCCGGAAACCGTGGGCGATGCTTCTGCCACCGGCTATTTCTTTGCACAGGTGGTGAACAAGGCACTGAATGTGCCTGTGGGACTGGTGATGGCAAACAAGGGCGGAAGCCGAGTAGAGAGCTGGCTCGACCGTGACTATCTGAAGAAGAACACGAAGGAAGACCTCGACTCCATCAAGATGACGAAGAATCCTAAGTTCAAGTGGGACTTCCTCTACCCTCTTCTCTGGGGCAACGGAACCTTCCATCCTATCCTCAACTATAGCGTAAAGGGAATTCTCTTCTACCAGGGCTGCTCCAATGTGGGCGACCCGGCAGGTCAATACACCCAGCGCCTTGCCGACCTCGTAGCCCAGTGGCGCAGAGACTTCAAGCAGGGCGAGCTGCCATTCTATTTCGTACAGATTGCACCTTATCATAATGGCGACGTGAATGGCGACTGGGGTCCAAGACTCCGCGAGCAGCAGTTTAACGCCGCCAAGGTGATTCCAAACAGCGGCATCGTGTGCACCGAAGACCTGGTTTATCCATACGAGGTAGAGCAGATTCATCCATGCCAGAAGCAGCCTGTGGGCGAGCGCCTTGCCTTGCAGGCCCTGAGCAAGACCTATGGCATGAAGGGACTCTTCTGTGAGAGCATGACCTTCAAGGAGATGAAGATTGTAGGCGACACCGTGAAGGTTCACTTCGACAACACCTACGGAGCCTACAACCGCTTTGAAGGCATCAAGGGCTTCGAGGTAGCCGGCGAGGACAAGGTGTTCCACCCTGCCACAGCCAAGCATTTCTGGCAGGAAGGCGGCAACGACGGATGGAACGAGTGCATCATCGTAACCAGCCCAGAGGTAAAGAAGCCAGTGGCATTGCGCTATTGCTTCCGCAACTTCCAGCTCGGCAACATGGCGAATGCAGGCGGTCTGCCTCTCTTCCCATTCCGTACAGACAATTGGTAATCATCAAAATATCAACAGCGGTCGATCTTTGCCTGAATCAAAGACCGGCCGCTTTTCGATAATGACATGATGATAAATCCTTTTCCATTATACATTAATCATTATACATTAACAATATTATGAGTCACGTTTTAGATAAATTCAAGTTCTGCCCCGTTTGCGGTTCTCCGAATTTCGAGATCAACAACATCAAGAGCAAGAAGTGCAAGGACTGCGGCTTCTCCTATTATCTCAACCCGAGCAGCGCCACCGTTGCCTTCATCCTCAACGAGAAGGATGAGCTGCTGGTAGTTCGCCGCAAGAACGAACCAGGAAAAGACATGCTCGATTTGCCAGGTGGATTTGTCGATATGGACGAAACCGGCGAAGAGGCCATGGCACGTGAGGTAAAAGAAGAAACTGGCCTTGATGCCATCGAGGTGAACTATCAGTTCAGCATTCCGAACCTCTATCTCTATTCCGGCTTCATGGTCCATACCCTCGACATGTTCTACATCGTAAGGGTTAAAGACCTCAGTCATATAGAAGCCATGGACGATGCAGCTGCCTATTACTGGATTCCGTTAAAAGACATCCAAATAGAAAAATTCGCCTTTGAGTCTATCAAGAAAGGACTTCTCAGATTCCTAAAGACTCAAAACATACAATAGTCGTAATGCACGTACGTCGCATTTTAGAGGACGTACGTGCATTTTTTCTAGCACAAAGCCACATCAATATATTCGATTTACCATTCACCTTATTTATCACTATAGACATGAACTTCCGGTTTAACCTCAGATTTCTTTATTTTTTCATACTCATCTAAGGAGCAGCCGAAGCATTCTGTCAACGTGATGTTTAAGACTTTGCTTTTTAATAACGCATCTTTGATACTTTCAGAAACAACTATGCATTTTGTACCTTCTAAACTAAAAATGGGCAACAATTCATCTTGTACGCCAATGCAACCAGGTTCATCCTCAAACAAATTCTCATCCAAATTCAAGAACTTATATTTCTTTAGGTTATAAATAACATAATATTGCTTCTCAACCCCTTCTATTCTTATAGGATAGCATTTATCTGACATATCGACAAATTGAGATAGAACATCTATGATTTTTTGAGAGAAAAAATCCACGCTACTTTCATATAGTCGAATGATATCATATTCCTTTTTACCCGCAGCTACCGTAAATGTAACATCAGCAGGAAGAGGTTTTGTCTTGTATGGAAGCAAATATTTCCACAAGACATCATAGGATGTTTCAGAAGTAATTTCCAACATACTTCTCTTAAAACGGTGAGTCAAAAAATAAAATGCTATCATATATTTAATTGAAATTTTATATTTATAAAAACTAACATGAAGAAGCAGTTCCTCCATTACAAAATACCCTATTTTTTCTCTTGCTATTTGTCTCTATAGACATTAACTTTTGTTCTACTCTTATTTTTCTTTATTTCTTCATACTCTTCAAGGGTACAACCGAAACTTTCGACAAATTCGATGTTGGAAGCCTTGTTTTTCAACAATGCATCCTTAACCTCTTCTGATACAACAATAGTACCTGTAGCATCTATACCAAATATTGGAAGATACGGAGGATAAACTTTATAATAACGAGGAGAATCAATAAATAATTGCTTTTCTTTGTTCAACAAATAATAAGCCTGCAAATTATGAATAACATAATACTGTTGTTCTATACCACTAATAACAATCGGATAACATTTATCCGACATATCTATAAATTGAGATAGAATATCTATAATCTTCTGAGAAAAAAAGACAATCCAACTATGGTGAAGACCTATAATATCATACATTTTTTTCCCAGCCACAATATTAAATGTAATCCCATCGGGAAGTTTTTCCTTTTGTAAAGGCTTCAAATACCTGACAATTGTGTTATCAGATACATCAGGAGCTATTACTAACATGCCCCTTTTATTACGGCTATGAAAATTATAAAATGAAATCATATATTTAATTGAAATTTATATTTATAAAAACTAATATGAAGGAGTGGCACCTCTATTACCAAATTTTTTTCTTTCTACTTTATTTCGGAATTTATATGCTTGCCTCCTAGAAAAAGAACTGTTTTGCTCTTGCATAAAATTATCCCACTCTTTCGTCAAAGCATTACTTTTTTTTCGATGCCCATTAGCCTCACGCCACACAACATTACCAGGATTATCTATGTTTATACCTAATTTTTCAAAATTTTTTCTATACTTTTGCGGCAATGTATGGTGTGCCTCATACCCCTTACCAATTTTACCAGTTGCTTTCTGTAAAGCACTGCGATAGTTGTATTTGGTAGCCCGAAAAACTGTTTTAGTAGTTTGGGTTGCATGAACCACCTGAGTAGCGCGATAGGCTTTCAATGTCGCTCCTACCCCACCAGGCACACCAGGGACAACTGTAGCTGCTGCATCAAATAATGTTGCCGCACCGTCTACTGCGGCTGAAAGATAATTACCAGATTTAACATTATCGGAGAAACTTGTGACATCCATTGCCACATTCGCCGCATCCCATAATGTTTCAACAATCCTACCATCAGTATCTATATTTCTGACAGGATTGTCCATGCAGAACACATAGGGACTCCAACTATAGAAATTCTCACAAAGAGGGTCAACACTTAACCATCTTCCCAACAAAGGTGCATGCAAACGCGCCCCGAAGTCAAACAGGTTGAGACCATACATTGTCTCCCGTTCCTTGCCTTGAAACGTAAAGGGTTGTCCGATGTCATGAGTAAACAGCTCCTCGCAATGTTCAAAGTTATCTCCAAACGGATAGAAGTTATAAGTCGCCTCTACCTTTCCTTGTTCATCTTGTACGACACGGTTGCTGCCAAGATGATCCTTTACATAGTAATGCCATGACAAGCCTGACTTTCTGACTTCGGCAAATCCGCCGTCGAAGATAAATAACTGCGGAATGCCATTCTTGCAGATAATGTCTGTTCCCCAATAATCCTTGGTAATAACGCTCTGTATCTCGGAAGGTGCTAGAGAAAATGGATATCCATTTGGCTTTGTGATGTGAGGAACCGAAGTGGTATAAGTTTCACGCAACTTTTCTCCATCAGGTGTATGAACATAATTGACAATGCAACCATTATGGAAGTAAATGGACTTGGTGTAACCGAAATTATCATATTCAATAAAGGCTATTCCACCATTCACATCCGTTTCCAACCCACCATTGGCATTATAGGTATAAATTGCAGGAGACTTGGATTCCTGGATGAAGTTCCTGGTAGTCATGTAGGTATTATCATTTACTTTGTCCACAACGGCACTCAGCTGATTACCCTCATAAGACATATCCAGGTCATCCAAGAAGGTACATGGTTCCCTTTCATCCGGGAAGCCTATACGTTGAAAACGAGTAATGTTACCATTTAAATCATAGTTGACATATTCGCTGAAATCAGGAGTAGTCCAGGAAAAGTCAGAATCATAAAAATTAACGTAATCTGCCGAGACCAGCCGATTTAACCTATCATAATCAAATTCGTAACTATAATCATAATACGGACCTGTACAAAATACGTTGCTGACATTCCCATTATGGAAACTCGCGGTATATACCAATTCCTCCTTGAAATTTGCAGATGCCAGTCTCGTGGGCCAATCTCGAACGTCATATTCTGTAGCTTGTACAGCTGCTCCATGAGCAACAGATTGTACTCTTCCATAATCATCATACTCAAAGGAAGTTGTTTGTTTTTTCTCCTCAGCTATACCTCCTTTAACGGAAACCTTCACATCTGTTGACGTGAGAATTCCCGTTGTGACATCATAGTTATTTGTTGTCACGCTACGGAACACCTCAAGAGCGTCCTTGTAATCTATGATAGTATGTACCTGAACCTTGCCTGTGAAAGTATATATAAATTGTTCACGACGCAGATGATTATCCAGCAATTTAGTATTTTTCTCCACAACACGCCCCTTCTGGTCGTAATACATAGCCGTAACGATATCAGTTCCATTGCTTGCACGTTGCACTTGAACACAAGAAAAAGTGGTACCTAATTCTTTTCTTTGAGAACTAGTGATACCCATATCGCCAGAGTAGACCAGAAGTTTTCTAACTTTTTCAACGAGGGCATTACTAGGAATGCTGACAAAACTATAGTCACCATCGTAATAGTTTCTTAGTTCAGTACACAGAAAGGCATTTCCACGATAAAGTGTCTGCAACTGTAGACGGCCAAGACCATCATAGGCATAGTGTCTAACCATTCCCTTCATACGCATCTCACCATCCTGCATGGTAAGCAAACGATCGGCATTATCGTAGGTATAAACTATCCTCTCACAACCAGGCAAAACCTTCTCAATCATTCGCCCCCGATTATCGTATAGATAACGGAAGGCGTACTTATTTAAATCAGCCACCTGCTGATACATCGGCTGAAGGACATAGCTCAGCTTACCACAGACGTTATACACAAAGTAGGTTTCCGCCGTTCCTTTATCCAAGATATGCCGTACTAGAATCTTTTGCCCCAACAGGTCGGAATAGATTTCTGTTACGTTATTGTCCTCATCAGTTATACGTTCACATACTAAAACTCCTTCTTGGTAATAGTTTCTTTGTAACAACGTACCATCTTCCAAGACTACATATTTCTTCACACTATTGGCGGTGTTTGCCAGATACTCATGCTTTTTTCCTTTACCTTTCATGTCGCTGCCTGGAGTCGTGGCAAAAATTGGACGGCCTAAGACATCGTATTCAAAGATAGACAAAGCCTGCTGATCATCATACTTATATGAAATGCCTGTTTGGTATCCCAAACCACAGGTCGGCACTGGTAGAAATTTCTTCCATTCATTTCCCAAGTCATCGTAAATAGTTCGCGAGAGCAAAGTCAACGTTGAACTTCCAGGTTTTATACCATTGCATACAACTTGCTCCTTACGACCAAGACCATCATAGTATTCTACCGTATCAACATTATGCAGACCTTGTTCGTCGAGTATGCAGGACTTGACAATATAATTATGGTCATCAGACTGCGCCTTCACACCTAAAAATGCGAAGGTGCAAAGCAACATTAATATAGAAAATATCCGATTCTTCATTCTCTTAAACCTAAAATATTAATTGTTATTCATTCTTCCATCAATAGTATTTCCAGAAATATATTTATACAAATATTTCCATAAGACTTTACCATTACAATCCCTTATCTCAGACAATCTTCCAGCTGTATCATAGCTATAAGAAATAATATCTTTATTTGGTCTTGTCTCTGATGTCATACCTACAGCAGGAATATAGGTAAAAGCACTTTCATGTATAAGTTTCCCTCCTACTTTCTTCTCTTTAATAGGATACTGTCGCGCCTTGTCCCATGTATAGTAGGTAGTTATTCCTTGCTGATTAGTCAAATGTCCGACACGCCCATCAACATATTCAATATCAAGGAATGGAACATACAAATTATTTATTTCAGCTCCTTTAAATTTGGAAAAACTATCAAACGGACATCCCGACAAACCAGGAGTATAAGTATAAATTTTATTTGGATAATAACAATTGCCTACGCTCATATATGTCATCAATCTAGCCGAAATTACTTTACCATTACGTTCCACTCGTTCCTCCACAGGATAGTCTAGCATATTCTTTTTTACCATATCTGCATAAATACCATTATTTATACTCGATGGATATGAAGTATGTATACTATACTTATCATCACCACGACTTATAGACAGTGAAGTCATTCTTATATCTGAAGGATTATTGTAGCCACAAGTTCGCAATTCTGTCATCACTACTCCATTAGACATAACTTCCTTATGCTCATGCGACACCAATAATTTCGCTCTTGGAATAACAAAATAATCCTTACACTCTGCATTAACGATTCGTTTTATAAGTTCTAAATCCTGGTCAGAGAAATTCTCATAATAATCGTTTCTATATTCACGACCTCTTATAACATAATTTACTTTAGGATAAGTTGTCATATTATATTTATAACTATCAGAAGACACAAGTCTGAATTCTGTACCTGTGCTTTTATATATCTCCTTTGAGCAAAGATAATCAGAGAACCATTTATCATAGTTATGAATATGAAAATCCCATACATCAAAACCTGTCAACACGTCATTACCCGCCACATCAGGTAATTTATACCTATAGACAGCTTTGGCAACAGGCTTATCGAATGAATAAGTGTATTCTGTCACCATATTATACATTACAGCCGCTCCATTATAATATGTAAACGGAACAATTGGAGTACTACTCAATGTGCGATATCTAGATTTGCTATAACCAAGATTTTGACGTATAAAGCTATTATCATAAATCTTAGTTTGGGAACGTACAAAATAATTAAAACCATCTCGCATGGGTGTAGTACCTGCCCCATCTTCTCTCTCACCATATTTAAAGATTCTTCTTAATTTACACTCACCATTTTCCGAAATATTCATTTCCTTTATCCTCAATCCTCCCATTGTATAGATTCCATTTTGTCCCTCCAATTCGTCTGTAATTCGAAATACACTACTTTCTGCACCATTGGATTTTCCTTCAATTCTGGCCTTGTTCGCTTCCCATATAAATGTTTCCTTAGCACCCGTTGGATGCTCTATACTAGACAACATACCACATTGCATATAGTACTCATCCGCATGCCTGACTTTTTTTATCAGATTGTAAGGATCTCCACCTATCGTTAAGCTATCACATATAAAATTCATATTAGAATCGTATCTATTGATATATAGTTTCATTGGAGGTACCAAAGATATGTCATTATATAAAAAATCAGAATTATTATACCCCCAGAAATCATAGGCTCTCTTACCAGGTTGAGCTACCTTGCCAGTGTTATTGTAATTTAGATGGTAATAAGACACCACCTTACCGTCTGCAGATAGTTCTTTGAGATTAACGAGATAATACCTATCACGCGACAATTCGTAATCTAGCACAAAATGCTTGACTATTTGTTTTTGGTTATTTCTAAAGATGATACTGCATAAATTTTTATTCTTATCAACAGTAAAAACGACTCTATTCCCTTTAAAAGAAATTTCAGAAAGGCGCTGGTATTCATATGAAATATTTGGAAAATATTCTACTTTATCGATAACGCGTCCATCAAGTACAAGTTTGTGATCTTTATCCATTTGATAACTATTAGTTTCTTTATCAAATGTTTTATAAATAACAGGCATTCTAAACATCTCTTCCACATCAAAATATTCATCATGCTTAGTTGCTTGTATCTCTTCATATTTTGTCTTTCCACCGCTATATCCCATCATATTAGCTGGAAAATAATCATCAACAACCACAATATGGTCTTCATGACGTTCTATGTTTGTACGACATTTATTATCATACTTAAACAACAAAGTATCTATTCCATTGGCTGCAACCACCGAACTTGCATGCCAAGATGTCACATATATAACTGGTGACATAGTACGATCTATTCCACCATTTCCAAAATTATATATTGTCCCTTGCGCATCTCTGATTGACGAGATATTTGGGATTTCGATATCATCATATGGCAGGCATACATACTTGCTCTTTCCATCTTCAGAATTGCCAGACATGAACATTCCACCTCCTTCTAACAAGGTAAAGCTATATTCATCAGGCTCGCTATCGGTAGAAGACAACAAATTATTATTCAAGTATCTTCGCATCCACCAATAGCTCGTATTATCTTTGTCTAAATTTATATCACCACTGTCAATGTGTCCTCTTAGATTTCTAGTTAATATTGGCTCTGCATGAAGAATCCAGTTTTGACCTACCCATCCACTTGGCTCATTAACCTTTATGCCAGAAGAGTTGTAAAGCAAGTAGATAGGCAAGGTCAATTCTCCACATTTTATGGAGAATAGGGGAATACGAATATCTACTGTACCTGTACTATAATTTACTGATGACAACGCTATTTTTCTGATTGCACTCATTTCTGGTGTTTGGACATAATTTTTAGAACTTAGTCCGTCTATTCTGAGATTGTAGTTTTGCGCAGAAAGAAAGTCACAAATCAGGAACAACAAGCAATACAATACTAATATTTTACGTTTTCGATTCATAATCTAATTACTATTTTAATTGAAACTTTTCGTTTTTCACTATGCCATTAACACTGACATACAGAATATATCCACCACTCGGATATCCTGTACAATCAAAAATAGCAGTATAGTTTTCTCCAGTTTTACAACTGTATGCTTTACTTTGATAAATCACCCCCATCGTACTAGCTATAAGGAGACGAATAGTGGCATCCATCGAGGTAGAGCAAGAAACTTGTACAAAGTTACCTTTTTGTAAAATTTGGTAATCAACAGGAAGGATTGCCTCATCTAAGGGAGCTGCATTTTCTATAAAAGTAGAAGGAAGGCTGCAATAAGATTCAGATTGTGAACCTACTTGTAAACCATTTCCATAGCTAGTGCTTATTTGATATTCAAACACAGGATATCGGCAACCTTCAATATACCAAGAATACTCTTCCGTAACCTCTTGTTTGGCCGTGGCCGTATCTACGAGATTGGAATCCATACCTTCTAATAATATGTTATTCGAAGTAACAGAATGAATCCGCAACACATCTCTTAATATTTTGTTATTAGGAAGAAGAATACAACCTCGAGCATCAGCAATGATTGTTTTTATTCCAAAATGTGATAACTGATAAAGATCACAGAATTTCCCCTTACCATAAAAAGCAGACGAGATAGAATCCCCATAACAGAAAGGATAAGTCATAACAATTTGCGGTTTTTGGTAATTCATCGTTTCTAATCTTGAGCGACTAGCACGTTTCAATATACTATCCCCTGACAGAATATAGAAATCTTGGTTTCCCTTTTCAGAACTCCCAAACCCCAAAGAATCAGAAAAGAAGCTAATTGGAGAAGTATCCTCCAGGAAATCACAACAGGAAAAATCCCATAAAACACCATCTCCTTGAGCATCACAACACAACCCTGTCACTTTATGGCGTTCTACCTTATCACCAACAATAGGCTTATTGGATTCTTGCGACAAAGTCACTTGTGCTATCGCCAAAAATGGAAGCAATAGCATAACTATAAAAGCGGTACACTTAAAAAAC
>ERZ1034876.1107-NODE-1107-length-11958-cov-4.892212_pt1 | contig 11958 bp, 7 predicted proteins | sample MGYA00520698_ERZ1034876 | MGnify/ENA primary metagenome ERZ1034876 (study PRJEB33766, sample SAMN09781723) | gut metagenome | biome: gut microbiome | host: Homo sapiens | place: Madagascar | study: EMG produced TPA metagenomics assembly of the PRJNA485056 data...
CATCTATTTTTCTTCCAAAATTACAGAAACCTTTGATTTACTGCGGTTTTCGGGACAGAAGGCAGACTGTTTCCACATGCTTCGTGAATGGAAACATGTCGCAAGGCTGGCACTCGACAGCCTGATATCCATGTCTTATGAGATATTTTAAATCCCTCGCAAGTGTCTCCGGGTTGCAGGACACGTAGACCACTTTTTTCGGTGCAAGTTTTACAACTGAGGATAAAAATGCCTCATCGCTTCCTGATCTCGGTGGATCCATGAAAACAACATCCACTTTTTCGTTCTGCTCTGCCAGCTCCACCATAAATTTTCCGGCATCTGCATTGTAAAACTGTTCATTTTGGATGTTGTTCCGTTTTGCGTTGATGATTGCATCCTTCACAGCATCACGGTTTAACTCCACACCGATCACTTCTTTTGCCTTGGACGCAGCGATCAGACCGATCGTTCCGGTTCCACAATATGCATCGATCACTTTCTCTTTTCCTGTCAGTCCCGCATATGTGATTGCTTTGTTATAAAGGATCTCTGTCTGTACCGGATTCACCTGATAAAATGATTTTGGCGAAATACGGAAGGTACAGCCACAGAGCGTATCCTCAATATAACCTTTTCCATAAATAACAGTTTCCTTTTCTCCGAGAACCATGCTGGTCTGTTTATCATTTATGTTAACCACAACTGTAGTTATTTCAGGATGAAGCTTCCGCAATGCTTTCACAAAATTGTTTTTGGATGGAAGAATCGGAGAACCGAGCACCAGCACTACCATCACCTCGCCGCTGTGAAAACCACGGCGCACGAGAACGTGCCGGAGCAGACCGTATCCGGAGTCCTCATCATAAGTTTTTATTTTAAACGAATGTAAAAGTCCTCTGATATCGCGGATGATAGCGCTTGAAAGCTCATCCTCAATCTCACAGGAATCAATGTTGATGACCTCATGGGTTCCGGCCTTGTATACACCGGAGATCACGCCGCCCGGTGCCGCTTTTGCATGTCCGTTTCCTGCGGTACGCCTGCCTCCGTTTGCATGTTTTCCCCTGCGCTCCACATCAAACACTGCGTGTACTTTATTTCTATAATGATACGGATTTTCCATTCCGATGATCGGCAGGACTTTACAGTAATCCCCAATGTTTTTGCGCACATAGGTCTGCTTTTCCTGTAGCTGTTGTTCGTAGGACATTCCCTGATAATCACAGCCGCCACATTTTTTTGCATACGGACAGACTGCTGCCGGTTTCTTTTTTTGTTTCTCTGATTTCCATGCGTATTTTTTCTGCAATGCTCCCGCATTATCTATGATTTTTTTCTTTCCTTTTGTCTGCATGACTGCTCCTTTTATTTTGGCTTGTTACTTTTCATCTCTATGTGTTTATGCTATCATAGGAACCCGTAAGAATCAAAATATTTTTAGTGAGGTTATGAATATGAATTTTATTAAGAAAAATTGGAAAGGTGTGCTGTTATGCCTGATGATTGCGATTCCAAGCTGGATTTTAGGAAAATTTTTCCCAATTGTAGGTGGTCCTGTCTTTGCGATCCTCCTAGGAATGGTCATTACATTATTGGTCAGCGATAAATCTGCTCTACAGAGCGGCATCACATTTGTGTCCAAAAAAATCCTGCAATATGCTGTTATTTTACTTGGTTTTGGAATGAATCTCTCTGTCATCCTGCAGACAGGAAAACAATCGCTTCCAATCATTCTTGCAACGATCACAACATCCCTTGTTGTTGCCTGGGTATTACATAAAATCCTTCATGTTCCCGGAAAAATCTCCACACTCATCGGTGTAGGTTCCTCAATCTGCGGAGGCTCCGCAATTGCAGCTACTGCTCCTGTCATTGACGCTGATGACGAGGAAGTTGCACAATCAATTTCTGTCATTTTCTTTTTCAATATGCTTGCCGCTTTATTTTTTCCTATGCTTGGCACCGTTCTCGGTTTTTCCCAGACAAGCGGAGAAGCTTTTGGTATTTTTGCCGGAACTGCTGTGAATGACACCTCTTCCGTTACCGCTGCTGCCTCCACCTGGGATTCCATGTACAACCTTGGTTCGGCGACTTTGGATAAAGCTGTCACCGTAAAACTTACAAGAACACTGGCAATTATCCCAATCACGCTTGTCCTTGCTTTTCTTCGAACCAGAATGGAACAAACGGATCATAATAAAGTGGATTTTAAAAAGATTTTTCCAATGTTCATTCTCTATTTTATAATTGCATCCATTATTACAACAATAGCAGTGAACTTCGGTGTTCCAGCAGCTGTTTTCAATCCGCTAAAAACTTTGAGCAAGTTTTTCATCGTTCTTGCCATGAGTGCAATTGGTCTGAATACCAATATTGTGAAATTAGTGAAAACAGGAGCCAAACCTTTGCTTCTTGGATTCAGCTGCTGGATCGGTATTACCTGTATGAGTTTGCTGATGCAACACGTATTAGGTCTGTGGTAAAATTACGGATCATTTTGATAGGAGGAAGCGGTTTTCGCTCCTTCTATTTTTGTATTCTGGCAAATAGAAGCGCTATCGCCATCAGAAAGCATCCCACAAACACAAAGCACCACTGGATTCCGATTTTCGTCAAAAATGCTGAGGCTGACAGAGTCAGAATCTCCACCAGATTCACGCCCATATTAAGCACAGACAGCGTTGCCGCACGCTGGCTGCCACACTCCGCTTCGTCCACAAACTGATTTTCCAGATCCATCAGCAGATATTCCGGAAGATTTAAAAGCAACGGCAATATCAGCATTAGAAGCAGTACGGCTGCCCTGAATTTTACCACTCCAAAAAGAAGAAATGCCACCCCTGCTGCGGCAGCTGTAACTGCGGGCAGTTTTTCCCTGCCGGACTTTCCGTTTTTTCCGTCAGACAATTTTCCTAAAATGGGTTCTGCCAGCATCTGTACGGCTGAATAGCTCAAAATGATCAATGACATCCATTCTACCGGCAAACCGCAGTTTTCAAGTTTTTCCACATAAAAGAAGTTGATCAGAAGCCATGCGATACTGAAAATTGCCAGCGAAATCACAAACAGAAATGCTTTTTTGTTTTTAAATATCGCTAAAATCTGCACTTCCTTCCTGTCTGCAATTACCGCTTTACTGCTTTCACTTCTCAGGAAGAACGAGCATACAACCGCTATAATATCCATGACTACAGTTGTAATCAACAAACCTTCCATACCGCTTATTTTATAAATCCCGGCATACGCAACTGTACTGATGATAAAACCTGCTGTTCCAAAGTTTTCTGCATGTGCTGTTTTTACAAGATATCCGTTTTCTCCATACAGAGCGTACAAATACGCGCTTCCCGTCCCGGAGGTAAAGCACGCCGCAATTCCCTCTACAACTGCCTCCACGACAAACAGTACAAGCGACCGGCTCACAAAGGCTGCGAGCAATAAACTTCTCGCACCAAGCAGTAACACCTGTGCCCAGATCAGGGATTTCCGGTATCCAATTTTATCTGTTATAAATCCTGTTGGAATTTCCCCCAGAAAAATCACGCCTGACAATAATGCCTGAAGGAGGAAAAATATGTGTTCCGACACACCAGCCTGCGTTCTTACCAGCAACGCAACCGGTGCAAAAAAGACAAGTCCATTCAAAAAACATACTCCATCATAACTATCAAATTTTAATTTTTTCATGAGATATCTCCTTTTTTTCTAATTCGTAATCAGTTGACCGATCTTCTTTTTTGTAACCCAAAAAAAAGATTACATCTGTCTGTAACCTGATTTAAAAACTGTGCCATCTTTGATCTCTGCCAGTTTTTCCATCATTGAATTAGAAAAAAATCAATGTCTCATGTATTTGATAACCTCCGAAGTCTTACTTTTAAAATATACTGTTATTTAAAAACTGTATCAGTGAGAAATGTTCACTGACGTAATTTATACTAACATAACGTATTTCAAATTACAAGTTTCAGTGCCCCTCCTTTTCATCAAACTATCTTTATTTTTCTTCATAGAACTCTTTTCTATTTTACATTTATCTAATTTTTGCTTTCAAAAAAGACTTCCAAAATTTACTCAGAAGTCTTTTTTGAAACATCTTATCTTCTATAAAATAAGCTTAGTTTATTTGCTTAATGCATCCTGTACTGCAAGGATTAACATTCCTGCACAGTCTGTGCAGCCCTCCGGAATTACTTCGAGATTGAAACCTTCTATTTTGGTTGGAATACCATTATCATCTGCAGTTATTTTAATTTCTGCAATTTTATCCGGTCCCATATTCTGAAGTTCCTGAAGAACCATAGTCTGCTTTGTTGGCCACATCATCTGGAATGCATCCGGATCAGTCAGGGAATACTCAGAATCCATGTCATTTACAACGATGGTTGTGATCTTATCACCCTCAAGGTTAATATCTACGTCTGTACCTCTCTTGTATCCATTGGCTTCCGTGTGATAGCTTCCGGATACATTTCGCTTCTCATTGCTCTTACCGCAGCCAGTAAATGCAAGAAGCATTATGCATCCTAGCAAAAGTGTAATAACTGCCCTATGAATTAACTGTTTCCTCATTTTTCTTCTCCCCCTTTTTTCCTCTGAATCCAGGAATCACAAGGAATATAATACTTAATGCCATTCCAAGGATTAAGATTGCATTAGCACCACCAACAACAAGTTTCCATGTATTGCCCTCCTGCATCTCAAGACCTACACCTGATGTATTGGCAAATACATATAACTGTCTGTGTGCTGATTCCTGTAACATGCGGATACCGTAATCTGTTCCGTATAAATTTTTTGTCGTTACAGCTGTCTGTGGAGCAAGCCACATGTCAAGACCTGCAAGTACACCTGTATCAGGAACATAGATTGTAAAATCCATAGCCGCATCTGTGATCATACGTCCATGTGATCCCCACTCACCTCTCGCAAGATCTGTCACTAATGGTTTGCTTGCACCTGTCCAGCCTGTTCCGATATAGTTATAACTTGTCATATATCCATTGCAGTCTGCTTCTTTTGTAACAATCTCAAATGGTCGGCAATAGATTTCTCTTAATGCCTGCTCATCTACCCAGGTATGTACCCCACCACGGTTTGTCTCCTGATCATTGGCCACAAAATGTTTTAAGTATACCGCAATCTTTTTATCCTGTAACCCTCTGATCTCCTCTGCTGCTATTTTTCCGGAAAGTGTCGGATCTTCTGAATAGGCCTCGAAGCATCTTCCACCAAATGGAGATCTGTGGATATTAACAGTCATACCATACATACCGGAAATTCCGTTTGCAAGGCATTCATCTCCATAAATAGTTCCCATTCTGTAAGCAAGCTCTTTATTCCATGTTGCTGCACGCACAGTTGAGCCTACATACTGATTAGCTGTTTTATCGGATGTCAGATTGTGGAGTCCTTCTGCACCGTCCATATCAATTGCAGCTGCCTTGTTGATGGAAAGGATTGCCGGGTTGCTCCAGCCACAGGTTCCATATAATCTTCTAAGTTCATCCACTGACATTTCTTCTACTAACTGCTGCCACTTCGGATCATCAAATTCAAGACCTGTCATGTCTGAGATTTCCAGTCCACTGTCTACTCCGGTAACAGCCGGTTCTGCGTCCGGCAGATTATCAAGATCATACTCCCATCCAGAAGTATTATTCGTCATAAGTGCAACTGTTTCATCGGAAGCTGCCACATTCATATTTGTCTCTCTGGATGTCGGCATCGTTCCTGCCCAGTCAGAACGGGATACATATCCGACTGTTCCGTCTGCTCCAAAGTATCCGTCACCAGCTGTGACTGCATCAAACAGGTTCTCTGCTGCCACTTCATCTGTGGAACGTTTGCCCTGGTTTGTGTCATTGTATACAACTTTACTGTCTACTGTGTAGGCAATTGGCTCTACAGCCGTTCCATCACTGTTAACCTTCATGTTATGAGAATCTGTCTGAAGCCTGAATTCATAATCACCGGCACTTAATACATAGCATTTGTTATTCTTATAGTCATAAGATGCCATGTCATCTACATTCATAGTAAGTGTCACCGTCTCAGATTCACCTGGTTTTAGTGTATTTGTTTTTTCAAATGCTCCAAGTACTACAGATGATTTTTCAATCTCCTCTGCCGGGTCATATGGTGCTGCATAGTAGAGCTCTACGACATCTTTTCCTGCAACATCGCCGGTATTGGTAACTTTTACATCGATATTGATTGTTCCACCAATATCTCCTAACTCTGTTTTCTCAACCTCCCAGTCGAAGTTTGTGTAAGACAAACCATAACCAAATGGGAACTGAACAGTTGTGTCATAATCAATATAACCATCAGCTGCTGCTGTCTCATAATAGCGATATCCAACATAAATACCTTCCTGATAGTAAACATATTTGTTGTTTCCATCAAAGTTAGAATATGTGTAATCGCCAAAATTGTAATAAGAAGGAGCTGTTGTAAGGTCATATGCATAAATATCAGCAAGATGTCCGGATGGATTTACTTCACCGGCAAGGATATTTCCGAGAGATCCACATCCTCTGGAACCCGGCATTCCGATCCAGAGTGCTGCATCAATTGCCTCATCATCCAGAAATCCTGTTTCCATTACCATAGCTGTATTCAATACAACGATGACTTTGTCATAATGCTCTTCTACATAACTTAAAAGTTCCTGTTCTACGCTCTGGAGCTCCAGATAATGCTTGCCGGCATCTCCTCCGACATAGCCGTCCATCTCCATCGTTGCATCCGATCCTTCTCCACCTGCACGTCCGATCACTACCATTGCCACATCCGAATAGTTCTCTGAATATGTCAGAACATTTTCACCTTCGTAATCGTATGCTTCATACTCATCTAAGGACTGCTCTAAGATACTGTGATCTGCTCCTGACATATCTGTCATTCCACCTTCCTGATCACTTCTCTCTTTGTAATTGTCCTCATAGAACTGCCACAGTCCAGGGTTTACTTCGAATCCGGCATCTTCCAGACCTTTTTTCATATTTGTGTTCAGATCCTGCTTGAACCAGCTCGATGCAGAACCGGAACCCTGATATAATGTCTGATAAGATGCAATACCAAACAGATTAATCTTCGTTCCTGCTGCCAGTGGCAGAGAAGCATTGTCCTTGTTCTTTAGCAATACGATACCTTCATTTCCAAGTTCCTCTGTGAGATCTGCGGCCTGCGACAATGCTTCGTCTGCTGACATCTCATAAACAGAATTACTGTCATCCCTGAAATAAAGCTTGATCATTGTGATGTATCTTGATACAAGCAGGTCAGCGACTACGGTAACGATCAGCAGAATTGCGGTTATCGCAATACCAATGTACCCTTTTTTCTTTCCTTTGCTTTTCATATTTTTCCTCCTTTTTTCTGATGAACGAATCGTAGCATAAAAAAAAGAGGCAGATTGCCTCTTTTCACAACTGGTCATTTTCAATTCGTAATTTTAAGTTCTGGATTCTGTGTATGAAAACCAGAACTGACCGGTTATATTTATGCCATTTGTAGTTTTATCTTATGGGATTGGTATTGAAATCCGCTTGATCACAAGCGCATGCTCCTTATGTATCGTCATGCAGCCATCATATTTTTTCACAATCTCTTTCACACTCTTAATGGAATAATCAATTTCCTCTTCTCTCACTTCCTGTGCTTCCTTTGAGTCTTCGAAATAATTCTCAAGCTGTATCATAAGCAGTCCGTTCTTCTCCCAGACCGATAGTGCAATCTGCTTCTTGTCCGGCTCTTCCAGCATTTTGATGGAATAAAACGTATTCTCGAAAAGTCCTGTAAAAAGTGCGTAGACATCCATTGTCTCCATAAAATCCATCTTCGCACCATCCACAATGCACGCCATTGTGATATGATTCGCCTGACAGTAAAAGTTCTTCTCCGTCAATACAACATCTAATACTTCGTTTCCAGTCTTCACAACCGCATCATAAATCTGAATGGAATCCTTAAGGTCCTCTAGCGAATCCTTAAGCTGTTCTGAAACCTGCATCTCCTGGATTCCTGTAATCTGCTGTTTTAACTCATGACACTTTAAGTTGATCGCGTTCATGTTTTCTTTCGCTATGGCATACTGCTCCTGCCGCTTCAGCCATAAATATTTTACCAGAGACAGTTCATTCTCATCCTGAATCCTACGGAAAATACCATCATCTAAGATCAGGATGAAAAGACAGCAGATCAGGGAATAAAAATGGCACACCAGTTCCAGACCATAGTATTCATTATTCGCATAGCTTTGTACCATTCTGCTCAAAACAAGCACGACAAAGAATACGCCTACTGAAAATCCAATAGTCTGTCTGACACTGATGTCAAACTCTCCTTTTCCTCTTTTTTTTCTCACAAAAAACAAATAACATGTTCCATATACCAGTGCGACTGTCAGAAACATCTTCAAGTTGATATCCGGTTCTGAATCTGTCGGTGCATGTGGAACATGAAACAGGATTCCACGGATACATTTTTCTATCATGCCAACGGTATAAGCCAAATGCTGTACGGCATAAGCACAGACAGCCGTGTAAGTAGCCTTTCTCCATGAGATCACATACACACGGTAGGCAATAAATCCGATCATCGCTGTTTCCAGAATAAATTTGATGTTCGAATTTGTGTCCATTGCAGCGATCACACTTCCTGCAAGCACAAGCAGGACTCCCTGCTGCCAGAAATGCTCTCTCTTTTTCATCGGAATCATAAGAATCCACGTTATCACCAACATCTCGATAAAAAAAGATGCCTGTATCCATTCAATACGCAGCCCGTTCATTGCACTCCTCCGTAGTAATCTGTCAGTATCTCCATAAATTCCTGCCTTTTCAGCCGGCTGAGCAGAAGCTCGTCTTTATTGTCCATGATCACATGCTCTTTCTCTATGCGGAGAACATGCATCAGATTCAACAGATAACTGGAGCTGCATCTTGCAAAAGGAAGGCCTTCGAGATCTTTTTCTACTTTTTTCAAACTTCCTGTACACATATAATTTCCCTGCATCGTATGAAATGTCAGTGAATGGTTCTGCACCTCAATATAAATAAGCTCTGTCGTGTGTACCTTATAAATGCACTCTTTGCCCTTGATAATAATACTTCGTTCTTCCCGCATGGAAACTCTGTCATAAGCCTTGTGCATCTTTTCCACAAACATATAATAACTGACCGGCTTAACCAGAAAATCAAGCGCACTGACTTCATAGCCTTTCATCACAAACTGTGCCATATTCGTGATAAAAATCAGAATCACTTCCTCATCCAGATTCCGAATCCATTCAGCCGCTTTCATCCCATCCATATGCTCCATCTCAATATCTAAAAGTATAACATCATATTTCTTTCCTGTATTATACTTTTCTACGATCTCAGTACCATCCGTTAAGGTTTCCACCTGAATGGGAATCCCCGATTCTTTTTCAAACATTTCAAGGTAGGATAAAATTTTTTTCCTGCTCAAAAGTTCATCTTCAACAACTGCTACTCTCACTTGTATACCACCTCTGGAGCTATTATAACAACTCTGCCATATATAACGCAAATAAATCATTACTGTTACCTTTGTTTATACGAAAGGGCAATCTCATTTTCTTCATTTTTGCACGAAAAGACAGCTTTATTTCTTGCAATTCTACACGAAAAGTCTGCCATAACAAGACACATCAGGAAACAATTGTTTCTTTTCCAGATCCATTCCAAATAAAGGCTTTCGACCGTGCTCTTCTCGCACTGCTTTAATATTTTTTCATCACTTTGCAGTGTTTTCAAATTCTCCTTCCAACCGGAAAAATCGGACCATTTTCCCGGAATCAAGTCTGTAAACCAGCTTAGATTTCGTTTGTATTCGTAATGAAGGATCTGACCGTCTAATCCATATCTGCTGATAAATTCTGCCGCAGTCCTGTTAATCGCTTTCGACTTGTCTGTATAGAGCAGACTGATTTTGTCATAGCAGATTTCCTGTTGATTATTTTCTGATGAGCCTGTCTGCTGGTTTCCGTTGCTTCCAGTTTGTGTTCCGGAAGCTGTCTCATCGTTTGCAGCGCTCTGACATAGCATTATATTTTGTGGTTCTTTTACGATACCGCGCACAGTAAGCTCTCTTCCGTTGTATAGGATCTGCTGTCCTTCCACCTCTGTTCCACCAAACAACTGCTCCGCTAAGGATGCACCTAGGATGCAGCCCTCTGTGTCGCTTTCCGGCAGATTTTTTCCCCACGGAAGGACGGAGTGGGAATCTCCACAGAGTAACAAAATATCCGCGTTGCTGCTCCGTTCGTTTATCGTAGCACGAACTGTCTGATTTTTCTGCTCTGTCCACGCTGTGAATGTCTCTGCGGATGCCGTATCCTGCCGGATTGACGCTATTTCGCTCTGGGTAAACTTGTCTTCCCCAGACTGGATTGCGATGATATTGGAAAAATCCTCTGTTTTATTATGATAAACGCATGCAAATACCAAAAATACAACTCCAAATAATCCAAAAGCCAGACTTGCGATTCTTTTTCTGTAACTTATTTTTTTCATTGTTCTGTCCTTACTCCGTCATCCGCACAACATCCCCGTTTCCAACCGTCCGATCAGAATCTGTGATGATCTGGCAGTCCGCACTCAGTGAGTTTCCGCTTACCGCTGCATAACTGCTGTTTTTATCTAAAATCTGCACTTCCGCCTTCCTCGCGATATACTGCTCTCCGAGCACTGTATTTTCCGTCTCTAAGAGTAACACATACGCTTTGTTATTTTCCTGCCAAACAGCTGTAACTGGCACAAGGTAATCATAGCTTTCCGATTTTCTTGTGGCAGTCATCTGTGCGCTCTCACCCGGCAAGAAATCATCCCCCTGCATAGCAATTGACACTTTTATGCTGCTTCCGTCTTCCGATGTTTCCAGGGAAACAATGCTGCAATCAGACGTTTCCTTACCGACACCGGTAATCGTTGCATTATCTCCCACTGAGAGATATTCCCTGTTTTTGCTGTCCGTTGTCGTAGTAAAAAAAAGTCCACTCTGCTCATCGCTCATGACAACTGCCGCCGTGTCTGTTGTTTTCTGCCCGGTTTCCACACATACTTTTGTAATAATCCCGGAGGATGGTGCAGTTATCTCTCCGTTCTGCTGCTTTAGGGTTTTCAGCTTTTCTAACTGTTTCTGGTACTGCTCTAAAGAAATGGCGTTGATTTCCTGCGTGTGATCGATGTCTGCAGACAGACCTGCATCTTCTACCGCGCGCTCTGCGGCTTTCCTTGCATCCTCTGCAGTACTTGTACTGGATTCCAGCTGTTCCTGCTTCTCCTCTAATGCGACGCTGGCAGAGTCAAGTGCCGCCTGCTTTTCAGTAACTTTTGCCTGAATTGTGTCGTATGAGTTCTGCTTTTCCTGCACAGCTTCTTCTAACTGCTGGAGCTTCTGTGTTATGGTTGAATTTGTATCTTTCTTTTCTGCTTCGCCTGTCTGATCTGCGGTATCTTTACTTTGCTCTGCCGCAGCTGCATCCTTCACATTTTGCAGTTCCTCTTTGACTGCATTCAGCTCCTTCTCCGCCTGTGCGAGTGCATCCTTCGCACTGTTTAATTCCTTCTCTGCCTGACTTTTCGCATCCGCCGCTTTCTGCAATGCCTCATTTGCCTTCCCATCGGAAACTTTATTCTTCGCTATCGTTTCCTCATAATCTTCCTGCGCACGCTTTAACTCCAGCTGCTGCTTTGCGTCTGCCTGCGCTTTATTTTTCTTCAGGGAATCATTTTCAAGCTGAAGCTTTTTGATCTGGTTCTGCAGCTCATAAATCTGATCTTCCAGACTGTCCATATCAAGTGCAAAAAGAGTTTCTCCTTCCCCGATGCTTTCTCCCGTATGCACATTGACCTGTGCAACCAGAATTCCTTCCTCTGTGACAATCGCTTTCTCGCCGCCTGCCTCCACGGTTCCCGATGCCATAACCGTGTGCTCGATCTTTCC
>ERZ1034876.1119-NODE-1119-length-11841-cov-49.239776_pt1 | contig 11841 bp, 10 predicted proteins | sample MGYA00520698_ERZ1034876 | MGnify/ENA primary metagenome ERZ1034876 (study PRJEB33766, sample SAMN09781723) | gut metagenome | biome: gut microbiome | host: Homo sapiens | place: Madagascar | study: EMG produced TPA metagenomics assembly of the PRJNA485056 data...
ATTTATCATTTTATTCTATTATTAAATCCAACTGGTAGTATAATATTGAAAAGGGGAATTTAATTATGTCAGCTTTAAAGAAAATAATTGGGTCTATCTTATTATGCTCATTCTTATTTAACTTTGGCATTGATGCTGATTTGAATAAAGAGTCGAGCCGTTTGTTTGATGATTTTAGAAGAGCAAAAAATAAAACAGCTCTTGCTTCTAATGACAATAATAATGTTTTCGGTGTTGGTTATTCTATAGATGTTGTTAAATCTAAATATTTGGATGCTGAAGATGTTAAAGATGGTGCACCAATGTTGGATGAAGACTGGTTAAAGAATACTCTTGCTAATCAAAGTGTAAAGCCTCTTCTATATTCAGATTATTTTTCTATGAGCGATAATTCATTTGAATCATTGTTGTCTTCTTTTGATGCAAAATTTTCTTTTTCAAGTAACATAGGTGGTACTTATGATGTATTTACAGCTAATTTAAGTGATGGTTTTAAAGTAAGTGCTAATATGACTTATAGAAATGCAGCATCGAAGTACTTCTATTGTTTAAACTATTTATATAAAAATTATGAGATTTCACTTCCTAAGTATTCATCTAATCTAACTGATATTAGAAATCATTTAACACCAGAATATATAGAAGCTGTCACAAATGTGTTGAATGGAAAACTTAATTATTCAACTTTCTTTGATACATTTGGAACTCATTTGATAGCTAAAGGAATATTTGGCGGGAAGGTTGAAGCTTATTATTCACTTATATCTAATGATTGCTACTTAGGTGGGGATGTTAAAGCTGAACTGGATAGCAGTATTAAAGCTGGAATTGAAAATTGTGTTGAGATTGGAAGCAATTTTAGTTATTCTTTTAAAAACGCTACAGGTATAAATGCTACTCATGTAAAAGAACAATTTCGTGTTAATGCAACAGGAGGAGAAGCCTTTTCAGCTACTGGAATTAATAATTTCTCTACTGCGTTTCAAAGTTGGACAAAGTCATTGAGTGATAAAAGCGGGCTTATTGGTTCTAGTCAAGACGGATTGATTCCTGTATGGAATTTGCTTCCTTCTAATTTAAGTACCTCATCTAACATTGAAAAATTAAAATCATATTTCAGGTCTTATGCTAGTCGTTATTATAGCGACGTTAATTACAATTATTATACTTCATCTGAGTTATTTGTGCCTGAACATCGAGATGATCTTGAATATTTTGATTCTCTTAATTGTGAAGGTACAGTTTATACAAGAGAAGGGCTTCAATCTGATCCTTTAGTTTGGTTTGATTTGGATAATGGCAAAGGTGACTATACTTGTAGATTTATTCGTGCATTTGGATATAAGAGAGCCTCTATTTCTTTATACATGGATATAAAAGAAATAAATGATGGTTATCAGTATATTCATCTTTATAATGGTCCTAAAGATTCATATAGATGTTTAGGAGAGAAAAGATATGAACATGTTCCAGGAAAGTTGGATACTGAATATAGTCAGGCGGTTATAGGCTTTGATATTAAATTATCTGATTTGAATAAAATTGACGATAAATATGAGAATAAATTATTCTTTTATTTTAGTGAATCGGGATATGGTGAAAATGATTGGAAATATAGAGACCCGAGAGTTCTAGTTACTTATTATAAGGATTAAAGAATATGCTAACTGTATCGAATATAAAAAAGACTTTTTATTCAAAAGAAGAGAGACAAGATATTTTAAAGAATGTATCTTTTAGTTTGCCTGATAAAGGGATGTATTTTATTGTCGGAAAGAGTGGAAGTGGTAAATCCACTCTTTTGAATTTAATGGGCGGATTAGATACACCGGATAGTGGATCTATTGAATTTAATGGTTTGCAATTAGAAAAATTATCACCGAAAGAATTGAGTTCCTATAGAGCTAGAAGCATTGGATTTGTTTTTCAAGAGTCGAATTTGTTTGATGATTTATCAGTAGAAGACAATTTAACTATACCAGTGGATAGAAAAATAAGCAAAGCAGAAATTGAATCAATCTTAAAAAGATTTGATTTATTCGGCTTAGAAAAACAAAAAGTAAATACATTATCAGGTGGAGAAAAGCAGAGAGTCGCAATAATGAGAGCTGTTTTGAAAAATCCGGAAATGATTTTATGCGATGAACCTACTGGATCTCTCGACGAAGAAAACTCTAAAAACATATTTACAATTTTAAAAAATTTAAGTAAGGAAAAACTTGTTATCGTAGTTTCACATGATAGGAAATCTGCTGAGGATTTTGGCGATGGCATAATTGAAATAAAAGATGGTGTGGTCAACTGGAATAATGAATTAAAAGATACATCTGACAACAAAGAAAATAATAAAAAGCAACTTAAGATATCGTTTAGAAAACAATTGAAAATAGCCTTCTCTTTAATGAAAAAGAGACCATTAAGATTAGTTTTAATGTTTTTGATATGCATCATTTCATTTTCCATGATTGGAGTTTCTGTTAGTGTGACGGGATTATCTCCAGCTGAAACTATTGTTAAAGAAATGTATAAGGATAACAATAGGCTTCTTTTCTTATATGATTTCAATCATGTTTATGAAGAAAAAAGTACAGCAATTAAGGATAAAGATATAGTTAGTCTTAAAGAAAAAGGAGTGCCCGTTGGAGATGATCCGCTTGTTTTCTATAACAATTTTTATAACTCTTTATCTCCATATAGTGAATGCGACTATATAGCTCATGGGCTTGAAATCAATGAAGATAGACTCGCTAACTTAGGGCTTACTTTATTAGCTGGATCTTTGCCTAAAGAAGGAAATGAAGTTGTCATTACTGATTATTTCTTTGATCAATTTAAGAAATATGGAGTTTATACATACGATAATATGAATGATGATAACCTTTCTAAAAAAGTAACTACTATCGACAGTTATGATGATATCATTGGCAAGAACATCACTTTTCGAGGTAGGTTAAAAGTTACCGGTGTAATAGGAACAAACTATGATAAGAATATTTATGAAGCTAAGTTAGATGATAAGCAATCAGGTAGAAGAACAACTCAATACAAAATAGAGAAATTCTTATTTTTGTCTAAAGAATATCAAAACTATATACAGCAATATAATAGTAATTCTGAGAATTTGGATCTTAGGAGCGGAATAATAATCAAATTGACTGGTGACTTCAATAGAGATGTTAGCATTATACAAAGCATTGATGACCAGTATATTGATTTTCTTAATTTTGCAAATACGGAAAAAAGATATTTCTGCTCTTTTTCTAATGAACAAGTAGAAGGGGTCTATTATTTCAATAGGTCTTTTCAACCCAATTTTAAATTGATATTAATTCCGATATCAATATTATTAATTCTATTAGCTGTTGTGATGATATCAATTTATTTAAGTGGTCTTTTAAGCGAGAAGCAAAAGATGGTTGGATTGCTTCAATCTTTAGGAGTAAATAAAAAAACAATAATTTCTATATTCTCTATTATTGCAATAATCGTCTCAGTTATTTCTATCGCAATATCGTTTTTAGTTCAATATTTTAGTCTCTTAGGAATAAATTCTTATTTGATCAGCAATTTCTATTTGAATAGTAATGCATATGGATTCTATTGGTACACTATCTTCATTTTAATTGGAATTTCTATCGCAAGTATATTGATAGGAATAGTTGTTCCGACAATTAAACTTTATAAGAAGAAATCTGTAGATTTAATAAGGGAATAGGCATAACATTTATGTTAGAAATCCAAAATCTAAAAAAGAGTTTTAAAGGCAAAGGTGGAAAGACTAAAGTTGTTCTTAATGATATCTCTTTTAGTTTGCCTGATAAAGGAATGTATTTTATTGTTGGAAAGAGTGGAAGTGGTAAATCCACTCTTTTAAATTTAATAGGCGGATTAGATACACCTGATAATGGAGAAATAATCCTCGATGGTAGATGCATAAATAAACTTGATTCTAATGAATTGTTGTCTTATAGATCTAGTACTATAGGTTTTGTATTTCAAGAATATAATTTAATCAATGATATTTCAGTGGAATCAAATATAAGATTGGCAACTGATAGAACAATTGATGATGGAGAAATTCAATCCTTGCTTGATAAATATGATCTGTCAGAATTTAAGAACAAAAGAGTTAATCTTTTGTCTGGTGGAGAAAAGCAAAGAGTATCATTAATAAGAGCATTAATAAAAAATCCTAGATTGATTCTTTGCGATGAACCTACAGGTGCTTTGGATAGTGAGAATTCAAAAAAAGTATTTGAATATTTAAAAGAAGCTAGTAAGGATAGGTTAGTACTAGTTGTTAGCCACGATAGAGAATCGGCTGATAAATATGGCGATGGATTAATAGAAATTATCGATGGTGAGATAAAAAAAAGTTCTTTAAATACTTCTATAAAGGTTAATACTGAATTACAAAATATAAATGTAACTAAAAGAATAAAGCTATCATTCAACAAAAGAAAAGATTTAATCGCTTCTTTATTTAGAAATAGAAAACTTAGATTCATAGCTATTATTTTTGTATTCTTATGTTCTTTTTCCCTTCTTGGAATTACTAATTCAATTACTTCATATAATGAAGATGAAGCTACTTTAAAATCAATGTATTCTAAAGGAAGCAATTCTTTAGTTTTTAAGAAAAATTTATATAATAGTAATAATCCATACAATAAATTATTTGAATTTAACGATGATGATATCAGCAGCGTTAAAAGCAAAGTGGACACTATTATTCCAGTCAGTTCTTTCTTGTCTGGCAAGGCAATCAATAATGGGAAAGGAACTTTTCCAATCAATAGCAAAGATGATCAAGATTCATATTTGGAATGTTATGTTGGCGGGTCTGTAGAAATCGATGATGATTTCTTAGATAAAACAAAACTTACTTTATCTTATGGGTCTTTGCCTAGTAATGATGATGAAATCGTCATAAGTGATTTCTTTGCTGATATGTATAGAAGATTTGACTTAATTGAAGAAGACAAATCTATTACTAAAATCGATTCATTAGATCAGCTTTTAGGGAAAAAAGTTAGATTTAATAAAATGAATAGTATTTATTCTTCTTTACCACAATCATATAAGATTGTGGGAATCTTAGATACATATTATGATTCTGATTTCTTTGATGATGCTTTTAAAAATAGTTCTGATGATGAATATTGGAATAAAAGATCATTACTTCAAGAAGAGGCTAAATATTCTCTATATAACTTAGCTTATTTTAATGATGGATTTCTTAGTAAATATAAAATCAACGAAATACTTAATGATTATTTTATGCCTTTTGAAAGTGGAACAAGCCTTTATATAAACTGTAATTCATCATTGGAGACAATAACTACTAGAGTAGTTGTGATTGCTCCTGTCTCTAAATTAGATTCTTCTTTATATACGCTAAAAGATGATCTTGATGATAAAGAGAATATTGTCGTTTTAGAAAAAGATTTCTTTGAATCTTTAAGTAAAAATACATATTTTGAAAGTGACTTTAATTCTTTTGATTTATATAGTGAAAGTTTAGATTTTAAAAGTAAATTCAATATAGGCGGATATACAACAGATGATTACGGAAAAGGTAAAGGCTATATTTATGTAAGTGATTCTTTATATTCTAAGATTATTGAAAAAGCAAAGCCTTATATAACACCCTATTCAGAGATAATTTATCCATTTACAGGTAATCTAGGCAAAGATTTATCGGCTTTAAATGATATTAAAACTAATGTCACGGATGTTTCAATTAAATTTGATCGTTTTGATTTCACTAAATGGAAAGGTAGTTCGGTGACGTCAAATAGATTCTATTATGAATCAAGAAAAAAATCTGCATGGTTGATGGATATCATTAAAATCGTTGAATATGTTTCATGGGGATTTGTTGCGATATGTTCATTGTTCTTACTTCTTTCTATTATTGATTTAATTCAAAAATCAATTAAAAAGATAGGCGTGTTATGGTCTTTAGGATATTCAATCCTGGATATTAGTTCTTTATTTTTGATTGTTGAATCTATCTTGTTAGGAATTGCGTTTTTGTTTAGCCTAGCTATTTGTTACTTAGGTATATGGCTAGTTAATAGTCTATTATTAACTAATGCATTGTACATAAATAATTTATTCAATTTTGGAATTGTTCAAATAGGATATATTTTATTAGTATTAGTTGTTTGTGTGTTGATTGGATTTGGACTTTCCATCTTAAGAATTAAGCATACTAAAGTAGTAGATGTAATTTCTGATAGAAAGTAAGGAAATAAAAAAGAGCACCATTGAGGTGCTCTATTTATTTTCTAATGGCGGCGATAGAATGGATACGACTGATATTTCCATCCTCCTCTGTAGCCAAAAAGTAAGCTCCCCGTCCGAAGAAATCGGCACTGACAACCACTCTTTAATCATTAAAAACGTCAACTCTTTTAAGGAAGCGAGCTCGGTCTTAACCAAGATGAGCTAGCTAAGAAGGTCGGAATAATCCGTACGATCATAAATAAATACGAGACTGGCTTTATGCACATGTCTTTAAAGACTGCTGAGAGACTATGTAAGTTCTTTAACTGCACACCGGATGAATTTATAGGAGAGTATAAGTTTTATACATCTGTAAAGTTAGCTAAGAAAGGATACATACCATCATTCAGAGAATCTCTGGATGGCTTTATCACTTCCTACATTAAGGAATATAACGACTACAAGAAAAAGAGAAAGCCTAATTAGGTCTTTAGAAATGATGAAGATGCCAGGCTTTATGAAACTTTAAAATCACTTCCTATTTCAAAATTTGATAGACTTGCTAAGATTATTATTGAGGCTAATGAGGAAGAGAGAGCTAAGAAAAAAAGTTAAATTTATATTGCTTTAAGAATTTAACTAATAAGCACTTTAATTAAATAAGCTAATTGATTCAAAAAGCAGTTATTGTTGTAAAATGCTTATTTTCTCAATTGAAGGAATAACAATTGCAAAATCATCACCATAACCACTAGATATTCTTGTAGATCCATAAACAATTATGTCTCTCGTATTGTAATAAAAATCTACGATTTCTAATTCGAAATTATCTAAGTCTTTATTTAAATTACCAGTATCACTAAATTTAAAATGTAATTCTTTAAAATCATTAGTTATTTTATAAATTGAATAACAGTCCTTTAAACTTTCACTACAAAATAGATGTACTTCTTTAATTTCACTTGTTTGATTGCATATAGAAAAATAAATATGTTCATTATTTACTATTTTAAATCTTACCATCTCATCATGTAAAGAATTTAAAATATTCATTATTTTATTCTTATCTTTAAATTCTATTTGTATAAATTTCATATTAACCTCCGTATACAATTTAAAATTAATTATTACTTGATTCCATTTAAACACCAACCATTTTTATGCAACCAATCCCAAGTATCCCTACTAGGTCTAGGTATGCCTTTGTGCTTATCATGAACGGTGCCATCTCTATTCAACGCTGTTCCATCTTTAAAATGAACGTGAGGTTGGCCTTTTCACTATGAGGATTATCTACTCTTTTTACATCTCTAGGTGCTTGTCCTCTTTTTACTTGCTGTTGCATTTTATTAGCAGATGTTGCGTCTTTTGCTATATCTGGATTTTCTTTTGCTTTTTCTTGTGCATTTTTAGAAGCACTAGATAACAAATTTGCAATTCTTGTATAAGTTCTTTTTAGCGTTTCAATAAAAGAATTAAACCCCTCTCTTACATAACTCCAATTAGCAACTATATATATTACTAGCGAGGCAACCAATACTGCAGCGACTGCCCATCCAACAAATGGAATCCAAGAAGATGAGTTTATTCCAGCTACCATAGAAGAAATGATAGAAAAAGCAGCAGTAGCTGACCCTGCACCTATTAATCTTTTTATTTTGAAAATTGTATTATTTGCTTTAGCTTTTAAATTATTAATTTCCGAATTGGATTTTTTAAAATTATTAGTTAAAATATCATATGCAATTTTAAAATCTGGTGTTTTATCATTAATTTCATTAATAGCTTGTTTTTCATCTAATGATAAAGAATCATACATTCTCTCAATACTAAAATTCCAATAACTTAGGTTTAGTTCACTCTCTAGATTGTAATAGGAAAACTTAGTGTAATATAAATCTAAATTATCGGAAGTTACTTTAGCTTTTGATTTAATTTCTTGATTTTTAATATCAAATTCAAAGGGGGTATAAAATTTATCAAATAAAATATTTGCCTCTTGTATTAATTGACTACAATCAGTAGCTATATCTTTAACTTGTCCATTTTTTGATAGTAAATTGACATTTGTTAAAGAAATCCCAATAGCAACAACTGAAATTAAAAGTCGTTTTCTTTTTAACATTTTTTTAAATCCCACTTTCTTTATTATTTTAACAAATACAATCTAATTAAAAAAAAGACTTTGAAGGATAAAAAATGAGATTATGGAACTTTGCCCTGAGATAGGAAGTGGATCTATTGAACAAAGGCCCAAAGCATTATGTGATGAAGGAACCCTCAAAAAAGAAGGCAAAGCCAGAGCAACTTTCTATTACTTGGCTAAAAATTAAAGCTAAGACTATTCCACCGATTTGAAAATTCCAAATTCCACCTACAGCCTTAAAATCTATTTTAAAGCCTATTGGAGCGTTAAATAATCAAAGACAAAAATATATTGAATTATTAAATAAGACTTTCCCAACCAATAGGACTATATAGAGTTCTTTCTGGGTCTTCCACGCTTTCTTTTGGCCGGCTGCTCCTTTTCGACTATCCCAAGGTCGGAAAGGAGCTTTTCCGTTGACGGGTTCACCCTGATCAGGCGGAACCCTTCCTTGTCGACCCTTATCTTCTTCGCCCTCCTGAGCCTTTCCATCATCTGTCCGTAGCTGTATTCCTCAAGGACTTTTCTTTTCTCGGAATCGTTGAGGATCCTGTATGTGAGAAGCGACGAAAGGAAGCTGACGAACTCGCTTCCGTAGATGGAATAGTCGCTGTGGACGCGAGTCTCGTCGAACTCGCAGGCCTGCTTGTAGTAGCACATGACCGTCTCTATCTCCCAGCGCTTCGAATAGGCCTCGTAGATTTCCGATGGCTCCATGTCAAGGTCGCATTCCAGGACCATCGTTCCGAACCTCGCCTGCTTTTCCTTGAATCTTGCATCGTCATAGTCCTCCGCGCTGTGCCTGATGAAGTCCGCCTCTTCCTTCGCCGCCCTTCTCTGGTCGCGGAAGGAATAGAGGTACTTCTTTCCTCCTTCGACGGCAGCCTTCCTGTAGAGAATGCCGTCATGAGCCTTCAGGACTCCCTCGTATTCGTACATGGAGTGTCTTTCCGCCAGCTTCGAGTTCCTTTTCACCGAATTGAGATAATGAAGCTGCGGATTCTCCTGGAAGCTCTTTGCCGCGGAAGACGACGGAAAGCCCTTGTCCGCAACGATAATTCCCTTCTTTATGCCGCATCTCTCGACGAAATCTGAATATGCGGCCACGTCGAGCATGTTTCCGGGATAGCACTGGGAACAGACAGGCTCCTTCTTCTTGAGATCGAACGAATAGATGACGGAAATGTCCCTGGAGCCCTTCGTCCTTGCCTTCCTCGAGAAGTCGGACAGGGAATTGACGCTGCTCTCGTCGCTTTTAAGCGTCCCGTCGACGATGAGATGGTGGTCCATCGAGACGGACTCCGCCCTTTTCCTCATGAACGAGACGATCCTGGAGATGTTCTTCCCGAGCCTTTCCATGAATTCGGATACCGTGTTTCTGGAAAGCGCGACGCCGGGATAGGATTCCGAGAGAAATGATTCCTCGTATCTGTCCTTAAGCTCCCTGTCCCTGATTCCGGGATAGCAGACGCGGAGGACGGAAATGACGTATATCCTGATGGCATCGGCCCTGTCGTACTGGAGGCTGAGCTCGTCGATGATGTCCCTGAAGAGGCTGTCGCAGTAGACAACGTTGGCCCAGTCCTTCAGGTCCGCGGCATCCGACGTCAGCCTCTTCATCGGAACGTACGCGCCGTCGACGATGTGGCCGATGGTAGGGCCGTTGACGGGGACGTTCCTTCCTCCGACCCTTCTGCATCCGATCCTCTGCTTTACGGCATATCTGTCCTTGTTCTTTCCATAGGCCTGGACGACAGTGTTGGATGGTCTTTCGACTGCGAGTATCTCTTTCGGAATGGGCATGAGCAAAGCCTCCTTGTATAGTCCTATTATACCATAAAATAGACTATACAGCAATCATTTTAGCCATATATTTTGCTGGATTTGTCGACACTGGAAAAGCAGAACGATTGCAAAAAGGCACCAAAAAAGCCCCTGAAGACACAAAATGAGGCTTCAAGGGCAGTCAGACGGGCGAAAACATCCAAAAATCAGCGAATCATATAGTCCTATTGGTTGGGAAAGTCTTAATTTAGAGTAGGCATTACATTATTTGGTCTCAAAGCGCTATTTATTAGACATTGCTATGAATCAACAAATCTAAATGATTGAAGGACTTTGCTGTTCTTTTAAACCCTTAATAAATTTGACAGCTAAACCGCTTTCATGTTATTTTATTATCAGGATTTAAGTGAGGGAATACATTATGGGTAAAAAAATATCACTGATAGCCATGCTGACAGGAGTGGCTTGTTTGACTGGTTGCTCAGCCTCGAACAAGGCTCCTAGCTCTGTCGTAAATCAGATGCCTGCCCGGATTGCTCACATCCAATTCGATGGAAAATATGTGCAAACATACACAAACACGTGCCCAATCGCCTTCGATTCTTGGAAAATGGATGAGCAGTTATTGACTGTGGAAGGAAGATTCCTTGCAAAAGGAATCAAGGACGAGGCTATCAATTTAGATTTGCTGCAGGAAGAACTTAACAAAGAATCACTCCCCTATGTCATGTCGGAATACGACATTCAGTCTGCACATGACAAGCCTATATATTCAAATAATGAGAACACATCATGGGAATTGCTTGAAGTAGGGGAAGAAAATTGTGTCTCCTTCCAATTCAGTATCGATATTTCTCCGATAACTTCTCAAGAAAGAAAAATTGGAGAATTAATTTTGAGAGGCGATTTCTATGTAAATCATTCTTTCACTATAGAGGAGGATAAACTAAATGATTAGCTTATTATGCTTGGCCGCTGCCACATTAGTTGGTAACTCACCGGCGATTTCACCTATTCCGCATCCGGAAGACTCAATCGTCAAATTTGTCTCTAACAATTTTTCAACATTCGTAAGCAAATACAACGAGACGCATGAGGATGATCTTGTTGCCACTAAACTGATTAGAACCAGAGAGATCACCTTGTCAGATGATGTAAAGGGATATTACTTTGATTTCGACCAGGGATACATGGTCGCCACCTCGGACTATGATATCCGCTCGATTAGCAATTTTGATTTGTCTTTCGAGAGCGACCTATTTTCAACGGACAGCGTCTATTTCAGCGGAACGGCATTCTATGATTCGAACGGAGTTGAATATCGCACTTCCGACGACGAAATTCTAACCACAAAGTTAGGAACTCCCGCCACCACAAAATCCTCACCGGCAACAAACCAGAATGATGGAAAAATCACAAGCGATGATATCGGTAGCTATATTTCATCCAATTATTCCGGATACACCATTGTCGATGAAAAATATATTCCCTTAAAACTTCTTGGATTGATATTAGAAAATATCCTGATTTTATAGATACTTTGGTCGAGCCTAGATTTTCTATCAGTCCTAGATTTGCTAGTTTTAGAGTTAAAGAAGGAAAGAAAGAAGAATTCGAAAAATGCTTTAGGACTCATTTTTCAAAATACTTTGAGCTTTATAATAAAGAACAAGTCTATA
>ERZ1034876.1121-NODE-1121-length-11833-cov-29.434709_pt1 | contig 11833 bp, 10 predicted proteins | sample MGYA00520698_ERZ1034876 | MGnify/ENA primary metagenome ERZ1034876 (study PRJEB33766, sample SAMN09781723) | gut metagenome | biome: gut microbiome | host: Homo sapiens | place: Madagascar | study: EMG produced TPA metagenomics assembly of the PRJNA485056 data...
TTAAGCGTGGAAAAGATACCGAACCTTACTGCGAGTCTGCGGCGGACAGCAACCATTATCCCGACTATAAGTATGGATATGCGGTTGTGTCTCTGCTAAAAGGCGAGCTCGACCATGGTCAAATGACGATTGGCTCCGTGGCCCGCTGCGTCTGCTGCGGCGGGGAACAGAAGGATCACCGCTCGATACGCTGTGCAGAATGTGGCAGTATGTTTGTCTGCAAAAGCTGCGGTAAAACGGTGCATGGATATGGGAGATATATTGATAACCACTTCTACTGTAAGGAATGCAGCTATCGTTGCACTGCCTGCGGAGAGGAGCTTATCGGTATGCCGCGTATCGGAATTGCCCGTTCCGGCGAGCGGCGTGGAATTTGCCCTGCCTGTTATGAGCAAGTTATTGGCGTATGCAGAAACTGCACAATCCATAGCGACTGCCTTTCCATCGGAGCCAATCGTTTCTGCCCAAATCAGATGAATGGCCTTGCCGCATAAAGGAGGAATCCATGCAAGAATGGACGTTTGAGACCATTCTGCGTCTGCCGCAGATGGAACTAAAGAAGACGCTGAAAGCTGAATTGAGAAGCAGGGGGTACCCCGTCACCGATAAGCCCGGCTACCTGTATGCCGAGGGAACAATCCCCGTCCTGCTGGTGGCTCACATGGACACGGTTCACCGCCAGCCTGTCGAGCAGATATGCTACTCGGCAGACAGGGCAGTAGCTATGTCACCGCAGGGAATCGGCGGCGATGACCGCTGTGGTGTCTGGATGATTTTGCAGATCCTGCGCACGGCGAACTGTCATGTGCTGTTCTGTGAGGACGAAGAAGTCGGCTGTGTAGGTGCAAAGAAATTCACAAGAGGTTCTTTGCGGCCGCAGGTAAACTACATCGTAGAGCTTGACCGCCGGGGCAGCAATGATGCCGTGTTTTACCGCTGCGATAACTCGGAGTTTGAGGACTTCGTCACCTCGTTCGGATTTGAAACAGCAGGCGGTTCGTGCAGTGATATATCCTATATTGCGCCGTATCTGGAAACTGCGGCGGTCAATATCAGCTGTGGCTATTACTGCGAACACCAACGGCATGAATACATCTGCTTAGAGGAGATGAAACTGAATGCCGCCCGTGTGGCACAGATGGTAACGCAACAGACAGAACACTTTGAATATAGGGAACAGCAGGATAGCTTCTTCGGCGGGCGAGCCTACCAGTATTCTATGTGGGATACTGCTTCTGAGTGTGAAACCTACAAATGGCTTTCACCGCTGCCGAAAGAAGCAAAAATCAAGCTGGGAACGGCAGAACTTATCATGCCTCATGCCAAGATTGACCGGCAGGGGAAGATACATCGATATGTTCCCAAATTGAAAGCAGCCGTCCTGACAGAAAACGCCATAGCGGTGATGCCGGACGGTAAGAAAGCAAGATATGATTCCAAAGAGGCAAAGTGCCAGAAAGTGATGCCCCTGTCAAGGGCATTGGAAATACTGGGATGTAAGTAAACAAAAGGCCCTCTTTCGCTGTGAAAGAGGACCTTTTGTGAAGTGGTGCAAATATATAACTTGGTTAGAGTTCGGTGCAGTATCTTGCCAATCATGCAAAGCGGATGTAAAATTTATGGCGACCCGTTGTGCAAATGCAGAAAGCTATGGTATGCTAGCTATATAAAGTGTACTGGAAATAATCAGAACGCTAGGGGTGATAATGATGGAGAACAAATCGGATAAAGGTGGCTTCTGGAAACGACAATTTTTTCTTTTGCCTCCATTGACTGCGGCGGTGGTTTTGCTGTGCCAGCAGATGGCTTCTTCCAATCCATCCGGCGTGGTCACGGTGAACATTTTGCTGTTGGTACTGAATTTCTTCAGCTATGTGGGGCTTTTGCGTGGGGAAAAAAGCACAGAAAAATCCGTGGCGATCGCCGCGGCAGGTTTTATTACACTGATGGCATTTGTGTTCAATACCTGCGTAGCCGGAATTCCCACTCCTTTGAGCGATACGGGAATCTTTATGAACAGTCTCTGCGGTATGTGGGTACTGGTAGCAGTTGTTCAAGGAATTTCGCTGTTGATACAGGCAGTGTTGCAACCAACGGTTGAGCAAGAGACAGGAGCAAGCGAAACCAATGTTTGGAATCGCCTACAAAAAGTAGGGGGACAGCTAAAACCAAAAGCCACAAACTCGCAGGAAATAATTTTGATGCTGCTGCGCCTTGCCACAGTATTGTTGGCAATCGTTTCCTGGTGGAGTACCGCACAGGGGATGCGGGACTATGTGTTTTCACAGGCGTGGCAGGCAAATCTTGCCTCGTTTGCCATACAAAGCATCCTGCTGGGACTGAACTTTTACCTGCCGACCTTCTGGCGCTGGATACATAGTCTGCGCGGCAAAATCTGCGTGCTGGCGCTCAGCGGCGTTGTCTTGTTCTGCTCCTCGTGGTTCAGCTATGTTTTTATCGTTGGCACGGTCTATGAAAAAAGCTGGCAGACCGAAAGCCGCCTGTTGGTTCAGTCCGTGTACCGAAACGAACTATACAAAGCGGATGAATTTGTACAAATCAGCAGTGATGCACTGCGGGAAACACTGGGCGACGAGGTGGCGGCTCTGTACACTGCCAGCAAAACCGCCGATACCGAAACAACACAGAATCCTTCCGGCTTAGATCTGACAGCGGACAAGGCAAGCTACGCCGATAATGCGGACTTTGCGGCAAAAAATGAAATTGCTTCGGCAATCCAAGCGATGCAGACCGCCATGCAGGAGGGAACATCCTCCGGCGTGCGCGAACAGGCTGCCGCAGCACTGACACAGCTTACCGAACAGGTGGAAACGCGCATCGAACAGCTGACGCAGCAGATAAGCCAGACGCAGGACGCCTTAACGGCAGCAGCAGATGCGCAAACCAGCGCAGCCAGTGCGTTGCGAAATGCGCCGTATGGAAGTAATACTAACGCTTTGCAGAGTGCCTATAACAGTGCGGCATCCCGATTGAGTAACTTGCAGGATACGCTAAATCAGCAACAACAGGACTTACAGGATTATCAGCAGGCGCAGGGAATCCTGCAACGATACGCAGGTGTGCTGGGAATTGCCGGAAATGCAGCCTCCGTGCAGGCAGGTCAGGCGCTGCGTAGTATCCAAAGTGCGCTGCTCCAGACGGATGTGGATACGGAAGCTATTGAACAGCAGGCACGCACCGTGTTTGAGCAGCTGCAAGCCGCACAGGACAGTGGATCGGATGCGGATTTTCAGACATTATTGAATGATATGGACAGTTTCATCCGCAAGGTGCAGGATTACGCAGTCCTGAAATCATCAGGTGACGCGCTGCAAAACCAGATTGACAGCATGACGGCAGACACTGCACAGGATACGGAAAACTGGGAGCCTCTATGGACAGAGAAAATTGAGCGTCTGAAGGCAACAATCAGTGGTCTGCCTGTCAGTGACAGCGGGCAGGAGTATGACCGTGCAGATGCCCTTGATAAGTTGGACGATGCACAGCGCCTCTATATTTCAGAGCATAACCCTGTTGATCAGGCACTGATTTATCTGGGAAGCCCATATTGGAAGCTGGCAGCATTTTCTCTTGTATTGGCGTTCTTCTTGGATATTGCCGCCTTTATTACCGGGCTTGTCATTGATGTGGCAGATCGGCGTAAAATGTTGGGAAAATGAAGAAAACCACATAGGTTAAAAGGACAGCCCCTTCCGCTGATGTGATTTCAGCAGAAGGGGCTATTACTTTATGCTCACGTGTGACGTGGCAAAGTAGCTTGCAAAAATGGGTTTGTAAATTTTGGCTAAAAGTTCACCGAAATGTAACATTCTGTTGTACAATAGTGATTATAAAGGGGGATTGTTGAATGAATCCGATTTTGATTGTGGACGATGAAGCTGCCATTGCCATGCTGGTGCGGCGCATCCTGACGGAGGCGGGTTACCGCTGCCAGGCCGTGACCGACAGCCGCGCGGCGGCGGATTTGTTGGAAAAGAACCATTATGATCTTGTGTTGCTCGATGTGATGATGCCCCATCTGGACGGGTACGATCTGCTGGCGTACCTGCGGCCCACGGGCACGCCCTGCATCTTCATCACAGCGAAGGACGCTGTGGCTGAGCGGGTGCGCGGTCTGAACAGCGGCGCGGATGACTACATCGTCAAGCCGTTTGCCTCCACCGAGCTCGTAGCCCGGGTGGAAAGCGTGCTGCGGCGCGCCGGGCGCAGCACCGCCGTCTACACGGTGTGGGAGTATACGGTGGACGCTGCGGCCTGCCGTGTGCTGCGCGGTGAGGAGGAAATGCACCTGACCCGCAAGGAATATGACTTACTTCTGTTGTTTTTGCGCAACCGCGGTCAGGCGCTGTACCGGGATTACCTGTACGAAACCGTCTGGGGCGATGACGGCACGGGCTGCGACACCCGCACGCTCGACACCCACATTGCCCGTCTGCGCCGCAAGCTGAACCTTGGCGACCGCCTGCACAGCGTGCGGCAGATCGGGTATATGCTGGAAAAGGAATAAAATGTAACCCGCCCGTGACGAAGCTGTAACCAACCAGAAACAATTCTGCGGTATGCTGGGGGTACAACAAACAAAGGGGGATAACCACGATGAAACACACAGCAAGGCTGACCGTCTGTCTACTGGCGCTGGCGCTGACGGCCTGCACGGCTGCGCCGCAGGACATGCCTGCAGGCACGACCACCGAGACAGCCGCCGCGCCCGCGCAAACTGCAGTACCCACCACAGAAACACCCGCCGTACAGGACACGCTTGTGCCCATTTACACGACCTGGGGCGCGGCGGTGGGCCGGGATGCCGTCTACAGCGCGATGAACATTGATGATGCTGGCCAATACTTCGCCACAACGATTGATTTTTCCACGGGTGAGCAGCGCATCCTCTGCAACAAATTCGGCTGCAGCCATGCGGATGAAAGCTGCCCGGCCTACATGACGGCCATCCGGAACGGCTGCGTGCCGGAAGCTATGCTGCTGCCCGTGGGTGACCGGCTCTATTGGCTTGTGGATGGCCGCTACAATGAGAGTGACGGCGCATATCTGGATGTGAGCAATACGGACGGCAGTGACCGCCGCCGCGTGGCCGAGGGAGATGACCTGCCCGATTTGACCAATGCCTTTGTCTGGTACACGGATGGCACAGCACTGTATACATTTGTGCGCAGCTACGGTGAATTTACCGTTCTGCGTCTGGATGAGGGCGGTGCGGCGTGCTTCTTTACCCACAGCATACCGGACGGCGAGGATTATGTCGCCGTAGGCTGCTGGCAGGACAAAATTGTTTTGCAGCACAGCGCAGGTTATGAGCAGCAGCCCTTGAACCCGGCCGGAGAGGCCGCCACGGATGAGGAACTGCGCGCATGGCTGGCCGCCGACGAGCAGGCGCGGAACGAACAGACGAAAAATATCTGTCTGCTGGATACGGCGGGCAGCATGACCGACACCGACATGACATGGAGCGGCGATGCAGGCAATGTTCAGCTTGTCTACAACGGTGCGGCCTATCTGCTGAACGAATCCGGGCTGGTGACAAAATTCGACCTGACTGCGGGCACGGCCCAGACCCGACAGCTTGACCTGCAGGGGACACTGGTATTATATGGTGTCGTGGAAGGCGCAAGGCCGGACGGCTGGATCCCTGTGACGGTGCGCGATGACAGCGAGGGGCTGCTGAACCCCGAGACCGGCGTCTACACCCCGCTGCCGACCACATGGCTCAAGGATCAGGCGGTGGAGCGCAGCCCGTTTATTGTGGCAGCCAGCGACACGATGCTGCTTGTGAAATACGGCGAGATCTACTACACGACAAACGACATCGGCACGGACGGCGCACCTTACAGCTTTACCACCTGCCGCGGAGAGTACGGGATCATTTCGGCAGCAGACTATCTGGCGGGCAGTCAGGATTGGGTGCAGGTGACGCTGCAGGGCCGCGATCTGGTATGAGGAAACAGTGATGAAATTTGCAACCAAGCTATCTCTGGGCTGCATTGCGCTGCTGTCCTGCGCGCTGGGCGCGGCAGGGCTGCTGCTGACCGGGCAGAGCTTTTCCGGCAGTCTGGCCAGCACCCGCACGGCCCTGCAGGCCCAGCAGGAAAAAGAAAAATACGCGCTGGAGCGGTTCATCTTTCAGGCCACGGACAGTGCGCAGTTTGAAAATTACATTTTGGCGTCCGCGGCCCAGCAGTATGCCGAGCAGACCGCCGATGCGGGCAGCAGCATGGCACTCTGGCTGGACGGTGCGTATGCGCTCTATTCCGGCCTGCCTGCGGCCCTGCCGCACACCGCACTGAAGCAGGCCCTGACTGACGGCGAAAACGCCTGGCAGCTGACCCGGGCGGCCGGGCGGTGGTATCTGCTGCTGACCCAGCCGCTGGACCTGCCCGGCGTGCGGGCCGATATGCTCTGCGCCTACGATGTGAGCGCGGTGTTCGCCACCCGTGACGCCCAGCTGCGGGCGTGGCTGGCGGCATCGGCAGCGCTGCTGGTATTGGGCGGTGGGGCATCTGTGCTGTTCAGCCGCCGTGTAACCCGCCCGCTGACTGCGCTGCAGACGGCCAGCGAGAAAATTGCCGATGGTGAGTACACCCAGCGTACTCAGGTTAAAACCGATGACGAAATCGGCGCGCTGAGCCGCAGCTTTGATGCAATGGCCGCAGCGGTGGAAGGCAAGATCAACGAATTATCGAAAACAACGCAAAGCCAGCAGGACTTTATTGCGGCGTTTACACATGAGGTCAAGACCCCGATGACCGCGATGCTTGGCTATGCCGACCTGATGCGCGCCCGGCCCGATGACACCGAGACCCAGCGGGAGGCAGCGGGCTACATCTACCACGAGACCCAGCGGCTGGAGAACCTGAGCCGCAGTCTGCTGGCCTTGATGGGGCTGGATCAGGCCGGGGCGCTGGAGCTGGTGCCCTGTCAGGATGCCGGGCTTTTGCTGCAGACCGTGCGCAGCCTGCCGCAGGGCAGTACGCCCGTGCCGCGTGTCATCAGCGCGGGGTGCGTGGTGAAGGTAGACCGCAGCCTGTGGGTGGATATGCTGCGCAACCTGACCCTCAATGCCCAGCGCGCCTGTCAAGGCATCGAGGGTGCAGCCATCACCCTGCGGTGCGAGTGCCGCGCCGGGCAGGCGGTTTTCACCGTGACGGATACAGGCTGCGGCATCCCCGCCGCCGACCTGCCCCGCGTGACCGAGGCATTTTACATGGTGGACAAGTCCCGCAGCCGGGCCGAAGGCGGCAGCGGGATCGGGCTGGCGCTCTGCGCCCGCATTGCAAATGCCCACGGGGCAAAGCTGGAAATCACCAGCACCGAGCATGTCGGCACGACCGTGACCATCGCCGTGCCGGAGGTACTGCCAAGCGAAAGGGAGGCTGACAATGACACGCAAAGCTGATACGCTGCGCCCCTTCCTGCGCTGCGCTGCTGTGGTGCTGTGCAGTCTGGCGCTGCCGCTGGCGGTGTTCGCCCTGTGGGACCGCGCACTGCTGGCAGCGCCCCACACCCGCACGGACGGGGAGCGCTTTTCGGCAGCCGGGCGGGCCAACGCCACGGCCTGCACCCTCTACGCCGCCGAGCATGTGACGAAGGTGCCGCTCGGCAGCAACAGCCTCTGGGACGGCGGCTGGACGGCGGGCACGATGGACGGCAGTGCGCTGGCCCGCGCCCGCCGGACGCTGCGCGCCCTGCACGAGGCCGGGCTGCTGTGCGATGACAGCTATGCCGCCGCGCTCTCGGTCTGCCGTCTGGACTACGGAAGCTGGGAGCTGTACACCGCGCCCTGCGGCCTGACGCAGCTGGTGCGCCGCCCGGAAGAAATCTACACAGACGCCGACACCGAGCATGTGTATATCCAGCTGATTCTTTCCAGTGACAATGCACCGCTGTATTTTAACTACCAGAATGATTTGGGGCAGGGCGATACGCTGGTCGAGGACTCTGTGGCGCAGTATTGCGCCCTGCTGGGGCTGGACGAGTTTGCCGACTGGCAGTACCCGGACTGGGGCACAGCCGTGCGGGATTTCGGCGCAGCCGGCTACAGTGAGACCGCGCAGGTCTACGCCGTGGCGAACGCCAGCGGGTACAGCGTGACGCTCTCCGCCGCCAGCATGACGCCGCAGACCTTCGCAGCACTGAACACGCAATACGGGGAGGAAACCTCATGAAGAAATATCTTGCTATCACTGCCGCGCTGGCGCTGGCCCTGACAGCCTGCGGACAAGCCGTAGCGGACAGCACGCCGACACCGACTGCGGCCACGGAAGCCACAGCAGCCCCCGCCGAACAACCGCAAAGCATCGGCAGCGGCACCCTGCGGCTGCTGACCGCCGCTGCGGACGGCATGTATTATCAGGCGTTCAACGACTGGGAAATCAACTACACCGACACGATGGGTCGTGCGCTGATCTATGCCATCGACGAGCAGACCGGTGATGCGCGCCCTGTCTGCAATCTGCCCGGCTGCGCCCATGACAGCGCAGCCTGCCCCGCGTGGAGCGACGGCAATGTGACGCTCTGCTACGGCGATGGGGATGAAGTCTACCTGCTGCTGTTCTATTATAACGACGAAACCAGCTATTACCGCTGGGAAAGAATCAATTCCGACCACACGGAGCGGATTTTGCTGGCGGAGGTGGAGCCAGGTTTGTCCGTTGTGGGGCGCGGCGTGGCTGTGGATGATGCGAACCTCTATTACAGTGTGCTGACCGATGATAACCGCCGCCAGACGCTGTGGGCTGTGGATAAGACCGGCGGTCAGGCACAGAAAATCTGCACATGGGACGATCTGCCTGACGGGACAGGGGAGTATGCCCCCGAAATGTACACGCTGTTGGAAGTAGGCGGTCAACAGATGACCTTTGCCAAGATGATACAGACGAACGACGCCCTGACGAAGGCCATGCAGGTTTGCGCCGTGAACCTAACTGACGGCAGCATCACGCCGCGCCAGCGCTATGAGCGCGATACGGGCAATGTGCTGGTGCAGGGCGACGGCATGGAAAAGCGCAATCTAATCAGCTACCGCAATGACTACCACATCCTGACCGAGGGCAGCCGTGGCGGCCTGGCAAACTGCAACTACCAGAGCGGGGAAGTCGGCTTTGTGGACGCGGCGGTGGATACCCTGACCCCTGTGGCCGACGGCTTTCCCACCACCCGCGACGGGTGGGAGTGCTACTACTCCCTGTCCGGCTTTGCCGACGGCTGGCTGGTGTGGGTGGACGAGTGCGGCTGCGATGAAGACGGCAACGGCACGGGCGAAAACACGACCCGCCAGTATTTCTGCCGCGACGGCGTGAAAACCGAGCTGACCCAGCAGCGCTATGTGCCTGGCAAGGACGTGCGGAATATCCGCATCCTGGACGCTCAGCAGGGCCGCGTGCTGGTCGCCTACGACACCAAAACCGGCACGGTACACGACGTGGACAAGGACGGCACGACCTACACCCAGCCGATGAACTGGGACGTCTACGGCGTCATAGCGCTGGACGACCTGCTGGCAGGCAGTACAGACTTTACGCCGCTGAACTTTGCAGAATGACAAAAAAATATGATCGGGTACAATTTGTTGCTTACTAGGACGGGAACTCACTGCACCTGTCAAAATGCCATCGCTCTGGAAAGCCAATATTGGCAGTTTGCGATATCCTCTATTATACTGGCATTCTTCTTGAATATTGCTACGTTCATTACCGACATTGTCCTTGATGCGGCAGATTGGCGCAAAATGTCGACAAGATGAAGAAGATCATATAAGAGGTTAGAAATACCGATAAATCATAATAACAGCCCCTTCCGCTGATGCGATTTCAGCAGAAGGGGCTATTCCTTTAATTATATTGAATTTTCCCCGGCGGGTCACAAATTACCGATTCCAGATGTTGTTTTCAAGATCGACAAGCCGCTTTTTATACTCGGCCATCCGCTGGTCGGCTTTGCCGTCGTCATCGGGAAAGCTGACGAGGTAGCCTGTGTCCGTGTCATGGAAGCCGATTTCTCCGGTAAGACCGCATATATCGGAAACTTTCAGCAAGGTATGAAAATCATACTGCATAGCACTGATTTCAAGCGTTTTGTTCATGGTGGACTCCTGTGTTTTTACTTACTTTGCCCATTATAGCGCACCCGCCGGGGAAATGCAAACAAATAAATAATGCGTATTATTGCGTATAAGAAAAAATAATGCGTAAATTTGTTGGGAAATGACGTATTCAAAACGTATAAGGTAAATATAAGCATCGAAGGGAGTTGATGTTATGCTTATTGCTATCGACCACGGCAACAAACAGGTCAAAACCGTTCACGGGAACGCCATCGTTTCCGGTGTACAGAAAAGTAAAACCAGACCTTACGGCAGGGATATACTGAAATACGGCGGCAGTTACTATACGCTGTCCGCACAGCGCATCCCGTACCAAAAGGACAAAACCACAGACGAGCGTTTCTTTATCCTATCGCTGTTTGCCATTGCGGAGGAAATCGAAGCGCAGGGCGCGTATATCTCCGGGCTGATGCCCATTGACCTTGCCATCGGTCTGCCGCCCGCACACTTTGGCGCGCAGAACAAAGCGTTCGTGCGCTACTTCAAGCGCAAGGAACCGATCTACTTCTCCTACCGTGACAAGCTGTACAGTATCCTGATCCGCAATGTGCAGTGCTATCCGCAGGCATTTGCAGCGGCGGCCATGATGTTGGGCGAACTGGCAACGGTGCCGCGCGCACTGATTCTGGATGTGGGCGGTTTCACGGCGGATTATCTGCTGCTGAAGAACGGCCGCGCTGACCTGTCCACTTGTGATTCACTGGAAAATGGCGTGATCCTGCTGTACAACCGTATCCGCTCCAAGGCAAGCTCGGACTTGGATGTTCTGTTGGAGGAAACCGATGTGGATGCCATTCTCTTGCAGGGGCAGGGGAGCAGTTACGGGGAAGAAGTCGCCGCGCTGGTAGAATATCAGGCGCAGGAGTTTGTCAATGATATGCTGGGTGCATTGCGCGAGCGTCAGCTTGACCTGCGCACGGGACGAGTGATTTTCGTAGGCGGCGGTGCCTGCCTGCTGCGGCGGCAAATCGAAACATCCGGAAAGGTGGCACACCCCGTCTTTGTGGAGGACGTGAATGCCAATGCCAAGGGCTTTGAGTATCTTTACCGCTGCACCGTGACAGGGGAGTGATGAACCATGAAGCTGAAAAAGGACCGGGGGCGCTTTACGGTTCGCTTTGACATGGAAAATCCAGACCATGTGCGTGCCGTAGAATACTTGGAACGGCAGCGCGACAGGGGCAAGGCACAGTATCTTACCGATGCAATTCTGTGCTATGAAAAGGCCGAGATGAAATCTTTTCAGCAGACGGACCGCGCCTTGATTGAGCAAATCGTGCAGGAATACTTAGAAAAGCAGACCATGGGACACACTCGGAATTCGCAGAAAGAAGAGCCATCTATATCTTCGCCGCCAATAGATTTGATAGCCAGTGCTTTGGCCGATTTTAGAGGCTGACACATATAGTGAGTATAATAAGCAGCAATCCCCAAGGCAGCACCTTGGGGATTGTTGTTATTTAACGCCTATTTACCGGTTCAGAAAAATCCTCGCCGCGCAAGGGTCTGGAACATCCCAGTTGACATACAAATCGTTCAACGGGCAGGCGTGGGGGTCGCGGATATGCTCGTCGATCCAGCCTTTGTACAGTTCGCAGAAGTTGGCTTTCGTGAGGATGGTGCGGCATTCGAACTTGTCCACGGTGGTGCTGAACAGGTATTCCACATCATGCACCGGCACGATTACCGGCGCACCGG
>ERZ1034876.1124-NODE-1124-length-11813-cov-4.130975_pt1 | contig 11813 bp, 10 predicted proteins | sample MGYA00520698_ERZ1034876 | MGnify/ENA primary metagenome ERZ1034876 (study PRJEB33766, sample SAMN09781723) | gut metagenome | biome: gut microbiome | host: Homo sapiens | place: Madagascar | study: EMG produced TPA metagenomics assembly of the PRJNA485056 data...
CGTATTCGCGGGCCCATCTTCTCAGCGTCGAGTCCTTTATGCCGAGTTCCTCCGAAAGGTCTTTGACCGTCATTTCCCCGGACAGGGCCGCCTTTGCCGCCGAGGTACGGGGACGCGGACATTTTTCCGTGCCTCAGGCAGCAAGTCCGAGACTCCTTCTATAATCGCTCGGGCTCAACCAGCCGAGGGACTCCTTGATGCGCCCCTCATTGTAGAACACTAGGTACTCGCCCAGCATCGACATGAACTCATCCATGCCGAAACCCTTCCAATCTCGATGGAAGAAGAACTCGAAGCTCCTATGTATGTCAACTCTCTCTTTTCGCCTGAGATTTCAGCCAGGCATCGTATTCTTCCAGGAACCGAACGTTCATCAGACGGCCGGTCTCAGCGTAGCTTACCTTTTGGAATCCGACGTTGAGGGCCTTCCCCGCTTCCACCAAGGTAATGCCCAGAGCTTGTCTTGCGGGGCGCAGATCCTTCCACGACGGCCCTTTGATTTCGAGCGGGTTGCGCAACGCCCGGAACACCTCGCGGGCGATGTAGCGCTTGAGGCACCTGATGGCCTCCTTCTTGGATTTTCCGTCGCGCTTGCGCTTTCCGACGTAATCCTTGGTCCTCTGATCATACGACATCCTGGTCACTGCGATCTGGTAAAGCGCCCTGTTGGCGCGCCTGTCGCCCCCTCTGTTCAAGCGATGGCGTTCCGTTTTGCCCGAGCTCGCCAGCAGCGGGGCGACGCCGCATAGGGAGGCGAACTCGGCCTCGCTTTTCAGCCTTTCGGGATTTCCCCCGCCGGCCACGGCAAGGGCGGCGGCGGAAACGGCGCCGCAGCCGTAAATGGCGAGCAGGGCGGGGGCATTCGCCTCCAAAACCCGCTTCATCCTCTCCTCGATGGCGTCCGCCTCCCGATCCTGGAGGTCCCAGGCTTTTCCCAAGGACCCCAGGGCCAGAACGATGCCGCCGGCGCCGGGGTCGAGCGTCGAGAGGGCGCTTCTGAGATTCTTCCTGGAAAGGCCCTCCAACGACCTTCTCAGATCCTCGGGCGCCGTCACCATCGGGGATTTCGCAGCGTTTATCATGGCCGATGCGGCCTGCACGAGGCGGTCGCGGGCTATCATGAGCCGCCTGAGCTCCTCCGTCCGTCCGGACTGGTCCTTGGGCTTCGACGGGTCGACCCCGGCGAGAACCTGCCGCGCCGCCGCCTCGGCGTCGGCCGGATCGCTCTTCGGACGGCCCGGCTTGCGCCTCGCCCTTCCCGGCACCATCGCCTCGTACACGCGGCACCCGAGCTCGAGGAGCCTTCGCGTCAAGCCGGCGCCGTACGAGCCGGTCCCCTCGACGCCGACGCCGGCGCGCGTTGCCGGGCCGCCTATCTTGCCGGCGAGGGCATCGCAGCCCTTCGCGTCCGCGGCGAACCTGAACGTCCCGATCGCTCTCCCCATGTGGTCGAGGAGGCAGAGGGTGTGGGCGTCTTTGCGGGTGTCGACGCCGGCAAAGACGAGGTCTTTCCCCAACTCGCTCATATGCAGCCCTTCAGATCGACGCTTGCGACACGATCCGAGCCGAAGGCCGGCTAGACAGAGCGCTGATGGGGGCTGTACCATGCGGGTTGCTAGGTCCACGCGCTCGAGCCCATGCTCCTATTAGGTCATTGGCCGGCCTTGGTCGGGGCCGGCGCGAGGCTCTTCGAGTTGAGGCCAGTCGATGGGATCGACGGCGGTTCTTTAATGGGCCATCGCGTCGGCTCATGCGCATTTTCGCCGATAACCCTCGTCGATAGCGCGATTCCCATTATCAGTGTTCTTGAGTCTGCCGAAGAATCCCTCTATCGCCGAGTTGTCCGGCGAGCACGCCTTCTTCGACATCGACCTGATGAGCCCGTTGGCCTCGCATATCGATATCCATCCCGGCCAGCGATAATGGCAACCGCGGTCGGTGCGGATAATCGGATGCTCATCTGGCGACAGCTTCCCGCATGCGAGCTCAAGGCTTCCGTTCGCAAGCTCGGCGTTCGGAGATGTCGAGATCGCCCAAGAGACCAGCTTGCCGTCGAAGCAGTCGAGGATGGGCGAGAGGTAGCACTTCCCCGCGGGGATTGCGAACTCGGTTATGTCGGACAGCCACAGCCCGTTCGGCGCATCCGCATGGAAATTGCGCGCAACCAGGTTATCTGGCGCTTCGGTCATCTCGCCCTTGTACGAGCTGTAATGCTTGGCCTTCTTGAGGTAGATCACGCGACAGCCCTCTTCGGACATTATGCGCCGCACCACCTTCTCCGACACGACGATCGGCTCGTCAAGCCCTCGAAGCTCATGGGTGATATAGCGGTAGCCTCGCGTCTTGCTGGATGCCTCGAACGCCTCTACCACAAGTGGCCTAATGTTGGCGTACTTGCCGCCTTTGGCTATCGCTGCGCGCTGGTACTCATAGGAGCTCTTCGATATCCTCAAGAAAGCCGTGAGCTCGCTTAAGCGGCGGCCTGTCGCCTGCCTCAGGTGCTCGACCAGGATCGTCTTCTCCCTGTTCGTCAGCGACCCGAGGCTCGCGCCTTTTGAAACGTCCACCACCCCGCGCAGGATGTCGTTCTCAAGTTCCAGCTGGCGCACCTTCTCCTCAAGGCCGCCATCAAATCCGTCATAGGCGCGCCCGTCGCACTCGATGCTTCGACGTTCGATCCTCCCATTATCCATGCAATCCGCCTTCCTCTTCGCCGCCCTGGCCCAATTATGGACTATCGCGGAATTTAGGACGCCGAGGTGATCGGCGATATCCTTGGCACCCATCCCCGAGTTGAGAAGGCGGATGGCATCATCTTTGGTTTGCTCGCTGTAATGCGAGAAAGGACGACCGTTCTTGCGGACATGGGCTGCGTCCCTCTCGTTTATCCATTGGTAGAAGCATTGCCTCGAGGGGTATCCCAGCTTTCTCATAGCGGCGGTCACCCGACCGTTGCACTCGTCGAGGACGCGGAGCGCCTCTCTTTTCTGCTCTTCGGTATACATGCGAACTCCCAACTAGACCGTGATTTGGTCCAACTTTTCGTCCGCGGCCCCTGACCTGTGGCTGATTGGGCGGGCGAACGCGGCATCGCCGGAGAGAGCGCGGGGCCTGCCAAAGGTCGACGGGAGCCTCAAGCAGGACGGCTACGCGAGCTTCTTCGACGACGTGGCCAACGCGCTTCTGGGCGACGGCGGACACGGCATGCCCGACGCGGAGGGCAAGCGGCGGACGATTGCGAGACGTGATCTGCGGGGACGCTTCAGCGGGCTTGCAGAAAAGGCGGCCCTGCTCAGGGTGACGCACCCCATCGGCTACGCCTACGATGGCGGCGAGGGCGACCTTGCCCTCGCCGCAGGCGTCGTTCGCCTTGTAGCCGGCTTCAACGGGCTCGTTGTCAAGACGCGTTATCTGCGGGCCTTCGCCAACAGCAGCGATGACATCGAGGTTGGGAGCCCGCCCGCCGAGCTTCCCACGTGGTGAAATGTGCTCTCGTTCGCCAGCAAGTTCATGCACTTCCAGCTGCCGCAGCTCGTGTTCATCGTGGACCGCTTCGCTGTCGAACACGCGAGGGGGATGCACCCGCTGAGCCGGTCGTCCATGCGCGGCGAGTGGGCGCGGCTTTGCAGCATGCTCGCAGTCGAAGGAACGGGCGGACCGGACGGTGCTGTCAAGGGCTACGCCGCCCACTGCCTGCGCATGCGCTGCCTCGCGCGGAACATCCGCCGCACGATCGCCAACGACTTCGGCCCCGAGGTGCTTGGCCAGGTCAAGCACGGGCACCGCGGCGGCGCTCCGGAGGGGGTCGGATATTGTTACCATATGCGGCTTGCCGACGTTTATGCGAGCAATATCAACCCGAAGAAGACGGAGGGCTCTCTCCGACAAATTTACTTGTTTGAGGCGCGGGGCAGTGGCACCACGAGCTGCTGAAGCCATGCTTGCTCCTTGCCCCCTAAGGTCTTTTCACGGCTCGTTCCTTTTTAACGGCGGCGTTGGAGGTATCCACTTTCCTCAAGTGCTTATCCGAGGCACGCGAGTTGCTGTGTGCCTCGTCGCTTCATGCCGTCGTTCTTTTTTTCGTTACTCGTGCCGCTTGATGAACCGGTCGGTCTCGTCGTACGAGAGGTAGTCGGGTTCGTCCGTTCCGATTCTCCAAGCCATCTCTCGGGCCTTCGCGATCATGGCTGCTGTTGCGGCATCGGCGCCTTTCGGAATCTTCGCATGTTTGATTTCTACGCAGCCGCCCGTGACCTCGGGGACGCTCCTGTACATCCAGGTTTCGCCTATGGGTACATGGACGTCGAAGAAGTACCACTCGAACTCGGTGTCCTCAACCGTCCTTGAGGGGAAGTTCGGATGCAGATCCCAATGCTCGGAGAGAGCCTTCTTGGCACGGTTGAGGACGACGCCCATTGCCCAATTGCCTGTTCTTTTGTAGGCGGGACCCTCCTCCGCGTGCTTTTCGGCAGCCGCCATCGCGTTCCAGATGAGCGAGGTGATCTGTGCGGGCGAGTATTCCAGGAGCATGGTGTCGAGCAGAGTTTCGAACTCTTCGCGCTTCGGTCTCTCATATTCATAGCGCGCATTGTCAAGCTGGGCATCAAGGTAGGCTAGAACAAGACCTTTTGCGGTTCGCAGCCAGTACTCGCGCTCGCCCTGACCGAGCGAGACGTATTCGCGATCGCCTTCGACGATGATGGGATTTCTCTCGCGGACAGTGTAGCCTTCCAACTTGATTGCAAAGGGCACCTCGTACCAATAGAAGACGAAGCCGTCTTCCTGCTCCTCAAACCCGCTCAACCATTCGTCGAATGCTGCGGTTGGTTGAATGTACCCCTCGCCCCTGAGCGCCTTACAGGCGTCGATGAAGCCAAACAAGAGCGGTTGGTCTGCGATGGGTCTCAGGTAGGTATTGCCACCCATGCCTTTTACTTCGATCAGGACCTCGAATACCGTGCTCGTGAGGCTATCGGGATTGCGCTTGGCCCATTCGAACTCCTTCGGTTCTCTTGAGAATGCGCGACGCAGCCTGTTCTTCCGCTCAAACTCTTCGAGCTCTCGCATTGCTTGCTGTCTGGTTTTACCGCAATTTGGGCAGAAGACCTGACCCTTGTAGTACGAGTCCGCCGAGACGTCCTTGATGCCCCTGCTAATCCTAGGGGCAAAGAGCGCTCCGCCGCAGAGGGGGCAGCCGTCGTCGAGCTCGATCATGGGGAACAGCTCAACGATTTTCTCGTCTGCGAAGCTCTTCGGGAGGTCGTAGAGCTCCCTCAGATCATTCAGTGAGAGACCAGAGGTGTAGTAGGCGTCCATAAGCTCGTTGACGTTGTCCTCGCCCAGCTCTGCCCTGACTTCGTCAACTCTTGACATGTGCTCGCCCAGCTCTGCCCTGACTTCGTCAACTCTTGACATGTGCTCGCCCTTCTTTCGATCAACGGAGGTTTATACGTGCCATTTTAAGGTATTGCCATGCGTCTTACGGTGGCGCTTTGATAAGAGGAAGGCCTCGGGCAGCGTTAGACTGTCCGAGGCTGGGATGTCGCCGCTAGGCTGTGGGCAGCTCTTCGGGTCGCTCCTGCCCCAGCGCCGCCTGAACGGTTGCCATTGACGCCGGCAGCGCCTCGGTGTGTGGTCAAATAAAAGTCGGCACTTGGGGATGCTGACGTTTTTCCGTACGAAAGCGCTCATGCTGCTAGATTGAGCGACCGCCTGTGCTTCAGCGGGTTCATCCCCCCGAGGGAATCTGCCCCAGATCCGTTGACAGCCATTTCGTTTGTTAGCTACAACATTAACTTAGCGGTATTGATGCGGTAACCCTACGGGGCCCGCATCCACGCGGGGCGGCCATCGGTTGATGGCCGCCTTTCGTTATAAGGAGTTTTATGGGCAAACCTTTCCTTACGATTCAGCAGCAGATTGAGCTACTTGAGTCTCGTGACGTGAAAACTGACGATGCATCAGGATCTATATTGCTGCGCGAAGGGTATTACTCTGTCGTGAATGGCTACAAGGATCCCTTCATCGATCGGGAGGCAACGGCTGCGGCCGGAGATGATCGGTATAAGGAAGGGACAACTCTTACTGCTATTTACGATCTATTTTCTTTTGATCGAAAACTGAGAGGCCTGACGTTCCACTATCTCATAAAGGCGAAAGCTGCGGTCAGGACGACGATACCTTACTGTTTCTCCGATGTTCATCGTGAGGAGGATGCGTATCTGTTTCAGGCTAACTATTGCTCCAAGGAAGAATTCGCTGCATCTGGAAACGATTCAAACAGATATGCGTCAGAGATTACCGGGCTGATAGGCATATTATCTTCGAGGGCGAATCGAAGCGGAGCAAGTTTTATCACCCATTATCGGGAGTCTTATGGTGTGGTTCCACTGTGGGTGCTGACAAATGATTTGACGTTTGGCAATTTAGAGCATTTCTTCAACTTGATGAAGCCGGCTGAGCAAAGAGATTTCTGCAAGACAATTGTGCACTCGACGGGAAGGCTAGGGGACGGTAAGCTCGGTTATTTCGATGCGCAGAGGGCGTGAGTGTCTCTTGAGGTACTTGTTAAATTTCGGAACATTTGTGCTCACGACGAGCGTTTGTATTGCGCACGAGTTGGCGGAAGGAAGGCCGTCAACTACGCAAAGATGGTATGGATGCTTGAGTGTTACTTGACGAAATCCGAGTTTCTTGATTTTCTAACTGATTTTGTCAGCATGATACAGAGCAGCTTGGCGAGAGACCGTGCTTTCGCGCATGTTCTCATCCAGGCAGGTTTTCCGGAAATAGCAAGTGAAGTCAAACATCGTCTAAACGAGCAGTAAGGTTGTGGTCGGTTCCGGCATCCGTCCGCTCTCCTCATTCTCCAATTGGCAGTCTTGGCTAACCGCTTAGAATGGATAAAACGGCTGCTTGCGGCGGTGGTGCTGCAGGCGCTTGCGCAATTGCATACTGGGTAAACCTGTCGAAAGGCGGGGATGCAAAGCCGGATGGGGTTGTGCCGGAAAATTCAGTTAAGGACAAGCGCGGATGGGGATGCACCATGGAGATCGGATTGACCGAGGCCGTCAGGAAGATGGCGCAAGTTGGCGCGTTGCCGGCAGCACGAGAGGGGGAGCTGCTCTTCTGCTGGGACCTCGCGCGCGTCGATTTCGGGCAGCGTAAGCTGCTCGTTGCGTCGAACGCGGCCACAAGGCTGTGCGCCATCACCAGGATGGCCGCGGCCGACTGGAAGCATATCGACGAAGTGGCCCTCCTACTCGTCGAGGACGCCGTCGGCTGCGCCGGCCTCGACGCGGCGCGCTACCTCGAGCTCGCCGGAGGGATCAGCCTCAGCAAGACCCACGGCAGGCGGGCGCTGGGCTGCGTGAACGACCTGTCGCGTATGCTCGGCCCCGCCCGGATCGACATGGGCGAGAAGCTGCAGTGGCGGGAGATGGAGCTGTTCAACTGCAGATTCATATCGAAGTGCGCCGGTCATGATGGCTATGGCGTCCCCGCCGAGCGCTTCGCCGAGGATTTGCGGGCGCTGATTGAGCGCTCATAGCGGTGACTTTCGCCAAGCGGGCACCTGCAATCGGAATGATTGAAAGTGCGCGTGTCGGTGCGTTAAAATGAAGCTGCACATACAAACGTTGATCGGAGCGATTATAGCGAGCTCGACTTTGACCGTCCGCATCGACGACGATTTGAAGCACGAGGCCTCGGAGGTAGCCGACTACTACGGTCTCGATTTCTCCTCTGTCACGCGCGCGTTCTGCAGGCAGATGGTGAACTCCCGTCGCATTCTGCTGACGTTCGCGCCCGAGGAGCCCAACGCCGAGAGCCTCGTGGCTATCCGCGAGGGCGACGCCTTCCTGGCGTCTGGCAAGGGGGCGCTTTGCCAGCGGCGCCGACCTCGTCGCGGCGGCGATGACTTGATGGCCAGGCTGATCGCGGAGCTCTCGGCGGCCTTCTCGCACGACCTCAAAAAGAAGGCAAGGCGGCGCAATTGGGGCCTCGTCGAGCTGCAGAAGCTCATTAGCCTCGTGCTTGATAATATGCCCGAGTCCATGGATGCGCTCAAGCGCCGCCACAACATACACAGGCCGTCGGGCGCTTGAGCCGGGCGCAGTGAGTGTCACGTTGCTAACTCGGGCGACTGGCTGGTCATCCGGTCGCCAAACGGCAAAGTAGCCTTCTTCGGACGCACGGGCAGTCACGACGAGCTTCAGGTAGTCTCCTCGCTGACAGGCGATGCTCTTGATACGAAAAGGAAGATCCGGGAGGCGATATGAGCAAAAAGAAGAATCGCAAGAAGCCTTCTGGCAAGCAAGCCGAAACGCCTTGCAACGTTACGCTCGAGAATCGACTGACAGAGTATTTCGCGCTCGACCAGTTCAGAAAATCGACGCAGGGGGCTTCGTCTGCTTGGGAAGGGTTCCAAAGGCAAACCGCATATATTTGCTCGCGAATCGCAAGCTGTTCAGATGCCGATTATCATCCCGAAACAGTCGAGGATCTTGCCGTCGTCCATTATGACAAGTCGCTCGAACTCGTTCAGATTAAGAGCGTCTCCGACGACTTCTCCCTCTCCAAGCTGGAGCCCGAAAGAAAGGATTCCTTTTTTGCCCATGTCCTCCACTTTCACTGCATCGGGGTTGCTGTCATCCCCAGGGTTGTCGTATTCGGAAGGCTCGGGTCCGAAATGGCGGGCTTCGTTGCCGGGGAGGCATCAGCGAAAGCATCGATTAAAAAGAAGCTGGAAAAGAGGTATCCGGAAGAGTTCGTTTCCTTCATCCTCGCCTCGTTGAAAATAGAAACCTGCGATGAGAACAAGCTGCGAAACGACGTCATCGCGTTTCTCGAGGAGTCGTTCGAGGCCTCCGTGGCTCCGGATTTCGTCTCAAAGGAACTGACCATCAAGGTAGAAGACAGCTCTAGAAGCAGGCTGGCGATCAACGGCGGGGGGCTTTCGGCTGCGGCTCGTCAAATCGCGCAGAAAGCGGCGGCCCTGAGGGGCTATGCCGCCCAATACGGAATAAAGCTTTACCCACTTTCCGAGATGGCGTCCAATCCTCTGCCCCCCGAAGAAAAGGAAGGGTATAGGCTTGGCGAGAGCGCCAGGCTATCCCATACCCTGTCCGGTTTTGACGTTGTCAGGCCCCGCTTGGACGACGCAATCGAGCGAGCCTTCCATCAATCGAACGTCGTGCTCGTGCGTGGCGCGTCTGGCCAGGGGAAAGCACGGCGTGCTATAGGTACCTCTACGGGAAGGGGCTGTTCTGGGCGTTCGAGGTGTCGGGCTCGATCGATGAAAAGGATGCCCTCGACATCGCGGCGTGTCTGAGGGGCCTGTCCAAAGAGAAGGAGGGGCCGGTGCACGCTTACATCGACGGCGCCGTTGGGCGGGGTTGGCCTCTTCTCGCGAGGGAAATCAGGAAATCCGTCCCCAACGTCTGCCTGCTCGTCAGCATTCGGGAGGAGGACTTGAACGCTTCCCTGTCGGGCGAATGGGAAATCGGCTGCGCATCGGTCCGCGTTGGGCTGACAGAGCAAGACGCGAGGGAACTCTTCGAGTTTTTTGTGCCGGACGTGCCGTTCCCTCTTTCGACGAGTCGTGGAGGTCGTTCGGCGGGAACGGCCCCCTCATGGAGTACGTTTTCCCTTACGCAGGGCTCTTCGCTCAGGTCGATGCTGAGGGGGCAGGTGCAATCCGTTGCTTCCGAGGCATCTGACAATCAGATGCTTTGCCTCTATCTCGCCAGCGTCTTGGGCGCTGAGGGCGTGTCGTCGTCCGTTCGGTCTCTGAAAGAGGCCACTCGCTGCGACGGTCTTGCTCGTTTTCTCTCCCGGATAAACGAGGAGCATCTCGTGCGGCTTTCGGGCGCCGGCCAGCTGGCGCCCCTCCACCCCTTCCGCTCGATGATCATCGCTGAGCTGCTCGAGGATATAATCGCGATGCCTTCTGAGCCCGAGCTCTTCCGCCTTCTGCTCCGTTGTGGGGAGGGGCCGGTCGGCCGCGTCTTGGCTTCGCGGTTCGGCCAACCAGGGAGAGCTCTGGAGGACGTCGACGCCGTCGCGGCCTCGGTCGACTCATGGCAATCGGCGTCCGAGGTGCTCAAGTACGCGCTTTGGGCGGATTCCAGGGCCGTTTTCGAAGAATCCCGGACTCTGCGCGACCGCTGCGAGGCTTGTTCGATCACGGCGTCGCTCGCCTTCATGCTGGGAGGCGGCCTCGTCGAGGGAGGCAAGGACATCGACAATTCTGCTTTTTTCTCGCCGATAGCGGACGAGGAGAGAAGGGCATGTCTGGAAGGTCTGATTGCCGATTTCGGGGGCTTGAGGTTCTCTCCGAATCTTTCGAGGGACTGGCTCGGCGCTCTTCGAAAGATAAGCCTGCCGTGCCCTTCTTCCGACGAGGGATACAGGTCTGCCGGCTTCGTCTGCGGTGTCATGGGGCTGCTGTTGGGCGCCGACGGGAATTTTTTCGCCGCAGATGTGGCGCTCCAGCCCCAATCGTGTCGAGAACGCGCTTTGGATTCCCTTCTCGCCTGCGCGTTGGGAACCCAGCTGCTCGGCGGTTCGATCTCAGGTGAGGCGAAGGCCCTGCTCGAGAAGCGCGTCAACGAAGAAAACCATATAGTCTGGTCGAGGATCGATGACGGGGAATGCGAGTTGCTTCAAGTCGGATTGACCGAGGATATGAGCCCAAACGACAGCCTGGTCGCCGCCCTGTGCGCGTACCGAGAGCTGTATCCCGACCTCCGGCTTTATTCGGGGCGCGTTTTGGGGACGGATGTCTTTTTGCCCAAAGGCGTCGAGCTTCCCGATACTTGCAAGCATATTCCCGCAGGGAACCTTCCAATCAACTGGCGGAACATCCCCAACTTTTTCTATCGCGCGATGTGCGAGTACGACGAGGCCCCAGAATCATGGGCGGCAATCAGGGAGGGGTTGAGGGAGCTCGGTGCGCTTTTTGGATTTGTGATGGCCGAATTGACGAAATGCATTGGTAAATGGTGCAGGGAGGGGTGCTTTACGGGTCTTGACGCCGAGCTGCTGGGCGCCATCTCCGAAATCTCCAGCGCCTCGGACGCTATGGGGTTCGGTATTCCAAGGGAATCCCTGGATTCGAAGTGCTATGTGATGTATGGGTCTTCTGTCGACATCCGCCAACTAGAAAACGCCGGCGCTTCCGCGGTCGCCAACGGCAAGGGTTCCGCTGCATCGCCTTTTGTTAAAGTGGCGAAAGCAGTTAATTGGATGGGCATATTCGCCAAGAACCTCATCCCCGTCCTCGTCGCGTTCGGAAGCGGGGCTTCTGGAGATGGACAATCTGCCGCGAGGGTCTCTTCAGCAAGTTTGTCTTTCCTGTACGAATCGTTCGACGATGTCCGGGAGGAGTGTTTCGGCATATTCGGCGACGAGGCGATTCTGCTTAAGTCTAAGGATGACTTGCTGCTGTTTTGGCTTACTTGGACAGAGGTTTGCTTTACGAGATTATCGAGGAGACCCCTGCTGTCGATGGCGAAGTCACGCTTGAAGAAGCTCGAGGGTGCCCCTAAGCAGCTCATCGGGGCAATTTGCAGACGGGATGGTGTCGAAGAGATCGCTGGGGCGGATGGGATGCGATTCGCGGTTTCCCTTTCTGACGGCATGCTCTCTTTCGCGGAGCTGTTCAATGAAGCATTGGGCGAAGTGCTCCCAGGCTTGGACTATGGAATTCGCCTGCCCGAATTGTCCGCCCTACCGGTCCTGGTCGGGCCTGTGAGGGTGTATATGTCAACTCAATAGTGGGCCACGTTTCGCTTTAAAAGCGGGCCACTCCC
>ERZ1034876.1126-NODE-1126-length-11807-cov-6.919588_pt1 | contig 11807 bp, 10 predicted proteins | sample MGYA00520698_ERZ1034876 | MGnify/ENA primary metagenome ERZ1034876 (study PRJEB33766, sample SAMN09781723) | gut metagenome | biome: gut microbiome | host: Homo sapiens | place: Madagascar | study: EMG produced TPA metagenomics assembly of the PRJNA485056 data...
CATCATTACGGTCCAGTTCGTCCTCGTCCATGAACTTCATGCGGATTTTCTCCACCTTTGGCTTCTCCTTGGCGAAGATTGCCTCTACCCATGTACCCTTAGGCACGACGAGCACCTCGTAATCATCGGCAAGTTTCTTCTCGTACAAGCCACCTGGCTTCTTCAGACGATCCTTAGGAAGGGTAGTGGTGCTGATGTCGAAGTTACTCTCGATGATGTCTTGGATGCTCTGAGGTAGACTTTCCCATCCGCCACCGAAGTTGCGTTCCAGCAGTTCGATGAGCTTGCTGGCTGTGATATGACCTACGTTCTCGTATGTCAGGTCTGTAACGCGCATGATAGGGCGCTTCTTGATGGCATATTTCACGTTCTGGTCGTCAATGCGGAAGGTTCCGATCTTGAAGCCACGTTCTGTTAACTTATCCAGCACCTCAGGGCGATCTACGGTAACCTTCTCCATTTCGAATGCACTGCGGATGATGTCTAGATACTTACGCTGATTGTCCTTCAGGTCGTTGTCTTTCTCGGCAGCTTCCCAAAGGCGGAAAACATCGTTCTCCTGCACTTCCCATACACTGCTCTTTGTGAGCGTCTTGAGTGTTATAACTTTGTCTTTTTTCATTGTCTACTATATTTTGATTGCAAAATTAAGTACTTCTTTTTTTATTACCTTTGCAGTATGAGTGAACCGTTAGCTGAAAGAATGAGACCTCACACGCTTGCCGATTATGTCGGTCAGAAGCATCTCGTTGGTGAGGGTGCCGTCCTGCGCAAGATGATTGATGCAGGACGCATATCTTCTTTTATCCTGTGGGGACCACCAGGAGTGGGGAAGACTACCTTGGCGCAGATTGTGGCGCAGACCTTGAAGGTGCCTTTCTACACTCTCTCTGCGGTAACCAGTGGTGTAAAGGATGTGCGTGAGGTAATAGAAAGGGCGAAGAGTGGAAGATTCTTCAATTCCGCTTCACCTATTTTATTTATAGATGAAATTCACCGCTTCTCCAAGAGCCAGCAGGACTCGCTCCTAGGTGCCGTGGAGAAGGGAATTGTTACGTTGATTGGCGCTACTACGGAGAATCCTTCGTTCGAGGTCATCAGACCGCTGCTCTCCCGTTGTCAGCTCTATGTCCTGAAACCTTTGGAAAAGGAAGATCTCGAAGAACTCCTGGATCGTGCTATAACTGGGGATGTGGAACTCAGGGAGAAACATATTGAACTGAAGGAGAAGGGCGCTTTGTTGAGATACAGCGGAGGAGATGCACGCAAGCTGCTCAACATTCTGGAACTGGTGATTGACTCGGCAGGCTCGGACGACGTGGTTGTTACCGATCAGATGGTAGAACACCAGTTGCAGCAGAATCCGCTGGCTTACGATAAGCAGGGCGAGATGCATTATGACATCATCTCAGCCTTTATCAAGAGCATCCGTGGCAGTGATCCTGATGCGGCGCTCTATTGGATGGCGCGAATGATAGAGGGTGGGGAAGATCCGCAGTTTATCGCCCGGAGAGTCGTGATCAGTGCCAGCGAGGATGTGGGATTGGCTAATCCGAACGCCTTGCTGCTGGCGAATGCCGCCTTTGATACGGTGATGAAGATCGGTTGGCCTGAGGCTCGCATCGCACTTGCCGAGGCGGTGGTTTATCTTGCCACCAGTCCCAAGAGCAACAGTGCCTATCTGGGCATCAACGATGCCATTGCAACGGTCAGACAGACGGGCAACCTGCCGGTGCCTCTGCATCTCAGGAATGCGCCTACCAAGTTGATGAAAAACCTGGGCTATCATGATGGTTACAAATATCCTCATGACTATCCGGGGCATTTTACTGAGCAGCAGTATCTGCCGGATGAGCTTCGTGATTCCCGCTTCTGGCATCCGCAACATTCTCCTTCCGAGGAGCGCCTCTACAACTGGATGATAACCTGCTGGGGTGAGCGCTTTAGGGATTAGAAAAATATGAGCGCTTTAGAAATTAGGAATAATAAGGAGCACTTTAATGATTGGAATTGATAATAATTGAAACCAACTAACTATTACTAGAAAATGACTATTCATAATGATCCGGAACTGGTGATGACGCTTCAGAGCGTCATTGAGTTCATAGGAACTTTTGCATTTGCCCTTTCGGGCATCAGACTTGCAGCCAGCAAGCATTACGACTGGCTGGGTGGATTTGTATGTGGCGTGGCTGTTGCCATTGGTGGCGGAACCATCCGTGATGTGATGTTAGGTCAGACTCCATTCTGGATGTCGAGTCCTATCTATCTTCTCTTTACGCTGTTGGCTCAGCTGGTGGTTATTTTGTGCCATCATTATCTGAAGCGCCTGGACAGTACCTGGTTTCTTTTCGATACCCTGGGCTTGGCGCTTTTCAATATAGCCGGAATCCAGAAGACCCTCGATTGCGGTTTCCCGTTCTGGGTAGCCATCATCATGGGTTGCATCACAGGTTCGTTCGGTGGTGTCATCCGTGATGTACTTCTGAATGAGGAGCCGGTGATTTTCCGCAAGGAGATTTATGCGATGGCTTGCATCATCGGCGGTCTCGTCTACTGGGGCTTCAGCTATCTTGGCGTGAGCCTCTACATAACGGTGGTTGCTTCCTTCTTAACCGTCTGCGTCATCCGCCTGCTTGCCGTGAAATACCACATCTCGCTGCCTACGCTTCGGGATGAGGAAGAGAAGAACAATTGATAATATACAATTCATAATTGACAAATGATAATTAAACATTAAACAATAATACATGAGAAGAGAGAAAATCTTTGGATTGCTGATTCTGGCGATGATACTGATGTTTCAGACTTCGCTGATGGCACAGAACAAGCGAGAGTTCCGTGGCGCATGGATTCAGTGCGTCAACGGACAGTTTATGGGGAAAAGTACCCAGCAGATTCAGACGATGCTTTCCAGGCAGCTCGACGAACTGCAGAAGGATGGCGTCAATGCCATTATCTTCCAGGTAAGAGCTGAGTGCGATGCACTCTATCCCAGCAAGATAGAACCCTGGAGCAAGTTCCTCACTGGCGTGCAGGGCAAGGCACCATCCCCTTACTGGGACCCTTTGCAGTGGATGATCGACCAGTGTCACAGCCGCGGCATGGAACTCCATGCCTGGATCAACCCCTATCGTGCCAAGCACGGTTCCACATCCCTGAGCCAGGTATCACCCCGAAGCGTGGTGAAGACCCGTCCTGATCTCTGCTTCAACTACGATAATCTGGTACTCCTTAACCCGGGACTCCAGGAGGCAGCCGACTATACCTGCCGTGTGGCTGCCGACATCGTGAGCCGCTACGACATCGATGGTTTCCATATCGACGACTATTTCTATCCATATCCCGTAGCCGGCAAGCAGATTCCAGACCAGCAGCTCTTCCGTCAGCAGGGCAGGGGATTCAGAGATATCGGCGACTGGCGACGCGACAACGTGAGCCGCTTCGTCAAGCAGTTGGGCGAAACCATCCATGCCGTCAAGCCATGGGTCAAGTTTGGCGTATCACCTTTCGGCATCTATCGTAACAGGCGCAATTCCCCAATCGGTTCCAATACCTTCGGATTGCAGAACTACGACGACCTCTATGCCGATGTGCTCCTCTGGGTGAACAATGGCTTCATCGACTACTGCGTGCCTCAGATTTATTGGGAGATAGGCAACAAGGCTGCCGATTACAAGACCCTCATCCAGTGGTGGAACAAATATGCGGGCAACCGACCTCTCTATATCGGCGAGGACATCGAGCGCACCGCCAAGTATCCCGACCCGGTGAATCCACGTAGCCACCAGTTGCCAGCCAAGCACCGATTGCACCAGCAGATGAACAATGTGCAGGGCACCGTGCTCTGGTATGCCAAGACTGCAGTGGATAATGTGGGCAACATCGGTCACACCCTCCGCAACTACTATTGGAAGTACCCAGCCCTTCCTCCTCTGATGCCTTTCCTTGACGACAAGGCGCCAAAGAAGGTGAAGGGTTTGAAGATGGTATGGACAGCCCAGGGTCCGATGCTCATCTGGAAGGCTCCGAAGGCGAGCCGCAGAAAGTGGGGCGATGTAGCCAACCGCTTTGCCGTTTACCGTTTTGCCAAGGGTGCCAAGGTTGATCTCCGTGATGTGTCAGCCCTTCAGGCGGTGGTTTATGGCACCAGCTATAAGCTTCCATACGTAAAGAACAGAAAATATACTTATGTAGTCACCGCTCTCGACCGTGTAGGCAACGAGAGCAAGGGTAAGAAGAAAACCGTTTCGCTTTAAGCGAAGCTTTCGAAATGTTGATGTTCCCGGCTCGGAGATTCAAAGGAATCTCTGGGTCGGGATTTATTTTTTGTTAAAATCGTAGAAATACTTGGTTGTTTCGGGGATTTGATGTATATTTGCAATTCATTAGATAGCATTTGATTATGGCAAGAAAATTATATCCTATAGGAATTCAGACATTTGAACGTATCCGCAAGGAGGATAAGTTCTATGTGGACAAGACGGAATACATCTATCGTATGACCCATACCGATGGAACGTATTTCTTCCTGAGTCGACCACGCCGTTTCGGCAAGTCGCTGCTGGTTTCCACTTTTCAGAGTTATTTCGAGGGCAAGAAGGAACTCTTCGAGGGGCTTGCCATTGAGGAGCTGGAGAAGGAGTGGAACGAATATCCCGTGCTGCACTTCGACCTGAGCAAGGGCAAGCACATGGAGAAGGCGCAGCTGGAAGAGTATCTGGGCTACCTTTTGGAAGATTATGAACAAAAGTATGGTATAGAAAATCACCGTAACGGAAACAACAATCGATTCAATGACTTGATAGAAGTGGTTTACCGGAAGACGGGCAAGCAGGTGGTGGTGCTCATTGATGAATATGACGCTCCGCTGCTGGATGTGGCGCATGAAAAGGAAAAGCTCGATGTGCTCCGTAATACGATGCGCAACTTCTATAGTCCTTTGAAAGGAAATGAGTCTATGCTCCGCTTCGTCTTCCTGACGGGCATCACGAAGTTCTCGCAGCTGAGCATCTTCAGCGAGCTGAACAATATCACCAACGTGAGCATGGATGAGCCTTATGCCGGTATCTGCGGCATCACCAAGGAGGAACTGTTGACCCAGATGAGCGATGATATCGACGTACTTGCCGAGCATCTGGAACTGAGCAGGGAGGAGACCATACAGGAACTCAAAGACCATTATGACGGTTATCACTTCACTTGGCCATCGCCTGATGTCTACAATCCTTATAGCTTGCTGAATTGCTTCGCCAAGCAGAAAATGGATTCGTTTTGGTTTGGATCCGGTACGCCTACTTTCCTGATTGAAAAAATGAGGGAGTTTCATGTGTTGCCTTCGCAACTGGGAAAGGTGAGGGCTAAGGCTGCATCCTTTGATGCTGCAACGGAAAGAATGACATCGCTCACTCCGCTGCTGTATCAGAGTGGCTATCTTACCATCAAGGATTATGAAAAGAAAATAGATGTCTATACGCTCGACTTTCCTAACAAGGAAATCGAGGTGGGACTGTTCGACAGTTTGCTGCCGGGTTACCTCGGGTCGGAAATAGATGCAGGAAGGGTTGTGGTAGCTGACATTTCTACCTATATTAATAATGGTGAAATGGATGAAGCTCTGCAATTGTTGGCTGATTTCCTGGAAACCATTCCGTATTGTGACAACACCCACTACGAGGGTCATTGGCAGCAGACGCTCTACATCATGTTCGCCCTGCTCACCAACTATGATATCCTCGTGGAGCAGCATACGGCGAAGGGCAGAATCGATATTACGATGGAGACTGCAGATACCATCTACGTGATGGAGCTGAAGTTCAACAAGAGTGCCGAGGAGGCTCTCGCCCAGATAGAGGCAAAACACTATGCCGATGCTTTCAAGATGAGCGGCAAGAAGGTGGTGAAGATAGGCTTGAACTTCTCGGTGAAGGACGAGGTGAACTGCCTGGAATGGAAGATAGAATGAATTGATGCAGAGATTGAATTGGTATAATAAATTGATGCAGAGATTGAATTGGTATCATGAATTGTATAATGTAAACAAAATATGAAGATGAAAAAGAAGAGAATGAGAGCTTGGGCGCTGGGAGCGATGGCAACTCTGATGTTGGCTTCCTGCGGCACCACGCAGACCGTGCCTCTGACCGGTAGAACACACCGCATTTCGGTTTCGGATGCGCAGGTGTTGAGTTTGTCGAACCAGGAATATACCAAATATATGGCTTCTGCCAAGAAATCCACCAATGCGGTGAAGACGGCGCAGGTGGAGAGAGTGGGTAAGAGACTGGCAGCTGCCGTGGAGACCTATCTCAGGGAAAACGGATATGCCAACGACTTGCAGAACTACTCCTGGGAATTCAACCTGGTGCAGGATAATAGCGTGAACGCCTTCTGCATGCCGGGTGGAAAGATTGTGGTTTACGAAGGACTGCTCCCAGTGGCTTCGAGCGACAATTCGCTCGCCATCGTACTGGGACACGAGATAGCGCACGCCGTGGCTAAGCATAGCGCCGAACAGATGTCGAAGGCGCAGAACCAGCAGGTGGGCACCAGCATCCTGGGCAGTGTGCTCAACCAGACTGTGGGAAGCGGAGTGGGCGACATGGCGAGTGCCGTGGCAGGACAGTATTTCTCTTTCCGCAACCTGAAGTATTCGCGTGAAAACGAGACTGAGGCTGACTACATGGGTCTCATCTTTGCCGCCATGGCAGGCTACGACCCCCAGCAGGCGATTCCTTTCTGGGAGCGCATGGCTGCGGCTTCGGGCAAAAGCAACAAGAGTGATCTCTTCAGCGACCACCCTTCGGATGCCAAGCGAATCGCTGCCCTGAAAGCGGCGATGCCTACTGCCTTGAAGTATTACAAGCCGCAGAATGGGGCATATTCTACTTCTGGTGTATCTTCAAGGTCTTCAAAGTCATCAAAATCTTTCAAGACTTCAAAGACTCCGGTAAGAACCATCAAGGCCAGTTCGCTGAGCGGTTTCTCTTCCAATAAGAAATAAGTTCTTCTTTCACGAAGAAAGTAATCATTAAAAATATCATTAGCTATGATGGACTACATCTCTCAAAACCTATGGCTATTCTGGACAGTCATCATGTTCATTTGCCTGATTCTGGAGTTGTCTTCGGGCGACTTCTACGTGACTTGTTTTGCCATCGGTGCGCTCATCAGCATACCGGTGGCGGTGATGGACGCTCCCTTCTGGGTGCAGGTGGTGGTATGGGCGGTATGCTCCGTGATGAGTATCCTGCTGATCCGTCCGCATCTGGTGAAGGCTATCCGAAAGGGTGCCGATGAGCGCAAGAGCAATTCGGATGCCCTGAAGGGACAGATAGGAGAGGTGACCCAGACCATCGTGGCTGGCGGATACGGAAGAGTGAAGCTCGATGGCGACGACTGGAAGGCAGAGGCACCCGGATGCAGGGAGGATATCGCCGAGGGCGCACGCGTAAGGGTGAAGGGACACCAGTCTATCATCCTGCAGGTAGAGGAGTACTAGCAAGCTGCCGAAACCTGAAGAAAGTTACAGAAAGAATATCAACTTTAAATTATAAACATCATGGAAATAGGACTTTATGTATTAATCGCTCTAGTGTTACTTGCGCTGGTTGTGGTAAAGAAAACCATCGTCATCATTCCCCAGAGTGAGACCAAGATTATCGAGCGATTGGGTCGCTACTATGCCACCCTGAAGCCAGGTATCAACATCATTATCCCGTTCATCGACCAGGCGAAGACCATCGTGGCGATGCGTGGGGGTAGATATACCTATACCAACAACATCGACCTTCGTGAACAGGTGTACGACTTCGACCGACAGAATGTGATTACCAAGGATAATATCCAGATGCAGATTAATGCACTGCTTTATTTCCAGATTGTGGATCCTTTCAAGAGCGTGTATGAAATCAACAACCTGCCTAACGCCATAGAGAAGCTGACCCAGACCACCCTGCGTAACATCATCGGAGAGATGGAGCTGGATCAGACCTTGACTTCGCGCGACACCATCAACACCAAGCTCCGTTCCGTATTGGACGATGCTACCAACAAGTGGGGTATCAAGGTGAACCGTGTGGAGCTGCAGGACATCACACCTCCTGAGAGTGTGCTCATGGCAATGGAGAAGCAGATGCAGGCTGAGCGTAACAAGCGTGCCACCATCCTGACCAGTGAGGGTGAAAAGGAGAAGCAGCGTCTGCTCTCTGAGGGTGAGAAGGCTGCCATCGTCAACAAGGCTGAGGCTGCCAAGCAGCAGGCTATCCTCAGAGCCGAGGGTGAGGCTACGGCGCGCATCCGCAAGGCTGAGGCTGAGGCGATTGCCATCCAGAAGATTACCGAGGCGGTGGGCCAGAGCACCAACCCTGCCAACTATCTGCTTGCGCAGAAGTATATCACCATGATGCAGGAGGTGGCTCAGGGCAAGGACAACAAGGTGGTTTATCTGCCATACGAGGCTACCAATCTGATGGGTTCCATCGGTGGCATCAAGGATTTGTTTAACAGTAAGTAAATTTTTGTCTAACAGTAAGTAAACTTAGAATATGAGTAAGAAAATTTGTATTGTAGCCGGAGCGAGACCTAACTTCATTAAGGTGGCTCCGGTGATTAGAGCGATAGAGAACGCCCAGAAGCAGGGCGAAGGGGTGGAGTATGAGCTGGTGTTCACGGGTCGTGAGGACGACGAGACGCTGGAAGACTCTCTGTTCTCTGATCTGGACATCAGGAAGCCGGATGTATATCTGGGCGTGGACTGCGAGAACATGAACGAGCTTACCGGACAGGTGATGGCTCAGTTTGAGCGCTATCTGCAGCAGCATCCTACGGATGTGGTCATCGTGGTAGATGACCTGGCTTCTACGATGGCCGTGGCTATCGTTACCAAGAAGCAGGGCGTGAAGCTGGCGCATATCGCTGCGGGTACCCGCAGTTTCGATATCACCATGCCTAAGGAAATCAACCGACTGGTGATTGATGGTCTGTCGGATATCCTCTTCACGGCGGGTATCTCGAACAACAGCATCGCCAACAAGGAGGGTGCCGAACTCTCTAAGGTATATATGGTGGGCAATGTGCTCATCGACAATATCCGATTCCTGCAGCAGCGCATGCAGCGCCCTGCCGTGATGGACCAGGAACATCTGGAGGAAGGCAAGTATCTGTTGCTTACCTTGAACCGCAAGGCGATAGTGAACAACATTGAGGAGATGAAGAAGCTGATTTCCACCATCGATGGGGTGGCAAGAAAGGCGGGCATCAAGGTGTTGGCACCTTTGCGTGGCAAGGCTTTGGGATTCGTCTTGGCTTTCAAGGCTTATCAGGATGTGGCTGATCATCAGTCGGGCATCATGGTGGTGCAGCCTCAGGGCTATCTCGACTTCTCTTATCTCGCTGCCCATGCCATGGGTGTGATTACGGATTCGGGCAATGTGGCTGAGGAGGCTACCTTCAATGGTGTGCCTTGCATCACGCTCAACAGTTACACCGAGCACCTGGAAACGGTGACCGTGGGTACGAACGAACTGGTAGCTGAAGACCCTGAGAAGCTGCAGCTGGCGATGGAGAAGATAGCGAAGGGCGAATGGAAGAAGGCCGGCATTCCTGACAGATGGGATGGCAGATCGGCCGAGCGTATCGTTCAGATTATTTGTGGAGAATAAGTAAATCCAGACGCCCTGAAAGGGCAGAAGCTCCTAGCCCAGGGCAACACCCTGGGTAATCATGAGCGCAAGGTTGTCGCCCTGTAAGGGCAAAAGCTTTGTGTATGAGAAGCTTTTGCCCTTACAGGGCGATTTTGCTATATACCTTGTAAACCCAGGGTGTTGCCCTGGGCTAGGAGCTTCTGGGCTTTCAGCCCGTGTGGGGCTTTCGTTTATTTCACCGGATAATCGTATTGTTTATAATAGGTAGGCGTCTTTGGGGTATTATACCAATTCCCCTCAACACTCACTCCGATGGAGAAATTCTTGTTGGTGTATCTTACTCCGGCTCCCAATACGTTGGCACCGGCGGCACCCATACCGTATCCGCCAGGCATCACACCCATGCCCCAGACTCCGGGGTACATGCCGTAACCAAACGGACCATAGCCATATCCTCTATAACCATAGGGACCATAGCCATATCCGGCATACCTATTATATATAGAGTTATAATTATTGGCCACGCTCACCTGACCATAAACAAAAGCCTCCCAGTGCTCGTTGAATTTATACCCCAGCATGCCATACACGCCGCCATCGTGGAAGTTGTCGCTTCCGTAATTGATGTTGTTGATGTAGGTGCCCAGCGCCATCCACAACTTGTTGTCCTTGGTAAGGGGTGTGAGATAGGTGGCGTTGATGGTCTGGGTGAAGCCGCCCCAGTGAGGGGCATTCTTGCCGAAAGTGGCGAAAACCGAGAGGTCTATCGAAAGATTCAATCCCTTGTGAAGTCCCCAGCCGTAGCCATATCCGTTTCCATATCCGTTTCCAAATCCGTTTCCAAATCCATCATTTCCAAATCCATCCCCAAAAGCCCCGCTGTTGGCTAGATTGGAAATCGGATTATTGTAGTAATCGCTATCCTTCGGATTCTTTAGGGCATTATTCAATCCATCCCCTAAACAATCCTTCATTCCGTAAATCTCGTCATTTAATGAACCAGAAGCGATGTGCCTCAGTGGGGTATAGGTATGCTTCATCGGCTTGCCGCCATAAACCACGGTCTTTCCGTCCTGATAAACGGTGTCGCCAGGCAGCAGCCAATCCTCGCGCGGGCTATCCGGACTATGCAATGGTCCGAAGCTCACGTGCTGTGCTTGGGCTTTCATTCCCAGTAGAGTGAAGCCCAAGAGAAGAAGATATAATCTCTTTTTTATCATCATATTATAATTTTCCTTATTTTGAACGCAAAGATATAAAGAAAGTTCGAGAAAAGCATAACTTTTTAGAATAAAATCATTATCTTTGCAATCGATAACAATTGATTCGATAAAATTCATAAGAAAATGAAAAAAATACTATCTTTCTGCGCAGTCTTGCTGATGGCTTGCTCGGTAAATGCGCAGGCTCAGACGAATGCACAGCAGAATGTTTCGGATGCAAAGGCAGGTCAGGCACAGCTTCTCCCATGGGAGACTCCTCGCGACACCACCTGCCACGAAGTGCTGCTCGAAACCACATTGGGCAACATCCGTGTGGCACTCTATAACGACACGCCGCACCATCGCGACAACTTCCTGAAGCTCGTGAACAGCGGCTACTACAACGGCTGCATCTTCCAGCGAGTGATCAAGAACTTCATGATTCAGGGTGGTGACTACTCCTGCCGAAAGGTGAACCCGGGAAAGGTGGAGAAGTTTGATGTAGACTACACCGTGCCTGCCGAAATCATCTATCCTAAGTACTACCACAAGCGTGGACAGCTCTGTGCGGCTCGCGAGGGAGACGATGAGAACCCAACCAAGGCTTCGGCTTCCACCGATTTCTATATCACCTGGGGCAGAAACTTCTCGCCTCGACAGATGGAATACTATGTGGAGAAGGAGAAGAGAGAGAGCAAATCGTATGCCATCCCATCACCGGAACTGCAGCAGGGATATATTAAATATGGTGGCGTGCCGCATCTCGACAACGGATATACCGTGTTTGGCGAGGTGCTGGAAGGCATGGACGTGGTAGATAAGATCCAGAATGTGGCCACCAACAAGGAGAACAACGACCGACCGCTGGAGGATATCGTCATCACGAAGGCGACTCAGGTGAAATAAGAAATAATAATTAGTTAATAATTAACTCAAGTTTCGCATGTAAGCTCCACACGCC
>ERZ1034876.1131-NODE-1131-length-11764-cov-16.614570_pt1 | contig 11764 bp, 17 predicted proteins | sample MGYA00520698_ERZ1034876 | MGnify/ENA primary metagenome ERZ1034876 (study PRJEB33766, sample SAMN09781723) | gut metagenome | biome: gut microbiome | host: Homo sapiens | place: Madagascar | study: EMG produced TPA metagenomics assembly of the PRJNA485056 data...
ATATACATTGCCGAACAATGTGGTCTTTAGTTTCATAAGTCGTTCCCTCAGGAAGAAGTGATGAGTAACATTTTTCACAGCATTCGAACAATTCTATTTCATCGTTATCCCTTGTCCTGTAAGGTGTTCCCCTTAATACGTCCGTTACTTATCCTGCCGAACGCAACCGAACGCGCCGGATACATGAGCGGGGTTATCGAGTCGTTAGATCGAGGTATCCGGTTTTGAGCAAGACACCACTGACAGCAAAGGCCATAGACGCCGCACAACCGAAGGATAAGCCCTACAAACTCACCGATTCACAGACACCTGGCCTGTTTTTGCTGGTCCATCCCAATGGCAGCAAATACTGGCGATTCCGGTACTGGATAGACAAGAAGGAGCGGTTACAGGCTATTGGGGTGTATCCGCTGATTAGCCTCAAGGAAGCCCGTAAGCGAGCCACAGAGAGCCGTTTACTGATAGCCCAGGGAATTGACCCAATGGATTTGGCACGCAAGGAGAAAGCCATTGATGCGCTCAACATGGCGGCAAGTTTTAAGACGGTAGCGGAAGACTGGTTTGCTACCAGAGTTAGCGGTTGGTCAGAGTCCTACACGAAACAAGTTAGATCGGCACTGGAGAAAGATGTTTACCCCGTGCTGGGTAAGCGCTCGATCGTGGATATAACTGCCCGTGACGTGCTGGCATTGCTTCAGAAGAAAGAGCGCACCGCGCCGGAACAAGCCAGGAAGCTACGCCAGCGTATCGGGGAGATCTTCAAATTTGCCGTTATCACCGAACTGGTTAACCGGAATCCGGTTGCAGATCTGGATACGGCATTGAAAGCCAGACGCCCAGGCCATAACGCATGGATACAGATTAGTGAAATTCCGGCATTCTACAAAGCGCTTGAGAGAGCCGGGAGCGTTCAGATTCAGACGGCAATACGTTTGCTTATCCTTACGGCTTTGAGGACCGCAGAACTGCGTTTAATGCGCTGGGAGTGGGTAGATCTGGAGTCGAAAAGCATCACCCTACCCGCTGAAGTCATGAAAGCCCGCCGACCGCATGTAGTCCCGCTATCCCGGCAGGCGGTCGAGCTATTGCAGGACCAGTTTACAAGGAGCGGGTACAGTGCTTTCGTCTTCCCTGGTCGATTCATGGATAAGCCATTGTCAGCCAGTGCCATCCTTAAAGCCCTGGATCGTATCGGGTACAAGTCGATCGCCACTGGTCATGGCTGGCGGACCACCTTTTCAACGGCGCTTAATGAGTCTGGCAGATACTCACCAGACTGGATCGAAATCCAATTGGCCCACGTTCCGAAAGGCGTGCGCGGTGTTTATAACCAGGCGGCCTATCTCAAACAGCGCCGTCAAATGCTTCAGGACTACGCCGACGCTATTGATTCAATACTGGCTGGTGGTGGTAATCCGCTGGAGCCGTGAGCTATAAGGCCGGATTCGTCCGGCTTTAATGACGCATATTTTTCTCAACGGTGAGAAAAACCTCCACCGCCCGGATTTATACCCAATATCGATGGCTGAAGTGATTAAAATTTAACCGTTAGAACAATCAAAAATGTGACAAGTCAATGATCTAAATCAATAAATTTGTAATTATTCGCTTTCTCTTTCGAATGAAAGCAAAATACAGAAAAATAAATCACAATCAAATCATACAGTTAAAAAATTTGACCAACTGGTCCAAAATATCCTCGGTGAATCCATGCGTGCTACAGTCAGATGATTAACATTTAACCTATAACTTTCGAATGAAAGTAAATTGATAAAAAAGTCAGTGCACACCAACCAAATCGAATATTTTTTGTGCGATACTTGAATGATAATTGAGCAAAACTTTCGCAAGGTGTGACGATGTGAGTAATTAATTTTAACTCTACAATAAACCCATCCCGACAGGGATGGTACCTAGAGCGTAGCGAGAGGGACCATCCCTGTCGGGATGGTACCTAGAGCGTAGCGAGAGGGACCATCCCTGTCGGGATGGTACCTAGAGCGTAGCGAGAGGGACCATCCCCCTGGTTTTAGTCTTTTGAAGTTAGTTTTTTAAGACATTCCCCATAATTTCGCGAAAAATCGAAAACCAACGCCCACTCTATCCTGCAAAGCCAATGGTTTTTATCAGCAGACCAGACAGAAAACAGCAGCACAGCCAGTGCGATTAGGGCGATTACAGGTGCATAGATTTTTGATGTGTTTTATGGTGTGCAAAACAACGACAGGAAATTATTGTAACAGTACAGATGGTGACAAAAACCCGGCGCGCCACCGGGCTTAACAATTTCTTAGCTTATATCTCTCAGCCTGGTTTGCCCAGTCCAAAACCTGTGACCTATTCGAAATCAAGCCATGTGCGCCATCATTACAATAATCAATAATATAAAAATGATGATCGCCATCACGATCAATAAAGTACGAATACACCACATAGCTATCACTGGTGCACGCCCATTGAACTTTTAGGCTATCGTCGTCTTCATCGTCTTCTTCCCATACACATCCTTCTTGCCAAATATGGGTGTGATGCAATTCTTGCTCTCTGGCTTCGATAGGGCTGGTCATAAACCTATCCCTACCTATAGTTTCTAGGTAGGAAGAATATATATTCTGATCAGTCTCTGAGGGAGCAGGAATGTCTCCCTCTTCTATGCAAATGCGCTTGTAATCTTCAAATTCCGTAATAGGGTATTCAGCGACAGGAGTTTCAGCAATAACTTCATTTATAAGGCTGGACCTAACTATTTTGAAACCCATGAATTACGTTTCTCAGCTAATTTAAGTGCCAGAATTTCAGATGCAGCACTCAGCCTTGCTCTTTGCTCGGCAGAACGTCGAACAACAGGCCGCTCTCTACGAGCCTTACGTCCTTCGTTAACTTTTGGCATACATCACCTCACAATTTATTTATACCGTCAATAAAACAGGCAATCAGATCGCAACACCTTCCTACCTTGTTTGAATAGTAAACTATTCACTCAATCTACACCAGTGATTTTCTTGACGCCAATAGTAAAGGCAGCATTGCCCACCAGCGGCAGACAATGAAACTTCAGAGAGCGCACCTTCTATCGGCCTACGGCCTCATAAAACTAATAAAGAGCTACACTTGCTTAGGTAAAATTCTCATCGCATTACGGAGCGTTTGAGAGCGTTCTAAGGGTATCCAATTTCAATGAGTTTTTGCCATGACGAAAACAGCACGAGCGGTATTCCAGATCCTGACAAGCCAGCCGGACAAATACAACATATCCATTGACAGGCTGGCGCAGCTATCCGGTGTAAGCCGCCAGGGAGTGAAGCGGGCTATTGCCTTTCTGGAGGAAAACGGTGTGATTGTTGTTACCAGAACGGTGATTAACGGGAAATATACCGAGAACATGTACCGAATTATAGACAGGGGCGCACCTAAATGAGCCTATGGTGAGCTAAAACCAATGAATACAAAGAAATACCACTTATCCATTTAAGTGCAAAAGCAAACGTTTTTCTGAGGGTGGTATAATCATTCGTGCACATCCCGTACTGATAAGCCTGTACACAAAGCGCCAGCTACGCCCGCAGGCGTTTTTATTTGTGCCGGACTACTGACCAGAACTGACCATTCACCCAAATTTGGGCCAATGAAACCACACACAGATCCTGCCAGGCTATTCCATCCACCACACAGAACGCTGAGATCTGATATTACCGCAGCACCATTCCACGCCTGACGAATCAATTTAATCATACCTGAGCAAATGCATTGCCAAAAATTAAGGCTGTCAGAATTAAACGGCATCGAATTTTAATGTGCGCAATGGTGCCAGATTGCGGGCAAAAAAAATCCAGCCGGAGAGAGCTGGAAATAGAGACATATCGTTGTAGTTATTAACAGATCACATTTTGTGGATGAGGTTGTTCAACCTTCACCAATATTATCCCGCCATTACCTTGCGGGTGCAAATAATCTTTGCCAATCACAAAAAAACGTCATGTTCGACAATGAAGCCGTGTTTGAACACATGCGACAGTGGGCGGTAAAATATATGTGTAAGGTTGATTGAAGCCTTAATTTTTCATTCAGGAGAAGGCGGCTGTGTTTTCCATATTTTCCACGCCGCCAACTTTTTCGAGGTGATACAAAAATGAATAACTATCCCGAATTGATGAGCTGCGAAGAGGTCGCCCGCTTATTCTGTGTAAACAAGCGCACGATTTTAAGGTGGATCGACAGCATACCAGGTTTTCCGATCCCTGTAAGTCCCGAAGGCACGCCAGTAAAATTCATCAAAAAAGAGGTTTTTGCGTTCTTCTGGCGGGGTCACAACCATTAATAACGAAATAAAATTTAAATCGTCACATTTGAGGCAAAACATCATGACCAATATCGAAAGATTAGACCGCGCCGCTGATATTATGCGCCGCAAATGGATCTACGAAGCTGAAACGGGTTTATTCTTCAACCGTGATAACAAGAACGTCATTAAAGGCAGCCTGACCAGCAAAGGCTATTTAATCGTTACGGTGCAGGAAGATGATTTTAAGGTAGCGCTGAGTTACCAGAAAGCGGCCTATGTTTACTGTTACGGTGCTTATGATGAAACCCTGTTCGATGTTCATCATATCAACCTGCAAAAAAACAAGATAATCGAATCAAGAACATTCGTTTACTGCCTAAAAAACAGCATCGCCGGATTCACAGAAATGTACGCAAAATCAGACGGTTGGGCTTCACTCAATGGCTGCAACCGCAAGTAATAGAGGCATCACTATGACGAGAAACGTAGTTGATGATTTTTCATTTGTAAAAGTAAGCACAAATATTTAAGAGAGAAAATTACCATGTACTACCCAAATAACACCTACCTTAACCTTGTTGGCGATAATTACAAACCATCAGCAGAGGCAATGGAAAAAAAAGCATTCGACAAAGCAATGAGCGCCGAGGCAGATCGCATCGTTGACATGCTGCCCGACTTACTCAGTGGAATTATTGACGAATCCGCTGCCGCGTTATTCAGCCAGATGCCGGAATGTATGGGCGGTGAAGATCCTGTGACTCATGACGTATTAAATGAAACCAGTATTCGCCGGAGGCTTGCCGGAAAGGTGGCAAATAAGATCGGTCACGGCATGAGTTTTCTTCAGAAATAAGATGAATGGAGCTAAGAAATGACTCGCAAAGAATATATTCACCAGCTAGCGCAAGAAATTATCAACATGAATAAACCCATGATTAACAGAATTGTGACGGCTGAAGTAGATAAAATTAAAGCACAATTGGCAAGCCTCGCTCCCAATGCCGCAGAACGTAGCAGAATGCTCGCGGTAATGGGGTCAGCGTCGTCGCTGGGAGTATATCTGGCAAACGTCGATAAACTACAAGGGCATAAATCTGACATCGCCACAAACGCATTCACAGCGCCACAGCAGGTACCAAATCCGCGAGAATATTTCGGGGAGAATCTGGACGATTTCACGCGCAAATACTTTGATGGGGAATTGGACGATTTCACGCGCCAGTACTTCGACGGTGATGATCTGGTAAATAAAAGTATCCGCGAATATTTCGATGGCAGCGACGAGTTTAATCGCCGCTTGGATGACTATTTCCATATGGGGGAATAAACAAAATGAGTTTTTTAGATGAAGCAAAACGCCGGATCGCTATGGCAGGTAAAGCGAAATCAGCACAGGAACCGGATTCTAAAGAACGGGCTTTTCGCAAAGGTATGGCGGCTGTACTTGAGAATATCGACGCGGTTGATGAAAAGCTGGTCCAGGAAATGATGGTAGTGCTGATGGACCAACTGGAGCGCCGATTTGGTGGTAAACAGCAGGAACAGCCAGAAGAACAGCAACCCGCCGCCAACGCCCAGCGCGGGCCTAAAACGCCGGATCTGGAATCTTATTTCTCCACGCCGACCCGGAAAACTGATACCCGGACACCGGATATTGGAAGCTATTTCGACTAATCACAGGCAAGAAAAAGCCCGGCACTTACTACCGGGCCAACAATGCGAAATCGGTTAACAGGATTAAGTGGTGACACTCAAAGCAATGCTTTAAATCCACGTTAATTATACCTCGACCGGAGAATTAAATCATGTCAGCTATAACTTTACGCATCTGTCAGGGCATGGCCAGGGTTATTAGTAAGGAAGTGACAGAGATTAAGCACAGCCCCAGCAACCTTCCTTTAAGACGTCAGCAGTTGAGGATTTTTGCCAGTTACGTTTTTGGCACGTTCGCATCACTGAAGCGTAAATTGAACGGAGGACCGGTCAGCCATGAAGAACGCGAATTTTTGAAACGCCTCACAATGATCGAGAAAGACCTACACACGCAGTTAGCCAGTATCGGGAGTGACGTAGGCGAGTAAGCCAGAGAGGGGGTGAAATGGATACTGATACTTCATAAATCAATGACTTAGGTAATTTTGAGAACACTAAGAGCGAATTTTCGGACATGTACGAGAAAAATTTGAGGGGCTAAACATGAATCAGGACATTGCTGACAGGCTGGAGATACTCGAAGAGCAAAGAGCTGAGGCGAGACAGATGCGTAAGGAAGCAAGAAGGATGCACAAAAAAGAAGAGGCCGAACTGTTATCTGTATTCATCAACTTTACGAACCGCTGTATCTGGGAGTGCTATAAGGAAGATGCGGAAAGCTGGCTTAACTCCCACGCTACGTCAGGGCAATAAACTGTTTCAATGTGAAATTATTAGAGTAAAGAACAATCGGAGGCCCCGAAGCGATCGGGTGACGGATAAATATGACAACCAATGTAGGCACAATTGAATACACAGTAGACGCGAAAACTGGAGCTTTATTGACAGCAGGGAAACAAGCTGACGACGCATTCGATCGCATTGAACGCGGCGCAAAGAAAGCAGATAGCAGCCTCAAAACGTTAAATACACAGGTAACAAAAACATCACGCGCTATTAGCGGCAACTTACGCGCCGGATTCCAGCAGGCTGGCTATCAGATTCAGGATTTCGTGGTTCAGGTCCAGTCAGGGCAATCCGCGCTGATAGCGTTATCACAGCAAGGCAGTCAGTTATTGAGTGCCTTCGGTGGCTGGGGCATTGCTCTTGGTGCGGCACTTACGGTTGGTGTATCGCTGTTTAAAGCCCTGACAGGTGAAACCGAGGAGACAACAGACAAGACCGAAGTATTTGAAAAGGCTTGCAGTAATTTACGCCAGGTAATGGCCCTGAACGAGCAAGGCGTAAACGTCCTGTCAAACGAATACGCCAACCTCGCGAAACAGTCAGCCGAGGCCGCTGCGATGGTCGAACGCCATTTAACACTGAAGCTACGCGAAGCCAAATCAGCGATGAGTGACTATATCACCAACACACTGGACGCACAGAACGCGACTGCGGGTTTTGGGGTGATTGGATCTGACAGTTTACTCGACATGATGCAGGCGATGCGTGCGCTGGGCGTTGAAACGTATGATTACGCCGACGCAATGGACCAGTTGAACGGCATGGGCCTACGTGGTGCGCAGATCCATAAAGAGCTAAACCGCGAACTTGATGATATGGCAGATAAAACTGGCGTATCAAAAGAAGCGCTCTTTGATATGTGCCAGGAATTAATGGCGGTCGCTAAAGCGCCGACAGCGGACAGCATTTCAGCACTATCAAACCGCATTGCCAGCATGAACCCTACGACAGCGGAAGGTGTTGGCCTGTTTAATGAACTACAGCAGGCATTGATTAAAGCCGCTATTGAGCTTCAACAGTTCGGGGATATTAGCGAAGATACCGCCAATAAACTTGATGTATTAAATCACGCGGCGGATTCTCAATGGGTGAAAGACTTTACAGAAAACATAAAGATGCAAACAAAGGCATTGGGAGCTTCACGCGGCGAAATCATGCGGTTACAGCTTGAGAATAAGAACCTTACAGTAGAAGAACGCGCCAATGCTGAACAGGCAATCAAGAATTACGAAGATAAACAAAATCGACTTGAACAAGAGAAAGAAGCGAAACGCCAGGCACTGGCAGCAGAACGCGCCGCCACCGCAGAACGCAAACGCCTGATGCGTGAAGAAGAGCAGGAGCGGAAACGCATTGAGCGTGAGAAAGAACAGCGCGAGCGCCAGACAAAACAAGCGAAACGCTTCACTGACCAGCTCGAAACCAACTATCTGACAACCGTCAATCCGGCGACAGGTCAGGCAGAAAATCCGCTGGCAGCAATTCAGGCGCAACAGCAACGTGAATTCGAAATGCTGGAAATGTATCGCCAGCAGAATTTAGTCAGTGAGCAGCAATACCGTAACGCCCTGGAAAACATTATTAACACGTCAGCCATGCGCGTAGCAGCCATCGAGCAACAACAGGCGAGCGAATACAGTAAGAACATTCAGGGATTGATGAGCGCATATAGCGGCATGTTTGGCGAGCTTGCTGGCGTTATTTCTGATGGTGCGGGCGAGCAGAGTGCAGCATATCGTGCGATGTTTGCAGTACAGAAAGGTTTTGCAATGGCATCCGCAGCATTGAGCCTTCAGGAGTCACTAGCGAAGGCTAACGCGCTCCCATTCCCGGCTAATATTCCGGCCTATGCGCAAGCATTAACAGCAGGTACGCAGATCATTTCAGCCATTCGCGGGATAGCTTTTGGTGGCGGTCGCTACAACGGAGGGTCCGTTAATGGTGGCAATCTTTATAGGGTTGGCGAAGGTGGAAAGATGGAGCTATTCACCACTACTGACGGGAAGCAGTACATGATCCCAGGTGAAAACGGGCGTATCACTCCTAATCGCGACCTAGTCAGCGGTGGTGGCGTCACAATCAACAGTCCGATCACCATTAACACTACGAATGGCTTCAGTGAGGAAGACTCAAGACGTCTGGAGGACACCATAAAGCGCGTGGCTATGGGTGTGGTAAGAGAACAGAGCACACGCCCAGGGGGAATGCTTCAAGCCCGCAGACGTTAACCAACTCCCACGCCAGGGGGATAGACTGGCGGCCTTTCAATTCCGTTGAAACGACGGAATCAAACGTTCCGATTCAGAGCATTTGATTATCGCGTTTCACGACAATCAGCCTAAGCCATTGAATGTAAAGCAAAACGCAATTTTGCGTTTACCAGCAATAAATGCTCCAGCTTGAAAATTCCCTCACTACCGCCCTGCTAGATCGCCAGATTTCACGTACACGCGCCAGAACAAAAGCCCAGGCAGTTAGCAACCTACCCAGGCCTTTCTCACAATCCCCGCTGACATTATAACCGCCATTCCCTGGTTTCATCATTTGTTGCCTAACATGCAATTTGTAGACAAACACCATCACACCCAAATCATCAACCAATAAATTGACCTAAATCATTTTATCCATAGCCTAATCGGGAGTATTTTGTAGTTAAACAAGGGGCAACAAGGTTTAGCAACAAAAGGAGGTGAAATCATGAAGCGGTGGGAAGTGATTTTACTGATGGTGATGATGTTTGTTATTAGCGTGGAGTTTTAAGGGGGGCACTATGAACAGAGAAAAGACATTCCCGGAAATGCTGGAAGAGGCAGCGATTAACAGCCTGGCTATTGCAGACACTAAGGAATTAATGACGTTCACCAAGCGCCAGATAAGCGCGATTATGCAGATGCCGAGTATTAGCGAGGAACCTGCGACGGCACACGCTATGGCTATCCATACGCTCACAATGGCGACTTACCTTTGGTTGTATAGCGACTTCGGGTTGCAGCCAGTCGATGCAGACGATCGCGAGTTATTCGCTGTGGATGTTGACGACGTACACGCCGTGCTGATGCCGCTAAATGTTCTGGTTGGCTGGATTTACCACAATAGCGTCGAGGCTGTTTGCAGGGCGAAAGCGGGAAATCCTGGTGGAACTGACTGGCGGTTACTGTTCCGGAAAATGACTTTAGAGCAGATCATCGACGACAAATATGGACTATCACACGACATTGCTGATGCTCTTTACGAAGCAATGAAAGAAGGCGCAACAGCCGCGCTAAATGGCAACCTGGCAGCACCGACTATTCACTGATGGAGGATAAGACCATGAAACAGGTAATTGCAATCATCTTGATGGTACTGGCACTGGTTGGATGCACAAGCGCCCCGCTACAACAAAGCGCTTATTATGGCGAGTGTAAGGCGGTCGCTATGGAGCTGAAAGAGAAAATGAAATACGACAGCAACGAATACGGCTATGGATTTAGTGACACACTGGCTATAGGCGTGATTCATGGGTGTGTTGATGTTATGGAAGCCAACAGCAATAAGGACTTTAATGTTGTTGCGCCGTACCTTAACGGACGCAGTGAAAGCAAACTCCCATATGACAAGGCTTATATGTACGGGCACAATTACGCAATGAGCAAAAAGGGTTACACTGAATTTTAGGTTGACATTCGCCCGGCCCCGCGCCGGGTTTTTTGATCCCTATCAACTTCCCATCAAAGCGGCTACCATTACCCGATTTTTTGTTGATAAATTAGAAAGCAAAACGTTTAGCGACAAATTGAGGTAATGTATGGAATACATGGATTGGGTTGAGTTAGGCATGAACAAGCGCGCTCGCAAGATGACGCGGCAAGATGTCGCTGAGGCAATGGGCTTCAAAGGCAAAGGCGCTGCTAGCCACAAGTTTAAAGGGCGTCGCGATACAACAAACAAGACCGCTGATGATGTGTTTAAAATGCTCGCCGCAGTCGGTTGGCAAGCTGTCATCTTCGATAGCAACGGGAAGATCGTAATGGGTACGGCGCACGTTGATAGCCCGGACGGCATGGAACAAAAATTTATCAAGCGTTGCGAAGAACTAGCCAGAGAAAACGAGGCGCTAAAGGCTGAGATTGATATGTTGAAAAACCAGCTAAACAACAAAAGCGATATTGCAGAAAAACCAGCTAAACAACAAAAAGCGGCGGGCGGACGTCCGGCAAAATTCAAAGTAGAACAGCTTGAGCAATGGCTTAAGGAACAAGGCGGATACAAGGGGACTATCGACGATTTAGCGTTACATGCATTCGGTAAGATCGGCAAAGATGGCAAGCTGCATGGCGCACCAGGCCGCCACTGGATGTACAAGGCGTTAGCTAAACTGGAGGACGAGGGGAAAATCGTCAAAGAGGCAGCGACAAGGAGCGGGATTAATATTGTTGCTTAACCCTTAAAGCCAACGATTAGCTACAAAACCAGCCATCAAGCGAAGCCCAGCCATAGCGCTGGGTTTTTTATTGATATTCACAAGGCATTGTCGCGTCACAAAACAAATTTGATACATATCAATGATGTTAACGCAGCGTTTTGATAACCATTCAGTTAAGAATCGCAACAACTAAAGGAGGTGATATCCGATGTCCTGACTAGGGCAACACAAGTGAGGTAGTACATGAACGAATTAATCTCAAACGACCTTACGGGAGCACGGATGACAACAATTGACATCATGAACCTGTTGAACGCGAATCTTCCGGCAAATAAGAAACACCCGTATGACCATTTTGAGATCATCAAAAAGGTCGAGGATTTAATGAGAATGAATATTATTCATCTTCGAAAAAAAATCGAAGTTGATAATAATCAAACACTTAGCAATCACTCTAAGGTCAGAGGTTATGAGTTTATAGGCAAACAGGGCGAGCGTGACAGTATTGTAGTTATCGCGCAATTTCAGCCTAAGGTGACTGGTGTTCTTTACGACAAATGGGACGCATTGCGCGAAGAAAACGGTGATGCTGCCAACTTACTGATTTAGTGTATGATGGTGTTTTTGAGGTGCTC
>ERZ1034876.1137-NODE-1137-length-11726-cov-6.757776_pt1 | contig 11726 bp, 3 predicted proteins | sample MGYA00520698_ERZ1034876 | MGnify/ENA primary metagenome ERZ1034876 (study PRJEB33766, sample SAMN09781723) | gut metagenome | biome: gut microbiome | host: Homo sapiens | place: Madagascar | study: EMG produced TPA metagenomics assembly of the PRJNA485056 data...
GGGGGGCGGGGTGCGCTTGGCAATCGCATGCTCGTTGCCTTTTGCGCTGGCAGGTGCGCCACATGAGAATTTGTGCCCCGGGATCCGGATATCTTCCCGTAACATGGTGTTACAGAAGCACCCCTTACGACAAGGAGGCTCATATGCGAAAGCAAATCCATGACAACCCAATCGACAACGGCTGCTCGTGTGCGCTCTCCCTCGGAACGTGGCGTCGCGTGGGCGCCAAGCTTGCCTGCGCGGGGGCCTGTGCGCTCATGGTCGGCCAGCTGTTGCTGCCGAGCGTGGCGCACGCCGCCGACTGGGTCAACGTGGGCGGCACGCAGTACGACGCGGGCACTGCTGCCGGCGACGAGGCAGGAACCTGGTCCTGGGATGGCGCTAACGACATGAAGCTCAACGGCTACGACGGCGGCTCCATCGGCGCCAAGGGCAACCTCACCATCGGCGTGACGGGCATCAACACCGTCACGGCGGCCGCCGGGCAGAGCGCCATTGCTGTTAAGAACGGTAACCTTGCCATTACCGGCGACGGCATCCTGAATGCGACGGCCCAGAACGATGTGATTGCGGCGTCGGGAGACGGCAGGACCGGCGGCGATGTGACCATCAGCGGCGTCAGCGTCAACGCGACGGCTTCGGGTGCAGCGGAAAACGTGGCGGGCATTCGCGCGACGGCCGGCAGCGTGACAATCGATAAGGGCGCTGATGTCAAAATCGAGGCGAAATCGGCTGAAGGATCTTGGCGTCCAATGGAGATCATCTGCGGTATCCATGCTGATAACATTCCAAACAGACACGCTGCCCAGGAAGGCGAGCAGGAAGAGCCGGATTCCGCTTATGAGCACGGCGGCGATGTCACCGTCGATGGCGCCAGTCTGTCGATTAAGACTGGCGATGCCTCGTGGGCTTCCATGTGCATCAATACGTTTGGTATCAAGAAGAATACCCTCATGAAAATCGTCAACGGAGCCGATGTCACGCTTTCGGCTGGTAGCGCGGCTTCGCTCTCGGCGGGTATCAGCGCACGCTCGCAAGACGGTGCGGTGTGGATGCTTGTCGAGAAGTCGAACCTCACGTCTCGAAGCCTGTCTGCCGCAAGCGGCATCGACGCCGATCGCAATCAAAGTTTTGGAATCATGGCAGAGGCAAATACCAGGTTTGAAACGCCTCGTATCCAGATTTTCAAATCGAAGATTGAGGCTTCGGGCGCGACTGCGGGAATCTATGCGATCAACCGCAACGGCGCGAATGCGACCCTGTACCATGCCGCGATGATCGATTTACGAGGGAACGCGATGATTACGACTCCGACGGACGGTGCCGTGCGCGATGTGAAGAAGGTTGTCGATACGGGGCAATGGCCTAGTTCCCAGAGCGGGCAGGTCATCGGTGTTTCCGGTTCGTCTGCGATTTCAGATATCGTCGGTTCTGCCGAGGTCGCCCATGATGTGGTGATTGATTTTGGAGACGGGCAGGAGCCGGACCCAACGCCGGACCCCGAGCCGGCTCCGGAGCCCGATCCCATGCCCAATCCCGAGCAGAAGCCTGACCTCAAGCCCGTAGACAAGGATGCAAAGACCACCATGACGGTCACCAAGACCGTTACGACCAAGACTGCTGCCGCTAAAAACGCTTCCGACGCCCTGGCCGCCACGGGCGATAGCGCCGCGATGACGGCGGCAGCCCTCGGCATCGCCGGTGCGTCCGTCATCGGCGCCGGCTTCGTTGCGTCCAAGCGCCGCAACCGCTAGCGTAAGCTTTCATAGCCATTTTCAGCCGCCGCGCGGGCATAAATGCTCTTGCGGTGGCTCTTTGTATTTCCGCAGGTAGAGGCCTAGGTTCGCATCTACGAACCTAGGCATACGGAGTCTTTTGGCACATCTTGGTTGTACAGGACCACCACAAAGGGGGCAGGCACCTTTGTGGTGGTATGGCCCATCGACCAAGGAGGCCGTTATGTGCGGAAGCCACTTTGATAAGCAAACTCAGCGTGAGCGTACCTGCTCGCTGGTTCACGGTACCTGGCGTTGTGTGGGTGCCAAAATCGCGTGCGTCGGCGCGTGCGCGCTTATGGTTGGTCAGCTGCTGCTGCCGAGCGTGGCGCTTGCGACCGAATGTGACGATTCCGTCGCTGCGATGGACGAGGTTGCCGCGGCTCCGGTGACACCGGCGGTTGCGGGGGATACGGCGGCTCCGGCGCCGGTACCGGTGGCTCCGGCTGCGCCGATGACTGACGCGGCTCCGGCGGCACCGTCCACGGCAGAAGCTCAGCAAGATCAGCAGGAAGCGCCGGCGGCAACGGCAAACGATACGGGCGCTGCCAACCAAGATGACTCTCTTGGTGGTACCGACAGCTCGTCGGCAAACAACGCCGTCATGCCCTGTGGCGTGACCGATGTGACAGGCGGCAGTGGCGTTAGGGTCAATATTACGGTGCGGAACAATTACACCGACATCAAGAAAGAAGAAACGATTGAGTATGTGGAGGGGATTGCCCTTGTAGATGGAGACCAGTCTGCTCTCGATGGTAGCGCTTTGACTTTTATCGGCCTGGGGGACTTGATCGTCCATGCGGCGTATGACAGTGCGAGCAATAAAACAACGCTTACCCTGGATATCAGCAAGATTCAGAGACAGAAGGAGGAGCAGAAGTACTTTACGGAGTACAAGGAGAATAAGTCCAAGATGACGACCACCTATGATGGATCCAAGCTTACGTATACGGGTACAGAGCCCGGGAATATCATCATCGGTGATCCGGACGACGCCTTTAAAGGAGACACCGAGGCGACCGGGAAACCCACTATTAACGAGATCCGGGATGACTACTACACCCGCACCCATGTCTACGAGAGGGCGTGCCTTGTTATCCCGGCAGCGGAATCAGAATCGGAATCCATCTCCTTTGCCAATGTTCAGAATACGAACTTCAATTGGCAGCTGGATACTGGTCCGAAGGCGACGGCAGGTGTCCCTAACTACGATGCAGATAAATACGAAATCGCTTATGAATGCTGGCAGGAATTTGAAAACAACGAACCCGTTGCTGCCTGGTATTCCGATAACGGCTCACATGGTTCCCTGCCGACTATTACAAAGTTTAAAAGCGGGAAAGAGTACGTGTATTCTCTTATGCTGAAGCCAAAAGACGGATATTCCTTCAGCGATGAAACCGTTGTTACCGTAAACGGGGAAACCGTAAAGTCGAGTCTAAGCGGAGAATTCCTGTATGTCCCTGCTATTAAAACAATTACGATGCCTGCTTCGTCGGAAAACGAAGCTCTTGAGAATCTAAACGTCAACGATGTGAAAATCGACTACGCGCCCGGCGAGGCGCCGCGTGCGACCGCGACGATTCCTGCCGCCGATGCCGATAAGTATGAGATCGCCTATGAGTGCTGGGAAGAGATGGATGGCAGCGACCCTGCGGAGCTCAAGCCCGTTGCCTTCTGGTATTCCGACCCCGCAAAGTACACGCCGGGCAAGAAGAAGATTGACCACTTCGAGGAGGGCAAGTTCTACATGTACTCCGTTGAGCTGAGGCTCAAGGGCGACAATACCGTGTCTGATGGCTGCGAAATGAACGTCAACGGCCATTGGGTGCACCACATCAAGACCGTCAACGGCGTCCTTGCGCCCAATGCTGGCAATATGTTGTGCGAGCAGCCAATCGACGAATGGCGGGCCATCGACGTTATCGAGATCAACGGCGCCACGACCACCTTCAAGGCGGGCGATAGGCCAGTCTTTACGGCGAATGTTCCGACGGGTTCCAACTCCCTTCCTCAGTGTGAGTTCTGGACGGGCAGCGACGGCAGCGAAGTGAACTCTCAGGAGTTCTGGGATCAGAACATTACGAACCACATCGACGCCTTTAAGCCTGGCGTGACCTATCGCTACGGCATCTACCTCAAGTCCGCGCGCGGCTTCTACTTCACGTCCGACACCAAGCTGGTGATCAACGGCCAGGAGTGCGGCTACCAGGTCGCGGATAGCGTATCCGATGAGGACAGCGGTTGGATCTACACCCTGTGGCTCAACACCGATCTGACGTTTACGCCCGAAGCCACGCCCGCTCCCGATCCGCAGCCTACGCCGGATCCCAAGCCGACGCCGCAGCCTGGGGTGAAGCCCGCGGCCAAGCCGGCCACGACAACCGCCACGACCAAGACGGTTGAGAAAACCACGCAGGCCAAGAAGGGCGATGCTGTCCTGGCTACCACGGGGGATACTACCGCGATGACGGTCGCCGCCCTAGGCATCGCCGGCGCAACCGTAGCCGCCGCCGGCCTCGCCGCGACCAAGCGCCGCAAGCGTTAGAGCTGGGTGACGGCTCTCGTTCTCGGCCTCAGCAAAATCTCAATCTGTAACACCAAACTGCCCAAAACGGCTCTAGATGTTACAGATTGAGATGAACCGAATGGCCGCCAATCTAATGTCTCGATCCGTAACACCAAGCGGGGAATTTGACCTCTAACTGTTACAGATTGAGACAAACTGGCCGGCCAAGTCCAGAACCGCCACAAAGGTGCCTGTCCCCTTTGTGGCGGTTTGCGCAGGTAGAACGGTAGGTTCGTATATATGAACCTACCGTTCGCTTTGTTTTTGGACAACGATTACGCTGGATGACTTTTGGTTTGCAGGAAAGGAACGACCATGAGGTGGACTACTGTTCGAGCGCTTTGCCGCCGCCTGACCATTGCCGCGGTGACCCTCACTATGGTGACGGGCTCGTTGCCTGTGGGCGCATTTGCTGAGGTGCTCACCACCGATAGCACCTTTGTGCAGACGGATGTCGACCAGGTAGACGATGCCGATGCCGCCGACGCCGCCGACCCCGCGCCCGATGCCGGCGCTGCCGACCCCACAGTGCTCGATACCGGTGACGCCCCTACGCCCCCGGCCTCCGAGATTGCATCGGCGGCGGGCCTGACGGGCGCCGGACAGACCGAGAGCACACCTGCGGGTACGCTTGCCACCGATCTTGTCGAGGGCGAGGAGCTCGCCGAGCAGCAAAAGCAAGAGGAGGCTTCCGGCACCGAGGCGACCTGGAACGGGGAACTTGAACTCTGGGCAACCTCGAAGGGCGCCACGGGCGTAAAGGACGAATACGACGATGGCTACGTGGCCGGCGAGCAGACCCCCGCGCAGTACTACTTCTCGATCGATAGCCTCACCAACGAAATTTCTATCGAGTATGGCGACGCGGGCATTACCACGTTGGAGGTGCCCTCGACCATCGACGGCAAGCATGTCGTGAGCCTGGCGGGCATGGGAAGTGCCGCGCTCACGTCGGTTACCTTCGCCGGCGATTCGCATGTCCGCACCGTTGGCGGCCTGGGAGGCAGCAGCATCAAGGAAATCGCACTGCCCGATTCGGTTGAGGAGTTGGGCTGGAATGCGTTTACCGGAAGCAAGAAACTTCAGACGGTGACCTGGCCCAATAACGCGGCTTTTACCACGATTCCCGAGCAGGCCTTTGAGGGCTGCGAACAGCTTGACGACAATGTGGTGGCAACGCTGCCATCTTCGGTTAAGACTATCGACTATCGTGCCTTCGCCAATTGCGGCGTGCCGCAGTTCTATGTCTCGGATACAACGGTACTCACCTTTACGCAGATCAATGTGCCGGGCACGGTGGAGCGAATCGAGCGCTATGCCTTTGACGGGTGCTCGCACGTGTCGTCGGTGACGATTGGCGATGGCGTCAAATCTATCGGGGCGCTCGCGTTCGCCTCTCTTGATCCTGCGATTGCCGGCAAAGAGATTGTGCTACCCAAAAGCGTGGAAACGATAGAGTGGGGAGCTTTTGAGAACACGAGATACGGAAACGAGACGAACCATAATGCCGTTGCCCTGCGCGTGATGAACCCCGATCTTCAGTTTGGTGAGGCGGGCTATCCGGGCGACTATAATGAGCGCGTGACAATCGATGGCGTAACGTATGCGATTCCCTTTAGTGAAGGCCAGACCATCTATGCCTATGCGACCAATTCGGCTGGCAACCCCTCGATGGTCAAAAAGCTTGCCGATGCCGTGGCCGATCGCAAGGACTCCGTCGATTCCTCGAAGCCTGCCTACACGTTTGAGTGGATGGGCGAGGCGGCCCAAGTGACGGGCAAACTTCCCCAGAGCGCGACGGCTACACTCGTGCAGGCGGGGCAGTCCACGCTGCTGGCGGTTGGCGATGACGGCAGCTTTACAGCGGACGCTCTCTCCAAGACAGCAGCCACCCTGCGCATTTCGCTCAGCGGTTACTATGACATGGTGCTGGCGCGCCCGGGCGACCAGATGACGGGCACATGGAATATCGGAGAGATTAAGGCGGAGGACTTTACCAAGATTCCGACTTCGCGCGCGATTGAACTCAATGTGGCCTATCTCGAACCGGTCGCAGGCCAGGATAAGACCGAACGCATTGAGCTCGATAGTCTCGATAACATCGATCTGACGGTGAAGAGCGGCGGCAAGACGCTCAAACCTGCCAAGGGCGACAAGGAAAACGACTACCGTATCCAGGGTACAGCGCTCGTGGTGTCGCAGGCCATTGCCGACGCGGACCAGGATCTGGAGATAACGCTCGCGCCCAAAGACAGCCTCAAGCTGGGTGGGGCGACGGCGACGGTGAAGCCTTCGGCTGGCAAGGTCGATATCGACTTGAAGCCTTGGGGTACGGCGACGGTCACGACCAAGGGAGACTACCAGGGAGCCAACCGCGTGCTGGTGTTCCGTACGTCCGACGGCAAGCTAGTTGCCGACGGTGTCACCTATCTGATGGGTTACGAAGACGATGGCACCACGCCTATCATGAAGGCCGAGACGCCGCGCCTTAAGGCCGGTTCGTACACCATCGTCGCCTTTAACAAGACGAGCTACGACATTCAAGCGACGAGCTATTCCACGTTTAGCCGCCTAGGGCTGACCGTGGGTAAGCATATCGCGCAAAAGCAGGTGAAGATTGAGGACGGCAAACAGCTCGACGTGACGCTCGATGTCCCCACGTTTGACGTGGAGACGTATCGTGCCGAGCGCGGGCTGACGGCGGGCTCGGTTATCGCTGATTCGTCCGCGGTCGTTGGGGTGGAGACCGGGCTGCGCATTCATTACGAGCTCAAGGACAGCCAGGCTGCCAAGATTGAGATTCCGCTGGCCAAGGATGCCGTCGAGGATGTGTCCGCGGGCTCTCGCGATCCCGGTGATAGCTCCCGTACATGGTGGACTGACGCGACGTGGGAGGGCGACAACCTCGTTCTCGATATGAAGAAGGGCATGGGCGCCGATGTGTTTGTGCGCTTTAAGCCTAAGGCCGCGGGCATCTTTGCTATCTCGCCGCTTATTACGCTGGGCGAGGTGACATTGCCGCTGGGAAGCACCACGCTCGAGGTTAGCGGATCGCGCATCGAGGTCGACAACACCGACGTTCACAGCCTGCTGGGCAATGTGGCCTACGTTTATGCGGCGCCCGGCAAAAGCGTGCAGCTTACCGTGGGCGCGGGCGCCTCGGCCGCAAAGTACACTGGCAAGACCAATAAACTCGGCCGTGCCAAGATTGAATACGACTTGCCGCAGGATACGCTTGCCGCCGAGCGCGTGACGCTCGAGGCGCGCGTGGGCTCGACCGATGTCGCCGCCGCTGCCGCAGAGGTGACGGCTCGCAATTATGTGCGCTATGTTCCGGGCGCTTCGGTCTGGAACTTTGATGTGACGTATCGTGGCGGAACGCAAAACCTGGTCAAGGACGGCAAGGACACCGGAAAGAGCCTGTGGACCTTCCATCATCTGCCACAAAAGAAGAACGCCTACTGGACCTTTGACATCACGCTCGAGGTGGGAAACGAAGAGGCCGCCGACACGCTCGACCTGTACGTGGACTGCGTGGATGGCAAGACGGTGACGATTCCTCTGACTCAAAAGTCGCGCGAGGGCACCCATGTGCGCTATGTGGCGGAGTATGTGGACGAGGGTTACCTTAAGCTGCTCGACGAGTTCAACAAGGCGAATGACTCGACCTATGTGAACTGCGGCAACTTTGAGCAGATCTTTATGCCGCAGACCTACCGCATCTCCAATGCTCAGCTTATGACCATGCTGAGTTTTGACGCCAACGCGTCGGCCAAAAAGCATTCCGCCGCGGCCGAGGAGCGCCAGCAGGAGTTCTCGAATGCCGTGCAGCAGTGGCACGAGTATATGATGGATAACTCGTTTAATGATGTCGACGAGGCCTTTAACGACGCGATTGATCAGATGGTCGCCGATGCGTTTGCCGAGGAAGAGAAGGACGGCAAAGAGGGCCAAGCCCAGGGCGGCGCTGCTCGCAAGGCCCGCCGTGCCCCTGCTGCTCGCGAAGGCGAGGGTGATGATGCTGGCAACGACGAGGCCGCTCAGTTTGCGGCTGAGCTCAAGGCTGCGGTTGGGGGCTCGTCGGCGCTGCTGACCAAGCAGGGCGACAGCTATGGCGTCAACGTGGACAAGATGATCTTTGAGGATGCTTACGGCACCGGCGAGGATTGGTACCAGGAGCTCGCGTCGGCTCAGGGTGCAAATGCGGCGGACGCGGCGGCCATCAAGGAACTTGTCGACCATGCGTCGCGAGCGGAGTTTATTGCCCAGCAGGCCGAGGATCTGGTGGGCCAGTCGATGGGTATCGGCCGGCTCAACCAATACGGAAGCTGGAATGACGCAACCGCTGCGGCGCTCAACAAGTGTGCGGGCATTAAGGCCAGCGAGTACAACGGCCAGTCGACGAGCGGGTTTAACGATTTGGGCCAGGCGCTCGGCAGCTCGCTGAGCTACAAGGCGGCTGACGACGATACCGTCAAGGGCTTTAAGGTCGCCGCGCCCGATGGCGAGCAGACGGCCTATATAGAGTCGGAATTTATCGAGAACTCCAATAACAACAAGAACCAGGCGCTTCTGTTTAACTCGATCGCCATGCAGTGCGACATTCTGGACAACCTGTACGACAACTGGAATGTGGTCCATAGCCTCAATAACTCTACGATTCGCGGCTGGCTTATGGCTTGGAAGCGCAACGGCGACGTGAGCGCCCATATGAAGCTCATCCGCACGATCCGTTCGCTCAAGAGCTATAAGATCGAGTGCGAGATGTTCGGACAGGTCTTTAAGACCGATGCGTGGAAGGCGGCCGGCCAGGCGTTTCCCGCGGCGACCCAGGGCATCGGCATCTTTACCGGCATTTACGGCGTGAACGATGCCAGCAAGAACTGGGAGAACGTGAACGTCCGTATGCAGAAGGTGAAGGGCGAGCGCGAGGGCTATGAGCTTCAGCATACGCGCTTGCTTGCCAAGCCCGAGAAGACTGAGGACGACTGGAAGTGCATTTACGCGCTGCGTGACGCCATGGAGAAGGCGCGTGCGTTTGAGGATCTGTTGTATCGCCAGCTCTGCCACGACAGCACCGATGTGGCAGTGGGCTCCATTATGACAATCGCCGGCGTGCTGACGGCCGGTTCGGCGGGTACCGTGGTGGGCGCTGCCTATGACGCGGCTTCGACCAGCGTGGGTTCGGAGCGCGCGATTAAGCTGACCAATGCCGAATGCGCCTACGATGTTGCCTGCGAGCAGGTGGAGCGCGCATGCCAGAATCGTATTACGGTCAACTGGGGCGAGCTGACCGATGCCGAGGTCTATAACGCCAACAAGGACGGCTTGATCTCGGACGAGAAGATGCAGTCGATCTTCGAGGCGCGTTATCGCAATGTGGCTGCCAAGGCTGCACCCGACCCTGCGGGCGTGGTGTACGAGGGCCTGCTGTCCAATACGGTTGAAGGCGCGACGGTTGAGCTGTGGAGCGCCGACGATGCGGCCGGTACCAATGCAGTGCGTTGGGATGCCGAGGAGTATGAGCAGGACAATCCGCTTGCGACGGGTGCGGACGGTGCTTACAACTGGAATACGCCGACCGGCTGGTATCAGGTGCGCGTGACCAAGGACGGGTATGAGGAGGCGCGTTCGGCTTGGCTGCGCGTGCCGCCGATTCAGACTGAGGTGAACATTGGTTTGGTGTCGACGGCGGCGCCCGAGGTGGCTTCGGCCCATGCCTATACCGATTGCATCGAGGTTGAGTTTGCGCAGTATATGGATGCGAGCGACGATGCCCTGGCCGCATTGTACGCGCAGGGCTTGGGCGACGTGACGTATGCGTGGCTCGACAAGCAGGACGATCCCAATGGCAAGCCGCTGTCGCGCGTGCTGCGTATTCGCTATGCCGATGCGCGCGAGGCGGGCTCGACGGTGGCGTTTGAGCTCGACGGTGCTCGCAACTACGCCGGCACGGCCATGGCGCGCTGGACAAGTGGCGAGCTTGTCGTGGGCGTTCGCGCCGACAAGCTCAAGCTCAACGTGGAGCAGGCCGTGACCATGCTTGAGGGCAGTGATTTTGAGCTGGTGGCGCATGTGACCGATAGGGCGGGCAAGCCGTTTGCGGGCGCCAAGGTTAGTGTTGGGCTGGAGTCCTCGGCTATCTGCTCCGTTGATTCTGCTCAGGCCGTGACGGGCGAGGACGGCGCGGCGACGTTTGCGCTGCATGGTGCTCTGCCTGGCTTGACGACGTTGACGGCGACGGTGGACGGCACGGCGCTGTCCAAGCAGGTCGACGTTCGCGTGTCTGCCGAGACAGTGCGACCGGCGCGACCGGTGGCGACGATTGGTGCGACGACGTTTGGTGCATGGTCGCCCAAGGAGAACTACATTACGGTGCCCAAGGGTACGAAGCTGGAGCTTTCGGCCGAGGATGGCACGACGATTTGGTACACCACCAACGACACCTGCCCCTGCCGTGACGAAGGCCGCGTAAAGTACACCGAGCCTATTGCGCTCGATAGCAATATGTATGTGCGCATTGCGGCACAGCGCCCTGGCATGTCGTACAGCGAGTATTCCGAGCGTCTGAACATTGCGATTACGGTGACCGATGAGGCGGTGCCTGAGCCCGGGCCGGAGTCCAAGCCGACGCCTGGCGGCGGCGAGCAGGGTGGCGGTGCGGATGGCTCTGGCGGTACCGGGGCTCCTGCGGGTGGTTCGACTTCGACGACGACCACGGTGACGACGGACAAGTCCAAGGGTAAGGGCAAGAACGGCAAGAAGTCCGGCGGCACGGAGCTCGCCGGCACGGGCGACTCTGCCGCGATGACGGTCGCTGCCCTAGGCATCGCCGGCGCAACCGTAGTCGCCGCCGGCATCGCCGCGACCAAGCGCCGCAAGCGCTAGGTTTTGGTGGCGGCTCTCGTTTTCGGCTTTTACAAAATCTCAATCTGTAACACCAAGCCAGATATTTGGGCTCCAGGTGTTACAGATTGAGATGAACTGTTCGGCCGCCAACCTAATGTCTCGATCTGTAACACGTAGCGAGATATTTGGTCTCTAACTGTTACAGATTGAGACAAAGCGGAGACGGCTGGCGCAATATCTCGATCTGTAACAACTACGGGGCTCAACGGGGCCTAACTGTTACAGATTGAGACAAAGCGACCGACCAGGCTCCAAACCACCACAAAGGTGCCTGTCCCCTTTGTGGTGGTCGGTCGACCGGCATAGAAAAAGTCCCCGCCGGGCGTGTGCTCGACGGGGACTTTGCCGTTTGATGGCTAGTGCTGCAGGTGATTACTCGCCCAGCAGGCTCTTGGTGATGGAAGCGGCGGCCTTCTTACCGGCGCCCATCGCCAGAATGACCGTAGCGGCACCGGTGACGATGTCGCCGCCGG
>ERZ1034876.1138-NODE-1138-length-11713-cov-3.522217_pt1 | contig 11713 bp, 8 predicted proteins | sample MGYA00520698_ERZ1034876 | MGnify/ENA primary metagenome ERZ1034876 (study PRJEB33766, sample SAMN09781723) | gut metagenome | biome: gut microbiome | host: Homo sapiens | place: Madagascar | study: EMG produced TPA metagenomics assembly of the PRJNA485056 data...
ATATAAAACCGGATGGAATCTATGTGGATGGAACCCTCGGTGGGGGTGGACATTCCTTAGAAATCTGCAAGCGGCTTTCGGACAAAGGTAGACTGATCGGAATCGATCAGGATGTGGATGCGATTGCAGCTGCGACCGAGCGGTTGAAGGATTACAAAGATCGTGTAACGATCGTGCATTCCAACTATCAGGATATTGATGCAGTATTAAAGAACTGTTCTGTGAGCGGTGTTGACGGAATCGTTCTGGATCTCGGTGTCTCCTCGTATCAGCTTGATAATGTGGAACGTGGGTTTACTTATCGTGAGGACACGCCGCTTGATATGCGGATGAATCAGGAAAGTACTATGACAGCGAAGGATATTGTAAATGAATATTCTGAAATGGAGCTGTACCATGTGATCCGCGATTATGGCGAGGACAGTTTCGCTAAGAATATTGCAAAGCATATCGTCAAGGCGAGACAGGAGCAGGTGATAGAGACAACCGGACAGTTAAACGAGATCATCAAGGCGGCGATCCCGGCGAAAGTCCGGCAGGGACAGGGACACCCGTCCAAGAAAACATTTCAGGCGATTCGGATTGAATTGAATCACGAGCTGGATGTGCTGGAGAATTCATTAGATACTATGATCTCATGGTTGAATCCAGGTGGCAGATTGAGCGTGATCACATTCCATTCGTTGGAAGACAGGATTGTAAAAACGATATTTAAAAGAAATATGAATCCATGTACATGTCCACCGGAGTTCCCGGTTTGTGTATGTGGGAAGAAGCCGACTGGCAAGGTGATTACCAGAAAGCCGATTGTTCCAAGTGAACAGGAACTGGCAGAAAACAGTCGGGCAAAGAGTTCCAAGCTGCGGGTATTTGAAAAAGCAGATGTATGATTTTAAGGAGTGATTGATATGGCACAACAGGTTAGAAGACAAATGAATTATGTAGACGGTACGGCTGCAAGACAGATGTACGCAGCTCCGGCACGCCGTGTGCATGAGCCGGAAAGAAAGGCACCGAGCCGTAGAGTTGCTCCACAACAGCGTCCGCAGGAACGACCAAAGGTACGGCGCAGAGTGACTGCGCAGACCAAAAAGACGCTGGCATTCTCCGCAGGATATATGCTGTTTATGGCATTTATGGTATGTCTGGTTGTTGGATCAAGCGTATTGATGTTATATCTGAATACGAAGATCAGCACACAGCAGAACAACATCAGTGCCTTAGAGGCAGAACTTGAAAAGATCGAAGATGATAACGCAGCACATAAGCTTCGTTTGAATAATATGTATACATTGGACGATATTTACAATGTAGCAACCAATGAACTTGGCATGGTCTACGCTAAGAAGGGACAGATCATTTATTATGACAGTGCCAATGAAGATTATGTAAAACAGTATCAGGATGTTCCGGGTTCGAATTAGGATGTAGATCAAAAGTCGAGCAGTTTCGCTGCTCGATTTTTGCGGTTGAGGTAAAAGTATGACTAGAAGACCACAAAACAGAGAAAATAGAAGAAGACGAAAGCGAAAGGTATTTACCAACCGGATGCGCGGCAGATTGAAATTTGTGTTTGGGTGTGTCATGGTTGGATTTGGTGTGCTTGGTGCAAAAATTATCTGGATCAATGCACAAAAAGGAAGCCAGTATAAGCAGCAGGTGTTGACACAACAGGGCTATTCCAGCAAAGTGATTCCGTATAAGCGTGGTGATATTGTCGATGCGAACGGGACCGTGCTTGCGACGGATAAGAAGGTGTATGATCTGATATTAGAGCCTGCCAATATCGTGCAGTATGAGAAGAAAAAGACGGCGACGGTATCAGCGCTGAAGGAATTTTTCGGATTTACAGATGAGGAGATCGCAGGATTTCTGGCAAATGAAAAATCGTACTATGTAGTGGCAAAGAAGGGCGTTGAGTACGAGGAAGTACAGAAATTTGAAGAATACTGCAAAACCGATGAAGGCTCCAATGTCGTTGGAATCTATTACGAAGAGCGGTATGTACGTGTCTATCCGAACAAAGAACTCGCGTGCCATCTGCTTGGATTTACCGTCAGCGGAAATGTCGGCATGTATGGCGTCGAGGAGTATTATAACAGCGAGTTAAATGGTACGAACGGACGGGAATACTCGTATCTGAATGAGGATTACGGCGTGACCAATTCGATTGAGCCGGCAACTAACGGCTATAACCTTGTGACAAGTATTGATGCAAATGTGCAGAAGATTGTTGAGGAAAAGGTAAAGGCAAAACTGGAGGAAGAGGACGCTAAGAATATATCCGTGCTCGTGATGAATCCGAAGAATTGTCAGATCATGGCGCTGTATAATTCCCATACATTTGATCCAAACGATGCTTATGATCTGGATTCGACACAGTATCAGTTCGATACGCAGGAAGAACTCGAGACATCCGGATATTCCAGTTTTGAGGACTTTAAGCAAAACGGAACAGATGAAGAACATGTGGATGCGCTATACAAGGTATGGCGTAACTTCCCAGTATCAGATGTGTTTGAGCCGGGTTCTACCTATAAGACATTTACGATTTCCGGCGCACTCGAAGAGGGTGTGATCACACCAGAGGATACATTCTTCTGTGATGGTGGTGAGCAGATTGAGGACCGTTATATACAGTGTCATTCCCATGATTACGGTGGACATGGAATGGTCGACCTTTCCGGAGCGCTGGAGAAATCCTGCAACGATGCTTTGATGCAGATTGCAGCAAAGGAAGGAATTGCATTATTTGATAAATATCAGGTGTTGTTTGGATTTGGACAGTCCACGAATGTCGATCTGCCGGGTGAACCAAGCGATTCCTCACTCAGTGGGCTCGTATATCATGCAGATAATATGGGAGCTGTATCCCTTGCGATATCTTCGTTTGGACAGGGTGTAACAACCTCAATGATGCAGGTTGGAACCGCATTTTGTTCTGCGATTAACGGCGGATATTATTATGAGCCAAGTGTTGTACAGCGGATCGAAGATGAAAATGGAAATATCGTCCGGAATCTGGACCCTGTGTTAGTCAGAAGAACGATCTCGGAGGATGTATCAGCACAGATGCGTCAGTTTTTAAAGAACGTAGTATCCGAAGGTACCGGTAAGAAAGCGACCGTTGAGGGTTACGAGATTGGAGGTAAGACCGGTACTGCCGAGAAGCTTCCACGAGGAAATGGAAAATACATTCTTTCCTTTATTGGATTTGCACCGGTGGACGATCCACAGGTTGTTATCTATGTCGTAGCGGATGAACCGGAATTACAGTCAGGAAGTGGCGAGGCAGCGCATTTGTTTGCAGATATTGCAGAAGCTATCTTCCCATATTTGAATATTTACAAGACGGATGAGACATATGATATTGATGAGGCAACGGCAGAGGATGAACCTGCAACGCCAATCTATGGTGGAGAAGCTCCGGCCAATGATGTAGCTGGTGGCAGCGACAACCCATATGTCGAGCAGTCCGAGGGTGAGACGACAACCGAGACAACGACAGAAAATCCGAGTGCAACGACAGAAGCGCCCGCACAGGACACAACGCAGGAAGCACCAACCGGATGATGTAGAAAACAGGTATAGTTCGCACGCACAGGGAATACATTTTTATAAAATGAGAATTGGGCGATAGCGGATATGCAGCTTTTATTTACGAGTTCCCATCGGAAGCGATTGTTGATCGTAGTGATTGCATTTTTTACGTTATTGACTATAATAACGGTGAAGCTTGTTTCCATCATGACCATGCAGGCGGACGATTATGGATATCGGGCGCGGGCGGTACAGGAACGTGAGCGCAGCATCAAGGCAAAGCGCGGCAGCATCTATGATAGAAATGGTGTTGTGCTTGCTGGCAATCAGGCAGTCTGTTCGATCTCGGTAATCTACAACCAGATCGAAGATCCGGAGACTGTAATTCGGGTTCTCAGTGAGAAACTGGAACTACCGGAGGAAGATGTCCGGAGACGTGTAGAGAAACGCTCGGTGCGTGAGAAAATCAAAAGCAATGTGGACAAGGAACTGGCAGATGAGATCCGCGCGATGAATCTGGCAGGCGTTATGATTGATGAGGACTACAAACGGTATTATCCGTACAGTACACTGGCATCCCATGTGCTGGGATTTACAGGTAGCGACAATCAGGGTATTGTCGGGCTGGAAGTGTACTATGATGATCTGTTGATGGGCGAAAATGGCAGCATCAACACCGTTACAAATGCCAGAGGCATTGAAGTGGAAAATATGGCGGAGAGAAGAGTGGAAGGCACAGCCGGACAAAATCTTGTCACGTCCATAGATATAAACATCCAGCAATATATCACGCAGAAAGCGCTTGAGGTGCTGGAGAAAAAACAGGCAAAACGCGTATGTATTATCGTGATGAATCCGCAGAATGGAGAGATCTATGCACTTGCGGATGTGCCGGAATACAACTTAAATGAACCGTTTACATTGAATTATGAGACGGACGAAACGGTAACGCAGGATATGTGGAACCAAATGTGGAGAAACTATTGTATCAGTGATACCTATGAGCCGGGTTCGACGTTCAAGATTGTGACAGCGACAACTGCTTTTGAGCAGGGCGTGTTGCGCGTGGAAGATCAGTTTTACTGCCCGGGTTATCATATTGTGGAGGATCGCCGGATTCGGTGCCACAAGGTTGCCGGACATGGGGCAGAAACCTTCCGGGAAGGTATCATGAATTCCTGCAATCCAGTGTTTATGCAGGTTGGGGAACGCATTGGCGTGGATGGTTTCTATGATGGTTTAAGAAAATTAGGGTTGTTTGAGCAGACGGGGGTCGACCTGCCGGGAGAGGCAAATTCCATCTTCCATAAGCAGGAAAAGGTTGGACCGGTCGAGCTTGCAACGATGTCATTTGGACAGTCGTTTCAGATTACGCCGTTACAGTTGATGCGTGCAGCAGCTGCGGTAGTAAATGGCGGGAATCTGGTCACACCTCATTTCGGTGTGTATACGACAGATGAAAATAACAATGTCACTGAGGTTTTGAAATATGAGACGAAGACAGGAGCAGTAAGTACAGCAACCAGCGAGACGATGAAAGGACTGCTCGAAGCAGTCGTTGCAGAGGGCACCGGACATCGGGCGTATATCGCAGGGTATTCGATTGGTGGCAAGACGGCAACAAGTGAGAAACTGCCGCGAAGTGAGAACCGTTACATTTCATCCTTCCTTGGATTTTCACCGGCGGACAATCCGCAGGTTATGACACTGATTCTGATTGATGAACCGCAGGGTATCTATTATGGAGGTACGATTGCGGCACCGGTCGTAGGTGAGATATACGACAACATTCTGCCGTATCTCGGTATCTACAAGGACGAGAACGCAGAGGAGGAGACGACACAGACAATCAGCATCGACGATGCTGTGTTTTAAATATTACAATACAAGCGATGGCTTGATAAAGGAGAGAAGATATGAAGTACGACATAATTGTTCCAGCATTGATAGCATTTGGTGTGAGTGTGATCTTAAGTCCGATCATTATTCCATTCTTAAAGAAACTGAAGTTCGGGCAGTTTGTGCGTGACGATGGACCGGAATCGCATCTGAAGAAGTCGGGAACGCCGACGATGGGTGGATTGATCATCCTGTTCAGTATCGTGATTACATCACTCTTTTACATCAAAGATCATAAGGAGATTGTTCCGATTCTGTTTGCAACTTTGGGATTTGGTCTGGTTGGTTTCTTGGATGACTTTATCAAGGTTGTGATGAAGCGTTCACTTGGACTCCGTGCATGGCAGAAGATGTTGGGACAGTTCCTTGTAACCGGCGTTTTTGCATATTACATTCATGCATATACAGATCTTGGAACAACGATGATTATTCCATTTACGCATAAGGTCGTTGACCTTGGATGGGTTTATTTCCCATTGATGTTCTTCGTTATGCTTGGTACAGCAAACGGTGCGAACTTTACAGATGGCCTGGATGGATTGGCATCCTCCGTTACCGTATTGATCGCAACCTTTTTCGCGATTGCATCTATCGCGGCAGGCTCTGGTGTAACACCGATTACATGTGCAGTCGTAGGAAGCCTGCTTGGCTTTTTGGTATACAATGTCTATCCGGCACGTGTGTTCATGGGAGATACCGGATCACTGGCATTGGGTGGATTTGTTGCGTCGACAGCGTATATGCTGCAGATGCCACTGATTATATTGATCGTTGCATTTATTTATCTGGCAGAGGTGCTTTCTGTTATTATTCAGGTTGTAAGCTTCAAGACAAATGGAAAGCGAGTATTTAAGATGGCACCGATCCATCATCATTTTGAGCTTTGCGGATGGCCGGAGACAAAGGTCGTTGCGATCTTCTCGATCGTTACAACGATTCTGTGTCTGATCGGAATTCTGGCAATTTAGGAACGTTAGATAGAATGGAAAAGAGGGAAAACGATGTTCGATAAGAAAGTATTAGTTGCAGGAGCAGGAAAAAGTGGAATCTGTGCAAGTGAGCAGCTTCTTCGAAATGGAGAGCAGGTTGTGCTGTTTGATGAGAACCCGAAGGGTACACTCACAGAGGCAGTCATTCTTGAGAAGCTCAGGTTTGACAAGAAACCAGAGGCTTTGACGATCTGGCTTGGTGCGCTGACTGATGAACTGCTTGCAGATATTTCCTGTATGGTTATCAGTCCGGGTATCCCGGTCGATGCACCATTTGCGCTCAAGGTAAAAGAAGCAGGTATTCCGGTGTGGAGTGAAATCGAGCTTGCATATACTTACGAGAAGGGTACAGTAGCCGCCATCACAGGTACGAACGGAAAGACGACAACGACTACATTGGTTGGCGAGATCATGAAAGCCTACAACGACAAAACATTTGTCGTAGGAAATATCGGAATCCCATACACAAGTCTGTCTGATCAGAGCAGTGCGGATTCGGTGACGGTTGCAGAGATCAGTAGCTTCCAGTTGGAGACAATTCATACATTCCGCCCACATGTGAGCGCGATACTCAATATTACACCGGATCATCTGAACCGGCATTATACATTTGAAAACTATGCGAACTGCAAGCTGGATATCACGAAGAACCAGACGAAGGAAGATTATGCAGTGATGAATTACGATGATACGGAGACGGTGAAGCGTATTGATAAGGTTCCGGCAACGGTGATTTTGTTCAGCCATAAAAAGGAACTGGAGTCCGGTGTGATCGTCAAAGATGGTGCGGTTGTGATCCGGGAGAATGGCAAAGAGACTTATGTGATGCCACTTTCTGAGTTCCAGCTGCTGGGAGATCACAATATAGAGAATCTTTTGGCTGCGGTTGCAATATCTTATTATATGGGGGCAGATATTGCCACGATCCGTAAGGTCTGCGGCGCATTTAAGGGTGTGGCACACCGGATCGAATATGTGCGCACATTAAATGATGTGAATTATTATAATGATTCCAAAGGAACAAATCCGGATGCAGCGATCAAGGCAATCCAGTCGATGGTGCGTCCGACGTATCTGATCGGTGGCGGTTATGATAAGAAGTCTACTTACGATGAGTGGATAGAGAGCTTTGACGGCAAGGTAAAATGTCTGCTTCTGATCGGACAGACAGCACAGGATATTGCAGACTGTGCAAGAAAGCATGGATTTGAAAACATTGAAATGATGGATGACTTGAAACAGGTTGTGGAGTATTGTCATACACATGCACAGCCGGGCGATGCGGTGCTTCTTTCGCCGGCATGCGCAAGCTGGGGGATGTTTGACAATTATGAGCAGCGTGGAGATATGTTCAAGGAATATGTAAATGCGCTTTCATAAGGAAAGCGGAAATGGAAAGAAAAGACAGGAGTGTCTGAGCTATGGCATATGGCAGAAGAAAATTGAAAAAGAATAAAGTATTCGCAACCGGCGGATACATTGATTATCAGACGATTTTCTTGGTTGTCGTTTTGCTGGCGTTTGGTGTCATGATGGTGTATAGCGCGAGTGCATACCGGGCGACACTTTCCGGGCTTTCCAGTGGATATTTTGCGATGCGTCAGGGTATGATCGGGTTGGCAGGAATCGTCGTAATGATGTTGATATCCTGTTTTAATTATCAGTTTTATAAGCGTCCGGTGATGCAGCGGCTGATCGTGACAGCGATGATTGTCTGTGCCGGTATCGCACTGGTGCTTGGTGTATCCTCCAATGGTTCACAGCGTTGGATCGAGGTCGGTGGTATTCAGTTACAGCCATCCGAGATTGTAAAGCTGCTGATTATCCTGTATCTGCCGAGTGTTTGTGTGAAGCATCCGAAATACCTGACCTCTTATCAGGGAATCATCCGGCTGATCGCACCGTGTATTGTCAGTGCGGGTCTGATCGCGAAAGAGAACTTAAGTACCGCGGTTGTCTGTGTGGCAATCATGGTCGTCATTATATTTGTGGCATGTCCGGATTATAAAATTCTGGTTATGCCGGTCGTTGCACTGGTGATTGCCGGTGTACTGCTTATCACAACCGTTGGTTATCGTGGCGATCGAATCGATGCATGGCTGCACCCGGAGACGAGTGATTCCGGATACCAGACGATGCAGTCTCTGTATGCAATCGGTTCCGGTGGATTGTTTGGAAAGGGCTTGGGACAGAGTATCCAGAAGCTTGGATTTTTGCCGGAGTCGCACAACGATATGATCTTTGCGATTATCTGTGAAGAGCTTGGACTGTTCGGCGCGCTTTGTGTTATTGCATTGTTTGTTATGCTGATCGTACAGCTTCGCTATATTGCGAACCATGCCAGAGACCGGTATGGTGCATTGGTTGTAACCGGTGTTATGACACATATTGCAGTGCAGATGATCATCAACATCGGTGTTGTTACCAATGTCATCCCGAATACAGGTGTCCCACTTCCATTTATCAGTTATGGTGGTACATCGCTGGCGTTCCTGATGGTAGAGATGGGATTCGTGTTAAGCGTGTCGAGACAGATGCTTCCATACGAGGCACCAACGAAAGAAGAGCTGCAGATGCAGCGGTAAATCAGAGCGGTACATAGAAACAAAAGGAGAATCGTTTTGAAGAAACATTGGATTGTATTGTTTATACTTGTAGTGATACTTGGAACGCTTGCGTATCTTTCGACATGGACAGTTGATAAGGTGCAGGTGGAAGGCTGTGAGATCGTAAATACACAGTCGGTCAGTGATGCGATGAAGGAAGAAGCACCGCTGGACAACACATTGCTGTTGTATATCAAAAGTAAAATGAACAAACTGAAAGATCTGTCTTTTGTAAGTAAGATGGATCTGGAACTGACAGATAAGAACACGGTAACCGTGACAGTTTACGAAAAATCCATAGCCGGCTGTGTGTTATACAAGGGCGACTATGTGTATTTTGATAAAGATGGTATAGTATTGGATTCGTCAAAGAAGCGTGTCGGAAGTGCACCGCTCATCAAAGGTCTGACCTTTACAGAGTGGGATATCGGCAAGAAGCTGCCAAGTGATGACGATAAGAAATTCCAGACAATACTGACTATCACGCAGTTGGTGGAAAAATACGATCTGGAGATTGACGGTATCAAGTTCACCGCTGAAAATGAAATTGTCCTTCAGCACGGAGGCATTACAATCGAATTGGGAGAGGGGGAATATCTGGCGGTTCAGATGATGAATCTGGGCAACATACTGAAAAATCTGGAAGGTATGTCCGGAACATTGTATATGAAAGACTTTGATTCGGAAAATGCAACTGCGAGCTTTAGCAAAAATTAAGTGAATTTTACGTAAACCTATTGATTATTTCAACAAAAACCTATATTATATAGGATAATAATGCGCAAATAGAATAAAGGAGGAAAAGACCTTGCTTGAAATAAAATCGAATGACGAGAAAACCCCTGCAAGAATCCTTGTGATTGGTGTAGGTGGAGCTGGTAACAATGCAGTAAACAGAATGATTGATGAGAATGTGGAAGGTGTCGAGTTGATCGCCATCAACACAGACAAGCAGATCTTATCACAGAATCGTGCAACAACAAAGATTCAGATTGGTGAGAAGCTGACAAAGGGACTTGGTGCAGGTGCAAAGCCTGAGATCGGTGCCAGTGCAGTTGAAGAGAATAGAGAAGAGATAGCAGATATTATCAAAGATGCCAACATGGTATTCGTAACATGTGGTATGGGTGGTGGTACCGGAACCGGTGCAGCACCTGTTGTTGCGGAGATGGCAAGAAATCTTGGTATCCTGACAGTTGGTGTTGTAACAAAGCCATTTGGTTTTGAAGGAAAGCCTCGTATGAAGAATGCGATGGAAGGAATTGCAAGATTAAAAGAGAATGTTGATACACTGATCGTTATTCCAAATGATAAGTTATTACAGATCTGTGATAAGAGAACCAGTATTCCGGATGCTTTAAAGAAGGCAGATGAGGTATTGCAGCAGGGTGTACAGGGTGTCACAGACCTGATCAACAAGCCGGGTCTGATCAACCTTGACTTTGCAGATATCCAGACAGTAATGCGTGACAAGGGTGTCGCTCATATCGGTATCGGACGTGCCAGTGGTGATAACAAGGCAGTGGATGCAATCAAGTCTGCTATGGACAGCCCATTGCTGGAGACAACCGTCAGTGGTGCAAGCGATATCATTGTAAACTTCTCAGGAAATATTGGTATTGTGGAAGCATACGATGCAATCACATACCTGACAGAAGTCGCTGGTGACGGCGCAAATATCATATTTGGTACTGTAGATAATGATGTGATGGGTGAGGATGTATGTATCACAATCATCGCAACAGGTATTGAGGACAATGCGGCAACACAGCCGGTTATGCAGAATCCAGCAAAGCCTTCTGCTGTAAAGCCGACAGTAGCACCAGTTGGTAAAACTCCTACATATGCGAGCCAGCCAATTACAAGTGTAAAGCCAATGGGAACCGCTACAAAGCCATCTTTCATGTCCACTCCAGCAGCGAAGCCATCGGTAAGTGCTGACATTTCAAGTGCAGCAAAGCCAGCTCCTGCAAAGAGAGAGACAGGCAATGGCGGCGGAATCAAGATTCCAGATTTCCTCAAGCGTGGATAAGTAAGCAGGAACTAAAGGGACTGTTGTATTGTATGTGCAACAGTCCTTTTTCTTATAGTATAGAGGGGAGGACTTATGGGAGACAGAGAAGAAAAAACGGTGTTGTTTGACGAGTCGATGCTGCAGCAATACCAGAAAAATACGACAGGAAAAAGCTCGCTTGTCATTGTAGATGGTAGTGGCATACAGGAATACGACCTGAGCAAATTTGTAGATGGCGCATACACTTTCGGTCGGAATGAAAACAACAGTATCCGATTAAATTCCAGCATTGTCTCAGGTAATCATGGCGAGCTCTATTTGCAGGAAGGCAGATGCTATATCCGCGACAATCACAGCTCGAACGGTTCTTATCTTGCCTATGGTACGCAGTTTATCCAGATGGCACCCGATCAGTATTATGGCGGCGATGGCAGAGATATGATCGTGCGTCTTGGAACGAACCATTCGATGGATGGCATTGATCCGGTACTCCTGTTGTACAACGGACAGCAGAAGGAAGGCCGCTGGAAGACATATTCCCTGCATGACGGCGACAACAGTATTGGTCGTGCAGCAGACTGTGATATCCGGTTGAAAAACGTTGCGATTTCCAGATACCATGCAGGTGTCCGTAAAGTAAAAAATCAATTTTATGTGTTTGACAA
>ERZ1034876.1142-NODE-1142-length-11697-cov-8.619825_pt1 | contig 11697 bp, 9 predicted proteins | sample MGYA00520698_ERZ1034876 | MGnify/ENA primary metagenome ERZ1034876 (study PRJEB33766, sample SAMN09781723) | gut metagenome | biome: gut microbiome | host: Homo sapiens | place: Madagascar | study: EMG produced TPA metagenomics assembly of the PRJNA485056 data...
CTTGTTTTCCCAGGTCAGGCTGGGAAAACAAGCCTCTTCAACTGCAAAAGTCAGGATAGAAGCACACACATCATTCCACATGGAAGCGGGGAAAAGAAGACGCTTGGGGTAATATGGGGGCAAACGAATGCATGGCAACGAGAAGGTCGTACGCCAAAGGGGGTTTCCATGCTTTTCCCACTCAGCATCATCGAACCCTGCCTCGAGAAGGCGGGCGTGCCCATCGAGGTCCCTCCCGATTGGGCTCTGCGCACGTTTTCCTATGCCAGCAGCGACACCTCAGGCGTCGAGGCGGACGACGACCAGCAAGTGCTCCTCGTCGTTCCCTACGATTGTGCACTCGAAATCGCGCGGGGCAACTGGACAAGGCCGCTTCTCGCGGTCGTCGCGCCCGACGAGACGCAAGACGCGGCACCGGAAGGCGTGCGGGCGACATTTCCCGTCGCCGCCTCCGCGCTTTCCCCCGCCGCTGTCTGCAGCACGGTCAACCGTTACCTCGTGGGCATCCGGGAATGGGATGCCGAGATGTCGCGCCTTGTCCTCTCCAATTGCTCGACCCAGCAGCTCATCGACCTGAGCGAGAAGATGATCAAAAAATACATCGCCCTCTCCGATGCTCTCTATGCGCGCGTCGCAGCGACACCCCACTTCCCTCCGCTCGACAATATGAGCCGCGCGCTCATCGAAACGGGCAGCTACCCGACCTCGATGATCCCAACAATCGAGCGGCTCGCACAAAGCCAGCACTGGCATGCGCAGAACAAAAGCCAGCTCGACCAGGGCGGCAACTCCATCAATCCTCTCCCCAACATGTCGCGGGTATATCGGCTCGGGGGAAACTACGCAGCCCATCTCGTTATGGTGTCTTCCAAGGCAATCAAACCTTGGGAGCAGTTCCTTTTCGACCTGCTCGCCAACCAGGTCGGTACTTGCCTCGATCGATTCTGGCAAACGACCCTCCCTTCGCGAGATAGGGGAGCGGCGTTTCTCTCAACGATAATGGATGGCGGCATCCACGATCCCTATGATTTCAAGGAGAAAGCCCGCCTGTTCGATCTACCGATTGAAGGAGTATTCGAGATAGCGGTGATTACAGGCGCCGAAGAGTGCGGCGGCGTCGCGCACATCGCACATCAGATTCGCACGGGGCTCCAAGCGTGCCGCACCGTGATAGCCGACCAACGCATCTATGTACTGATGATTTCGGCAAAGCGAAGTTCAAAGAAGATTGCCAGCATGGAAGAAGCGCTGTTCGAGGCAGTTTCCCGCCTTAAGGCGAAGATAGGGCTTTCCTCGCGTTTCGACCTGCTCGAGTACTGCCATATGGGGCGCATGGAAGCGGATGTTGCCCTGGAGTACGGCCAGAAGAACTATTCGAAGTACCTCGCGTTGCAAGCGAGCGAGCCTTACCTCGACTGCGTTTTCCGATTCAATCGCTATTTCCCCTGTTACCTGGTTGACCCCTACGCCGACACCGCCGAGTTCCTCGCGAAGTACGCCGCATCCCCCAATCTCGTGAGCAGGCTCCGCCGCGCTGACGAGGAGAACGGAACCAACGATTTCGGCCTTTTGAAAGTCTACCTATACTTCGATTGCAGCGTGAAAAAGACGGCTGACCTCCTGAACATGCACCGCAATACCGTGGTATACCGGCTCAACAAGATCAAGACCGACTATCGAATCGAACTGGGCAACTGCGACACGCGCCTATTCCTGCACTACCTGTTCGGGGTCCTGGATTAACGAGCCCTGGATTAGCTGGACCCAGATTGCAAGGTTCCGAACGAGCGAGCCCAGTCAGCCTTTGTGCAGATGGCTACCGTCCGGCCATCTGCAGGGGTGAAGCTCACCCGTCGGGTTCTCGCGCACATTGTACATGCAGGGGATGTCGCACAGAAGGCCCGTCCAGTTACAGCGGAGCCGCTCGCGGGGAGGCAGGGTTGCACCACAGTTGGGACACGCCCACTCATCGTAGCGCCCGCGCATCACGAGCCTGCCGCACGCCTTGCAGACGACTGGCTTGGGATGAGGCGGCCGGCACTTCCCGCAAAAGGGATTGCAGCTCATACAGCCCATGGCAAGATTCCTTTCCCGCGACGCAAGTCGGCCCGCACACGAGGAACGGCCGACAGGCGCTCTGACGGATACGGCTCGCCATCGACGACACAAGCCGGCCCGCGCGCACGAAGCGAGCAAAGCCGGCTTGCATCAGGCGAGGTCGCCGTGAAGCTAGTGCTTCTCTACAACGAGTAAATCATCGACTTCGGGTACTTCTCGGCGTATTTCACAAGCTCTTCGAGCGGCCCGTATTCCATGACGCCCGCCTGGCAATGGTGCACGCAGGTGGGAAGGCGCCCCTCCGCCGTGCGCTCGACGCACAGGTCGCACAGATGCGAGGGGTACGGGATGTAGGTGAACTCCCACTTGCCGTCGGGCATCTGGCGCGGGCCGTCTTGCAGCACATGCATGCCGAACTGACCCTTGGGAAGCTTATGCTCCTTCTTGCACGCCACCTCGCAGCTGTGGCAGCCGGTGCAGAACTCGTAGTTGATGAAAAGGCCGTTTGCGCTCATTTCCTGCTCCTCCTATTCCGCATCCGCGATCATCTGGGCAACGACCTGGGTAGGCGTCACCTTGCTGTTCTCTTCAGTCACCGGGTAGATCTTGCACAGCAGACAGCGATAGGGCGCGCCGTAGCCGGTTTCGCCGACCACGCACTGGGTGGTCAGATTGTTGATATTGACGTCCCAGATGCCCTGCAGGTTCGGCGCCGCTTCCTCGGTTTCGGGGAACGACCAGCCATGATCGGCGCAGATGGTTCCTTCCTTCATCGTCGGCACCAGGTGGGCGATCTGGCGGCAGCGGCCGCGCTGATTCTCAATCCACACCCATTGCCCATCTTCGATACCGTACTTCTCGGCGTCAACCGGGTTGATGTCGAAGGTCGGCTCAGGGCGGAATTCGCGCATCGTGGGCATATTGCGATGCTCAGAGTGGAAAAATTCCCAGTGGCGCTTGCCGGTGGTGAGCACGAGCGGGTACTCCTTGTAGAGTTCGGGCGCCGAAACGGGGCTCTCGGGCGGCTCCTCGAAATACGGCAGGTCGTGGTAGCCGAGCGCACCCAGAAGGCAGCTTTGAAGTTCGAGCTTGCCCGTCATCGTGTTGAATCCAGGCTGTCCGTCGGGGCGAAGCTTGCCCGACTCGTAACGGCGGTAGCCCTGGAAGTTGTACTCGTACATCATGTCCTTGAGCTCGGTCCAGGTGCGCGGTGCGTTGTCCTTTGCCAGCACCCAGTTGAGCAGGGACTCGACATCGTGCCACGGCACGTTGTCGCCGTTCAAGCGCAGGGAGAGGTCAACGAGAATCTCCTCGTCGGACTTCGCTTCCTCGTATTGGGTGATCTTGGTGATCGCACGGCTTGGGGTCCACCATTCGCGGAAGGAGTCGCGCTCGCAGCTCATGGCAACAGGCAGGACGAGGTCAGCGCAGGCAGTCGCGGTCGGGGTCATCCACATATCGGCAACCACGATGAACGGGCAGCTGAGCATCGCCTTGTAAACGCGCGGAGCCTCAGCAGCCATGTTCACGATGGGATTCGTGCCTGCAAGGTACATAACCTTGATCTGATAGGGCTGCTCGGTCTCGAGCTGAAGCAGGATCTCATCGCCTACAGCGCAGGCCGCAGCGCCGTACTTGTGCATCGGGTACTTCTCGACGCCGATGCGCTTCTCCTGAAGTTCGGGCGAGATGAAGTAATTGTAGCCACAGCCGTACAGGGCGTCGACGCCATAGGGGCCGGTCGCCAGGTAGTTGCCGCCGGGCACATCGACGTTGCCAGTGATGCCTTCGAGCACCATGAACGCGTGCGCCTGGCCAACGCCGTTCGGCGTCATGTCGGTCGAAAGGCCCCAATGGAAGGCCGAGGGCTTACCGGATGCATAAAGGCGAGCCGCCCCGCGGATATCATCGGCGTCAACCTGGGCAATTGCGGCAGCCCATTCAGGCGTCTTGTCCTTCATTTCCTCACGCAGTGCATCGAAGCCGTAGCACCAGTTCTCGACGAAATCGTGATCGTAGAGGTCCTCTTCGATGATCACGTTGATCATGGCCATCGCAACGGCAGCGTCGGTGCCGGGACGGGGCTGGATGTTGTACTCGGCACGCGAACCCATCCAGGTGACGCGCGGGTCGACGTTGATGAGTTTAGAGCCGCCTTCCTTCATGCAGTCGACAAGCCAGTGGCCGAGGAAGCCATCAGCGTTGGTCTTGACGGCATTGCAGCCCCACTGGAGGATGACCTCGGGGAACTTGTACTCGGGATTATCGTAACGACGCGGGTCGTACTGGCCGCAGTCGACGACGGCAGGGCCGCCCATAACGCCCACGGAAGCCGAGCAGCGCGGCAGGTAGCACGAGTCGCCAGAGAGGAAGCCGCAACCGAAGTTCGGACTCTTGAACGCAGAGTACTCAAGCAGAGGGATTTGCCACACGACGTTGCGGCCAGTGCCTTCAAGGGCGACGATCGCTTCGGGACCGATTTCGTCCCAGGCAGCGCGGACATGCTCCTCGATCATGTCGTACGCCTCATCCCAGGAAATCTGCTCCCACTTGTTCTCGCCGCGCTTACCCACGCGCTTCAAGGGATGACCCAAACGAGTCGGGTTGTTGATGGCTTCGTCGACCATGTTCAGGCAGCGCATGCACAGACGGCCGCGGCTGAACTCATCATTGGGGTCGCCCTCGATGTGGTCGACCTTACCGTCCTTGACGTAGAACAGCACGCCGCAACCTTCGTGGCAGCCAGGGCCCGTCCATTGCATGTTGCGGTAAACGTCGAACTCCCCTTCCTTCCAGTGCTTTTCCTTGCGATAGAGATTCTCGTTGAACTTCATCTTCTCGCCCTCTCTCCTCCTCGATGGAGACCCCCGTCAGGTCCCTCTCTGCCATGAAGTATAGGAAGCGCGAGAAGAGATGAGTATGTGCTCAGAGGCCAATAGAAGTACGAATTTTTGTATCTACTGCACATGACCAATGTCTAGAAAAGGAAGATGGCGCGAATAGCGCGGCGAAGCTACGACGCCTTGGCTAAAAACCAGGGGGTCCTGCCAGGTTCTTGCAAGGTTTTTTCGAATTGCGGGAGCGAACGGAAGGCGGAATATGCGCACGCCCGGAGAAATTCTGACGAGAAAACCCGCAGAGTCTTGGCAGTGTTGACAAAAATCCCCGCAGATGATTGGAAAAGCGCAGTCGTCCCTGTTTCCATCGCGCCGCGTTTTGACAAGGCTCGTGCGCATCATCTGTCAGGATCGCTCGTTACACTCCACATCATGACAGCCTTCGCGACAACCACCCTCGCCGACACCGCGCGCCTCTACGCCGAGGCAGCGGCGCAAGCTATCGCGGAAACACTTTGGCCCACCCGCTGCGCCATTTGCGACGAGCCGGGCGAACTTTTATGCGAACGCTGCAGAAGTGAACTTCCCTTCATCGACCTTTGGCGCGCGTGCCCCATCTGCGGCGCTCCCTGGGGACACGCGCAATGCACCGAGTGCAATCCCGTGACGCTTGCCGCAACAGGACGCAAAGCCGTGGCGTTCTCAAGCCTCGCAAGCCCCTTCGAACTTGCCGAGAGCACGCGGCGCATCGCCGTCGTCTACAAGGACGGGGGCGAACAGCGACTTGCCACGGAGATGGCGCGCTACATGGCCTGCTACCTCTCCCCCGAGATCGCGAGCGAAGTGGCAGGGGTCACGTTCGTCCCCGCCTCGCGCAAGGCTCGGGCACGCCGAGGGTTCGACCACGCGGAGCTGCTCGCGCAGGAGGTGGCGCTCGTAATCGGGCGGCCCGTCATCCCCCTGCTCTCCCCACCGCGCGCCCGCGACCAGCGTGCGCTTTCCCGTCGCGCACGCATGGGGAACATGGCGCATGCCGTATCCACCCTGCCGGGCGCAAGCGCGCCGGAAAGCATCCTGCTCATCGACGACGTGTGCACGACAGGCGCCACACTGTTCGCCGCGTGCGACGCGATACGGGAAGCGGGCGGGCGCAACGTGCACTGCCTCACTTTCGCACGGGCTTGATGCACGGACTTAACGCTCTCGCTTAATGCACGACGAGGATCCCTCGTTCCCGCGACGTGGGCCCCTTCGCGAACTATGCCTTCCCGCGCCCAAAAAACAGAGGGCCCCCTGAGGGACCCCCACTGGAAAACGCGTAATCTGAGAGAAGCTGCCGGCAGCTTACTTCTGCGCGGCGATACCCTGTTGGGCTTCCGAGAACTCCTCGACGTCGACCGAGATGCTGTGCTTGATCGGCTTCCACTGGCACTTCTTCACGAGGGCAACGAGCGCGATGGGCACATACGTCAGCATGAAGAACGGGAAGGTGAACATGTAGAGCACCTTCTTGCGCGTGGGCGCGTGGATGGAATCCCACTCGACGAACGTTGTGAGCACGCCGAAGAGGAACATGAACATGACGTAGTTGAACAGGCAGAAGAAAATCGACGAGATGGAACTCGCAATCATGACGCCCGTCGACATGGCGCCCGTCGCTGCAAGCACGATGATAATCGCGTTGAAGACGACCGACACGATGGTGAGCAGCATGCCAGGAGCGATGGTCATGAGCATGTCGTAGCAGGCGAAGCGGGAACCTTTGGGATTGGTGAAGACGCCCTTCGCAAGGCGCGCGCCGTAGTGCCAAAACACCTGGTAGAAGCCCTTCGCCCAGCGGAAGCGTTGGTTCCAGGAATCGCGGAAGGTAACGGGCTGCTCGTCGTAGAGCACCGCCGTCGGGGTGTAGGCGATGCGAATGCCCTCGAGGATGCTGTTCGCGGAGAACTCGATGTCCTCGGTGAGCAGATGCCATCTCCAGCCGTCGTTCTTCTCGATGATGTCCGCCGCGATGAAGAAGCCCGTGCCCGACACCGCGCAGCTCGTGTTAAGCGTGAGGCGTGCCTGGTTCAAAAACTTGGCCTCGCGCAGGAACCACACGGCATAGCCGGCAGAAATCCAGTTGGAGTCGTAGTTCTTGGAGTTGCGGTAGCTCGTGGACGCCTTCGCGCCGTTGTCGAAGGTCTTGTTCATCTCGCGGAAGTAGTTCACGTCGAGCACGTTGTCGGCATCGAAGACGAAATACGCCTCGTAGCCTCGGTCGGCATACTGGCTGCGGATGATCTTGAAGCCGTAATCGAGCGCATAACCTTTGCCAACCTGTTCGGTGTTGAAGCGCTTGAACACAATCGCGCCCGCCTCGCGCGCCACATCGGCGGTGTTGTCGGTGCAGTTGTCGGCGATGACGAACACGTCGATCAGCTCTGTCGGGTAGTTCTGCACCTTGATGGAGTGGATCAAGTCGCCGATGACCGCGCTTTCGTTGCGGGCAGAAACGACGACAGCGTATCGGTGGTTCTTTTTCGCGACAAGCTGCTTCGGCTTGCGTGAGAGCACGACAAGCACGTAGTAGAGCTGATAGGTATAGCAAATGGTAAACGTGATGAAGACGCAGAAGTTGAAGATATCCACAAACGATATCTGCGAGAAGAATTGGTCGAGCACCAGCCCTGCCCCTTACAACTTGTGGCCGCCCGCGCACGGGCGAACTTTGACTTCGCCGCATCCGTCCGCGGCGCTTCCGTTCAAACTTTCTGGATTATAGCGGCCTTGAGCGGTTTTGTGCGCATCACGAGGGAAAGCCGTAGCCGAAACGCCCTTTTCGGGCAATAAAAGGGCAGCTTGCACACCTTGGGTGCACAGCATCTTCATATTAACGAGGGGTTGTTTGCGGGCGCACAGCATGTTTTGCCGCACACTGCCGCAACGCCGCGCAGGGGAAAACGTAACCGCACGATTACATTTCGTGAGAACATTACGAGAAACATTTTCGCACATCAAATCGAGAAAATCACGACTGAAAAATGACTATCTCATTAGGTATCATACTTTTCGAGGAGAGGAGTTTCCTACACATACAAGGGCAAAAGCCGCGCCCACACCAATAGCTGAAACGCCTCCCGAATCGGGCGCCGGACCGATCATCCGGCGCTCGCTTTCATTTTGGTCTCGATGAGCCCAAGCTCGTAGGATCGCCATCAAGCTCGAACAGGGGCGATGTCCTCACGACCACTGGGCCCGAACATGGATCACTGATAGAAGCGCAACACGCCGCGGGGCACGCCGCGCGACCACATGCTGTGCACGTCCACTGGCCCATACGCGTCGATGATCATGTCGTTGCCCAGGTAGATTGCCACATGACCCTCCCAGGAAATCACGTCGCCGCGCTGCCGCATCGACAGGGGCAGGTGGAGCACGTCACCGTAGTCCCACATATTGTTCGCGTCGTGACTATGCCAGCCGTCAGCGCCGGTCGCATAGTGGTCGTAGGGGTTGAACTCACCTAAATCCATGCCCGTTGCGTACAGACATTGGTACACAAGCCCGATGCAGTCGACGCCCACGCCCGGCTCCATGGAATAATTCCAACGGTATGCCGTGCCGATATAGTCGTACGCACGGTCGATGAAGGCGTTGATGCAATCCTCGCGCGTCGCATCAGGAGCGATTTGCGAAGGGGTAACATAAGTGAAGTACCCGCTCGCGTAATCGGGTAGCGTCACCGACCTTGAGCTCACCTGGTAGTATCCTGCAGGATTCTGATACCCTACCTTGCCGGGCAGCGTCGCCATCTGGAAGGTGAGGCGCGCAGCAGCGTCTCGGCCCACAAGCTCGACGTTCGATCCACCCGACGTGCCCGTCGTCCCGAGCGCTACCGAACCGCTCGCGAACGGAACGAGGGAGAAAGTGCCGTCGCCGTTATAGATTGCCCGCCACTTCTGAGCCTGAGAGCCGTTGACCTCGTGCTGCTGCACATTCGTCCCCGCGGCCATGATGCCGTCGCAGATGTCGATCGCCATCTTCGAGCCGCAGTTCGTGAACGTGTAGGAGCCATCCTGGTTGTGCTCGATGTTCCAAATCTGCGCGCCCGTTCCATTCGATATCCATGTCTGAATGTTCGCGTTTGACTTCTGGGACTCATCCCTCAAGTCGATGACCTGGTCAGTTCCAGCAAGGCAAATCGTGTACAGCCCCTCGGGCAGAGGCTGCGTCTCGCGTAGCGAGAATCGCTGGGCATCCGCCCCGTTCGCCGCATAGGTTTGCACATTGGTACCCGCGTCGGTGCACCCATCCGCAAGATCGAGCACGCGCCCCGTGCCAAGGTTCGTGAAGACGACGAAGCCGCCGGAGAAGTCGGCACGCCACAACTGCTCGCTCGACCCGTCCGCGGTACGCTGCACCGCGTTGCCGTTCGAATCGGCGGCAAGCTGCTTGCCAGAGCACGCCGCCTGCAGGGTATAGGTATTGACCTTCCCCGATGCGCGCTTCACATACCATTTCTGCGCAAGCAATCCGTTATCGTGCCAGATCTGCACGTTCGCGCCGTCATCGACGGATGCGTCCACGACATCGAGGTGCTTCGAGAAATCGCCCTTCGGGGAAATCGTGAAAAGACCCTCGGAGAGCAAGTCCTGTTGCTCGACGAGGACAAACGACGAAGCGTCCTCCTCGGGGGATTCGACTGCCTGCAGAGGAGACCCCATGGTCAGGTCTTGCGGCGCGAGCCAGTAGCCGGTCGCAAGGTTGCAGAAGCGCAGCGCACCCGACTCCGTTCGCACGGCCGACCATTGCTGACGCTTGCTTTGGGAAACGACTGCGCCGAGGGAGACATCCGAAGGGGAGCTCGCGATGCCGGGCGCCGTCTCAAGTGCAAGGCCGGTCTCCGCGTAGATAATGTGGTAGTAGCCGTTATCGTAAGAGAACGTGAAGGTCTGGGAAAGCGAGAAGTTCGCGCTCGCAAGCTGAACGTCCCCGTCGGAGCGCGCACCGACCGAGAGGGAGCTTACCGATGCGGAGCGAAGGAACCAATACCCGGACAGACCCAGGTCCTCGCAAGGAGAGACAAGAGGAGCGGAGCCGTCGTCGAACACCCCGACATCGTATCCGCGCATGAAGACAGTGGCCGCACGCTCGCGCGGAAGCTCTGCGGTCGAGCAGAGCTCGAAGATGCCGCCGCCCCGGTCATAACCTGAGACCAAGCCCTTATCGGCACACCATGCAAGGCCGCGCGCCGCCCATTGTGGAACGCTTTCGCTATCAGAGAAGCGCGTGAGCGAGGCGGTGCCATAGTTGGGACCCACGTGGTTGAAGTTCGCAATGATGGTGCAGAATTGGTCGAGGGTTACGGGGACGTCAGGCTCGAAGGCGAACGTGCCATCGTCTTGAGGAAAGCCGTTGATCACCTTGTTCTCGACCGACCAGTTAGCTGCAGCGGTGTACCACGTCCGGGACTCAACGTCGTCCATCCCCGTCTCGTTATCGGCGTCGCTAAGGTAGGATGCCGCAGCCTCGGGGTCGGCATAGCGCCACATCATGACAGCCATCTGCGCGCGAGTGAGACTTTGGCCCACGCCGAACAGCGTCGTGCCCGCAATGCCCTTCATGATCTTTTTCTGCTGGCAGAAGAGCACGCCCGGCTCGTACCATGAGCCAGGCTCGACATCGGTAAATGTTTCGGGCGCCGAGGGTTCGGGGGCGCTTGGGGCGTCGCCGGTATCGGGAGCGCCTACGCTGCCGCCCGAGGTGGAACCGGCGTTAACGTCATCGCGCGCGGTGTTGTCAGAATTTGAGTTCGAAGGGTCACCGGCATCCGAAGAGCTGGGGTTGCCCTCATTGTCGCTGCCATCGGAGGCATTGCTTCCACCTGGAGCGCCGTTTTCGTTTCCCATCGCAGAAGCATTGCCCGCCTCCGAACCGGAAACGCTGCCCGCGCCCGAGGCGTCGCTTCCCTCGCCAGGCGCATCGCTAGAGCCTTCGCCTGCCTGAGCCCCGAGCTCAGCAAGGCAAGCATTCGATGCCGCATCAGCGACGGAAGACCCCCCCCCGACCTCTCCGAAGGCCGCTGCGGGGACAAGGCCCGCGACGAGCGCCGCCGAAGCGAGAACCGCCAGCGCCTTGCGAGCGCCGTTATCTATAAGAGTACGTCGCATGATTCCCCATTTCATATAGTGCTTTCGGATACGCGCATCAGAAGACAGGCTACCCGGAAGCTTTTCGACGATGGGATGGTACCACTCTTGCAGGCCGCCGGTCAGCAGAGTAGTCCATTTTAGAGACCACGGCGACAGGTGGGGTCGCGCGACATATGCGCAAAATCAGTATTCCACCCCTTCGCGCGACGGGACGCCCTGCTCGAACGGGTGCTTCTTACACACCATCTCCGTCAGGTAGTCCGCGTGCGAGGCGATGTCCTCGCTCGGGTTGCGGCCGGTAAGCACCACTTCGAGCTCGCCCGTTCCCCTCTTGAGCACGCGGGTCACGGCAGCCGCAACCGATGGGGCGAATACTACGCGCGCTGCCGCGACAGGGGCATGCCGCACGGCAAGGCGCTGAAAGCCGTGGCGAGGAAGCAGCTCAAGGTGATTTACGCGATCATGGGGGACAAGGTTCCGTACGCAGCCTAACGGCCGGCGGAGATCGCAGGCCCGGCGGGGCCTGCGTCAGCATTGCCAAAAACGCCCATCGAAAGGGCGAATCCCTCTTGACAGAACTATAGGAACACCCCCCACGCGGGCGGGAGGGCGCGCAGGCGCGGCGAGCGCCTAGCGCGCGAACTCCCGTAAGAGCGCGTCTTCCACTT
>ERZ1034876.1149-NODE-1149-length-11616-cov-4.630222_pt1 | contig 11616 bp, 10 predicted proteins | sample MGYA00520698_ERZ1034876 | MGnify/ENA primary metagenome ERZ1034876 (study PRJEB33766, sample SAMN09781723) | gut metagenome | biome: gut microbiome | host: Homo sapiens | place: Madagascar | study: EMG produced TPA metagenomics assembly of the PRJNA485056 data...
GTCGAGAAGCTGACTGGTCACACCCCCGACGTCGTCGTCGACCCGACGCTTCTTCTCGACCTTGAGGGCTGGGGTCAGCTTCTTGGCGGCAAAACGTCCGTGGACAAAGGATACATCCTCTGCTACTTCCTGGGTGACCCCGAGCGATACGAGCAATCTGCCCTTGCTTGCTCAAAGGCTCTTGGCCTGCCCCTCGTTTCAATTCCCACCGTCGCAGGGCAGAAGCACTCCGTTGGATATGAGGTGGGTCCCGAGGAATACCTCCGCCTGTTCATGGGGGCTTCATATGTCCTCACTGACTCTTTCCACGGGACGGCGTTCTCTGTCAATTTCGGTGTCCCCTTCTCCGTGTTCAAGAGGTTCTCTGATAGGGATCCGAGGAGCCAAAACTCGCGTATCACCAGCTTTCTCCAGTTGATGGGGCTGGTAGATAGGCTCGTTCCGTCTGATTTTGCCGGTTTTACTGGTGAATGCGACTTTACCGATACGAAGGAAAGGCTCAGCCGTCTTCGCAGGGAATCGTCACTGTTTCTGAACGGTGCCCTGAACTCTATTGACCAAGATGAGCGCGATGGACGTATCACAAGGCCCGTTCGCATAACCGGGCAATGTTGCGGCTGCGGTGCTTGTGCCGCCGCTTGTCCGCGCGGCGCCATTTCCATCGACATCGATGACGATGGTTTTCAGTCCTACTCCATCGATGAGTCGTTGTGTGTTGGCTGTGGCATCTGCCAGGGCGTTTGCCCCATGAATGCCGTGAAAGCGAAACGCGTCGGCGATGCGAAGTGCTTGCTGTCCTATCAAAGCCACGACAGCAAAGGCCTGACTCGCTCATCGTCCGGGGGGTTGGGCGCGGATTTGGCCGGGCTGCTCGCGGAGCGAGGCTATCGTGTGTTCGGGTGCATATATGACAGCGAGAAGGATGCCGCACTCACCACGGAGGTCGACTCCCTTGCGCTGGATAAGCTGCGCGGGTCGAAGTATATTCAGTCGAGATCTGCGGAGGCGCTTGCCGCCGCGTCCGCACCGGGCGCCGGGAAAATCGTGTTTTTCGGAACTCCGTGCCAGATCGCCGGTCTCGACTCTGTCCTCAGGAGAAAGGGTACACGGGACGAGGCAGTGCTCGTCGACCTTATTTGCCATGGCGTCCCCTCCGGGCTTCTCTGGACCCGCTATCTTGCCGATCGCGAGAGCGAGGGAGTGGGGGAGCACCCCGACGTCTATTTCCGCTGGAAGGCGAACGGATGGTCGCCTCTAAAAATGATGGTGATGACCAGCCCTTCCAAAGACTATTCCGCCGTGGAATCTGAAGACGACTTCTACGCCTTCTTTAGCCCGGGCCTTTGCTGCGCGAAGAGCTGCTACGAATGCCCCTATCGCGAACGTTCGGCAGCGGATGTGCGGATGGGCGACTACTGGGGTGGTCGGTTCGCCGGCGATCAGAAGGGCGTCTCTATGGCGATCGTCATGACTGATACCGGGGCAAAGATTATGCAAGAGCTGGTGGCGCGGGGAGCCAAGTCCGAGCAGTTCGATCTCCGGGAATATTGGGATTGCCAATTTCCCTACAACCAAGGCCTCCCCTTGATTTGGGATGAACTCATCGCGGACCTGAGGGTTGGGGTAGACCCCCTTTCCGACTTGAGAAGGAAGTACTGTGCCGGTTTCGACCAGCGCAAGAAAATCGATGCCATAAAGCAAACGTTTAAGAAGCTGCTTGGAAAGGCATAGCATGCAGGAAAAGCACAAGTACCTTGCGAAGAACATAGGGCTGTTCGCGCTGAGCGGTTTCGTGCCGAAAGCCCTGTCGTTCTTCCTGGTCCCTCTTTACACGAGTGTCCTCACGACCGCCGAATACGGCGTCTCCGACCTCATTACGACGACGGCTATGCTCCTCGTCCCCATCTTCTCATTGGATATCCAGGACGCTGCCATGAGGTATGCCCTGGATAAGGATTGCGATAATCGCTCGGTGTTCTCCGTCGGTTTTAGCACCGTGCTCTGGGGCACTTTCGCGGTGTCAGCGATTCTTCTCGTTGTCTCGTTCTTCCATATCCCCGGATTCGACGCGGAGTATCTCTTCTTCACGGCCCTCATGTTTTTCGTCACCGCCGGGTCAAACGTCTTTTCCCTTTTCTGTAGAGGGATTGATGAGGTGAGGGCCGTGGCGGTTTCCAGTATCGTCAACTCGGTGATAACGCTGACGTGCAATATCGTCTTTCTCACGGTGTTTCGGTGGGGTCTGACCGGCTACCTCATGGCCAATACCATCGGTTCGGCCATTGCGATGGTGTACATGTTTGTGAGTGCCCGACTTTATCGCTTTATCGATTTCAAGCCCAACCATGGCCTGCGCACGGAGATGTATCTGTACAGCTTCCCGTTGATTTTCAGTGTCGTTGCATGGTGGGTTAACAGCGCATCCGACAGGTACATCCTTTCGTGGATCTGCGGCGTTGGGGTCAGCGGCGTCTATGCGGTTGCTTATAAGATTCCCAGCATTCTCTCCATGTTCGGGAACGTGTTCTCGCAGGCGTGGTCGATCTCGGCGATCAAAGAATTCGATCCGGATGACAGCGACGGTTTCTTTGGCGGGACGTTCGGCCTCATGAGCTTCGCTATGTCCTTGGCTTGCTCGGCGGTGATGATTTTTGATATCCCGCTCGCCTGGTTCCTCTACGCCAACGATTTCTTCGAGGCATGGCGTTTCGTTCCGCCTCTTTTAATGTCCGTCGTCTTCGACGTGCTTTGTCAGTTTATTGGCGGAATCTTCACGGCGACGAAGGATACGAAGACTCTGTCCTTCACGACCATATCTGGCGCGCTCGTCAACGTGGTTCTCAATTTCGCACTTATTCCCATTTTTGGGGCAATGGGCGCCGCCATGGCGACAATGCTTGGCTATGGCGGGGTGCTCGTCGCCCGTATCATTGCGCTGCGCAAGCATATTCAGATGAGAGTCAGTTGGAGTAAAGTCGGCTTTACCTACGCGCTTCTCTTTGTTCAGCTTGTCGTGTCTGCATTTGGCGTTATGTTGATTCCGCTCCAGGTCGTGCTCATGGCGTGCATGATTTATGTGAACAGGCATGAATTTGGAAAGGTGCTCGCCACGGCTAAGAATGTGCTCCCCGGCATAGGTAAATGACAGTGCCCTGTTTTAGCACACTGGAGTATAGATGCCAGGCTGCCCGCAGCTGATGTTCCCGGACCTGCGCGTTGCTTTGACGCTCGGGTCTTTTTGTTTGACGATTTAGCGGGTAAACAAAGGAAGGCGCTTCGGTCTTAGATGGCAATGCGGCTTGCAGAAAACCAGACGTAACGTATCGGCTTTGTAGATTAGTTAAGCAGACCTGGGAAGTATCAGACCTGGAAAATGTGTAAATACGAATGTTGTGAGGACCATAACGTTGGTAGTGTCGAGAAATTTGGTGCAGTGCCCGATCTGATGCGAGCCGGCCCGGCATCCTACAATCTGGAATACGGTTGATACCCTATGTCGTCTCTACCCTGCCCGCCAGCTCGAGACCGGACTCGAGCATCCTCCCGGCCTCCGCCTCAAGCCGCGCCCACTCGACAGGACCGTCGATTCCCCGAGTGCGCCCGTCGTCGTAGAGTTCGTTCATCCTCGCCTCCGAGAAGTACCTGGGCTCCTGCCATATTTCGTTCTGCTCGCACATGACCGCGTTCGCGAGTCACACCAGCGAACCCGTGGAGGTGGGCACTTGCACGACGCACGACCTGCGCTTTATCTCTCGGTTGGCTCTCTCCTGCACGTTGTTGGTGCGCAGGCGCTTCCAGTGGCTTGACGGGAAGTCGAGATAGGGTACCGTCAAGATTCATTCGCAAATTGATTGAACCGGCCTCAGCCCCGTCCTCTTCTAGCCCTCCGTCTTTCCCTTCGGCTCGCCCATCTCCTCAAGCTTGGACATGTCCAGGTACCTCCTCTTGCCCCACTCGTGCTCCACTATGCACTTCACCCTCGCAGTCACCAGTATGAGGGCCGAGTTGCCGTCCGGGAAGATCCCGACGATCCTTGTCCTCCTCCTGCTCTTGCGGTCTATACGCTCGATCCCGTTGTTCGTCCTGATCCGGCGCCAGTGTTCGGGCGGGAATTCCGTGTAGGCCAGCGTCTCGACGAACCCGTCGCGCACCGTCCTCACGGCCGCTTCGAAGAGCTTCGGCACGCTGGGATCGACTTCCCCGGCGCCCGTGACGATCCATCTCGCGTACTAGCCGCTGTGGTAGGTCTCCCGGCCCCTCGTCTACCGTTGCGATGTTCGCAGACGCGGCCCGTGCCCCCCCCTCGTCGGTGATTTGTTGTTTAGCCGCTAGAAATCATATGACAGGGCGCGCGCCGTGTTCCGCTATACGGTTGTCAATTTGCGAAAGTAATTTTGCGTCACCGCTGTGTTCCAAACAGTTCGACCATCGGGCTACCGTTTGGCGGAAAATAATAGACTGCTGCGCTTTTCTAAAGTGTCGGGGAGTAATATTGTTTCAGGCGTTCACTGCCTGGTGCATGACGTTAACATCCACTTGTTGACCATTGAATTTGGTCGACTGATTATTGGGGGTTGTCATGCCGGTTAACGATAAGGGCTCTCGTCAGTTAAAGGTTTTTATTGCTTCTACAGCGTATGACTTGCGACCCTATAGAGATGCTGTTAAAGATGCTGCAGTGCGCTGCGGCTTTCTGCCTGTATGTATGGAGCACTTTGGTGCTCATCATCGTTCGATAATTGATGTCTGTATCGATGAGGTTAAGAAATGCGACGTTGTCGTTATTATCTCTGCGTACATGTACGGCATGCTGTATATGCAGGTCGATCATCCTGAGTATATGGGTCTTTCGATTACAGAGATTGAATATCGCGAAGCGATTAAAAACGGGCTCCGTGTGCTGGTTTTTCTGCCTTCTGATTCGTATAAAACGACTGATCTGATGGTGGATAAAGGCCCCAGCGCCGAAAAGCTCGAACAGTTCAAGGCAATGCTCAAGCAAAGCCACACTCCTGATTATTTTGACACCGTTGATGATCTGGCGGGTAAAGTTAGAGACGCGTTGGACAAAGAACGTCGCCAGATAGAGGAATCAAGTAGTGCTACTTTGCCTGTAAAAATACAGCCTCCCGCTACGTCTCCGGTTGTCGCTCCTGATTTAGCGGACAGGGTTAAACAGGTCTTTCTTATGCGGCTCTTGCCTAATACGGATTATCCCATGGCTAAGGTCGCCCATGAGTTTGATGTCGCGGGGATTCGTGCAAAAGATCTGGGCTTCGTATCCTTCAGGGAGTTGCTCGAAGCTTTTGATGAATCGAAGGGTGGCTTTATTCGCTTTTCGCTCGATCCTCAGGGGCGTCATGGGGCTATGGTTCGCTTGGTGGACCGCTCGAAGCCAGGAGTCACTTCTAGTAACGGTTCTGGTGCTTCTGATGGGGGCGACGACCGTCTCAAACCTTATACTACTGCGGCCTCTTCGCTTCCCGTTTATCGTGGCCATGCCTGCCCTGAAGCGCTTCAGGCTTATCTCGATAAGAGTTTCCTAGAATTTTGCTACGTGTTGCCTCGCTGCAAGGAATCAGTTTCGGAAATATGCTCACCAGGCGAGAATTGGGAAGCTCGGTTGGAGCAGGCTTGGTTATCGGCGAGTAAGACTGGTGTGTTTAGGGAATATGACGGCAAGGTCATGTTTCCAATCGGTCTGAAGCTTGCTGGATCCCAGCAGCGTGTGGTTGAGGTTGCTTTGGTCCCGTCGCGGCAAGGTAAGTCGTATACAGCTGTGTATACTTGGGAAACTAAGGTTGAAGATTCGGCTTCTGCTGAAGAAGCTGTTCCAGGTAAGGTGAGGCGTAGCGTTACTGACGACCTCTATGATTCATTTGATTTTGGCGACCCCGGTCTGGCCGGGTCAATGCACCGCTTGGCATCTCTGGCCATGGATGAGCCTTGGTCCTTTACTGCTCGTGGCAGTTTTGGACGGCCCTATCCCATTCTCGAAAATTACCTGGGTGTTACCTATTCGCGCTTACTTAAAGAAGATAGTGCTCATAAGACCAATCGAATTGCAGTATCGAATGACAACCAGTATCTTGTTTTCAACACCGGATTAGTGACAGCTGAGTACGACAACATCTATGCGTTGTTTGGAGCCCCCTCAGCCGGTGGAAAGCGTCTCTTTGTGGATTACTGTGTCGAAGGACAGGGGCAGTACGGCAAGTTGCTCGTTCGTTACTTTAGTGAAATGCCCGAGGCTGCCAACTACATTGAAACCCTCGATGACGTGGTTCTCGATACTCATAAGGAGATTAAAATCGATAGCCCGCATATTTTGCGGGATAACATCAACCGCTTGCCTTTTGGGCTCCTTGATGAAGCTGCAAAGGATGATATCGCTGCGCAAAGGATCCTGCAGGATATTAAGGTAGCGAGGAATATTGACAAGCGCCCGCTTTGGAAACAGCTTGCCCAGCGGTTGGCACAGGGCACCGCTGGCTATATGCGTATGGACGAAAAGCTAAAAGAGGCTGTCAATAAGTCCCAAAAGCGCGCTAGGTGGAACTATAAAACTGCTGTCCCAATGTATTATCCAAAGGGCAATAAGGTCGATTTATTGTTGCCGCTTTGTCTAGTTGACCCTCACAAGGTTGATGCCGCGCTGATTGTCGAGAAAGTTGAGAGCGGCAACTATATGGGCCATACAATTCTTCCTCCGCGCAAAGCGTACATGGACGCGCGAATTGTATGTAGGCCAGACAATGATTGGCTTGATCCTTGGTCTGGGGACCAGGTGGATGGTGATGAATAAACTTGTCGACACGCTTCGTGTTCGCAGCCATCTTTGGCGGAGCTGTTTTGTCAAATGGTGCGGGGGAGTGTTTGGGATTTGGGGTGTAGTAGTTTCCTTTATTTCCCCAGATGACCTTGGACTAAATAGTACATGCTTAAAGATCATGGCTCTTTTGGTCTTGCTCATTTTGTCGTGCGTGGGCAGTGCTGCCCACGCCGCTCTTAAGAGAAATAGAGAGTTTTGGTCTTGTGGTAGCTCATCGTTGCAGGCGTGTTATGGGGATTTGTTTTCGTTTGCAGACGATTTTGTGTGTGGTCATTGTTGTTGCGTGATTCCTGTCAATACGACTTTCGATACCGTAGTCGATAAACCGGGCTCCTGCGTGCATCCACTCGTTTCGCCATTTAGCTTGCATGGCCTTTGGCTTTCTAGGATGGAGGAGCGCGGTCTGTCTGTTGCCGAAATCGATCGAAGGATTGACGACGCTCTTGCGGATGTTGATCCGGCGTCCGTTAAGGCAGTTCCTTCTGGATTTCGTGGCAAAACAAATGAGTATCCGGTTGGGACGGTTGTTCCTTTTACGGTCGGTAATATTACGTACCTGCTTACTGCTCTATCTCAATTCGATAGCCGGAATGTCGCTCATAGCGATAGAGAGAATCTGCTTTTGGCTCTAAATGGCGTGATTGAATTCCATGATGGAAACGGTCAGGGTTGTAACTTGGTTATTCCTCTAATGGGTACGGGTTTATCGCGCATGGGTTTGGACCATAAGGGATCATTCAATTTAATCACTTCATTTTTAACGCTCCATCGCGATAAATTGACCGGGCACACGACAGTTGTCGTCTACTCTGGCGATGTTGATAAGCTTTCTATCTGGGATTAAGAGGAGCTCGCATGGTTTATCGTACAAGAACCTATATTGCAGCTGATTGGGACCATGATTTCGACGCTGTTGAACAATTAAGAAAGTGGAATGACAGCGGCTATTGGTCGCTTAGTTTTACCGATGCCCACGAGCTTCATTAGTCTCGTGATACGAGCAAGCCCTGTAACATCAAGGCATCTCTTAGGCAACGCATGGATGCTTCAAAGCGTTTTGTTCTAATTGTGGGTGATCATACCGACTCGGTAACAAAGGGTAGCTGCCAGTGGTGCTGGTCGTATCGTCGTGGATATAAGCTGTGTAACGTTGGAAAGTACGTTACGTTTGAGAGCTATATCGAATACGAATGCCGGATGGCCAAGGAGGCCGGCGTCGAAATCGTAGTTCTATATAATTCTGCGCGCGTGAACAAGTCTTTGTGTCCTGAAGTTATCAGGGATTGCGGCGTTCATGCTCCAATGAAAAGCCGTCGCAAGGGCTATTTGGACTGGGACTACCAGCAAGTAAAAATGGCGCTGGGGAAGTAGGGTTAAGTGTTCGTGCTGATTGGGATTGTCCTGTGAGAGATTTTAGTAATCCCGATGACCGTAGTTTGTTCGACGGCGTTAAAGGTACATTCCGTTCCTTTATAAGCCTGTATGCGTATTCCAGCAGCTGTCTCCCTTTTTATAATGAAATCTTAAATCGACTCAGACAGTCTCTGCTTAAGGACACGTATATTGACACACTTGATCGTGACATCAAGCTGGAAATTGATTGCGAGAAAGGTGTCATTTCCGTCGATATTACGACTCGCATTAGCTATATGAGCATCCAGGAAGGCATTCCGTATTTTCAGGTTGGACCAAGATTCGAGATGCTGGCCCAGGCTGAGTCCTATCGATGTGTTAAGTTCCTGCTCAACGATGCTGATCTAACGAGTCAAGTTGATATCCAACTTCGGAAATGTACCGATCCCAAGAGGCAGCTTCCATATATTGTCGACGTTAACCTCCCTCTCTCGTGGGACGTTAGGGACACACGTCTTGTCTACGAAACGGTTCATACGGTTCCGCTCGCTTCGTTCTTCCATGCCTATCAACTTGTATTTCCTTGTAGGTGCATGCGCGTTAATGCGGTTGTTGCTGGGTCGGGTGCACATTTGTATTACCCGCTTGTCGCAACATTTAGCTCGTATAACGTACATATGTATGAAGGATATGCATCCGAATTTAGGGACGATGTGACAGAATCCATTTCTATTCACAATTGGACGCTTCCTGGGTCTGGATACGTTTTAACATTGAAGCCTAAGGCGACTGTTTCTGAATAGATTGGCAGGGCTCAGTGTCTAAGGTTCTCTGGATTATTGGCAACGGCTTTGATAAAAATCTTGGTCTTAATACGGGCTACCGTTCATTTCTGTTGAATAAGTACTTCGCCCCAGGCACGGTGAACATATATCGTGATGAGCTTGCTAGGCGCTTAGGGGAATTTGAGCCTGAGCTTCAGTCTGATCTTTGGTCCGATCTTGAGTCACTGTTAGGTAAAGTTACTGAGCTCTACGAGGATGACGTCGAGCTATTCCACGATACGTTCGAGGATATTCAGCATCAGCTGTTGGAGTATGTAGCGCAGGAGGCGGGGCGTTTGCCCGAAGAGATTCCTTCTGCTGCCATTGATGAATTCAGGGAGTCGTTGTGTCTGTTTTCGCGTCGGCTTGCGGAATTGGATCAGAATGACGCTATTCCGGAGGTTGAGCCGTCTGAGAACGCTTGGGTTTCCGCACTCTCGCTTAACTATACGCATTCGTTTGATTTGTTCTGGAATTCGGCAATCCAGGAAAATAAGCTGCATTCTCTTTCACTAGGGGGCACTGCTGCTAGATACTTCTTTCCAGAACAAGTTCTTCATCTGCATGGGTCTGTTGATAGTATGGGCAATGGAGATTCGCCAATATTTGGGGTTTCTGACCAGTCTCAGATTTCCTCCGGCCTGCTTGCAGAAGATGCCGAATTTGCGGAATTGTGGGTTAAAAGCGAACGAAATTCCAGTATATTGCGCAATACCAAGTGTCAGCAAATGACAAATATGGTGAGTAGCGCTAGTACTATTTGCGTTTACGGTTGCAGTCTTGGTCGCAGTGACGCCTATATTTGGAAAGAAGTCGGTAAGAAAATCATCGGCTCTCCCACCCGTCTTTACATCTTTGATTACGGCTTGCCCGATAGGAGGTCTGGCTCCTTCCGTCGTTATCAAAAGCACCGGCAGGAGCTTGTTGATTCCTTTTTAACATTTGCCGAAATTAAAGATTCCGATAGGGAGCTCGCGGTTAAGCATATTGTGCCGGTCGAATCCTCGAGAATCTTCCGGTTTGATTCTTTGCTGGAGCTGGATGAGTAGGGCGACTGTGTGTGGCTGCAGTATCATCCCGACGAAATCTGTCGTGGTTGTTGGCCGGCAGTGTGCATAAGATGCTTTTGCGGAGTAGTTTTAGTTATGTGCCCGTCATATTTTTAGTTTGTCCGGAGACCAATAACAATTTTTATATACAATCATGCCTACTTGCAAGCAATTGGTAGTGAGGTAGGTGCAGGAAATGCCAAAAATGGAAAAAGGTAAAATCAGCATCGATACCCCTGCTAAGGCTTCATTTGACACTCTTTTGAATACTGTTGCTATCAACATAACCGATGATCAGGGTAGATTGAAGCAGAGCAGGGTCGCCTTGCCTGTTGATGTCGACGCTGTGGCGCAAAAACTTGGCCTGGTTGTACAAAGACTTTCACTTCCTGATGGGGTGGAAGGCATGCTTGTCAAAGATGAGCCCTATGAGCCGTTTAAAGCGGTATTGGATATTGACGATTCGCTTGAAGACTCTCGTTTTACCCTTGCGCATGAGATTGGTCATTTTGTTCATCAATATCAGGATTTTCCTGAAGGTGATACTGGCGGCATTTTAGAAAAGCGAACTCGCGGTCGCTCGAAAGATGATATCGAGTTATGGGCGGATAGTTTTGCGTACGAGCTTCTTATGCCTTCTGCTGTTTTTCTAAGCATGTGGGCAGACGATTTGAGCGTTGAGGAAATTGCTGACAGGTTTGGCTTGTCTACTAGTCAAGTAGCGGCTCGGGTTTTAGAGCTTGGATTAAAGTGAGCGATCGAAATAAAAAGTCCGTGAATTGCGCTCAGGATAACACTTCAGATGATGAAGTTGTTCACTTTTATCACTTGGTTTCTAAGGGCATTGAGCGCGATTCTGTGTCCCTTCATTCCGATGAGATTACTGACTCTCAAATCCAAGATGCCTCTGATAGACGCGAAGCGAATGCAAGAAATCGCAAGCTAGAAGCTGAAGCAGATAAGCTTGTAGGTGAAAATAATATCCGCAAGACCGTGGCGACCTGGTCGTTGCGCTTTGTTGGATTCCAGATTGCTGTGTGTGATGCTTTGATTGCTGCCTACATCGTGGTTAATTTAGTTAGGGGAATTACGGTTCCTTCAGAGGTCATATTTGGAGTCCTGGGAACAAGTCTTGTCGAAATTATTGGAATCCTTTGGGTCATCACTCGAAGCCTGTTTCCCTTTCATGATGCGAATCGAGATCGCTCTAAAGAGTCAGAAATTCCTTCGCGCAGACGGACTGTTCGTTTTCGATAGTTGCGTATTGGCCTGAATCAGCACCATTGATATTGCGCCGGGGCACCGGCGTTCACAGAGACATTGGTGCCCTATTTGACGGCTGGATCTCATGTGATGCTGCAATGTGGCCAAGCCAAACATATCGACCGATCGTGCCGAAGATGCTCGTGTAAGGGTGACACCCTGGCATCCGTTTAACGAGAAACGGTCTTCATCCTCGAATCTGAAATCACCACAACAACAGGTTCTAGGAAAGGACGAAGACCGCTATGGAAATCATATCAGACCCGACGCTGGACGCAATTGTCATGCCCTGGTT
>ERZ1034876.1154-NODE-1154-length-11575-cov-4.799306_pt1 | contig 11575 bp, 10 predicted proteins | sample MGYA00520698_ERZ1034876 | MGnify/ENA primary metagenome ERZ1034876 (study PRJEB33766, sample SAMN09781723) | gut metagenome | biome: gut microbiome | host: Homo sapiens | place: Madagascar | study: EMG produced TPA metagenomics assembly of the PRJNA485056 data...
AACCGTAAGGTATTAGCTGATATGGCTGTTACAGATGCAGCAGGATTTGCTAAATTAGTAGAGGTTGCTAAATCTAAGCTTGCTTAGTTTAGCATAAAGAGATATATGAAAAAAGCTGCCGGGCTTCATGTGAAGCCCGGCAGCTTTTTTATTCTTGAGCTTTTTTGTATTTACTGCGATACTCCTTAGGCGAAAGGCCTTTTATTTTATGAAAGGTCTTTGAAAAATAAAGGCTGTTATCAAACCCTATAGAGCCTGCAATTGCTGTGATGGACAATGAGGAGTGTTTAAGCAGATAGCATGCCTGTTTGATTCTGAAATCGGTCAGATATTCCTTTGGCGATACACCTAGGATGCTCTGGAAGGAACGGAACAGGTGACTTCGGCTTAAGCCTATATATGATGCAATATCCTCAACGGTGATAGGGTATGAATAGTTGGCGGAGATGTATTCGATGCCCTTTTGTACATATGAGTTTGCACTGTTTTGCGGTGGCTTTGATGTGGCGGCGCTGACAAAAAGAGCGAGGGTGGTGTAGAGTCGCCCGGTCATTTCGAGTGCATTTTCAAATTCTGTGCCTCTGGCGTCGTATATATGCATGAGCTGTCTTTTGATTTCGTTTCCGTTTGATACACTGTGTATGTATGGATGCGCTTTTGTGAAATCAGTGGCTCTTAAAATGGTTGCAGCATCGCTGCCGGTAAAGCCTACCCAGGTATATTCCCAAGGATCTTCGGCATCAGCCTGATAAATCACTTCGGTATTTGGATATACGAGAAACGCATCACCGGGAGTTAATGTGTGAACACTGCCATTTACAGTGTAGCGGCCTTTACCGCTTATGATATAGTGAATCAGATAATGGTCTCTGATACCGGGGCCCCACTGATACAGGCTATAACAGCTCTGGAAGCCTACGTTATATACGGACAGAGATACAAGCTCTTTTTCTTTTACGATATAGGAATTTTTGTATTTATTGTTCATATTGCCTACCTTTACAACATTTTTACATATTTCTTCTACATTTTATTCTATACAAAAATGAGCAAATGCGCTACAATAAATTTAACAAAAATGAAAAGGAGATATTTATTATGGCAATTTTAGTTACTGGTGGAGCCGGATATATCGGAAGCCACACATGTGTGGAACTTCTTGATGCAGGCTACGATGTTGTAGTACTTGACAATCTTTCAAATTCATCTGAGAAGTCACTTGACAGAGTTAAGGCTCTTACAGGCAAAGAAGTAAAGTTCTATAAGGGAGATATCCTTGACAGAGACATCTTAAATAAGATTTTTAAGGAAGAAAAGATAGATAGCTGTATTCACTTTGCAGGACTCAAAGCAGTAGGAGAGTCTGTGGCAAAGCCTTGGGAGTACTATAACAATAATATTGCAGGAACACTTACACTTGTTGATGTGATGAGACAGAATGGCTGCAAGAGCATCATTTTCTCTTCATCAGCTACAGTATACGGAGATCCAGCACAGATTCCTATCACAGAGGAGTGTCCAAAGGGACAGTGTACAAACCCATATGGCTGGACAAAGTCTATGCTTGAGCAGATACTTATGGACATCTATAAGGCAGATAATGAGTGGAACGTCATTCTTCTTCGTTACTTCAATCCAATCGGAGCTCATAAGAGTGGTACAATGGGTGAGAATCCAAATGGTATTCCAAACAACCTCATGCCTTACATCACACAGGTGGCAGTAGGCAAGCTCAAAGAGCTTGGAGTATTCGGAGATGACTATGATACTCCTGACGGAACAGGTGTGAGAGATTATATCCATGTAGTTGACCTTGCGGTTGGACATGTCAAGGCTTTAAAGAAAATTGAGGAGAATGCAGGTCTTTGCATCTACAATCTTGGAACAGGACACGGCTACAGCGTGCTTGATATCGTAAAGAATTTCGAGGCTGCAACAGGTGTTAAGATTCCTTATACAATAAAGCCTAGAAGACCTGGCGATATTGCTACATGCTACTGTGACCCATCAAAGGCCAAGAGAGAGCTCGGCTGGGAAGCACAGTATGGTATCAAGGAGATGTGTGCCGACTCATGGAGATGGCAGAAGAACAATCCTAACGGATATGATGACTAATTATCAGAAATATTGGCGCCCGGAGTACACTCTGTGACACGCAATACCTCGCATGCGCTAACGCTTTGCAGCTAAGATGCTGTATGAATTATGCATATAGAGTTTCACAGAATGACGAAACCGGCTTTTACGCACCGTCCGTGGTGCGTAACGCCTTGCCCCACCGTCCATGGTGGGGCATTTCTATTTGTGAAGCATAATTCTACAGCATCTAAACAGCACCGCTAGTCGCTTATGCGAGGTATTTTGCGTCACAGACTGTATTCCGGGCATTTTACATGATATTGATATAAAATATGAAACGTTTATTTATCATAGCGTGGATAGACACCGGACGTACCCACAGCACCGAAATGCACCTTGCATAAGCGATTAGCGAAGCTGTTTAGATACTGTAGAATTATGCCTATGAAACACAGAAATGACTTGCCATGGAAGGCAAGTCAAGGAGAACCGCGCCATGGACGGCGCGTTTCGACGGTTTCGTCAAGCAAAGTGAGCCTGAAAAGCATAATTCGTACAGTATCTTGACAGCGTAGCGTTAGCGCATGCAAGATGCATTTCGGTGCTGCGGGTGCGTCCGGTGTCAACAACAATAAAAAAACATCGCATAAATGCGATGCTTTCGGGTTGGGCTGTATTTAATTAAATAAATATCAGTGAGCAGTCCGTACGGGAATCGAACCCGTGTTTCCGCCGTGAGAGGGCGGCGTCTTAACCGCTTGACCAACGAACCGTGTATTATACTATCATGGAGTTTCAAAAAAAGCAAGTACTTTTTTAAAAAAACTTGATTTTTTTTTCTGATAGTGCTATTATACCTATGATAACAACGTTGACTAGATTGAGAGAGGGCAAAAGTCCTCTCTCAATTCACGTTTATAAACATCAGGCAGCTATTCAGAACCACTTGGAACAATTATGAATAGTTACAAGTATAAAAAAGAGAGGTGATAAAATGTCAAAGGCAAGTGTATATGAGGCAAAGACGGAGAACTTTATACAACCAATTCTTGACAGCATGAATTTTGAGCTTGTTGATGTCGAGTATGTTAAGGAAGGCGGCATGAACTACCTGAGAGCATATATCGATAAGGAGGGTGGCATAACTGTTGATGACTGTGAAGCGGTTGCAAGGCAGATGAATGAGATTCTCGACAGAGAGGACTATATTCCTGATTCGTACACCTTCGAGGTCAGCTCGCCGGGGCTTGGAAGACCTCTCAAGAAAGAAAAGGACTATGTGCGCAATATGAATAAGGAGATAGAGATTCGCACATACAGGGCTATCAACAAATCAAAGGAATTTTATGGTCTGCTTAAAGCCTATGATAAGGATACAGTGACAATAACCGATGAAGACGGCAATGAGACTACATTCAATAAGAGTGACATTGCGCTTATACGTCAGGCATTGGATTTTTAATTAAAGCGCACGATAACACAAATAGGAGGAAAAAATAATGAGCAATGAGTTATTAGAAGCGTTAAATATATTAGAGCAGGAGAAAAACATCAGTAAAGAAACTTTACTTGAGGCAATTGAGAACTCTCTTGTGACTGCCTGCAAGAACCATTTTGGTAAATCAGACAATGTAAAGGTAGAAATAGATCCTGAGACATGTGCTTTCTCATGCTACCAGGAGAAGACGGTTGTAGATACGGTTGAGGATCCGGTTGAGGAGATTTCCTTAGCAGATGCGCACAAGGTAAACGGTAACTATCAGCTTGGAGATATCGTGAGAGTTGAGGTTAAGTCAAAGGAATTCGGACGTATCGCTACACAGAACGCAAAGAATGTTATCCTTCAGAAAATCCGCGAGGAGGAGAGAAAGGTAATATTTGACGAGTACAACAGCAAGGAAAAGGATGTTGTGACAGGTGTTGTTCAAAGATACATCGGAAAGAATGTCAGCATCAACTTAGGTAAGGCAGATGCACTTCTGACTGAGAGTGAGCAGATAAAGGGTGAGGTATTCAAGCCTACAGAGCGTATCAAGGTATATATCCTTGAGGTTAAGTCCACATCAAAGGGACCAAAGATTCTTGTTTCAAGAACACATCCTGAGCTTGTGAAGAGACTTTTCGAGTCAGAGGTTACAGAGGTTAAAGAAGGCATAGTTGAGATAAAGGCTATTTCACGTGAGGCCGGAAGCAGAACAAAGATTGCAGTATGGTCAAATGATCCAAACGTAGACCCTGTAGGAGCATGTGTAGGTATGAATGGTGCCAGAGTAAATGCTATCGTAAATGAGCTTCGCGGTGAGAAAATCGATATCATCACATGGGATGAGAATCCGGCAATACTTATCCAGAACGCACTTAGCCCTGCAAAGGTTATCTCTGTTATCGCAGATGCAGATGAGAAATCAGCAAAGGTTGTTGTTCCGGATTATCAGCTTTCACTTGCAATCGGTAAGGAAGGACAGAATGCAAGACTTGCAGCAAGACTTACAGGCTTCAAGATTGATATCAAGAGCGAGACACAGGCCAGAGAGTCAGGGGACTTCATGGATTATGAGAATGACTATGAAGAGGATGATTATGATGACGATTATGATTATTCGGATGAGGAGCTTGCTGAGAACGAGAGATTAGCTGATACAGAACAGGCAGATGTACAGGCAGAGGCTTTTGATACAGAGGCTGACGAGAACGAAGCAGCAGGTACAGAAAATGATGCGGCAGATAGTGGTGATGAGCAGTAATGGCAAATAAAAAGATTCCAATGCGCAAATGCGTAGGCTGTCAGGAGATGAAGGAAAAGAAGTCACTTATCCGCGTGGTAAAGACTGCGGAGGGCGACATAATTCTCGATGATACCGGCAAGAAAAACGGCAGGGGAGCTTATATATGTAAGAGCCTTGAATGCTTTAAAAAGGCTAAAAAGACAAAGGCACTTGAGCGTTCCCTTGGTGTTAGTGTATCAGAACAGGTATATGAGGAGCTTGAAAAGGAGATGAACCAAATTGACAGATAGAGTACTTTCTATGCTGGGCTTAGCAGCAAAGTCAGGCAATGTGGTTAGCGGAGAGTTTTCTACAGAGAAAGCTGTAAAGACAGGAAAGGCATTTTTAGTGATAGTTGCAGATGATTCATCAGACAACACAAAGAAGCATTTTTCGGATATGACTGCTTTCTATGAGGTTCCGATTTATTTTTATAGTGACAAGGTGGGGTTAGGGAATGCAATTGGCAAAGAGTTTCGCGCTTCCCTTGCAGTAACGGATGAAAACCTTGCAAATGCAGTGATAAAAAAGCTGCAGTCGAATAAAACTGAATAATGGAGGAAAATAGATATATGGCAAAAATGAGAGTTCATGAACTTGCAAAAGAATTAAATATAAAGTCGCAGGAAGTCATAGACACATTAAACGGCACACAGTTTGCTGTCAAAAATGTGCAGAGCGGTCTTGAGGATGAGGCACAGCAAATTGTACGAAAGAAGTACGCAAAAACAGAAGTAAAAAAAGATGCACCTAAGAAGGAAGAACCTAAAAAGGAAGAACCTAAAAAGGATGAGGCTAAGGCAGCTGACAGACCAAAGAAAAAGGCAAGCATCACAGCAGTTTTCAATGCCCAGTACAGTAAGCAGGGTAGGAAAACAAATGGTGGAAACGGCAGCGGAAATAATGGAAATAACAGTTCGCAGCGCAGGAATGGCAATGGAAGACGCGATAATCAGTCATCACGTCCTGAGCAGCACAGCATTATTAAGCCAAGACCTGTCGGAGAGAGAGCTATGCGCCCTATAAGTGAGCGTACAGCGGATCCGTATGCAGATATGAAGGCAGCCAATTCGCGTCCGGCACGTCAGGCTGACGCTGATAGAAGAAGCGACAGACGTCAGGACAATGGCGACAGAATCAACAACAGAAACACTGACAGAAATGCCGACAGAAGCAGAAATACGGACAGAAACAGCGATAGAAGAACAAACAATCGCGACAACAATAACAGAGATAACAGCAGAGACAATAATAGAGACAATAACAAAGGCTTCAGAAATGACTCCAGACGTCCTGCAGAGGGTGGCAGAAGCTTTGACAGAAATAATGACAGAAGCAGAAGCAACGACAGAAGCAGGAGCAATGACAGAAATAACGATAGAACAGGCAGCAGAGGTGATGACAGAAACCGTTTCAGAAAAGAAACAGTTGCAGTTGCAGCTCCTGATGATGTAAGAGGAAAGGAGAGCAGAGACAGAGGCAACGACAGAAAGAATAAGCATAATCACAATCAGAGCCAGAAGCAGGATAAGCTCGGAAAGAAGCAGGAGAATTACATCAATCTCGAGAAGCACGGCGGCAAGAAAAAGCCACAGCAGCCGAAGGCACAGCCAAAAGAGGATGAGAACGAGATTAAGACAATTTCTCTTCCGGAGAAGATTACAATAAGGGACTTAGCTGATAAGATGAAGGTTCAGCCTTCAGCCATCGTAAAGAAGCTTTTCATGAAGGGCGAGATGGTAACAGTTAACTCTGAGGTTGATTTTGCAGCTGCCGAGGAGATTGCTTTAGAGTTTAATTTCATCTGTGAGGAAGAGGAGAAGGTCGATGTGATTGCAGAGCTTCTCAAGGAGGATGAAGAGGATGAGAGCAAGATGGTTCCTCGTCCACCTGTAGTCTGCGTAATGGGTCACGTAGATCATGGTAAGACATCACTGCTTGATGCCATCAGACAGACACGTGTTACAGACCGTGAGGCAGGTGGTATCACACAGCACATTGGTGCATCTGTTGTATCAATCAATGACCAGAACATTACATTCCTTGATACACCGGGACATGAGGCATTTACAGCAATGCGTATGCGTGGTGCAAACTCTACTGATATCGCAATCCTTGTTGTTGCTGCAGATGATGGTGTAATGCCACAGACTGTTGAGGCTATAAACCATGCAAAGGCAGCCGGTGTAGAGATTATCGTTGCTGTCAACAAGATAGATAAGCCAAGTGCCAATATCGACAAGGTTAAGCAGGAACTCTCAGAGTATGAGCTTATCCCGGAGGATTGGGGTGGAAGCACAATATTCTGTCCTGTATCTGCACATACTAAGGAGGGTATCGACAATCTCCTTGAGATGATCCTTCTCACAGCAGAGGTGCTCGAGCTCAAGGCTAATCCAAACAGAAATGCAAGAGGTCTCGTAATTGAAGCACAGCTTGATAAAGGCCGTGGTGCGGTTGCCACAGTGCTTGTACAAAAAGGAACACTCCATGTCGGAGATCCTATCGCATGTGGAAGCAGCTATGGTAAGGTAAGAGCCATGATTGATGACAAGGGCCGCAGAGTAAAGGAGGCTAAGCCTTCTACGCCTGTAGAGATACTTGGACTAAACAGTGTGCCTTCAGCAGGAGAGACATTTGTGGCATGTGATTCAGAGAAGGAGGCAAAGGCATTCTCTGACACATATATTTCAGAGGAAAAGAATAAGCTCATCGAGGATACAAAGGCAAAGATGTCACTTGATGATCTGTTCTCACAGATTCAGTCCGGCAATATGAAGGAGCTTGATATCATCGTAAAGGCAGATGTACAGGGTTCAGTTGAAGCTGTTAAGCAGAGTCTTGTCAAGCTTTCAAATGAGGAGGTTGTGGTCAAGGTCATCCATGGCGGCGTTGGTGCCATCAATGAGTCGGATGTTATCCTTGCATCAGCATCGAATGCAATCATCATTGGCTTTAACGTCAGACCGGATCCTGTTGCCAAGGCTACAGCAGACCGTGAGGGCGTAGATATCAGACTTTACAAGGTCATCTACAATGCAATCGAGGATGTATCTGCTGCCATGAAGGGTATGCTTGATCCTGTATTTGAGGAGAAGGTTATCGGACATGCGGAAATCAGACAGATTTTCAAGGCTTCAGGAGTTGGAAACATTGCAGGTTCATATGTGCTTGACGGATTTATGGAGAGAGGCTGCCGTGTCAGAATCAGCAGAGAGGGTGAGCAGATATTCGAGGGAGACCTTGCTTCACTCAAGAGATTCAAGGATGACGTCAAGGAGGTCAAGACAGGCTATGAGTGTGGTCTTGTATTTGACGGATTTAATGATATTCAGGAATTCGATATAGTTGAAGCCTACAAGATGGTAGAGGTTCCGAGATAATCATATATTGGTTATCTTGAATTAATGCAGCTATTCGGATAGTTACGGTTTAATATAAAAAGAAAGCAGGATTATATGAGAAAGAACAGCATAAAAAATATTCGTATCAACGAAGAGGTAATGCGTGAACTGTCAAATATCATACGCGGTGAGATAAAGGATCCGCGTATCAATCCCATGACAAGTGTTGTTGCTGTCGAGGTGGCACCTGATTTAAAGACAGCAAAGGCTTATATCAGTGTGCTGGGTGACAAGAAATCACAGGCTGATACACTTGCAGGACTTAAGTCAGCGGAGGGATATATACGCAGAACTCTCGCAAAGAACATCAATTTAAGAAATACACCTGCCATTACATTTATCATAGACCAGTCTATAGAGTATGGTGTTGAGATGTCTAAAAAGATTGATGAAGTAACAAAAAATCTCAAAGAGGATTAACAAAGAGGATTGATTATGACAGAGATTGATTCTATATTAAAGGATGCACAATCAGTTGCCGTTTCCGGTCATGTGAGACCGGACGGCGACTGTGTCGGCTCAACACTTGCTGTATACAACTACATAAAGGATTATTATCCTGATATAAAGGTAAGGCTTTATTTAGAGCCAAGCCCAAATATCTTTAAGTTCATGCAAAGAGCAGATGAGATTGACAGCAGCTATGCGGATGATACAGTATACGATCTGTTCATAGCATGTGACTGCAGTGACACAGGCAGACTGGGAAGTGCAGCTAAGTATTTTGAGTCTGCAAAAAGGACACTTTGCATAGATCATCATGTTACAAACGGGGCTTTTGCAGACGCAAATTACATCTTTCCGGATGCTAGCTCGACCTGTGAGCTTGTGTTTGAACTTCTGCCGAAGGAGCGCATCACAATACAGATAGCAGAGTGTATTTACACAGGCATGGTGCATGATACAGGCGTGTTCCAGTATTCATGCACTTCAAAAAAGACTATGGATATAGCAGGCTCTTTGATGGAGATGGGCATTGATTATTCAAGGATAATCGATGATACATTTTATACAAAGACATTCGCTCAGAACAAGATTATGGGGCAGGCACTTTTGAATGCTGCTTTGTATCTGAATGGTGATGTTATATTGTCTGCAGTATCGCGCGCTGAGATGGAGAAGTACGATGTGCTTCCAAAGCATCTCGACGGTATTGTAAATCAGCTGCGCGTGACAAAGGATATAAAGGTTGCGGTATTTCTCTACGAAAATGAGGATGGTACCTACAAGGGCAGCCTGCGCGTAAACGGTGATTACGATGTGGCAAAGGTTGCGTCAGTATTTGGCGGCGGTGGACATGTAAAGGCCGCCGGATTTACGATTGAAGGACCGCTTGAGGTGGCAACAGACCGTATCCTTACGGCAATTAAGGATAATATTTAGGGAGAGATTCTTGGGCAGATGGTTAATGGAATAATCAATGTATACAAGGAAAAGGGCTATACAAGCTTTGACGTTGTAGCAAAGCTTCGAGGCATATTTCACCAGAAGAAGATTGGTCATACAGGTACACTTGATCCTGATGCAGAGGGCGTCCTTCCTGTCTGCCTTGGAAAGGCAACCAGAGTGTGTGACCTTTTGACAGATAAGGATAAGGTCTATAAAGCTGTGCTGCTTTTAGGACAGGAGACAGATACACAGGATATTTCAGGGCAGGTCTTAAATCAGGCTAAGGTCAATGTGACCAAGCAGGCGGTGTATGATGCAATATCACAGTTTATTGGCAGACAAAAGCAGGTGCCGCCAATGTATTCGGCTTTAAAGGTCAATGGGAAAAAGCTCTATGAGCTTGCCAGGGAGGGCAAGGTTATAGAGAGAAAAGCCAGGGATATCGAGGTGTTTGATATCAAGGTTGAAAGCATTGATTTGCCGGAGGTTACGATGACGGTGCACTGTTCAAAGGGCACGTATATCAGGACACTGTGCAATGACATCGGAGAGAGACTGGGCTGCCATGGCTGCATGAAGTCACTGCTTAGAGTAAGGGTGGCAGGCTTTGATTTAGAGCATGCACTTACACTTTCGCAGATTCAGTCGAAGGTGGATGAAGGCAGCCTTGATATGGTGCTGCCTGTTGATGGAGTGTTTGAAAATCTGCCGGCAGTGAATGCTATGGCAGAGGCTGATAAGCTTGTCAGAAATGGAAATAAAATTCCGGCAGTACTTACGGATTATTTAAAACACAATGCTGACTCTGATATAAGATACAGAGTATACAATCATGAGGGCATATTTGTCGGTGTGTATTCGTATCTTGATGAGACCGGTGAATTTAAGCCGGTAAAGATTTTTATGGAATAGAATAGTATACAGATATTATGGAATATATAAGCAAAACTCTGGATTTTCATGTCAAGGAGCCGTCCGTCATCTCGTTTGGAAAGTTTGACGGGCTTCACAGAGGACATGAATTTCTGATGGAAAAGCAAATTGAACAGAGCAATCTGCATGGCTACAAGCGCATCATATTTACGTTTGACATTCCTCCCAAATCGGAGGTACTTGGCGTTGAGTCAAAGGTTATAATCACAAACGATGAAAAAGAGTATGTGTTTGAAAAATCAGGTATTGACTATCTGATAGAGTGTCCGTTTGTGCCACAGGTGATGACGATGGAGGCGGATGCGTTTGTCAGATGGATAGTTAAAAGTCTTAATGTCAAGTGTATCATTGTCGGAGATGATTTCCGTTTCGGGCACAACAGGGCAGGAGACCACAGACTGCTTTCTGCGATGGCAGGAGAGCTTGGATACCAGCTTATTGTGGTGGACAAGATAAAGGATGGAGACAGGGATATAAGCAGTACCTATATCCGCGAGGAGATTGCGGCAGGACATATTAAAAAGGCGAATGAACTGCTGGGATACCCCTTTTTCATAAAAGGAAGAGTGGTGCATGGCAGAGCACTGGGCAGGACTATTGGCATTCCGACAGTCAACCTTTCAGTGCCGCACGATAAGCTGCTTCCACCAAAGGGAGTGTATATGTCAAGAGTTCTTGTCAGGGACAACTGGTACCTTGGTGTAACCAATATAGGATGCAAGCCTACTATAGAGGGCAGAAATCCAATCGGTGCAGAGACATACATCATAGATTTTGGGCAGGATGTTTACGGACAGGATATCATGGTAGAGCTTCATAAGTTCGTAAGACCTGAGATGAAGTTTGATTCAATAGAAGCGTTAAAGAGCCAGATGAGTGCAGATATCAATTATACAATCAATTATGCAGGCAGTCACACATTCTAGTGTGGCTGTTTTTTTGCGAAATTACCCAAAATAACGAAAAAATGACAAATATTACGGAAATATTACGGAATATATTGAC
>ERZ1034876.1158-NODE-1158-length-11532-cov-12.815370_pt1 | contig 11532 bp, 8 predicted proteins | sample MGYA00520698_ERZ1034876 | MGnify/ENA primary metagenome ERZ1034876 (study PRJEB33766, sample SAMN09781723) | gut metagenome | biome: gut microbiome | host: Homo sapiens | place: Madagascar | study: EMG produced TPA metagenomics assembly of the PRJNA485056 data...
TAATGATAAACATAATACTTCTGTGTAAAATTCATATCATAAAGTTATTGCAGGCGTTGATTTTAAATGGGCGTAAGCAAAAATAGCCGCCCGCCGGTTCAATGACCGGCGGGCGGCTATTAGGGGTTATAGTATTTGGCTTTCTCAGATTTAAAAGAATCAAATCTTTTTTATCAAAAGCCTTCGTAAAAGCCATGGGATTTCATTAAAATCATCTGCCCATATAATTTCAATGCCAAGTCTTGCAAAATGATTTGATGCTCGCATCAAGGCTTTATTGGACATACCATCTTTCGTCAAAATGGCATAATGAACCTTCGTTGGCCGATAGCTTATTTCTAACAAGCGCCTTATATTGGGATCGGTCAAGCTACTCCCATTATTTATAGCATCACAATATACGCTATCTTCCATACAATTCCGTCATTTGTGCAATTTCATTTGCAAGCGCAGAAGTACAAGTACCAGCATTCATTCGCCATAGCCAGTTGCATCCAAGCGTAGAGGGCTGATTTATTCTCGCCTCGCTTCCCAATTCAAGCCAATCTTGAATTGGAATAATAACTGTATCGCCCACACTGGCCATCGCTATGCGAATAAGCTTCCGTTCGAGTGACCCTCTATCTGTCGAATAGTCTATATACTCTTTGGCATATCGCACATCCTCCGGGGCGGCGGACAGTGTCCATCCGTGTAGTGTATCGTTATCATGTGTTCCTGTGTATACCACACAGTTCTTTACATAAGTGTATGGCAAATAGTTATTGCTTTCTCTGGCATCAAAGGCAAATTGAAGAACCTTCATGCCGGGAAAACCGCTCATTTGCAAAAGGTCTTTTACTTCCTTTGTTAAAAAGCCCAAATCCTCCGCAATAATGTGTGGGTCACCAAATCTGTCTTTTATAGCATTTATAAAATCTTTTCCGGGACCTTGACGCCAGCAACCGTTTTCTGCGGTTTTATCTTTGGCAGGAATGGCATAGTAGCTTTCGAAGCCTCTAAAATGATCGATTCGAACATAATCGAACAGTTCAAAAGACATCGAAAGACGTTCCAGCCACCAAGAATAACCCTGATCCGCTAAGATGTTCCATCGATAGGTCGGGTTTCCCCACAATTGTCCTGTGGCCGCAAAGGCATCAGGAGGGCATCCTGCCACCTCAGTTGGATGTCCATCCGTATCAAGATTGAAATATTCCTGATGTGCCCATACATCCGCAGAGTCCAAAGCTACATAAATTGGAATATCTCCGACAATCTGCACATCTTTTGCATTTGCATACTGTTTTAGATTCTCCCACTGCTCAAAAAACATTTTCTGCAAAAAAACATAGAATAAAATGTCATCGTGGTAGTCTCTATCTGCCTTAGCAAGAGCCTCGAAGTTGCGATTGCGCAGGAGTTCTGGCCATTCCTGCCAGGACTTTCCCATTTGACTGTCTTTGATTGCCATAAAGAGAGCATAGTCATGCGCCCATGCGTTCTCCTTAATGAACTCATTCAAAGATTGCTTCATTGGATAGCGCTGGTAAGCCTTTCGCAGGAGAGAGAATCTGTTATCGTAAAGAATTTTATATTCTATTTTTTTCGATGTATATTCCCATTGAATTGCCGCGCATTCATCCTTTGTAAGAAGCTTCTGGTCGCATAACAATTCTAAGTCGATAAAATAAGGATTTCCTGCAAACGCGGAAAAACTCTGATACGGGCTGTCTCCGTAGCTTGTAGGCCCCACAGGCAAAACTTGCCACACTTTTTGATGCGCATCATTCAAAAAATCCACCCATCTATAGGCTGCACGACCAAGTGTTCCGATGCCATATTCTGATGGCAAACTAAAAATCGGTAAAAGAATACCAGCTTTTCTGCTCATATAAGTAACCTCCCAAATAAAAAGGCAGGCGTAACGCTAAACGCTACGCCTGCCTTTATTAACCCTATGTTTTACTTAGAAATTAGGATAAATGTCAATCGTTTCGCCTCCAACAACCGTATAGTTGTTGCCAGAAGACCACGTTGTATCATTGATCAGCGGCTTGAGCTCAAAGCTCTCGCCCTTGCCGATACGTTCCGTTTCATAAACCCAAACATCCGACGAAACATTCAGCATGCTGCGGCCGCTATCCCAAGTAAGCGGATAATCAGAACCACGCAGATACATGGTGTTGCCGAGGCCGACATCATAATGTACGCGGATCGTCGTAACCGTGCGGGCAGGAGGGGCGTAATCAGCAACATTATCAGAGGTGAATACCCATGCCGTCTTTGCCGGAATAGTCAGGTTCAAAACCTTTCCAGTGATACCGCCAGCTTCTACAGTTGCTGTTACAGAAGTGTCCAGCAGGTTCGTCAGCGTGGTTCCTACGGCAAGAGAACTTTCGGCACGCAGGGGGATTGCGCGGGTCTCGTTGCTGGTTCCGTTATTAAACACGGAGATGATTTCCTGGCCGTTCGAATCATCGCGGCGGGAGAACGCATAAATGTTATCTTCAGCCCACATTTCACGCTGCGTTCCCGTCTGGAGACAAGCATATTCTTTACGCAGTTCGGTCAAGCGCTGAATATATTTAAAGGTAATCCCATCCTCATCAAAGCCGGGCATCACTTCACGGTTTTCCTTGTTTGCAATGCCTGCCCATTCGGTGGGGACGCCACCGCCATAGCAGTTCTGCTCGGTGCCGTAATAGACATCAGGAATACCGCGAACAGTGAAAATGAAGGTCAGCGCAAGACGCAGCTTCTGGTAGTTGTCATCAGCCAAGCAGAGGAATCTATCGCGATCATGGTTGTCGATGAAGGTCACGAGGTGATTGACATCGTTGTATTTGCTATCCTGATCAAAGATGCTCTTCACCGTGGTAAAACTTGCATCATGTGCAAATACTTCTCTAGCCTGGAAGAAAAGCGGAAAGTCCAAAACACCCCATTCGTAATTCGAGAAATCACTAACGTAATCGACATCACCTACAAAGATTTCGCCAAACGAAGGAACACCCAGATAATTTTCAAATTCCTGAATGAAATCCTTGGGAAGCGAACGGGCTGCATCAATGCGAACGCCGTCTGCACCGGTATCCTCTACCCATGCTTTGTAGGCATCTTTTATGGCCTGTCGTGCATCCGGATTATCCTGGTTCAGGTCATCCAAGCCGCCAAGGTCATAGTTCAGAACCTGATTTTCATCGCTCCAGTCAGTAATATCGCCAAAATGATGATACCAATCAGGGTTGTTGAACGGCGCTGCAGGCTGATAGCTATCAGAGTCATAGGTGCTGCTGCTACCATTAAAGTAATCCGCAGTGTGGTTCGGAACGACATCGAGAATGACCTTGAGCCCCTTTTCATGAGCAGTAGAGACCAGATTGATCAAATCTTCCTTCGTGCCATAGTGAGGGTCAGCCGAATTGTAATTGTGGGTAAAGTATCCGTGATAACCAGATTCCTCACCATCGCGGCTAAGAAGTTCATTTTCGGACGGTGGGGAAATCCAAATGGCAGTGACCCCCAGATCCTTGATGTAATCCAGCTTCTGAGTGATGCCGTTCCAGTCGCCGCCCTGCGTGTATTTCAGTTCGCCGGGGCGGTACTCAACGCCAAGTGTACCGTTGTTGCTGCTGTCGCTGTCGTAAAAGCGATCCGTCAAAATCATGTAGATGATGTCGCTCTCGTCCAGGACAGACTTCTTTTCTGTGATTTTCTGAATGTCGGTGTCGTTGATTGCATCCGCAGGTGTAAAGTCGGAGCTTTCTTCTGCGGTCTCAATCTGGGAAGTATCACCGATATCCTGTGCAAATGCGGTCGGCGCAAATACAGCCGAAATCGCGAGTGTTGATGCAAGTAAGGCGCTTAACGCGCGCATATTTAATGTCTTTTTACTTTTCATGGTTACCTCCTTTGGTAACTGTCATTAGCCTTTGATGCCTCCTGTTTGTAACCCGGAAACGAAATATTTCTGGCAGCAGATAAATATAATCAGAACCGGAAGTAAGCTTGCCATAGACATTGCGAAAACATAGCCCCACTGTGTGAATTGATGCTGTCCAAAGAATCCAGAAATAGCAATCGGCAGGGTTCTTTTAGCATTATCGTTGATAACCGTCAAGGCCCACTGATATTCATCCCAGGCAGTAAGAAAGTTGAAAATGCTTACAGACGCAATTGCAGGACTTGCCAGAGGCATTACGATTCTAAAGAACACCGTAAAAATGCTACCACCGTCAACGTATACAGCTTCGTCGAAGTCCCTGGGAATGCTCTCAATGTAGTTTTTGATCATAAACGTGGAGAAGGGAATAACCCACGCCACATAAAACGGAACCAATCCCAGCAGCTTATTTGTCAGCTTAAAGTAGGTTGCGAGTTGATATTGCGTAATTATCAGAGTAGTACCTGGAATAATCATTGTCCCGATAACCAAGGCAAACAGAACCTTTCTTCCTGGGAAGCGGAATCGTGCAATACAAAAGGCCAGTGCGCTCGCAATAATTGCTGCAAATACGATAGTCAGAATGGCTACCACAAGGCTGTTCAGGAAGTTCAAATAGAACTTTTCCTGATTGAATATGTAGACGTAGTTCTCCAGCGTTATCTGGCTAAGCTTCGGGAAAAAGTGCGGCGGATACTCATAAAGTGCTCCATTGGGCTTCAGCGAAGTGCTGATCATATAGATCATAGGCAGGACAGAAAACACACCGCCAATGAGCAGAAGACCATAAAGAATCACATTTTGAATCGTTTTTTGCTTATTTATGGTATGCATATATGCTCACCTCACTCTACAGAGTCACCTTGCTGCATAGCCTTGAACTGAAGGATTGCCAGCAGAATCAATGTTACCGCGACAATGAACGAAAGCGCTGCTGCGTATCCGAACTCACCGGCATTAAATGCCTTATAGTACATCCAAGTCAAGACCGTTTCAGTCTTGTGCATTGGTTTTCCGCCCGTAATCATCTTAATGGATGTGAACGCATTGAAGCCGCCAATTGTCAGCATTACAAGCGCAAACAGGATCGTTGATTTGATGCACGGAATCGTAATATAAAAGAACTTGGCAATACTTCCGCATCCGTCCATCTCAGCCGATTCATACAGCTCTTGCGGAACACTTTGCAATGCGGCCAAAAACACAACCATGTTCCAGCCTACACCTTTCCAGATACCAAGCAGAATCAGGACGAACATGCCGCCTGCTCTTGTATCCAGCCAAGGAATGTTGGCAGTTGATATGTGAATCACATTCGTAATAAAGTAGTTCAACATACCTTCTGTATTGAAAATGTAGCGGAATACCAGTGAAACAATAACCCACGATGTAATTACAGGAATGTAATACACAATGCGAAACGTGATTCGAAACCGGGGAATGGAATTAATAAATGCCGCGACCAGAAGTCCAAGAATCATCTGTCCAGGAACTGTGGTTATCGTATAAATGATTGTATTGACAAACGCAGTTCTAAAGGTTTCATCCGACAAAACATCAATGTAATTCTTGATCCCACAGAACGGGTGTTCCAGCATTGTTCCAAAGTTCCATTCGAAGAAACTCATGTAAAACAGCTTCGTAATAGGATAAATCGTAAACAATGCGAAGACCATTACTCCCGGCAGCAGAAGCGCTCCGATTTGGAATTTGTCACGCTTTGATTTGATTCCCATCGCTATATCCTCACTTTATATAGAGCAACCGCCGAAAACAGTTGTCTAACTGCGGGAAAAATGTTATAATACATTTACTCCGCCAATAGTGCATCTACCTTCGTTGCCAAAGCATCCAGAGTTTCCTGGACATCGGCACCCTCACTAATAATGGAAGTCATTGCAGTAGTGAGTTCGTTATCAATTTCGCTCCAAGAGGCTACTGGCGGGCGAGCCTTTGCAGTGGTAATGGCATCCAGGAACGGTGCATAATCAGCATTGGCAACAACATCGCTATCCAGCGCTTCTTTGTTTACCGGAATCTGCCCGCACTTTGCCATTTCTTCTTCGGCAAAATCGCTGGTCATAAACTTCATGAATTTCCATGCGCCTTCTTTATTGGCGGTGTTAAACATAGCGATGTCTTCGCCGCCCAGAACGGAAATGGAACCAGCCGATCCTGCGGGAACCTCACAAGTGGCGTACTTGAAGTCAGGATATGCGCCCGCCAGCTCGGAAGTCTTCCACGGACCTTCCAGCAGCATCATGTAACGACCAGTGCCGAAACCATCCGTCATCGGAATATCACCACTGTTAAAGCCAGTGAATTCGCTGTTCTTGTACATATCGGCCAGCATTTTCACAGCGTTCACAGTTGCTTCGCTGTTCAGATAGCCAGTTGCTTTCGTGTAGTTTTCATCGGTGATTTCGCCGCCGTTGCTCCAAATGTAGGGCAGAACATTCCAGCCCGCCAGAGCCGGCTCATCCAGGCCCCAGACTTGCTGACCGTTCGCGTTCGTTCCAGAAAGCTTCTGGGCAGCTGCAAGCATATCGTCCATTGTCTTCGGGGCGGACAAGCCTGCATCGTTAAATGCTTCCTCGTTATAGAACATGATTTTCGTGTTCGTGTTCAAGGCCAGCGCATAATAGCTTCCTTTGATTTGTGCAGTGCTCATTGCACTGGGAAGCAGCTCGCTGCTAACCTCCTCAAAATCGCTCATTTCCTGATCCAGCGGCACCAGAATATTCATCTTCTGGAATTCCGGTACCCATGCAATGTCCAGGCGGGCCACATCCGGCAGCGTCTGAGAGCTTGCACTGATCAGAATCTTGTCATGAAGGTCACTCCAGTCATGAGAAACTGCATTGACCTTATAGCCGGGATTCTCTTCTTCAAATTTAGGAATGAGAACATTCATCAAGGTCTCATTCTCTGCGGACTGCGCACTGTAGTGATGCCAAAAGTTGATCGTTACCGTATCACCGTTGGTGGAATCATCTTTTGCTTCTTCACTTTGTGCCTCGGAAGTTTGCTGAGTTGGGGTAGTGCTTGGTGCTTGTGAAGATCCGCATGCCGTGAATGCCGTCAACATCATTGCAGCGGAAGTAGCAAGTGCCAGCACTTTTTTTGTGGATTGCTTTTTCATTGTGTTACACCTTCGCTTTCTGTTGTTAATATTTTTACGGAACACCCTGATGTTGTCCACATTTCTTCATCAGAGCATTTCGTTTCGGAACTAAGTTTGTTTTGTGGTGCAGAGAATGCTGCACTTTCGTTAAATAAAACCGTTAGTGTTTTGTCAGTTGGTCCTTTTTGAGGTGGTATTTGGATTTCCTTGGTGCCGGTGTTAAGAATGATAATTGCCACATCATTATCGACGCTACGTGAAAATGCGTAAACACCATTTTCATCGTCAACATATAATGTGTGGAAGTTTCCCCCTTGAAGAACGTTGCTGTTTCTTCTGCACTTGATTAGCTTTTTATACCATTCCTTTGTGTGGAGATCCTGTTTTGACTTATCCCATTGCATTGCCTGGCGGCATAGCGGGTCGTTATCCCCGGTTATGCCAATTTCATCACCATAGAATATTGCCGGGCAACCAGGCAATGTCATTTGAAGCGCAACTCCTAAACGCAGCCGTGCAATGTCATTGCCACAAGAGAATAGGAACCGGGCCGTATCGTGACTATCCAGCGGATTGTACATCCGCAAATTCGTCTCTTGCGGATAAAGGGAGAGCATCCGATTGATGCGCTGATCAAATGCGGATACAGATATTTTATCTTTTGCAATCCAATCTGTTACGGCATCCTTGAACAGATAATTCATCGCACAATCCAGGCGGTTTCCGCTTACAAGCCTATCTGCATCCCCCCATGTTTCACCGAGGAGAAGAGCATCGGGATATTTTTCTTTTACTGTAGCAGCAAAATGTTCAAGGAATTTTGTTGGCATTTCATCTGCCACATCTAATCGCCATCCATCAATTCCAAATTCTCGTATCCAATATAGTCCAACCTCTGTGAAATAGTTCTGGACCGCCTCGTTTGCCAAGTTTAACTTGGGCATCCATTTATAGTGTCCTACGCAGTCATAAGTACAAGGGTCTGGTTTGATGGGATACGACTGTACAAAGAACCATCGGGAATATTGTGACGCTTGGCCTTTCTCAACAACATCCTGAAAATAAGGAAAGTAAAAACCACAATGATTAAATACGCCATCCAGTAAAATTCGGATGTTCAATGCATGCGCTTCAGTAATAAGTGCATGCAATTCTTTTTCCGTTCCGAACTGAGGATCGATTTTATAGTAATCGACCGTATCATATTTGTGATTCGAACTTCCTTCAAAAATCGGTGTCAGGTAAAGGCAAGTAATTCCTAAATCCGAAAGGTACGGAAGTTGTTTGATGATTCCGGGAATATCGCCACCCATATAGTTTTCACGAGTGGGGGTGCTCCCCCAAGCAACGGCCTGCTTGGGAGACAGTGCATTATCGCCATTACAAAAGCGTTCAGGGAAAATCTGATAATAAATTTGCGATGCGGCCCATTTAGGAGCCCGAAAGCCATCAGTCGGATTCGGCCAAAGGAATTCAAAGAAGCTTTCGTTCATGCCTCGAAAACTTTCATCAAATCCGTTTCTGCCATACCAGATAGTTTCTGTACCTTTTTTCAGTTCAAAGCAATAGCGGATATATGCGGCAATGCTTTTCGTCCGGATAGATGTTCGATAGCAATCTCGTTGATCATCTCTTAATGATACGGAAAGTTTCTTTCGATGGATTTTACTGGGATCTTGTTCATATCTTTCCCAGTATAGTAATGTAACTTCATCGATGTCTTTTGCAGCTGTAAATAGCTGCAAGATAAGTTCGTTCCTCGATGCGGGGTAAATAAACTCTTGCGTTGGTCGGTGATTAACCGCTGGCAGATTCATAGGGACAACCTCCTTGTTCTCTTTGTGTTGACCTACGTTCAATCATTCTTGTTGACAGTAAAATCTGGCGCAAGCTTGACGTAGGATTCTCAATTTGGTTAATCAGTATGTCAGCGGCCTGGACTCCTAATTCGTAAGTGTTTACATCCAAGCTCGAAATCGAAGGCTCCATCACTTCTGTGATTGTCGTATTATCAAAGCAAACGATGCCAAATTCATTGGGAACGTCACTCCCCAGTGCTTTTGCTGCTCGCATTGCTCCCAACGCAAGCAAATCATTGCTACAAATAACCGCATCGGGCGGATTCTCCGATTTGAGTAATTCAACGACCTTTCTTTTGCATTCATCAATTGAAGAAATTTGATGAATGATCATTCCTTGATCAAACGGGAGTTCACAATCTTGCAATTCACGGCAGTACCCAATAACACGATCCTTATTAAAAAGTTCCTTATCACCATTTGTGATGAGCGCGATTTTACGATAGCCTTTTTGGAACAAATGCCGTACCGCCAGCGAACCGGCTTGCATATTATTTATATCTACCCAACTGATTTCGTTTTCGGTATGCTCGTGGCGTCCTAAAATCACACAGGGAAATTTCTGCTCATTAAGGCGTTTGAGGAATGGCTCGTTTGCGATTGATTCAGGAATAATTACTCCATCGATTTTTTTCCCCAAGACCAACCTTTCTACAGAATCAATCCCCCCAAATGCCTCCGCGCCATTTGTGATGAGCAGATTATAATCGTTTTTATGGGCAGTGGTCTCAATTCCAAAAACTGTATCGTTGAAGAAATTGTTCGAATATGCTTCTGTGTTTTCTACATCGATAACAATTGCAATCGTATGTGCGCTGCCTGTCGCAAAACTTCTTGCAAAATCGTTGGGAACATAATGTAGTTCCTGCATTGCTTTTTGTATGCGTTGTGCAGTTTCGTCTGAGATTACACCTTTATTATTTAGTACGCGCGATACAGTTGAGGGCGATACCCCCGCGCGATGCGCCACATCCCGGATGGTTGCTGCCATATCCTTCCTCCCGTGCAATCGGTTTACTTATACAATTTCCGAAAACAGATAATTCTCAAGTCTTTTTTGTTAAAAACAGACATCTTTCGCAGTGAATATCCGTACGCATTGGAACCGCATTGCAATCTTTAATGCAACCGCTTGCATTAGCTAAAGAATAGCACTCGCCCTATAAATTGTCAATATAGAAAATTAATTTTGGATAAAAAGCCAAAAAGACGGCATTGCTTTTGTCACAATTACCACTGAACTTGTGCGCCTCGTGCTAATTTTTTCGCTATTGCGCAACTCAGCGTATGTTTTTCTTTACAACTTACATTCCGAAATACCTCATTGCGTCTGTCCTGCTTCCGTTTACATGTACCTCTAAGTGCAAATGGCTGCCTGTGGCTCGCCCAGTGTGGCCGACATAACCGATGACCTGCCCGGCCTGTACCTGCTGACCGGTGACAACGCAGATGGACGAGCAGTGGGCGTACAGCGTTTCCAGCCCGCCGCCGTGGTCGATTTGGATATAGTAACCGTAGCTGCCGCCCCAACTGTCAAGGCCGTTGGCAACGGTGATCACACCATCAGCGGCAGCAAGGATTGGTGTACCCTCGGCACAGGCAATGTCAGTGCCAGTGTGGGAACTGACCTCGCCGGTGATGGGGTCCACGCGGTGACCAAACTGCGAGGTAATTGTCCCCGCAACCGGAAGCGGCCATTGCAGGGTGCCTGTCGGGGTGCGGGTGCTGTCAGGAGACATGACCTCTCCCCCACCCTGTGCAAAGCCGCCGAGCAGTTCCGCCCACAGTTCTTCGTACTGCGGGTCTTGTAGGAGTTGCAGGTATGTGCTTTGGCGGGCGGTAAAATGGTAGTCTACCGCCATCTCGTCGGGTGTTTTGTGGGTCAGTTCGATTACAAGGACAGTTTCGGTGATTTCTGTGGTAGTCGGGTTGCCGTCCTCATCGGTAGTGTCTATGGTAGTCGTCTCCGGGTGGGTGGAATAGTCCACTGCGTTCATTGCCCACATAGTTTCCCGCAGTTTATCCACCTGTTCCTCTGTCAGCGCCGCAACAGGTGCGCCTTGTTCATTTCCTGATACATACGAAGAAAAGACCGCCAGGACATCCTGCCAGCGGATGAAGTACACATCATCGTTGGCTGTGATGTCTTGGCGGTCATGCTGTACCGTATCAGAGATTTCTTCCAGTCTGTCGCGGTATTCTGCTGTCAGTGTTTCTACTGCCTGTTGTACGGTAATTGTGTCGGCGTTGGGGGCATTGGCGGCAAAAAAGATGCCATAGGCCGAGCCGGACACAAAGGCCACAAGGCTGATAACGATTATAATACTAAGCGCCACGCTGATGCCTGTGGCGATGGCTACAACTAGGCTGTGCAAGCTGGTAAGAAAGTTCCGTATGACCGAGCGCACCGCCGTGATGGTCTTGCGGGCGTTGGCAGCGGCTTTCTGGATGGCAAGCTGCACTTGGCGGGTGCGGGTCTGCATTTGCGCTTGGGTTGTTATGTTCCGCACCGTTTCATTTGCGGCGGTGCGCAGTTGACGCTGGCCTTGGGTCACACCGCGAATGTCGTGCGGCGCGGTCTTGGCAGTGGCGACTTTCTCTTTTGCCCGCTGTCGGGGCAAATC
>ERZ1034876.1159-NODE-1159-length-11532-cov-5.593274_pt1 | contig 11532 bp, 8 predicted proteins | sample MGYA00520698_ERZ1034876 | MGnify/ENA primary metagenome ERZ1034876 (study PRJEB33766, sample SAMN09781723) | gut metagenome | biome: gut microbiome | host: Homo sapiens | place: Madagascar | study: EMG produced TPA metagenomics assembly of the PRJNA485056 data...
AAGGAGACGCTGCTCGAGGTCAAGGATGCCTACTATGCGCATCCCGGATACGCCGGTATCGCCTGCGCCATGAAGAATGCTGGCGTGGGCGTGGGTCTGCCCGATGCCGGCCGCTGCAAGATTCGCGTCGAGGATGGCCGCGCCGTGGTCTACGCCGCCACGTCCGACATCGGCCAGGGCTGCAACACGGTCTTTTTACAGGACGTTGCCGAGGCCTGCGGTCTGCCGCTGAGCTGCATTGCCAATGGCGAGTGCTCTACCGAGAACGCTCCCGACTCCGGCACCACGTCTGGCTCGCGTCAGACGGTCGTGACCGGCGAGGCCGTGCGCGGCGCCGCCTTCCTGCTGCGCGATGCCATGGTTGGCATCGAGGCTGGCAAGCCTGCGCCTACCGCCCCGGTGAGCGCGCATGGCGACGGCGTCAAGATCGAGTACGACGACGGTCGCGCCTATCAGCTGCGCACACAGGAGCTCGTCGCTGGCCAGGGTATGCATCCTCAGGATCCCGCGGCCGCCATCAAGGCGCTCGAGGGATGCGAGTTTGGCTACGTGTACCTGGAGCCGACCGACAAGCTGGGCGCCGACGTCCCCAACCCCAAGAGCCACATCTGCTACGGCTTTGCCACGCACGTGGTCATTCTGGACGATGACGGCCGCGTGAGCGAGGTCTATGCCGCGCACGATTCCGGCAAGGTGGTCAACCCCATCTCCATCCAGGGTCAGATCGAAGGCGGCGTGCTCATGGGTATGGGCTATGCGCTTACCGAGGACTGGCCGCTCAAGGACTGCGTGCCCCAAGCAAGGTACGGCACGCTCGGACTGTTCCGTGCGCCCGAGATTCCGGATATCCACGCCATCTACGTGGAGAAGGACGAACTGCTGCCTGTGGCATACGGCGGCAAGGGCATCGGCGAGATCGCCACGATCCCCACGGCACCTGCCGTGCAGAATGCCTACCGCGCGTTTGACGGCAAGCTGCGCCCGGATCTGCCTATGGTGGATACGCCGTACAGCCGCGCCCGTCACCGCGGCTAGGGTAGGGCGCGGACAGTCATTGCCGACGAGCTGTTCGCACTCAGCATCAATTGCATACGCTGCGCCTTTGGCCCCGGCTCCATCGCGACCCGGGGCCTTTTGTTTGGAGCGGAAACTACGGCCCAGTTTTTGGCTCCAGAACGGGATGCATTTTCCGGAACGGTTCACGTGCGGTGATGTACTGCCCCTTTTGCGTGCGTCACTTGTCGAATTACGTTATAGCTAGCTATATTATAGGAAGGTATAATATAGCTAGCTATAACGTAAAGGAAGGATGGCCCTGTGTTTATCGGAAGAACAGCGGAAATGTCCGAGCTCAATCGACTGTATGGCACGGGCTCCTTTGAGATGCCTGTGATTTACGGCCGTCGTCGTGTGGGCAAAACGCGTCTCATCACAGAATTCATCCAAGACAAGAAGGCTATTTACTTTCAAGCTCGTCGTACCAATGCAGAGGCAAACCTGCACGGCTTTAGCCAGGCGATACTTGCGGGCTCGGTTGGTGCGGTCGGCGTATCGTTTCGTAGTTTTGACGAGGCGTTCGATGCATTGGCCACTATGGCTCGCGCAGAACGTTTGATTGTAGTGATTGACGAGTATCCCTATCTCGCCCAATCGAATCCCGAGATCAGCTCGTTGCTGCAAGACAAGATCGATCACCTGTATAAAGAGACCAAGCTCATGCTGATTCTATGCGGCTCGTCCCTTTCGTTTATGGAGGAACAGGTGCTGGGCTACGAGAGTCCGCTATATGGTAGACGTACGGCCCAGTTTAAGATCATGCCGCTCGATTTTTTGACGACCCTCGGCCTGTGGCAGGGTATGGATCGCGAAGACGCTGCGGTTTGCTATGGCATGACGGGAGGCATTCCCGCATATATCGAGAAGGTCGACCCGGCCGCATCGCTCAAGGACAACATCAAGCGTCTGTTTCTTACTCCTGCGGGCTATCTCTTTGAGGAGCCGAGCAACTTGCTGTTGCAAGAATGCCGCAATCCCGAGCAATACGATGCGATCGTGCAGGCAATAGCCCAGGGTCGCTCGAAGATCTCTGAAATTGCGAGCTCTACGGGAATCCCGGCGAGCAACGTAAAGAGCTATGTGGATAAGCTGGCGTCGCTTGGGATTGTCGAACGTGAGCTGCCCCTAAACGAGACGAGCAATAAGCGAGCTGTGTATCTGCTGAGCGATCAGATGTTTAGGTTCTGGTACAAGTTTGTGCCGCAGAACATCGGGCTGATCCAAAACGATATGGCTGAGATGGCGTATAAGCGCATTGAGCCGCACGTATCGGATTACATGGGTACGGTCTTTGAGCTTATATGCAGACAATACGTGTACGAACTCGCGCGCGCGGGCCAGCTCGATGTGGTTCCGGCGAGCGTCGGGCGCTGGTGGGGGACGGACAATCGCACGCATACGCAGGAAGAAATCGACTTGATTGTTGACGATGGCGAGGGCGCTGCGCTCTTTGCAGAATGCAAATGGCGCAACGAGCCGGTGGGCGAGGATGTTCTTGAAAAGCTCGTGTACCGAAGCGAGCTCTTTAGACGGCAGCATAAAAGCTACGCGATCTTCTCGAAGCGCGGCTTTACGCGGGGGTGCCAAGAGGCTGCGGCGAACAGGGGAGACGCCAAGTTGATTGCGTTTGCTGAGATGTGCGAGCGGAGATAACGAAGCGTGCCCCGGAAATGCTCGGAATGGGACGCGCTTTCCCCTTTAAGCTCGTCTGGGAAAGTGCATCCCAGAATTCGGCTCCAAAGTGGGACGTCGGGGACCTCGGCCCCAGAGTGGGATGCCGTTTCCGGATCGGCCCTCAAGCGGAAACTGCATCCCAGATTTAGCCTCCAAACCGGGATGAGCTTTCCCAGCGGCACCTCTGCTGGAAACTGTGTCCCGGAATTGAGTTTCAGAGTGGGGCCCATTTTCCGTTAGAGGCATGGGGCGGAAAGCGCGTCCCGGAATAAGGGCGATTTAGTGATCAGGTGGTTGAGCGAGCGTCGCGCCAAGGATGCCAAGCGTAAAACCTACATCGAGAATGGCGTAAAACCTACATTGAGAACGGCGTAAAAACTACATCAAGAATGGCGTAATTTCGCAGGATAGCGTCGCCCGCTGGTGCTACAGGGCGGTTGACCTGCAAACCTTGGGCTTTCGGACGAGCTTGCGCAAGAGGCGGCAAGCCAGTACGTACGCTCGAAGGCCCGCGTTCGCGTGCGTCCCAAGCGTTACTTCTGCGACCCGTCGCTTGCGGCGGCGTTGCTAGGGGCTACTCCTGAGCGGCTGCTTGGCGACATACAGACGCTGGGGATGTTCTTTGAGAACCTCGTTCTGCGCGACGTGCGCGTGTTCCTATCCACCTACGGCGGCGTCGACAACAGCGTCCATTATTTCCGCGACGAGAAGGGCCTTGAGGTCGATCTGGTCGTCGAGCACGACGGGCGCTGGGGTGCCATCGAGGTCAAGCTGAGCGATGCGAAGGCAGACGACGGAGCGAGAAACCTCAAGGCACTGGAGAGGAAAGTGCTCTCCAATCCTGCCGCCCAGAATGCCGCGCCGGCGTTTTTGGCGGTCGTGGTTGGAAAGGGGAGCATCGCCTACACGCGCGACGACGGCGTGGCAGTGATCCCCAGGCGGCGCTTGGGGCGTAGTGGCTTTGCGGTGTGGGGCGCGCGGGGTGCCAAGGCCTCGTAACCGAAAATACATTTGTTAAACCCGCCGCCCGCGGGTAGAATAATGTCGACGGCAGCCCAAGTTGGGTAAGCTGGGCAGCGCCGTTGCTTAGATTAGGGGGTCAATGCCTTAATGGCGTCGACCCCTTCTGCTACGCTTCGAGCACTGCTTAAGCGCCTCGGAAAGTCCGATAAGCGCCGTGAGGAGCGAGACCAGAGCGGTCAGGAGCTTCACGAAATCAATCAGATCGGTCATGGGCATCACCTCCCGTCGCATGGAGGGCGCTGCCCGGCACATGGAGCTGCCGTCAACAACAGCCATTCTATCAAATTGCAGCTAAATATACGAATGTCTGTTCGATAATAACAACAAGGTGAGACTCCCAAAACGCAGCTTCCCACAAGGGTGTCAGAGGGCCGTGCTGGGCGCTTTTGTGTCCGCACGGGAGCCTATCCTTACGGCAATGTAGCCGCCTGTGTAACGAGCGGCAGTTGACGGAGAAGGGCCCTGACCGTGCCAGACAAAAAGACGCCGGATATATCGGCTATCGATACGACGAACTTTGCGCGCCAGATTGTGCTCGACTTTGAGTTTGCGCCGGTGCCAAAGCAGCGTCAGCGCCGCGGGCTGCGCAACGAGATTATCGAGGTCGGCGCCGTCAAGCTCGATAATCGCGGCAACGTGATGGGCGAGTTCTCGCAGTTTGTGCAGACGGAATATGCCGAAGGCGTTGCGTATCCCGTCCGTGAGCTCACGGGGATATCGGCCGTGGACACCGCGATGGCCGATCCGCTCTTCATGGTGATCAAAAGGCTCGGCGATTGGATCGGTCGCTACTCCGCGCAGGTGGTTTGTTGGAGCGGGGCAGACCGCCGGCAGCTTATGACCGAGTGCCAGGCAAAGCGCATCGGCCTTGCCGCCTTTCCCACGGACTGGGCCGACCTGCAGGCGTTTTACACCTCGATCATGGACGTGGGCAGCCACGGGTGCGTCTCGCTGGGCGACGCGGCAGCGTGGTTTGGCATTGATTTTGATGAGTCGACGGGTCACACCCATAGTGCCCTCGCCGACGCACGCGTGACCGCCAAGTTGCTCAAACAGGTGATGGACGGGGACTACCGTGTGAGTCCGCGCGCCCAGGAGATTCGCCAGCGGTGGGGGATGGGGGAGTGAGCCCAGACGCGCCTTTCCAACAAGTGCCCCGAGCTGGGCGATCTGTTGCTGAAGCTGCAGGCGGAGGGGAGGTAGGGCAGCGTCAGCTGCCTGCATGGCGTGTGCCTGTCGCGTATCGCTACTCTTTCTGTTGCTTGGCAGGCAGGATGTAGACGTTCTCGGCGTCCACAGCAATCTGCGTGGGGCGGTTGTAGAGGGTGTCGATCTCCATCACACTCCGCCTGAACGGCGCGACATCGGGCGTCTTTGCCTGGTGGAGCTTCTCGATGAGTTTCTTGGATTGCTCGTCGTTGAACTTGCCGATGTCCTCTCCTGCACCCTCAAGCGCCTCGTCTATGGGCGTGAACTCGCCGATGGGCGTCGCCGCGATGGCGCGACCGAGCATCTTGCCCGCGGAGGCGATGCCGCCCAGAAATGCCACATCGATAGTGTCGGCAGCGCTCGCCTCGAGTGCGTCGTAACATTCGGTGTAGAGTTCGCGGTACGTAAGCGAGTCCGCCTCGATTTTTGCGGCAGCGTCTGCGAGCTTTGCGGGCTCGAAGTTCTGAGCGAGCATGGGCTCGAGGAACAGTGAGAACGCGTGGATGTAGGTGGCGAGCTGGCAGTCTTTGAGGTGGTCGAGCACCTTGTCGAGGCGTCTGCCCAAGCCGTCTCGCACCTCGATGAACCCTTTCTTTTCCAGTTCCGCCTGCGCCTGCGAGCGGAAGAGTTCCATGTCCTGCGCGGACGACTGCTTGATGTCGAGCACCTTCATATGGGCGTTTGCCATGTAGGTGGTGTTGCCGTAGTTGAGGCCGTAACCGTTGAGTATGTCTGTGAGCGTCTTGAGGTTGCCGCGCATGTTTGCCTTGTCGCGCTGACGCATGTACTCGAACATCTCGTCGACGGACTCCTGGATGGAGTCGAGTTTCTGGTTTATCTGCGCGATCGCGGCGGCCATGAACAGCGATGTCGGATCGTAGGGTACTTGCGTGACGCTCTTTGCGATGTCGCCCTCGACGACGTGGAAGCGCGCCTGCCCAAAGCCCTTGGCTGCGTCGCGGTAGGATCCCATGAGACCGCTGCCGTCCTTGAACGCCTGGAGTATCGACGGGTCGAGTGGGTTGCCGAACTTGTCGGTCGGCTGGAGCAACATGGGCACACTCACCGTGTTGGTGACGGTGCGGAATGTCGAGGGGAGTGAGGCGAGCGCTATGCCGAGTTGGGGAATACGCTCGAGTGGGAGCTTGATGGCGCCGGAAACGTCTGGCCGCTCTTGGGTGAACGCGAGATGGATTTCGGTCGATGCGAGCCGTTCTGCCACAAGCCTCTCTCGGTCGTTGTCCGCCGAGGGTCTGATCTCGTCATCTGCCATAGCGTGCTCCTTGCTTGCGTTGATAGTCGCGGACATTATCTCACCGCCGGATGGTCTACTGGGGTAGGACGGACCAGTCGTAATTTGAGACCAATTGGCGGGTGGAGCATATCAGCCTTGCTGCCTTTTCTTCGGACTGGGCCGATCTGCAGGCGTTTTACACCTCGATCATGGACGTGGGCAGCCACGGGTGTGTCTCGTTGAGTGACGCGGCAACGTGGTTTGGCATCGATTTTGATGAGTCGACGGGCCATGCCCACAGCGCCCTGGTCGACGCACGCGTGACCGCCAAGCTGCTCAAGCGGGTGATGGACGGGGACTATCACGTGAGTCCGCGCGCCCAGGGGATCCGCCAGCGGTGGGGGATGGGCGAGCGAGTCCAGACGCGCCTCTCCAGCAAGTGTCCCGAGCTGGGAGATCTGCTGCTGAAGTTGAAGGCGGGGGTAGGACATTGAATTAAGGACGACTGGTGAGTTGCCCTGCTGAGGGCCTTTGATAACTAGAGTGCAGCCTCTCGTGCTTCATTTTCATAATAGAGCCGAAGTGCTCCTCGTGTTTCTTTTGGAAAGACCATTTGTTCTTTCTTTACATAAGGTGTTTCGTTGCGGCCCTCTTGGTCATGCGTGCGTTGCCGATGAGTCCGAGGCTTATCGCGCTTCAGCAACGGTATGACCAGAGCGCATGCCGCATTTGCTCAATAAATGGACGTTGTCGTCTGCTGCTTGATAAAATGTCCTCACGCATCTTTTAGGATGCCAATGTATTAATTTGCGGTATCGAGAAAGGCTGGCGGTTGGGGTGAGTCCCGAAGAAAAAGCGCGTCTTGTTATCGATGAAAAGTTGAAGGCTTCTGGATATGTCGTTCAAGACGTTAAAGAGTTCAATCCCGCAGCAGCCGGTGGGGTCGTTGTTCGTGAGTGGCAAACGACTTCCGGGCCGTGTGATTACCTTATCTTTATCGACGGTACCCCCTGCGGGTTAATTGAAGCCAAGGAACACGACAAGGGCGAGAAACTAACAGCCGTAGCCGAGCAGTCAAAGCGTTACGCCGAGAGTGAATTCAAATATGTTACCACGAATATTGACGTTCGCTTTGTCTACGAGGCGACCGACGTGCTGGTTCGGTTTTGCGACTATCACGATAAAGACTATCGTTCTCGCGAGGTTTTCTCTTTTCATAGACCGGAGCAGCTCCGTAGTTGGCTGAAGGATTCCGGCACTCTTCGGAATAGGCTCAAGTCTTTTCCTGACTTCGAGATCGCCGGCTATCGTAAGTGCCAAGTAAATGCAATTGTTAAACTCGAAAAGACATTTGGGGAGAACCGCCCACGCGCGTTAATCCAAATGGCCACTGGTGCCGGCAAGACATACACCGCCATTACCAACGTTTATCGTCTGCTCAAATTTGCCAAGGCTAAGCGCATTCTGTTCCTTGTTGACACGAAGAATCTGGGGGAACAGGCTGAGGAGGAGTTTCGCAAATACAAGCCTGCCGACGATGCGAGGTTGTTTCCCGAACTTTACAACGTTTGCCGTCTGACCTCTTCGCAGATTCCCAATGGCTCCAACGTATGCATTAGCACTATTCAGCGCATGTACTCCATCCTCAAGGGTAAGGAGCTTGACGAGGCAGACGAAGAATCTTCTCCAACTGAGGGTCGCTTCGTCGGCGGGCCACGCGACGTTGAGTACAACTCGGCTTATCCGCCTGAGTACTTCGATTTCATCATCATCGATGAGTGTCACCGCTCTATCTATAACGTCTGGCAGCAGGTCCTCGATTACTTCGATGCCTTTCTCATCGGGCTTACTGCTACGCCCGACAAGCGAACCTACTCTTTTTTCAATCAGAACGTCGTGAGTGAATACACCCATGAAGAAGCGGTCATTGACGGCGTCAACGTCGGCGGCGATACCTACATCATCGAAACTGATGTGAGTAAGAACGGCGCGACAATTACCGAGCGTCTAGTTGAGAAGAGAGACCGCCTTTCCCGCGAGAGGCGATGGGAGCAAACCGACGAGGATCTGGAGTATGACAAGGGCAAGCTAGACCGCGATGTCGTCAACCCCTCTCAGATACGCACCGTCATCCGCGAGTTCCGTGACAAGGTTACGACGGTCATGTTCCCTGGTCGCAAGGAAGTGCCCAAGACGCTCATCTTTGCCAAAACAGATAGCCATGCGGACGATATCATCAACATTGTGCGGGAGGAATTCGGGCGCGGGAACGAGTTCTGCAAGAAGATAACCTATAACGCCGAAGAAGATCCCAAGTCTGTGCTTGCGGCATTCCGCAACGAGTTCTACCCGCGCATCGCCGTAACCGTTGACATGATCGCTACCGGTACCGACGTCAAGGCTCTCGAATGCCTTGTCTTCATGCGAGATGTTCGTTCTAAAAATTACTTCGAGCAGATGCTTGGCCGTGGGCGCCGTACACTCGGCCATGATGACCTGGCTCGCGTTTCGCCGTCGGCGACAACGAACAAGTACCGCTATGTGGTTGTCGATTGTGTTGGCGTCACGAAGAGCCTGAAGACTGAATCGAGGCAGCTTGACAGGAAGCCCTCCGTAAGCTTGAAAGAGCTCATGATGAGCGTCGCCATGGGCGCGCGCGATGACGATACCGTCACATCGCTCGCCGGCCGGCTTCTTCGACTCGCCGCCGTTATGGACAATGGCGAGCGAAAGAAGGCCGCCGAGCTCGCTGGCGGCGCCTCCGTGAACGATATCGCAAGAGATATGCTTGACGCTTTCGATGAGGACAAAATTGCAAAGGAAGCCGGGTTTGCCCACAGCGATGATGCCCGAGAAGCAACCGAAGAAGAGCGAGCCAAGCTGGCAGATGCCCAGTCTCGGCTTGTCGAGAAGGCGATTAAGCCAATGTTCTCTGCCGAGTTAAGAAACTATCTCGAAAATGTGCGCAAGGCGCACGACCAGGTCATAGATAATGAGAACCTGGATGCTGTCATCTCATCCGGTTGGGACACCGATCGCGAGGAACATGCCAAAGAGGTCATCCAAACGTTCAGGCAATTCCTTGCCGACAACAAGGATGAGCTGGACGCGTTGCAGATCATCTACGGCCAGACCTACAAGCAGCGCCCCATCACGCTGCGCATGGTCAAGGCGGTTCACGATGCGTTGAAAACGTCCCCCTATGGACTCTCCTGCGACATGATCTGGCATGCATATGAGGTCGCGGGCGCACCCATCGCTACGGCGCGAAGCGCTGTGGGCAAGCTTATGGACATCATTTCCGTCATCCGATTCGAACTCGGACAGGAAAAGATCCTTCGACCCTTCGAAGCGGGCGTGGCGGAGCGTTTCAAGAGTTGGGTCTTCTCCAAGAACGCTGGCCACGGCCAGTTTACCGAAGAGCAGATGGATTGGCTGCGTATGATTCGCGACCATATCGCCACCTCGGGGAGCGTGAGCTCTGACGACCTCGACCTGTCACCTTTCGGAGAGAAGGGCGGCCTTGGACGTTTCTACGTCCTGTTCGGCGATAAGTACCAAGACGTCCTCGACGACATGAACTACGCGCTTGTCGCATAACACCTATTAGCTAGAAGGGCGGCGCATGAGCGCATCCACGATTAACCAGAAGATTTGGAACATGGCGACCGTTCTCTATAACGACGGCGTCTCCAACAGCGATTATCTCGAGCAACTCACCTACCTGCTCTTCCTCAAGATGGCGGACGAGTACAGCAAGCCCCCCTACAACAGGCCGACTGGTCTTCCGGAGGACTGTCGTTGGGAGTGCCTTGCGGGAAAGAGCGGCGCAGAGCTGCTCGACACCTATAAGAAGATGCTCGACAAGCTAGGTGCCCAGGGCGGCATGCTTCAGGAGATTTTTACCGGGGCCCAAAACAAGATGAGCTCTCCGGCGATCTTGGCGCGAGTTATTCAGATGATTGGCGCAGAAACATGGACGGCTATGTCGCAGGACGTCAAAGGCGACATCTACGAGGGGTTGCTTCAGCGAATAGCGGAGGACACCAAATCTGGTGCTGGTCAGTACTTCACGCCTAGACCGCTCATCAACACCATCGTAAAGTGCGTTCAGCCCAAGCCAGAGAAGACCGTCTGTGACCCGTGTTGCGGCTCGGGCGGCTTCCTGCTGGCCGCGAAGAGCTACATAGAGGGAGCCTACCAGCTCGATGCCGACCAAAAGAAGTTCCTGAAAAACGAGACATTCCACGGCTGGGAGATCGTTCCCGCCACGCGCAGGCTTTGCCTCATGAATCTTTTCTTGCACAATATCGGCGACTTCAACGACGTTCCGCCCATCACGAGGAACGATGCGCTTCTTTCCGACCCTGGCGTGCGCTTTGACTACGTGCTCACCAACCCGCCTTTTGGCAAAAAGGCGACGCTCAAAGCTGCCGCCGGCGAGGATGGTGAGCTTGTCGACGAAGAGCTCTCGTACTCCCGCCAGGACTTCTGGGCAACGAGCTCTAACAAGCAGCTGAACTTTGTTCAGCACATTCATACCATCTTGAAGACTGGCGGCACCGCTGCCGTTGTCGTGCCCGACAACGTACTGTTCGAGGGCGGCGCGGGCGAGACAGTGCGCCGTAAGTTGCTGGAGACCACGAACCTGCACACTATCCTGCGCCTGCCGACCGGCATCTTCTACAAGCCGGGTGTGAAGGCCAACGTTATATTTTTCGAGAACCGTCCTGGAAGCGAACGTGTACAGACCCGCGAGGTGTGGATTTACGACTATCGCACGAATGTTCACCACACGCTGAAACAACACCCCATGACCGAGGCTGACCTTGCCGACTTCCTCGAATGCTACAAGCCCGGTCATATCGATGAGCGCGATGAGACTTACAGCGAGGATAACAACCCCGATGGTCGTTGGCGCCACTTCACAATCGACGAGATTATGGGCCGTGACAAGCTGAGTCTCGATATCACCTGGATCAAAACCGGCGAGGACATCTCCGAGATTGCGCTTTCGGATTTGCTCGTAAGCATTCACGAGAAAAGCGACGCAATTGCCGACGCCGTGGAGCAGCTCGAGGCGCTTCTGAGGGACATCGAGGAGTAATGGAAACTAAGAAACTACGTCAAAAACTGTTGGACCTTGCTATCCGCGGCAAGTTAGTTCCCCAAGACTCGAACGACGAACCCGCAAGCGAGTTGCTGTCGCGTATCCACGCGGAGAAGCTCGCCATGGTTGAGCGCGGCGAGCTCAAGCCTAAGGACGTCAAAAACGATACCGTGATTTATTTCGGTTCCGATGGGCTGCCCTATGAGAAGCGAGCAGACGGCAAGGG